>Ga0310811_10002857_pt1 | contig 21672 bp, 29 predicted proteins | sample YCmetagenome_FD_207642 | JGI IMG/M metagenome (GOLD analysis project Ga0310811, IMG submission 207642) | Soil microbial communities from experimental microcosm in Duke University, North Carolina, United States - YC | ecosystem: Engineered > Artificial ecosystem > Soil microcosm > Unclassified ...
TCTCTACCTCCCGCTCAAATGCCAATGCCAAGCCCGATCACACACGCATCCATCCCATCCCTGATGGCAACACTGACTCTTCAGACCGATGCGACTCGACTCTCGGGCGCAGATGATGAGTCAATGGACTTCGGTATCAGTCCGAATGTCCCTGAGGCCCGTAGATGTAGAATGAAAATATTACCGTTATGAAACCTGCCTAGTTCTGCGTCAAAAGAGATTTGTCGACGGAAATTTGGACTCGTCAAAACATCCCTTCACTAGAAATTGATCAGCAAATTAGGTTTTGCATCATGCATTCTCCTTGAAGATCACAGCAATTCAGCCCTCATGAGATTATCTGGTTTACTGATGGTTGGGCAGTATGACCTGCCCCCTTTAAGCTCAATAAAAAGACCAAACTCCCTGAAAAGGATGATGGCAGTGAGCCGACTTAGGTGGAGATCAACACTCTTGATAAGAAAATAGATGAGTACTACCAGAAGAACTCACTGGTGAAGCAGCAAATATTCAGCACCATTACTCATAGATGTTGGCAGTTTTGGTATCTGTACGTCCTTTTCTAGATGCTTCCTTCACCGGCAACATATGTTGCCAGTCTATGTCATCTTGTTATCACCATTGAACCATGTGCTATGTACTATACAGTTTCACCTTCGACACTCAGCCACAGATTCGCCATGTTCGTATATTAGCAGCGTCGTTGCGTTGTCTCACCTCAGCGTTGTCCTAACATCACGCTGAGGTGAGCTCTACTTAGTAGCCCTTTTGTACTCTCTTGCTCATGTACCTAGACTCATGTTCTAGGTATTAATATATCTTAGCGTTGTCCTAACATCATGCTGAGACTCTGCTGCTGTGTGTTCAGAAGCTTGAGGCCACTTCTGTGGTCTGGGCTGAGATCTGCAACATCCACAAAGGCAAGACCAAGCTCGTTCAAATAGATCTGAGACAGAAACTTCAGGAGATGAGATGCGAGGAGAGTAGTGATATAAAGACTCACTTTGGCGAGATGCTATGGCTCCGCAAGTCTCTGGCAGGCATGGGCACCGCCATCAAGGAGAAGGATTTCTATGCTACGATATTAGCATCCCTCCCTGACTCCTACTGACCCCTAGTCTTGTCTGTTAATGTGGCTGCTAAGATAACCAGTACACCTATAAACCCCAATGAGCTAATCAACATCATGTCAGAGGAATACCAGCACCAACAACTTGTCACAAGAACATCCACTGTTGGAATGGCCCCTATTCATTTCTCCCCTCATCCGTGGCCTCCTGCTCAGCCAGGTGCCAGTTGGTTTCTTGGAGCTGCTGCTCACCAGCGCTCACTTTTTCCAGCAAGGAAGCGACCATTGAAGCCCAACAATTGGACTGTCAGGGGCAGCAGCAGGAACAGAGAGTATGACGATGGCACTGGTGGGAGGGGATGGCGTGGCGATGGCGGCAGTAGTGGGGGCAGGGGTTGAGGCGGTGGGAGCTGAGGAAGATGGAATTTCATCCATCTCATCTGTAGATATATTAAGCTACAATAAATCAAGGTAGAATATAAATACTTACCATCTGTGGTCACATGGGCCTTTGATGGACGGCAGTGGGATCTGGACCTAGGGCGACTGGTGCCGGACTTCCTATTGGGGGTGGCAGAGCTTTTGCCGCCACATTTATGTTTTGTGCGGTGGCAGTGTGCACAAATGGCAAGCCATTCATGCTTGGCGTTGTAGCCCTGGCAACACACCAGAGACCATTGCTCACAACAACTGCAGCCAGGAGTCCACACTGGTGTGGTAAGGTTGGCAAGGTCTTTCTCTTGAAGTCCAGGGGGACCAGTGACCTGGGCGGTGGCCTTTGGAACAGGCTGTAAAACATTAGATGCTGGTGAAAAGAAACAGAAAAATACTAACTAGGATCTCAACATATGGTTTTCCCATCTTGGGTGCTGAACCTACACTGACTGTCTCATCTTAATACAACTCATCTGTCTCTACATATTTTGCCCCATTCTTTGGGGCAGGGACTGGTGAAGGCAAGGAATGGTGAGTGGGTGGGGGCTAGACCTGATATGGGCTCTACAGTGCTCCTCTGGATGCGAGATATAGCTCGTCCCAAGGGGATTGCTACTGAGAAAAGATTCCTCTATAAGAGAGGGCTTTGGTCTGGAGGCTCTTCAAGTGCTCTCGAGGGAACGGGAAGTAGTGGTGTGCGATGTGGCTAAGGGTGTGTGAAAATGCACTGTAAATCGCGAAGCGTGGGAAAAAGCGCGAAATATTGCAAGGTGTGTTACTCCTTGAAAACGTGAAAGTGGGGCTCTCTAACTTGAGGGTAGATGCTGAAGGGGAAGTAGATGTGGCTCTCAAGAATATCCTGAGGCTCTTGCAGAATGCAATGATGGATAGGAAGTCAATGGAATTTTACGTGCCAAGTCCTACTAACCAATGTCTAAGTGATGATCAAGAAGTCCCCCCAAAAACCTCCAACTATGCGCTGACATGTCAGCATGCTAAGCGAGTTCCCAGGGCTTGGAGCCAAGTAGGTAGCACTAAATGTACAAGGGTGATGTAATATAAACACATAACGAGATAAGTGAACATAAATGGGAATGTAAAGACATGATGTAATGCGAGTGAAACAAAGTGAAATACACACCAATTGACCTCGGAGGATGAGGACAGGACATGTGAATGGAATGCAATGGATCCTAGGAGGTGCATGGTAGCGTGTGTCAAAGCACAAAAAATGCAAGAATGCGAAATGTGAAATGCAAAATATGCGAAAATGTGAAACGCGCGAGATATGTGAGTATGTGAAATGCGAAATATGCAGGATCGTGAAATGCGAAATGTGCGGGATCGCAAAATGCACAAGATATCCGAAAACGCGAAATATGCGAAAATGCGAAAATGCGAAACACACGAAATGCGCGAGATATGCAAGATCGTGAACATTGTCACACTGCAGTAGGTGCCAGTATAAGGTCTTGCGATATTGTCTGTATGCGCCCATAGAGACTTGAGTCTCTACACCAGCATGGCATTAACTGTTGATGTCTTGAGGACACCTCTGATTGGTCTAGGTGCTGGAAGTGGCCTAGTGGGGCGGTTGTTCTGGTGAATGGTAAGACAGAGATGAACAAAATAAAATAAACACTTACTTTCATAGGTGCCAGCACTGGTTCAGGCACTGCCAACACATTATCCAATTCCATGTCATCATCACTAGTGATGATGGCCTTGGATTTGGCTTGTTGGCACTGCGGCCCCTGGTGCTCATGGTGTGATGAGGATGCTTGCTGCGCTCCAGTTGGCAGCCATGGTCATCTTCAGAATCCTCCTGTTTGACCGCCTTCTCTTTACCTTTTCCCTTGGATGGTCCAGGCCGAGGTTGTTCAGCTGCAGGCAGCACTTGGCCATACCCCTTGGTCAGTGGGTACAGTGGGCTATTCTTGCTGTGGGGATCATCTGGATGAATATTTGCCCATACTGGTGTACTCACCACCTTGCAGGATGAGGAGTCCAGGTGTTCATGCAACTCTGCCACAGCAGAGAGCACCATGGGGGGCACAGATGTGGTCTGCAGTGCATAGTGCAAAAATACATGACTCTACATATATGTTAGTATGGATGAGATGGAAATTTAAATAAAGGGACTTGCCAAAGACTGTGCCATCTCCACTGCAATGGAAATCTGCTTTGGGTCGGCAGCATCCAACTGCAGGGCTTGGCCAAGGAGGTGTTCAACCTTGTCACCTGCATAGTGGAAGGCAGCATTAGCATTCACGTTAACAGCTGTAAGTCCAGTTGACATTGTGAAGAATTCTGAATGGATAGATGTGATGGGTCAAGTATATGATGTGTGGCAATGAAGTGATGGAAATAAGTACAAGTGTGACATGGACCTGTGGTCACTGCATTAGGTCATCTAGATTTCCTTATCAGGTATCAAACAATGAAACTTTGTGATTGTGTCAGCACATTGTTCAATAGAACACTGTAGGCCTGTCCACTGCAGATGTCAATGACATTATGACTTCCAGTATTGTTGTGGCAATTTGCCACACTCCTGTGTGATCCCAATATGTTTGACTGGAGTGGTTCTAATCACAATGAGTATTTCCTGACGTATTGTGTGATGCCGGCATATAAAACACTGACATGTATACTGCTGACATGTATACTGCTGATAATGAATGATGCCTCACTTGATTGCTGCAACCGAGGACAATCATCCAAAATGTCTCACTATATGTGCCATAAATTTTTGTCATTGTGGTAGCATTATAGATGTACATAATCCATTGGATGGATTCAGAGTGTACATGCTCTTGTTCAAAGACAAATTGCCACAGTTGTTCAAACTCCAACTTCATTCCATATAAATGGAAGTTCAAATCGCTATCTTCACATTAAGATGTCCAACTCAACAAGAAGTTCCACCAAACAGATTAGCCCTACCACCGACAGGCCAACTTTTGACCTTGCCAACATGACAAGCATCTTCAAATTTGCCACACCACAATTGCTCACCATTTGAATAGCACTGGAGACAAGTACTGTTGTGACATCACCAAAAATGCATGAGATTGTCACAAAATACCTTATATGGGAAGGAGAGGTATGTTGAACTGCTAGATGCTCAGATATGAACTAATCAGTCGCTGCACAGGTTTTTATTTCACCTTGGGTCAACTTTTGTGAGGGTCTGAGCATCAGCCCACCATTGTCCAGGAATCTTTGATTCTTTGTTGGCATGCTTGGCATGTGCCAGGTCGAGCTCTTGACCAACCAAGAGTTCTATGCCTCATTCATAAAGCTTCCAGCAGTGCCATCAGGAGCATGGGTGAGAGGTTGGGTTGTCAACAATCCACTGGCATGGTGGACCCAAGCCTTTGAGCATGGATACATGAAGTTCACCACCACCTTCCCTCATTGCAATGACATCAGGGCTATGGTTGTTTCACACTTTGAACAATTGGTATGTCATAATTTTCTCAAATATTACACTGTCTGACATAAATAAAGCGAGGGGGCCGCTTGCTTGTGACACCAGTGACATTGGTTGACTCTAGGTCAACACCGGTTGTGCACCAATTGGCCACTATTCAGGCCAGCATCGAGCAGCAAGGTGACCATATTATCACCATGCTGGAAAACAAGATTGTTGAAGAATGGCTGGTTGCTGCATCATTGATTGGGTCAGGATGTGCACACTGCCATTGCTGCTACTGAGTGCCTGGTGAAGTATTTTCAAGAAAGAGGGATAGTCACTGCATAATATCAGTCAATGTAGTATTAGAACTAGTACAAAGTGTTGAGGTGGTAGAAGAAGGAAGCAATGGTACCAAGATGAAACAAAACTGTGCAGCACCTGCCAAGTTGCACCAGTTTGGTGAAGTGCAGCGCTTATATGAGGTGTTGGTAATACATTGGCAATGCCATTGGGAATCATACACAACTATATTGTAGCGATCAGTTCATCAGTCAACATGAGTCTTCATCAATCAGTTAGATTTAATGACCCCCCAGTAATTGAATATAACTCAATGGATGTGGATGACTCAACTGAGTCCCGGATATCACTAGGTATGTTATTCATGTGTTATACCTTTGAAATTGACTGGACATGCATCAGATGCATTAGATCATGTCTACCTTGGGCCGGATGATGATATTGAATATGATCCTTTGTCATCCATTGGTCCGGATATCTTGGATACAATCCCCAGTAAGGTTATTCATTGATATGGTAAACATGGAACTATTCATGCTCACTCAATTGTTCAGATCAATCACTGCTGGTTTACACTGATGACATAGCTTTGTTCAATGACCCGGCATTGTATCTCGGGCCCAATGATGAACTCATTGACTGTGATGAGGACCCAGCATGTGCTGATATGGATAGTAATTCTCTGGCCACCCAAGAAAGATTACTCTCAGGTGTGTAAATTCCTACCAAGCAATTTCCCATTTTAATGCCAAGTCCACAGCACATGTATCATCTCCCAGACGTCATTCGGCCCCACCTGAACTCACTAATGAAGAATTGTATGCAATGGTCCGGGAGTTCCAGCCACTTGGGTCTTATGACCACACTGGATGTGAGTATCAGAATTGAAGATTATATGTCATTCTGCTCATTTTGTGGAAGTGCAATCAATCCAAGATCGACTTGCTCATTACCAAGAGCATCATGGACATTTTCCTGACCCTTCCATAGAACAACAACTCAAAACTGATCGACCATTTCGAATGGCTTGGGCAGAAACATCTGACAAACTCAGAAGAGCTGATGCAGACCTCCGGAGGATGCAAAGGGCTCAGCAGTTGAGCTCCAAATTGCTGAAAGTAGTAGACACCCCAATTGCACAATTTGATGGTCAACTTCACATGTAAATTATGCATTGTCTGATAGAAGACACATGATATGTAAAACTCTGGATGTATATACAACACTCCATGTTTCATATGTGACTCTGCCATTGGCACTTGAAATATCATGAGAGTGTCACCGAGGCCCAGGTATCCATCACCAAAAACCGAGCATCAGAAGTAATCATCCAGAATTTCACATATCATGTGTCTTCTATCAGAGGGCATGACATTTCAAATATCAAGCATCAAGCATTCATCACCGAGCACTGAATACTGAATACTGAATACTGAATACTGAATACTGAATACCGAATACCGAATACTGTATCTTGATTGCACAATGTTAAGATGGATGTGAAGGCAGAATGTATGGTACAAATGCAGCCAGTGTGCTATATGTATATTATGTCCTTCCCCTCGCTCGGGTCACTTGAGGTGTATTGTCTGATGGCTTTAGTGACATACTCCTGGTTGTCCTCACCAATGGTTCAATAGGTGCTCCACTTTTTGCAGTCTTGACCGGGCGGGGCTTTGGAATGGACTGTGCAACTGCTCTGTCTGCACTTGCTGATGGAGGACCTCCTGCTCTTCTGGGTCTCTTTTGTGGGGGTCGACCATCAGCCGAGTCATCATCAGCATCCTCTTCTGTGTGATGAGTGTCACTCCTGGCTGCAGGCAAATCATCCCGAGGGCTTTTGACAATTACCCTCTGCTTCTTTCTGATGTTCCGTGTCGAATGTGAAGGCGGCTTACCGGAGACAACAGATGTTACCATGTCTCCATCTTTATTTTTCCATGCTTTGAAGAGGAATGTTTGAGTTTTGCCTGACTCCTGCTGGGCATACCAAAAGTTCAGTAAGGCTGTGGTGTCCCAGTTTTGCAACTTGGAGGGCTCCTTCAAGTCCACATCCACTGGAAGATACTTTCTTGCCACAAAGTCATTCTGACTTTGTATGATGGCACTCCATGGCACTCCATGGCACGACCACCTTGCCATTCCCAGAACAGATCCCTGTGTACATCAGTTTAAAAAATGCTCTGATGTTGCAATCACAGCCTCACTATAGTGCGATGCAAGAAAAGACCTTACTATGGCCTTCTTCTCCTCGAGTTTTGTTTTGGTGATGTCCGGAAGCACCAGCATACCACCTATGTCTGTTTCGAGTTCAAATGCTGGTTTCTTCACTCTTTTGCGACCTCCCTTGAGATGTCGTCCTCCATCCTGTGCCCTGGCACCTATCATCACCAGGATCAACACATTTCATGTCATATTCACAGTTCAAGTACTCACTGAACTGTTCCTGTGCATACTCCTGCCAGACAGGCTCGATGTCTTCCCAGTCCTTCATCTTCATGAAGCTGTCACCATCTCCTAATGCCTCATTATCATCATGCCTGCATGACATATATTGAGAAGAATGATCTCTGATGACTGATAAATTCACTTACATCCCAAACACTACCTCGCCCTTTTCATTCTTCCATGCTGATAACACAAACACTCTCATCCCACATTGCCTCCACATCTCTTTCGAAAAGTGCTCCATATATGCCGGTCCCTTCTTACGAGCAACTTGTGCTTGTATCTCAGGAGGAGGAAAGTTGTTGGACCATTCTTCCGCTGTTTCTTTGCCTTTTCCAGCTTGTCGTCATCCAATTCAGCCATGACTCCATTCACAGCTGCCTGATAATGCTTGAACATACTGGGAGCTCCTGGCTTTTCCCCAGACTCATCCTCAATTCTCTTTAGCACCTCTCCCCGGTTCTGCTGGTAGATGACCATCCTAGGCGTCCATTTCCTCCTATACTTGATCATGTCCTTCCTTTCCTTCTTTTTCTCGTTGTTGAACAACCAAGTCTTATACATCTGAGCATTGATAGAAGAATAAGATATTAAAATCATAATTTTCAACACAACCAGGATGCATCACCTGCTTCCTCTTTTTCCATTGTCCTAAGTTGATTTTTGGAGCAAATAACCTGGCGGCTCGAGCTATGGCAGTGTTCTCACTCCTTTTTGTGGAAGTCCAGTCAGGAAGGTAGCTCTTCAACTCAGCAATTTCCTTGTTGGTGAGCTTATGTGTCTGTGGTTGATGAGCCCTATGTCTTCCAGAAGTGAAGTGAATGGAATGTCCTGATCTTGCCATGGTGAATCAAAATGCAGAATGGGCTGAGGATATGCAAGGTGGAAGTAAAAATAGTGGCAAGTTGAACTTTGAGCAAAGCCTAACAGTTGGTTAATCGACCTATATTGGATGACATGCCATTAATGGAAATGAATTTGTAATGAGCCAACAAGACTGCATAACATAGTATAGGAATAACAATTCATTCGACCTTCCTGAGCTAATGCTTTGCTTGCAACATCAGCAAATAGGATGAAGATAGGTCGATGCACCCCACTGCAAAAATCCCACAGGGTAGAAGCAAGGGGCAGCAAAGGTAGGAAGACTTGGGTCAAGGTCCCTCTTGCAAGCACAAGGCAACATGCCTACAGGTCTATGCCTAACTTTCCCCCAGAATCACTAACACTTCAGCCTGTTCAGGGACCATCTCCTTGGGAAGAAATTCCTGACAATATGTATGAGCATGACCAAGGATCTTTTGAGCCCTTGCAACTCCCAAAAACCATGGCAAGTTCATGTAAAATATTGGAGTGTCTTTCAAATGATAGCTAAGTAAAAGCAATGCAGAGTCAGAATGACTACCTCAGGCAATGGCTGCCAAGGCAGGAATCATATCTACATCACCTCCTCAATCAAGAAGCTCCACCGGAAGACAGAAGATGCATCATATGCGACCAGGATGGGGTCTACAAATGTCAAGATTGTCTTGGAGAGCCACTCTATTGCATAGGATGTTGCCGGAGTCAACATAGTTGCAATCCTTTCCACTGGATCAGTCAATGGAATGGTAAATTCTTTGAGCAGAGTTGTCTCGCTCATGTAGGACTAGTCATACACCTCGGACATGATGGCAGACAATGTCCGGTACTCACAGATATGTGGGATTTGTTTGATGGAGAAGAACCTGAAGACCGGCTTGACCCTGAAGATCTACCATCTGTGTCGGGACCCGAGTTTCAGCTGAAGGAAAACACTATTGTCATTGTTGACAAGTCCGGAGTTCATCGCCTCGAGGTTCGATGCTGTCATTGTCCAAATGCCATGAGTCCAGACATTCAAATGTTTTGACATGGATTTTTCCCTGCATCATTTAACAGGCCAAAAACTGTGTTCACCTTCTGAGTGCTGGATGATTTTCTATTGGACAACCTTGAATGCGGCACCTCAGCAATGAACTATTACAGCAAGCTCTGGCAAATGACCTCTAGCATGTTTCCACACCTTGTTCCGGTAATGCTATATCTCTATCATTTCAAGGACATCACATTGACAAAGCATGTGGCAAGGATCTATACAGAGAGCTCATGAGAGTTGCTAGACAGTGGAGGCAGTTGAAGACCATGAAATGGCATGGCTTTGGCCATGGTTCCAACAGCCCGACAGCAGGAGATCTTGCATTATTTTGCCCGGCTTGTCCTCAGCCTGGGATGAATGTGTCCTTGTGAGGGGATGAATCCCTTGATGAGTGAGTGTTGTTCAATACCAAAGTAACCTTCGCAATAATAAGAACTTCAAGCTGGAAATACACCCGGTCATTTGTTATGGATGGAAATTTCAAAGCTGAATACCTGCATCCCATTAAGCCACTTGATGAAGTGTGGCTGTTTGATGGGCTGGGATTCATGGTGGGAAAGGACAGGTATAAGATGCATCTTGCAGCGGCTTCTGACACGGTGGAAAAATCGAGCTGCAACAATCACTGATGTGATGGATAAATCTAGCTAGGCTGTATAGACCAGTTCCACTTATCCTTATATACAAGGGAAGCTGAAACTCAAGGACTTAATGACCTATAGCAACCTTATGTCAACACAACAGCGATAGCACACTGAGTAAGACTGAGACTGGTAAGGCGCTATGCTAACTAAGAGTGCAAAGGAGCATGACGGGGTGCGACCTGTAGTTAGGTAGCGTGCTGGCAGGTGATTTGAGAACTGTGGTGGGCAAGGATATGGCAGGCAATCTGCTGGCACAAGGCGCGGCAATTGAGTGGAGCGGGTATTGGCAAGCAATGCGCTGGTGTGAGAGGCGACAATAGAAGGGAGTGGGTATTGCCAAGTCATGCGCTGGTGCAGGATGCGATGAGGTGCGCAACTTATCAGGTTATAAGCACGACCTTGCGAGAGTGAGGGTCTGAGTAGTAGCGCGCGACTGCGAGAACTTAATAGCATGCGCAGACACAGAAAGAACAATGGATTTTGATGATTGCGCAAACTATGAAAACTACTAGGTGACTCCGCTATATGACAGTTGCCCACGGGAAGGGGAAGTGAGTAAGAACTATCTACTGCTGGTCCTTATATTGTAGTGCGCAAATATATGGAATGCATAGGCGAAACTTGTAGTGATGTAAGCGCGGCGTGTCGTATCTGTAGGTAAAATGGAGGACTGGCGCTGTGCAACACGAGGATACATGTAATAAGACCTGCGCCAATAGCCTTTAGCGATGATAATCACTGGGAATTGATGCACCAGTGGAGATAAGCGGGCATAGACAGGACATGGGGGAGCATGATACTGACGTCGGACTGAATTCTGTGTAAGCATGCGACAAGCGATGGCAGTCATGGGAATTTATTCAATCTGTTAGCTCCATTGTGAATATCAAGGGGAAGGTGGCCGTAAGCGCTTATATCCGCCCAGCGCTAATGTGTTTGTCACATCTGCAGGAGACTTGAATATCGACTGTCCCCAGTCGGTCCCATCATCAGGAATGGACTTGGCAGAATTTTTCCTCCAGAGTGCACGTGACTGATTGCTACCCAATATGGAAGTGATGGTCGGTTTGTGGATAGTGATAAGGTTGTGGACATGAGGAATCAGAGAAGCGCTGGGTCGAGGGTGAGAATTGTGGAAGCACGGGGGAATTAGACGTGGTGCGGGACAATGGAAGAGTGGCCACGCTGTGGATGCAATCGTGCTTCCTTATAAAAACCCTATCAAGTCCCCTACTAGCCTTTTCCTCCAACTATCATCTCTTTTCCGTCATGTCTACCTTCAGTTTCACCAACATTGTTAACCCCAACATCGCGTCATCATAAGTCGCATTCCTTCTGACTTCTCTGGATTTGTTTGCTGATTTCCTCCTAGCAGGACTTGACTCAGAATGCAGCAGATTGTAATACCTACAATCTGACACTCTCCCTCTCTCCTGAGGAGAATGAGCTTGGGTGCAATGCAGAGAGCGCGTACGAGCGCTTTGGCGCTCAAATTGGCGCTTTCAAGTTAGAGGCCATGCGCCAAGCTGAAGAGCATTCTCAGAAGGAGGTGCAAGACAAGGTGAAATCTGCGGAAGTCGATACCGAAGAAGATGCAGATGCTGACAGGGAAGTGGAGGAAGTAGCGCCGCCCCAGCGTGCTAAAGGCAAACACGTTGGAGGTAGAATTATTGTAAGTCTCCATTTCCGCTTTTTGCGTTTGATGCCAATGCTTTCATTCAGAAAACTGGCTGAATGAGCGCACCCAGGAAGACTCCAGAGACCAGGGTGCATGCGACCAAGTGTGCTCACTGCACCAAGTCTGGCTTGGTCTGTACTGGGAAGGAGGGCATTGCCTGCACACCTTGCAGGGACCGCCGTAAGGGTTGCGAATACGTGACTCATAGGCATGGAGGTAAGTCACTTCTTTCCCTTCTAGTTGATCTTTTCGCTAATACTCTCTTAGTTGTCCAGGCCTGCACAGCTGCTGCCGCTGTTTCAAGGGTCGCATCGATGTCTGAGTCCACGGCTGTCGCTGAAGCGTCAACAGGTGCACAAGTTTTGATTCGCCGCCCTAGGACCATGCTGCCATCCTCCTCCTCAGAGCTATCCAGTGATTCTGGGGAAGAGGATGAGTCCCCCGCTGGTCGGGAGTCTGAGGGCAGTAGGCATGAGCGGGAAGCAAGCATCGATGTTGGAATAATTGACCCGCTAATGGAGGCTGACGCAAATGCGGAGGACTTGATTCTGGAGGGTCGGTTGCGGACGCTGTGGGCGCGCATGTCCACCATGCATAGCACAGTTCTTGAGTTGATGAGTGAAGTTGAGCTTATCATTGGTTTCCTTTTTCTTGATGAACTTAGCATAGCGCACTGTACAATCTAGGATAGTGATTTGGATAGTGTCAATAGTAGGATCCGCTTGACCACTAGAAACCCATTTGAGTGCATGTCCTAAGTCCCATGTCTGTGTCATATGCGCCAGCCTTAACTCCACTGGGTGCCTAAGGAATCATTAACATAACATGAGCGTGCGCGCGCAATACAATAGGAGGTGAAATGATATGGTTGTCTGTTTTGCAAGTTACCGAGCGTCTTCATCATTGCGCCTCCTTCTTATATCCCTTCTTGTCGCTATGGTGCGCTGGGTCACTATAATCAAAGTGTGTGGTGCGCTGCCTATGTGTTTGAATAAAGGGTTATAGTAATAATTGTGCATGGTATAATCTAGTCCTTGTTGTTGCAGTATAAAGTCTGTGCGCGATTAGCGCATAACATAATGAGAGAGCGGAACTGACCACCGGATGCTTGGTGTGACGGACAACAATCATAGGCCCTAGGTAGCGCGGCTTTGTCTTGCGACTTAGCTCATACTCAACTTTGGAGTTGCGCACCAATACGTATGCGCCAGGTTTGAAGTCGTAATCAACAATTGAGCGATGGTAGTGCTGCTCAAAATTGCAAATGGACTGGTAGCGTGCTTTCAGGACTTTTTCTTTGATGTCGTTAAGGTCCTGTTGGCGCTTCTGGAGCTGGTGCACTCGCCATGTGACTAGATCCGTAGTTGAAAAGGTTTCTTGGACGGGTAGCGCTACTAAGAATGTTCCTTCTGTGAGGTCAAATGGGAAGATTGGCTCGACTCCATGAACCATGAAGTAAGGCGTTCCTGTCGCTTGATGAACAGTCACACATTCTGCCCATAATACCACATGTGCGACTTTGTACCATCGCGACTCGTCCCCATCACAACTTTTAATGATGGCCTCCCGGACATCATAGTGATGCCGTTCAATAATACCATTGGCTTGGGAGTTGTAGGGTGAGATTTGGATTGGATGAATACCATAGTGCTCCGCTAAATTGTCGGTAACGATTTTGGTGATTGGACCCCATCTGCAAAGAAAATCTTCGAATATGAACGCGCTGAGGGACTTGGTGTTTTCTTTGTGTAACATCCGCCATTCTGGGTATCCCGTTGGTGCGCATTGCACATGAACTAAGCGGTTGAATCCACCCACTTTGGGCATCATCATACTGTCTATGTGCGCTCTCCTAAAGATACCGCCTGGAATAGGGACGGTTGGCGGGATGTGCAATTTGCGCGACTGTTGGATCTGGCATTCGTGACATGTCTTATTGTACCACTTGATGTCTTCAATAATAATAGGCCACCAGAAACACAAGAGCAGTCTAGCGCAGATCGAATACACTCCCTTGTGACCAAGGTCGTCGTGCGCTTCTTTCAGAATGCGGTAGCGACGTGCTTCAGGGACTACCAGTTGGTGCTTTCCTTGCGAGTTGCATCACCATAACTTTTGATCTAGGATGAAGTAGCGCGTTGATGATGTGACTACTGACTCATATTATTCGTCTGTTAGATCTATGGGTTTTTTGCAAATTTCTAGAAAGTGGTGGATTTGGATGATTCTTGCATCCTTAGCTTGCACCTCATCAGAACGGGGTATGGTCGGGTTATCGGGTTCGGGTTCTCGGGTATCTAAGAGTGCAACAAATGCGGGTGGACGGGTTAAGGGGTCGGGTATGGGTAGGGTGTACAGGTAGCGGGTTATATCAAATCCTGCGCCAGCGATAGCGCAACTTCTATCGTTAAGGATTTCGATACTAAATGAGTATGAGCGGTCAAGCCAGTCCTCGTGGTCGTCCTCCTCAGCGATATCTCCTTCGGCGGGTTGTCTTCTGGAAAGGCTGTCGGCACTGGTATGCGTGGTGGCGGGTACGTGAACTAGCATGAAAGAGAATAATCATATCCCTGCAATCCATCGATTGATAGTCACGGTTGGAGATCTGGGTTATTGATCATTCCTTTGATATATTTAGCGTAGACCTCAACCGTTAGGTTGGTGATGCCAAATATATGCATGCATACCGCGCGGAGCGTGCAAAATAAACCATAGAGTTCTAGCTTTGCTTGGGAATCGCAACTCTCGACTTCAGTCAGGGAAATGGATCCAAAGTGGCTAGGATAGTGCTTGCCATCTTTCCTGACTTGAAGGAGGATGTAACCTACAGTGATGTTAGAGGTATCGACCGCTAGGATTACTTCGCGTCTGCATTCGTAGTCTATTGTGCGCAGTGCGGGAGACTCTAATATCGTGTCCTTCAGGGTCTGCATTGCGACCTGTTGTTCCTCACCCCATTCAAAGGCTACATTCTTGTGTGTGAGATTGATCAGCGGGTGCGCAATCTTCGAGAAGTTGCGGATGAAGATGCCCAAAACGCCGCATGTCCCTAGAAAGCTGCACACTTGCGTGATGGTGCGACATTCTGGCCAGTCACGTATCTTTTGGACCTTGGAATCTTCGGGTATGTGCCCTTCGAAGGTGCATTTGTGTCTGATGATGATAGCGGTTGGTGCGGCTAGGACAAATTTGGTTGTGGATACCATTACACCGACATTTTCAAGTCGCTGGAGTATGTGATTGATGACTATGCAATGTTCCCAAATGAAGCGGCAGATGCCTGGGTTCTGTGCTATGGTTTCGTATGACCCGTTGGTTCTTTGATACCGCATTTTAACCGATTTGACAGGAACATCATCGATGAATGGCAACGTATAGTCGGGGATCTCGTCTTGAAGAATGAAAGTGGTATCACCTTGGTATACCTGTACTGCGTTAGCGTGTCCTTGCGGTAGTGTAGTTAACCGATGCGGGCCCAAGGGTGTTCCAAACGTGGTGAGGTCGCGTGATTCCTCATGTAGCATGCACTGATCATAACCTGAGTATAAGTCCATCATGCCATATACCATGTACCCCGCGAAGGATTCTGCTAATTGTTTGACAAAGGGGGGGAGGGAGGAATCTCGGATAGTTACTGCGTTCAAAGGTTGCAGATCGTGCACTAAATGTAGCAACTTTCCGTCTTTCTTAACTACGCAAAACCAGCGCAATCGGTATGCCGCAGTAGACAGTTCATATACGCCAGATTGGATCTTTTCTTTGATGATGCGGATAACTTCTCCTAAGGTTGAAGACGGGATTGGGATGTTGCGTTGAGACCAGGGAGTGTGGGGGATGGTAGGGATTTTGTAGGGCGGAAAGAATGTTTCATTGAGATGGCCACGCTCAGACGCATCCCATGCGAATGCCTTTTCATGAACCCGAACGAGCCAGCGGATAAGCTTAAGTTCGTCGGGCCATAACCAATTGGCAGGGTCTAAGTCTAATTTGTCTGCTCTTTCTTGAGTAAAGCAGACACCTGGAACAAAGTCAGGCAGGTGGGTTGGCAGTGTAGGTATGCCAGCCAAGGGGTTGTCGGGTAATTGTCACGTTATTCTGAATTCTGGGGGCATAGCGGTTTGAACAGTGCAAACTTTCTTTGCGACTGGCTTATAGATTAGCACACATCAGATGTTAAACACTTTGACAGAAGCGCGATCAATTATTGAACGGGTAGAAACAAGATGGGTATAGCGCAGTGAGAATTGTGCTGCGGGTCGGAAAAATGAATAGAGATTGCTCCTTGAGAGCGGGTGGTGCGCGGATGGCGCGAGGCAATAGTTGGAACCAGGTAGTAATGTAGTGTGATGGGAAATAAGAGAGAGAGGTGGATTTGTATGTATTAGATTGTCTCCTCGTGGTTTAAGCGGATCATTGATAATTAAAAACCCTTCTTGCACGCGTTTGGGGGATGCGTGCCTGCTTCGCATCCTGCACACTTCTTCGCCCATTGGTTGGTTGGGATGCGGATTACCTTCCCCGTATTCGGATCGGTCAGCGTCACATCCTGTTTGCCATTGGGCAGGTCCTCTGTGTGACAACTAGTGAGCGTGAAAAACAGCCGCCCTAGCAGTACGTCGAAGTTGGCGGTTGGGACTACTTGGACTTGGAATAACATTTCTCCCACTCCAAAGTCCAATTGCAGATTCTCAATGACTCCCAGCGTTTCGTCGGTTGAGGTATTAATGGACTCCATGGTTTGTTTATGGTTGGACCTCAGCGGAATACCACCCAATGTGCACCAAACTGAGTGCGGAATCACAATGCACTCAGCGCCTTGGTCTAGGATGCAGGAGAGAATTTGTCCATGGTGCGTTACTGCTCTGATACATCTTAGCGACGTGAAGTGCTCTGCAACAATGCGACCGTCGTCGCTCCTTTGCAGACACCCATCATACTTCTTTAAGAATTCTTGCATCTCTGGTGCACTAGATAGTTCATTGACGGAAACTGTCCCGACAGTGACGCGCTTGGTGGTTGTTAGATCCTTGAATACTTTGTGCATGTCAGTAGACACCGCGATTAGCTCGCGCATTGGCATGCTGATAGTGGAATCCAACATGCGGTCAACTACGCACTTATCTGCATCTTTGTCTTCCAGCGGGAAAGTGTATCTGTATTGCATGGATGATTGATTGGTGGGAGGGTTGTTGGGGATAGTCACGCTTTGCGAAGAAGGAGAAGAAGAAATAGTATCTTGCGTGGATGAAGGTCCCGCAGGCGTTATTACTACCATCCCTTTGTTGGGTGCATTGTTGGGCTTTGATCCCGCCGCTTTAACCTGCGGGGAGGTGACTTCTTCTACTGCTTCTGCGACTCTTGACGTCAGTCCAGGTTTTGTACATGCTGGTACATTAACTCCTTTGAATCACATGTTCTTTCCCTTATCCTTGCGGTTAGTGCGCCCCGCTTTTACTGCCACAAATGCTTCCCATGCTCGGTTTGCTTCCATCTCCAATCGCATCAATTCTTCATCGTCAGAGTCGTCTTCTAGCGTGTCAGCACATGTGTGCATGAATGCGCACGGTTTGATATCTAGTGCTACTTGGGTGGTAGGTTCAGCACGACAATACATGTTACCAAGGATCGTAGTGTTAGCACCAGTAGCGGGTCCATTGCGCAAAAGTTGTCTATGCGCTGCTTGAAATTGCCTTCCTCTTGTCTCCCAGGAATCCCTCTACCGTCGGGCATAGAGATCTTGTTGGTGTCAGTGATCGTGATCTTCCTGTCTCTTGCATACTCGTCGCGTGTTGCACAGTTCCTTGTGATGTGGTTTCCTCCGCAGAAGTAGCATCTGCTGAATCGTGTCTGACTATACTCTGTTTTGACAACTGTCCCCGCACCGGGTTGCTGTGTGGTGGGTTGCTGGGTTTTTACCACGACAGCGCTGGCAGTTTGAGTTGGTACTGCAGTAGTCGCTATGCTTGGTAAGTGAAATACGGCGGCGTCGTATACTTCTGACATAGAGTATGGGTCGTCGGGGTGATGATCAGCAAGCTTGATTTCCAGACGTCACTTGATGGAGGCGCTAGTTGCGGAGTGGATACCTTCAAAGAAGAAGCGCCCTTGCTCAAGGTCTGCTAACTTCTTCGTATTGATGAGGTGCTTGGATATCTTGTTGAACTTGCGGTAGTACTGTCCAAGCTCTTCCTTAGAGTGCATTGGGATGCGCGCTTGCTCCGCGCAGAGGTTCTCCAAGTCGGTGTGGGTATAGTGATGGTCGCCTTCACATCCAGGGTACATTGCTTTGATGACTGCGATAAACTTATCCCAATCCTTTCCTTTCGCCTCTGTTACAGTACACTTGCCTCCTATTCATTTTCTTCTGTTCTTACTCATTGTATTACATCACGACCACTTGCTACCGCTGTCGCTAGATGACTTATAAATACGTCTTGTTTCCTTTCTTGGATCGCTTACCTTTTTCTGTGCATACATACTCAATTAGGCGGTTGTCTTTTACTTTCATACTTGCCCTAAACCTCTCCTAAGATTCTTTATAAATACGCGCCTTTGTACTATGTAGTTCTTTACTTTAATCTTACTGGGTTTACCTGATATTTGACTTCCTTCCTCTAAGCCCTCCAAGCTTAGTTGTCTGAACTGATCTCTGACTTAGAGCACTCCTCTTCGTCAGCCTGAACCTTTGAACCTAACTTCAAGGTCTTACCTTGTTGTTAACTATTAGCTTCACAAGCAGACTTCATTGTCATTGCTTCGCTAGGCCAGACTCAACCCCGAAGGCTCTCTTTTGAGTCCAGGTTGTTAGAACCCATCCCAGTTCGTAACAGCCTCTAGTTCGAGTGCCCAAACTTCTGCTTCATCAATAGGTGCGTATTGGATGGCGCATTTGATGTGCTGTTCGTGATCAAGAGTGGCATAATCCGCTAGTTGTTCTACGTCTTCAAAAAATGGTATAAGGTGCACAGGCGTTCCATCAAATTTTGGCTCTGTGTCGGTACCTCTGAGGGGCATTCTGAATACGGGAGTGGTCATGGTAGCGGGAATGGGGGGTGCGTGTATCGTAAGATTCAGCAATGCACTGGCGCAAGATGCGACTATAGAGAGGAGCGGGTATTGGCAAGCAATGCACTGGCACGAGATGCGACTATAGTTGGTATTGGCAAGCAATGCGCTGGCGCGAGAGGCGACAATAGAAGGGAGTGGGTATTGCCAAGTCATGCGCTGGTGCAGGATGCGACGAGGTGCGCAACTTATCAGGTTATAAGCACACCCTTGCAAGAGTGAGGGCCTGAGTAGTAGCGCGCGACTAGGACTGGCGCTGTGCAACACGAGGATACATGTAATAAGACCTGCGCCAATAGCCTTTAGCGATGATAATCACTGGGAATTGATGCACCAGTGGAGATAAGCGGGCATAGACAGGACATGGGGGAGCATGATACTGATGTTGGACTGAATTCTGTGTAAGCACGCGACAAGCGATGGCAGTCATGGGAATTTATTCAATCTGTTAGCTCCATTGTGAATATCAAGGGGAAGGTGGCCGTAAGTGCTTATATCCACCCAGCGCTAATGTGTTTGTCACACTGGGCTGTAAATCAAGAAAATGTGTCTTGGCACAAGCTCAAGTCCACAGGCATCAGGGGAGTGGCCTGTGACCGACATGGTTGCTTTGTCCCTCACTCCATGGTTGATTTTCAGAAAGGTGAAAGGCAAGACACACATGACATTTCACATTCTCGAGTTAACCATGCATCACTTGCAGACAAATGAACATGGACTATGCCCTTTGTGAGGCTGCCCAGCACAACATGGAAGGCATCACAAGGGCTGTCACCTTCTATGATATCAACTGTCAATACAACAAGCACTTTTGGGTGCAGGTGGATCAAAGCCGATTTCTTGAAATGGTACCGGAACTGACCATCATTCCTGGAATTGGATTGTGGTATGTCCATGGCCATCAAGACAGCTGCTATGTGTGGTATGCATCGAATTTTATTGAAGGCATTGGCCAGATCGATGGAGAGATCATGGAGACCCTATGGGCACAACTCAACCTGATTTCCCCTGCTGCTCGGGGAATGTCATCCCCACATCGAAAGGAATGTCTTGATTATCAGATGAATGATTCCAATTTCTGCAAGATGATCCGCATGAAAAGGACCCTTTGCCGTAAATACAAGCTGGCAAAGAATGGCATGTCTGAAAGTGAAATGGCTTTCAACAGACTTGATGAAGCAGCACCAGCCAATTTCAAGACAGAATGGTTAGCCAAAGAGAGGATTGCTCAGTCCAGCAGAATACAAGATCCTGCAGCTATGGATGTGTATGAGATCAATATCAAAAAAGGTAAGGTGACCTTCATTGTCTCCATCAAGGTCCGAATTAAATTTGCACCCAGCACCAAGCAAAAAGGAGATTGAGCTTAGACTACTAGAGGATGGTAATGCCCATAATGCAGCACCTTCTCACAGATCTGTGGCAACATGGATATCAATGGGGTTGGCAATTGAAGAGGCTCAGATTGCATTGCTCATCGAGGTCTGACGAATTGGAAGACAACCAACCGAGACACAGAGATTAGACACAGCCCAGCAATGCGACCACCTCCAAGGACAGATAGATGGATTCACCCAGTCTGCTCTGACATATCTCGGAGATGGATATGATGCAGATGATGATTCTGATGACTTGAATATAGACATTCTCAATGATCTCAATGATGACCTGGCAGATTTCACATAGACATTGGAGACATGGACACACTCCCCCAAGCTCACCATAATTCCATTGCCATCAAACCTTGGGGTAGATCAATGCAGATGATGTATGGCAGAGGATCTGATTCCGCTGGAGATGTCGCTTTGTGAAGGGCAGGCCAATGATGCCCTTCACAACCTCCGAATTCACATGTGCAATAAGGTGATCCTGTTCTGAACATCAGTTAGGCAAGCAAAATCCCAAGTCCTGAAAACTCAAGCCTGGTCCCAGGTGACATCAGTGCAGCAGGCAGTGTCCCTCCAAGCCAGTATATATAATAGAACCAGGAGGCAAATGATGCAACTTGAGCCAGGGCAAGCCCAGCTTCAGAAATACAAACCGTTGCTTCGTGAGCAGCTCAAAATCAGCACTGCTGTCGGTGACCCAAATGCCCGGGGTCCGCGGAACGAGTCCCTGGCATGGTTTTGGTCTGTTGATGTCAACCTGGGGGGTCCAAATCACTCATGGAATGAGGAATGTGAGTTTGGGCATGCTTGACATATCTCACAGTCAACTGATGGAACTCATCAAAGTTTACCAAGTTCATTGGCTTCAGGCAAAGGCACTATGAGATCGATGGAAGGAAGAGATAGAATTGGTCCAATTGGAGATGGAGTGGACATGCAACTTTTTCTTGTGGAAAGCAGCCAAATGGGGTGACCAGATGCAGGAATCATTGGTAAAAGGTCTTCTGGGTCATGCATGCTACTCTGGAAGGCAATCCCATATGTATTCATTACTGGCACAGGATGCACAGGCAGCATTTCAAGAACTGCAAAGTGTGTCCATAGATGCCGATGATGAATGAATTTCTTGTGCAGATCATATGAAACACAAATTTCCACCCAACAATTTGAGTTCCGGGAAATGTCCGGGTCAGCCCATGTCAGAGTTTGAAATTTTTATCCATCAATCAGTGACTCATATCTTCACATCTCAACCAACTGTCATTATCATTGCCAGTGTCATACTCCTGCATTAGCCATGCCTGTATCTGCTGCATCCACTTCTCAC
>Ga0310811_10002858_pt1 | contig 21671 bp, 21 predicted proteins | sample YCmetagenome_FD_207642 | JGI IMG/M metagenome (GOLD analysis project Ga0310811, IMG submission 207642) | Soil microbial communities from experimental microcosm in Duke University, North Carolina, United States - YC | ecosystem: Engineered > Artificial ecosystem > Soil microcosm > Unclassified ...
CGACAAGGTGGAAGAGGTGAAGGCCAAGCCGAAAGCGATCGGCTGGTTCGTCGGTCAGGTGATCAAACAGACGGGGGGCAAGGCCAATCCGGCTGCCGTCAATGCCGCCCTCAAGACCCGACTCAATCTGCCCGAAGAGGGGTGATTCGCACAAAATGCGTTTTTCGGGGACCGGCCCCGCATTTTTCGCTTTTTTTAGTCCGTACACGGAATTGCGATTTTAACCCTTATAAATAGCGGGTTTCTTGCAATCGGCGATTTGGGGGTCTTTTTCGGAGGCCCGGCAGAGTTGCATTTCAAAAAGCAAGTAATTCATATTGATGACGTTTTGGGGGGCGACGAGAGTCGTTCGGACCCGAACAAACGATAGAGGAGTTGAACATGGCTGCGAAGAAGAAGGCCAAGAAGGCCAAGAAGGCGACCAAGAAGAAGGCCGCCAAGAAGAAGAAGTAATTGACCTCGGTCAGTTAGTTTCTTCACGGTTACCCCTGAACATTCACTCAGGACGTACCCGATGAATAAGGCAAAGGCCGCGGCGCCCGGGTAATACCCAAGGGTTCCGCGGCCAAGCTTTTTTGAGCGGCCCGATAAAGGCCTTGCCCCGCCGCCCCGCATCCCCCATCTGCTTTGCAGCATTGGAGAGGAAGCGATGGCCAGGAAATCCACCAGGAAGCCTGTGAAAAAGGCGGGGGCGAAGACCCGCAAGACTCCCAAGCCGATCGCTCTTTATTATTGGCCCACCCCCAACGGCCATAAGATCAGCATCATGCTGGAGGAGCTGGGGGTGCCCTACGAGGTCCACCCGGTGGATATCGGCAAGGGCCAGCAGTTCGAGCCCGCCTTCCTCAAAGTCTCCCCCAACAACCGCATCCCCGCCATTAGGGATCCGGACGGTCCGGGCGGCCGGCCCATCTCGGTGTTCGAGTCCGGCGCCATCCTTCAATATCTCGGCCGCAAATACGGCCGCTTCTATCCCCAGGAAGAGCACGCCCGGGTCCAGGTGGAGGAATGGCTGTTCTGGCAGGTGGGGGGCCTGGGGCCGATGACCGGCCAGGCCAACCACTTTGTGAACTATGCCAAGGACGATGTGGCCTATGCCAAGAAGCGCTACACCGATGAGGTCCATCGCCTGTTCGGGGTAATGAACAGGCGGCTTGCCACCCGCAAATTCCTGGCCGGCACCTATTCCATCGCCGATATCGCCTGCTGGAGCTGGGTGCTGTCCGGCTCCAAACACGCGCCGCTCGACGAATTCCCCCATCTCAAGGCCTGGCGCGACCGCGTGGGCAAACGTCCGGCCGTGGTGCGCGGCAAGGCGCTGGCGGCCCAGATGCGCCAGCCCTTCACTGATAAGGAACGCGAAATTCTCTTCGGGCAAAGGGCGCGCTAAATTAGGTCTTTGTTCACCGCGCCTAACGGGTCTTAGCAATTATGACTAAAGCGCGTTTACCGCGTTTTAGGTTGTGCCACGTCACCATCCTCGCGCGCGAAAAAGGGGTACGCGCCAAGGGGGACTGAAGTGGCCTGCATCGATGTGGATTCACTGGCGCAATATGAGCGCGACGCCCGCGAGGGCCGCGCCGATGCGCTCTACAATCTGGGCTTGGCCTATTCCACCGGCCAGGGCGTGGGCGTGGACATGGTCGCCGCGCACAAATGGTTCAACCTGGCGGCGGTGCGTGGCGTGGAAGCTGCCAAGAACTGGCGCAACCAGGTGGCCACGGAAATGAGCACCGGCCAGATCGCCGAAGCTCAAAGACTCGCCCGCGAGTGGCTCAAACTTTTCAAATAGTTCGCCGCTGATCGCTATTTGGCCGCCAACACCGGCATGGCCGGGGGATTGGGCGCGTAAAGATCCTGCAAAATCCTGAGCGGCACGTCCTTGCCGGCAAGCCGGGCGCGATAGACTTCCGTATTCTCCAGCACCCGCTGCACATAGTTGCGGGTCTCGCCGAAGGGGATCTGCTCGATCCAGTCTATGGGATCGCTGGCGCGGGGATCGCCATTGGCCGCCAGCCATTTTTTCACATTGTTGGGCCCGGCATTGTAGGAGGCCGCGGCCAGCACATAGGAGCCGCCATAGCGGTCGAGATGACCGTGATACTCGGTCATGCCCAGCTGCATGTTGTAGGTCGTGTCGGTGAGCAGGGTCTGTGGCCGGTAGGGCAGGTTCGCCTGCTTGGCCGCGATCTTCGCGCTGCCCGTCATCATCTGCATCAGCCCGCGCGCCCCGGCGCTGGAGATGGCGTAAGGATCGAACTCGGTTTCCTGGCGGATCAGGCCCAGCACCAAGGGCGGCTCAGGCGCTGTGCCGGGTCCGGGATAGGCGGGCAGGGCGATCACCGGATGGGTGAAGTCGGGCAGATAGGTGCCGCTATAGCTCAGGCCCTTGGCCAGCCGGACCGCGATCTCCGGATAGCCCCAGTCCTTCAGCAGCATCATCAGCCGCTTGATATGCGCGGGCGCGGGATGGGCTTCGGCCACTCTGTCCACGAACAGGCGCAGGGAGCTTGCCTGTCCAAGTTCGCCCAAGACCTTGATCTCGGGCATCAGCGCGTCGGCTTCGACCTCTGCTGCCCCAGCTGCCTGAACCGGTGTCTCGCTTAACTTCAGGGAGGGCGTGGCATCGATATGGGCCAGAGCCACCTGGCCATAGAAAGTTTCGGGATAGGCGGCAGCGAGGCGATAGCGGCGCAGGGCTTCCACAGTCTGTCCCGCGGCTTCATAGGCGCGGCCTTCCCAATAATAGGCGCGGGACTTGCTGATGGGGCGGCCGACAACGGCTTCCAGGCGCTGGAAGGCCGCAAGCGCGCCGGCAGGGTCCTTGAGGAAGCGCAGGGCAATGAAGCCGGCCAGGAATTGCTGGTCAGCATACTGGTCACCGGCGGTGAAGCCGGCATGCTGCACGAGCTCCAGCGCCTGACCGGGTTCGGTGGCAGTCAGCGCGTCGCGCGCCTGGACGCTGCTTTCGTTCCACCAGCGCGCCGCATGCTCCTTGATCAGGGAAGCGGGTTCGACCCGCAGAAGCACCGCATGGGCTTCCTTGTCCTTGTCCGCCAGGCGCAGGGCGCGGCTCCAGTCGAACAACAGAGCGGGGTCCCTGGTGTCGCGCAGCTTCTCCATCACGGCCTGCGCCTTGGGCCAACCGGACGAATAGAGCGCGATGCGGGCATTGGCGATCTCTTGTGTCGCCGCATCGACCCGGGAGAGCTGGCGCCTGGCGGCGGTGGTCTCGCCGCGCCAAAGCAGGGCATCCATCCGCGCGCGGTCGCTTTCCGGCGTCAGGTACTGGGCGTCCTTCTCCAGGATCGCCTGTTCGATCGGCGGATCGAAGCTGCCTTCGGCCCAGCCGCGGGCGATCTCGCGCGCGCCGCGGGTCTTATCGCCGGTCGCCACCAGGGCCTCACCCAGCCGGATGCGGCCGATGGAGGAGTTGGGGGTCTTGCCGGCGAACCAGGCGATCACCTGGGCCGGCGGCATGTTCGGGTCCATCGCCGTCTCGGCGCGCGCCTGCAAGGTGCCGCGCAATGGCCACGCCGCGGCATCTTTGATGACGGCGTCTATCTCAGCGAAACTGGCGCCGCTGTTCTTGTCCTGGGCATAGCGCCATTCCAGCAGCCGCCGGGCGAGCGGATTCTGTCCCTGGGCGGCGAGGGCGCGGGCCGCCGTCCAGTCGCCATGGCCGGCGGCGTCGAAGGCGCGCGCAAAAAGGTCGTGGTCGGCCGCGGTCAGCACATGCAGGGATGTGGGCCGCGGACCGGAGAGGGTTTCGCCTTCCGAGGAGCCGTCCGCGATGGGCTGCATCATCACCACATTGCCGTTGCGGCTGAGGCCCTCCGGGAGGGTCGGGACGGCAGGCTGGGCGGCCGCGACGGAAACCAGGACAGTGGAGAGAAGCAAGGCACGCAAGGCAGGCATAGGTCATAATCCGAGGGGCGCGCTTGTTGAAAAGCGCCAAAAAGCCTAACGACAGCTTAGACGGGAAGCTGCCCACGAGGCCATAATGGTCACCCAAAAGCGGGCAACAATGTGCCCATCTTAGTGTGACGTGCCAAACAGAGACCGGGAAGATTCATGACCAGCATCCGCAACCGTATCAAAGGCTCCCTCACTGCTCTGGTGACGCCGTTCAAGAACGGCAAGGTGGATGAAGATGCGTTCCGTGCCCTGGTCGCCTGGCAGATCGCCGAGGGAACCCAAGGGCTGGTTCCCTGCGGTACCACCGGCGAATCACCGACCCTCAGCCATGACGAGCATGACCGGGTGATCGAGCTTTGCGTGGAAGAGGCCAAGGGCCGCGTGCCGGTGATTGCCGGCGCCGGCTCAAACTCCACTACCGAGGCGATCCGGCTGACCAAACACGCCAAGGACGTGGGTTGCGATGCGGTCTTGTCCGTGACCGGCTATTACAACAAGCCGACGCAGGAAGGGCAGTATCGCCACTTCATGGCCATTGCCGACGCGGTGGATATTCCGATCGTCCTTTACAACATCCCGGGCCGCGCGGTGGTGGGCATCAGCGTGGAGACCATGGCGCGCCTGGCCAAGCATCCCAACATCATCGGGGTGAAGGACGCCACCGCTGATCTGATGCGTCCTAGCCGCGAGCGCCTGGCCTGTGGGCCGGACTGGCTGATGGTCTCGGGCGAAGACGGCACAGCACTGGGCTACAATGCCCATGGCGGGCAGGGCTGCATCTCGGTGACCGCCAATGTGGCCCCGCGGCTCTGCGCCGAATTCCAGGCGGCCTGCGCCGCGGGTGATTTCGCCAAGGCGCGGGAGTATCAGGACCGGCTGATGCCGCTGCATGACGCCCTGTTCTGCGAGACCAGCCCGGCGCCGGTGAAATATGCCGTGTCGCTGCTGGGCCGGGGTTCGGAAGAGGTGCGCCTGCCACTGGCGGAAGCCAGCGAGGCGGCGCGGGCGCAGGTCAAGAAGGCCATGCAGGGCGCCGGCATCATTAATTAGCGCGATGGCAAAAAAGAAAGACGACGGCACAAAGGTCATCGCCGACAACCGCAAGGCGCGTTTCGCCTATGCGATCGAGGACTCGTTAGAGGCCGGGATCGCGCTGGTGGGCTCGGAGGTGAAGAGCCTGCGCGGTGGCAAGTCCACCATTTCGGAAAGCTATGCCCAAGCCAAGGATGGCGAGCTGTTCCTGGTCAATGCCTATATCCCCGAATACACCCAGGCCAGCCGCTTCAACCATGAGCCGCGGCGAGTGCGTAAACTGCTGGTGCACAAGCGCGAGGCGGCGAAGCTGGCCGCGGCCATCCAGCGCGAGGGCATGACGCTCATTCCGCTGAAGCTCTATTTCAACGCCAAGGGCCGGGCGAAAGTCGAGCTGGGCATCGCCAAGGGCAAGAAGCTGCACGACAAGCGCGAGACCGAAAAGAAACGCGACTGGGCGCGCGACAAGGCCAGATTGCTGCGGAATCGCGGTTGAGCACCTTCCCTGTCATACCTGCAATGGTTTTGTAGCGACCAGCTCTTTACTGTCATTCCCGCGTAAGCGGGAATCCAACTTGGGCAAAGAGCACCGCTATTTCGTCTATATCATGGCGAACAAGCCTTATGGCACTCTCTATATCGGTGTGACCGGCAATCTTGCTGGACGCACGCATGAGCATAAGCGCGATGTGAGACATGGATTCACCAGTAAGTATGGTGTCCACATGCTGGTCTGGTTCGAGGAATTCGCGGACGTTCATGAGGCCATATTGCGAGAAAAACGCATCAAGAAATGGCGGCGGAGCTGGAAGTACGAATTGATCGAGAAAACGAATCCGGAATGGAAAGACCTGTTCCCCGGAATTATTTAGTTGGATTCCCGCTTTCGCGGGAATGACAAATGGAGGAGTTGCGCCAAGCCGCCTCCCGCTTTCGCGGGCATGACAACTATGTTTGAGCCAGCTTCTTTGCCTTGCCCACCACGTCCTCGAACATCTCTGTCGTCAGCACGCCGGTGTTGGTGTTGTAGCGCGAGCAGTGATAGCTCGAGATCAGCATAATTTTTCTCTCACCATGGGCGGGCCCCCCGGCCCGCCCGGAGGGCGGCCGGAGGACATGCTTCACGACCCGCCCATCCAGAGCAATAGACGCCGGTGCTTGCCGCCCCTGGATGGCCGGCTCAAGGCCGGCCATGGAGAGGGAGAGGGGATAAGCCACACCATGCTTGAAGGGGTGCAGCGCCTTGCGCACGCCCAATGTGTCGCACACCGAGTCATGGGCGATCTTGCCCAGCGCCAGGATCACTTTGACGTTGGGCAGGGTCTCCAGCTCCGACTTCAGAAACTGGCGGCAGGTCTTGATCTCCGACGGCTCCGGCTTGTTCTGTGGCGGCACGCAGCGCACCGAATTGGCGATGCGGCAGTCCACTAGCTCCAGCGTGTCGTCGATGCGCTCCTCATACTTGCCCTTGGCCAGACCAAGCTTGAGCAGGGTGTCGTAGAGCAGGTCGCCCGCCCAGTCGCCGGTGAAGGGACGCCCGGTACGGTTGGCGCCTTGCAGCCCCGGCGCCAGCCCCGCGATCAAGAGGCGCGCATCCAGGGGCCCGAAGCTGGGCACCGGGTCATTGAACCAGCCGGGATATTTGCGCCGGTTCTCGTGGCGGAAGGCATGCAGTCGCGGGCAAAGCGGGCAATCGGGCGGCGGGGCCAGCGGAGATTTCATCGTCCGGGATTAGTCGGTCGCGCCCAGTCCGTCCAGCCCATGCCGCTCGCTTGCGCTCGCGGCGTTCGCTACTCAAATCGATCCGCAGGATCGATTTGTCCGGCTCCGCCGGCCGCAGCTCACGCCTGTGCGAAAGCCGGCGAAGCCGCCTTGCCGCCCTCCCGGGCGATCTGGCTTTTCAGCTCATCCAGCTCGATGAAATTGTCGGCCTGGCGGCGCAACTCGTCCGCCACCATGGGCGGAGAGGTGCGGATGGTGGAGACCACCGACACACGCTTGCCGCGGCGCTGCACCGCCTCCACCAGGCGGCGGAAATCCCCGTCACCGGAAAAGATCACCACATGGTCCACCACCGCGCTGATCTCCATCACGTCAATGGCGAGCTCGATGTCCATGTTGCCCTTGACCCGGCGCCGGCCCTGGACGTCGGTGAATTCCTTCAGCGGTTTGGTCACCACCGCGAAGCCATTGTAATCCAGCCAGTCCACCAGCGGCCGCAAGGGCGAGAATTCCTGATCCTCGGCCACGGCGGTGTAATAGAAAGCGCGCACCAGGGTCCCCTTGCGCGCGAACAGCTCGAGCAGCCGCTTATAATCGATGTCGAACTGCAGTCCCTTGGCCGCCCCATAAAGGTTGGCACCGTCAATGAACAATGCCAGCTTCTCGGATGGGTAAAACAGCATATGACCTCCAAACCTGAAGGGCGGCGCGCCTTATCTGCCGGCGCGGGCCCATGATCCTGATCGCCCTAGGGGGCAATCTTCCGTCCCGGGCGGGTCCACCCGCCGACACGCTGAAGCGCGCGCTGGGTGAGCTGGAACGCCAGGGCGTTGAAATCCGCGAAGTATCCGCCTTCTACGAAACCCCCGCCTGGCCCGATCCCGCCGATCCCGCTTTCGTCAACGCCGTGGCGGCTGTCAAAACCAGCCTCCAACCCGTTGAACTTTTGATGCTTTTGCATGGTGTGGAAACTGAGTTCGGGCGGTTGCGTTCCGCCTCGAACGCCCCGCGCACACTTGATCTTGATCTTCTCGACTATGACGGCCGGGTAGTGGCGGAGCCGCAGCTCACGCTGCCCCATCCCCGCATGGCGACACGCAGCTTTGTGCTGGTCCCGCTCCGGGACGTGGCCCCACGCTGGCGCCACCCGGTAACCGGGCAGGGGCTGGCGGAACTCCTGGCCGCCCTGCCGGACCGGGAGGCCCCTAAAAAGCTACCCTGAAGCCAGCTTTTCTGTTATGTCCCCGGCCAATCCCCCAAAAGTTGGCGATGCTTGCTCGCTAACCTATTGATTATGAAGGATGCTTCATGGCCCGCGTCACCGTCGAAGATTGCGTCGACAAGATTCCCAACCGCTTTGACCTAGTGCTGACGGCGGCGTTCCGCGCCCGCCAGCTTTCGGGCGGCGCCGAGCCGATGCTGGAGCGTGACCGCGACAAGAACCCGGTGGTGGCGCTGCGCGAGATCGCCGGCAAGCTGGTCAAGCCGGATGAGGCCAAGGAAGACTATATCCGCTCGCTGCAGAAGCATGCCGAAGTGGACGAGCCGGAAGAGGCGCGCCCCGAGACCGACGACCGCGAGGATCCTTCGCACCGCCAGGTCACCGAGGAAGAGCTGCTGCGCGCGCTGACCACCGAGGCCCAGCGCCGCGCCGAGCCGCAGCCGGAGCCTGAGGCAGATTACGAAGAGTGACGGCGCCGCCCTTTTGGGTCCCGGGTTCGTCGCGCGTGCTCACGGGCTATTAGCCCGCTCCGCGCGACGCTCCTGCCCAGGCCCCAAAATTCCTGGCGCCTTCGGCCAAAAGCCAGCTTTTCCGCCTTTTGGGCCACTGTCAGGTTCTGATTTACCGGTAAACTGCCTATATTTGGGCGGATGAACTCGCCCGTGCCCGCAACCCCGGCTGAAAAGCCGGCCGCCAAGCCCGTGCTCGCGCCCATGCGCGGGCGCCGCCGGCTGATGCGCCAGACCGACCTGGTCGAGCGGGTGCTCGCCTACGACCCCGACGCCGACGAAGCCATCCTGAACAAGGCCTACGTTTACGCCATGACCGCGCATGGCAAGCAGTTCCGCGCCTCGGGCGATCCTTACTTCGCCCATCCGCTGGAAGTGGCGGCCATCCTCACCGATCTCAAGCTGGACGTGCCCACTATCGTCACGGCGCTGCTGCACGACACAATCGAGGACACGCTCACCACCTACGAGGACATCAGGGAAAAGTTCGGCGAGGAAATCGCCAACTTGGTGGACGGCGTTACCAAGCTCTCTCAACTCGAAGTCTTTTCCGAGCGCACCAAGCAGGCGGAGAATTTCCGCAAGCTGATGCTGGCCATCACCAGCGACATCCGCGTGCTGCTGGTCAAGCTGGCGGACCGGCTGCACAACATGCGCACCCTGGGCTACATCGACAAACCCGAGAAGCGCCGCCGCATCGCCCAGGAAACGGTGGACATCTATGCGCCGCTAGCGGGCCGCATCGGCATGCAGAATATGCGCGAGGAGCTGGAAGACCTGGCCTTCGCCGAACTCGATCCGGAAGCGCGCAATTCCATCGTCACCCATTTTGCCCGCCTGGACATGGTGGGCGGCGACCGCGTGGGGCGTATCGCCGACCAGATCAAACGGCGGCTGGCCGAGCACGGGCTGGAAGCTTGGGTCTATGGCCGCGGCAAGAGGCCCTTTTCCATCTGGCGCAAGCTGCAGACCAAGAAGCTGTCCTTCGAGCAGCTGTCCGACATTTTCGGCTTCCGGGTGATCGTGGGCTCGGTCGGCGATTGTTACCGGGCGCTCGGCATCATCCATACCAGCTGGCAGATGGTGCCGGAGCGCTTCAAGGATTTCATCTCCACGCCCAAGCCCAATGGCTATCGCAGCATCCACACCACCGTGATCGGCCCGGAAAAGCAGCGCGTCGAAATCCAGATCCGCACCCAGGACATGCATGACATTGCCGAGCGCGGCGTCGCCGCCCACTGGCGCTATCGCGAGCATGTACCCGATGCCGGCCCCGGCAGGAGCAATGACAGCGCCGCCTATGGCTGGCTGCGCGACATGGTGGACCTGCTGGAGAAGGGGGATAGCGCCGAGGAGGTGCTGGAGCATTCGCGCCTGGCCATGTACCAGGACCAGGTCTTCTGCTTCACGCCCAAGGGCTCGCTGATCTCCCTGCCCAAGGGCGCCACGCCGATCGACTTCGCCTATGCGGTGCATACCGATCTGGGCAACAGCGCGGTCGGCGCCAAGGTCAACGGCAATCACGTCGCGCTGCACACCCCGCTCAAGAATGGCGATCAGGTGGAGATCATCACCACCAAGGATTCCTCGCCCTCGCCCATGTGGGAGCAGTTCGTGGTCACGGGGCGGGCGCGGGCGGAAATCCGCCGCTTCCTGCGCCATGCCCAGCGCGACGAGCATGTGCGGTTCGGGCGCAAGATCCTGGAAAAGACCTTCACCGACGAAGGCCGCGAGCTGACCGACAAGGCCATCGAGGAGGTGGCCAAGAAGCTGCGTCTGGCCAAGGCCGAGGACGTCTTTGCCGATGTCGGCCGCGGCGCGCTGCGCGGCCATGAAGTGCTGCAGGCTGTGTTTCCGGAGCTCAAGCGCGCCGGCAAGGTGGCCAAGAAACCGAAGCCGGGCGGGGTCAAGCCCATCTCCATCCGCGGCCTGACCGAGGGCATTTCCTACACCTTGGGCCAGTGCTGCCACCCGCTGCCGGGTGACCGCATCGTGGGCATCAACACCCCGGGCGAGGGTCTCGTCATCCACACCATCGACTGCGCCGAACTGGACAAGGCGCACGACATGAACGACTGGCTGGACGTGGGCTGGGGGCAGGGCGCCTCCGACATGGGCCTGTCGGTGGCGCGCATCCATGTGCGGGTGAAGAACGCGCCAGGCAGCCTGGCCACGGTGCTGACGGCCATTGCCGGCAATGGCGGCAATATCTTCAACCTCAAGGTGTCGGGCCGCAATCCGCTGTTCTTCGGTTTTATCGTGGATGTGGAGGTGCGCGACGTGGCGCATTTGCAGAACATTCTGGGCGCGCTACGGGTGTCGGATGCGGTCGAATCGGTTGATCGTGTGCGTGAAGCTGAGGGAGCAGTGCATTAATCCTCGCTCTCCATGGCCGGACTTGATCCGGCCATCCAGAGCAGCAGATGCTGGCGCTTGAACCCCTGGATGGGCGGCTCAAGGCCGCCCATGGTGAGTTAAAAAGGTTGGATATGAACGTCGATCAAGTTCTCAAGGAGTTCAAGAAAGCGGGCGCGCTGCTCGAAGGCCATTTCATCCTGTCGTCGGGACTTCACTCCGATAAATTCCTGCAGAAGGCGCTGGTGTTCCAGGACGCCAAGCGCACCGCCAGGCTGTGCAAGGCGCTGGCCGCCAAGGTGAAGAAGGAAGTCAAGGACGAGATCACCGCCATCGTCTCGCCGGCGGTGGGCGGCATCGTGCCGGGCTATGAGATGGGCCGCCAGCTCGGCCTGCCGGCCATGTATGTGGAGCGGGTGGACGGTGAATTCCAGCTCCGCCGCAACTTCACCCTGAAAAAGGGCCAGAAGGTGCTGATGGTGGAGGACATCGTTTCCACCGGCGTTTCCTCACGCGAATGCATCGCCGCCATCAGGAAGACCGGCGCCAAGGTCGTGGCCGCCTGCTGCCTGATCGACCGTTCCGGCGGTGACGCGAAGGTGGGGGTGCCGCTGATCGCGTTGGCGGAATGGAAGGTGAAAGCCTGGCCGGCCGACAAGCTGCCGCCGCACCTGCGCAACGTCCCCGCCGTCAAGCCGGGGAGCAGAGGGCTGGCGTGACCAAGCTGCGCCTGGGCGTCAACGTCGATCACGTCGCAACGGTGCGCGAAGCGCGGGGCGGCGACAATCCCGATCCGGTGCGCGCCGCCATCATGGCGCAGGCGGCGGGCGCCGACGGCATCACTGCCCATCTGCGTGAAGACCGGCGGCATATCTCCGACGACGACATCGCGCGGCTCTCCAAATCGCTGTCCATTCCGCTGAACCTGGAAATGGCGGCAACTGATGAGATGGTCCAGATCGCGTTGCGCCATGCGCCGCACGCCGCCTGCATCGTGCCGGAAAAACGGGAAGAGCGCACCACCGAGGGCGGCATTGACTCCGCCGGCCAGCATAACCGTCTTGCGCCTATCGTCTGCGCCCTGGTCGCCGCGCGCATCCGCGTCTCCATGTTCATCGAGCCGGACAAGGCGCAGCTTGATGCCAGCAAGCGCCTGGGCGCGCCGGTGGTGGAGCTGCACACCGGCGCCTATGCCAACGCGACCGGTGCAGAACGCGAAACGATCCTAGCGAAGATCCGCGACGCGGCTGCTTATGGGATAAGCATCGGCCTGGAAATCCATGCCGGCCACGGCCTGACTTACGAAAATGTCGGACCCATTGCGGCCATCCCGCAGATCCGCGAGTTGAATATCGGCCACTTCCTGGTGGGTGAGGCCATGTTCGTCGGCCTTGAAGCCTCTATCCGCCGGATGCGCGCCCTTATGGATGAAGCCAGACAATGATTCTGGGCCTCGGCAACGACCTGATCGATATCCGCCGAATCGAAAAGACCATCGAACGGCATGGCGAGCGGTTCCTTGCCCGCGTTTATACCGACATCGAGCGCGCCAAATCCGACCGCCGGGCTCAGCGTGCCGCTTCCTATGCCAAGCGGTTTGCTGCAAAGGAGGCATGCGCCAAGGCGTTGGGAACCGGCCTCAACCATGGTGTCTTCTGGCGCGACATGGGTGTGGTCAATCTGCCCGGTGGCAAGCCCACCATGGCGCTGACCGGCGGCGCCCTGAAAAGACTGGAAAAAATCACCCCGCCGGGGCATCACGCCCAGATCGATCTCACTATTACGGATGACTTTCCTTTGGCTCAGGCCATCGTCATCATTTCGGCGGTTAAAGATTAACCCCTAACTCCTTGACAGGGCGGCCTTCGGCCCCTTTCTTCCTCCCCGCACAAGGAATCCAGGCATATGACGGACACCAAGATGGCGGATAAGGCCAAGCAGCAACAGGGCGAATCCTGGGGGGAACTCGCCAAGACGGTGATCTATGCCGGCCTGATTGCCATCGTGATCCGCACCTTCCTGTTCCAGCCCTTCAACATCCCTTCGGGCTCGATGGAGAACACGCTCCTGATCGGCGACTATCTCTTTGTCGAGAAGTTCGCCTATGGCTATAGCCGCTATACCTTCCCGTTCGGCGGCTGGCCCTTCGGCCAGTATCTGCATGGCCGCTTGATGGGCCGCGATCCCCAGCGTGGCGACGTGGTGGTGTTCAAGTTTCCGCGCGACAACTCGACCGACTTCATCAAGCGGGTGATCGGCCTGCCGGGCGATCACATCCAGATGAAGAGCGACGTGCTTTATCTCAACGGCAAGCCAGTGCCGCGCGAGCGGGTCGGTGACTTTGTCGGCGAGTTGGACGGCCAGGAGGGTCACTGGACCCAGTATCGCGAGACGCTTCCAGGCGGCAAAAGCTATGTCGTGCTGGACAAGTATACCGACGGGCCGATGGACAATACCGAGGAGTTCGTCGTGCCGGCGGGCCATTATTTCATGATGGGCGACAATCGCGACAACAGCAGCGACAGCCGCGAAGACGTGGGCTATGTGCCGGCCGAGAATCTGGAGGGACGGGCGCTGTTCCGCTTCTTCTCCACCGACGGCTCGGCCCATTTCTGGGAAGTGTGGAAATGGCCCTTCGCCGTCCGCTATTCACGCATACTTACTTTGGTGAAGTGATTTGGCTTTGGTGACATGACGAACCCGGTGCGCGGGGAGTTGTCAGAAAAGCTCGGCTATCAATTCAAGGATGAGACGTTGCTCGCCCGCGCGCTCACCCATGCCGGCGCCAATGCCGCGCGTTCCAACGAGCGGCTGGAATTTCTGGGCGACCGGGTGCTGGCCCTGGTGGTGGCCGATACGCTCTACCGTCTTTATCCGGAGGAAGATGAAGGCGCTCTGACGCGCCGGGTGCACAGTCTGGTGCGCTGGGAAGCCTGTGCCAGGGTGGGCGAAGAAATCGGGCTGTGGGACCATCTGGTTCTGACCCGCTCGGAAGCCGCAGGCGGGCGCAGCAAGGGACCGATCCTGGGCAGCGCGCTGGAGGCGGTGATTGCGGCGATCTATCTGGACGGGGGCATGGATGCGGCGCGCCCCTTCATCGAGCGCTGGTGGGAGCCGATGTTCGCCGATGCCGCCACCGACAGCCGCGACGCCAAGACCAGGCTGCAGGAATGGAGTCAGGCGCGGGGCAAAGGTGCACCGGCCTATATCCTGAAGGAACAGGAAGGCCCCGATCACGCACCGCATTTCGTGGTGGAAGCCAAGGTGAGCGGATTTGATCCAGCGCTGGGCGAAGGTGGCTCCAAGCGCCAGGCCGAGCAGGATGCGGCGACGAAACTGCTTGCGATGGTGGGCCAATGACTCAGCGCTGCGGTTTCTGCGCCATCATCGGCGCGCCCAATGCGGGCAAGTCCACGCTGGTCAATGCGCTGGTGGGCTCCAAGGTCGCCATCGTCAGCCCCAAGGTGCAGACCACGCGCATGCCGGTGCGTGGGATTGCCATGGCGGGCGAGACCCAGATCATCTTCGTGGATACGCCCGGCATTTTCCGGCCCCGGCGGCGTCTGGACCGGGCCATGGTGACGTCCGCCTGGGCCGGCGCCGAGGAAGCCGACGCAGTCCTGCTGATCGTGGATGCCACCGACCTGGCCGATAAAAGCCCCGCAGCGCGCGACACGATGGCGATCCTGGAAGGCCTGAAAGAGCGCAAGGGCAAGAAGACGGCGCTGGTGCTGAACAAGATTGACGGCATGAAGCGTACCGACCTGTTGCCGCTGGTGGAGAAATTCCACGCCGAAAGCGTGTTCGAGGATGTGTTCCTGATCTCGGCCCTGAAGGGCGAGGCGGTGGCCGACGTCGCCGCCTGGGTGGCCTCGCGGATGCCGGAAGGGCCCTGGCTCTATCCGGAAGACCAGGCCGCGGACATTCCCTCGCGTCTGCTAGCGGCGGAAGTCACGCGGGAAAAGATCTATCTGCGTCTGCACGACGAGCTGCCCTACGCCTCGGCGGTGGAAACCGAGAAATGGGAAGAGCGCAAGGACGGCTCGGTCCGCATCGATCAGGTGATCTATGTTCAGCGGGACGGCCAGAAGGCGATCGTGCTGGGCAAGGGCGGTCAGACCATCAAGAAGATCGGCGAACTGGCCCGGACCGAGCTCGAGGACCTGTTCGGCCGGCGCGTGCATCTTTTCCTGTTCGTGAAGGTCCGCGAGGACTGGGCCGAGAATAGCGAGCACTATAAGGAAATCGGGTTGGATTACCCCCGCGAGTAGGCGTCATGGAATGGCATGATGACGCGATAGTGCTTTCCTCCCGTGCTCTTGGGGAAAGCGGCACCATTCTGGAGCTGCTGACGCGCGATCATGGCCGCCATGCCGGCCTGGTGCGCGGCGGCGCGACCCGCCGGGTCAAACCCACCTTGCAGCCCGGCAACAGTGTGCATGTCGGCTGGCGCGCCAGGCTGGAAGAACATCTGGGCAGCTTCACCTGCGAGCTGGCGCGGGCCCGCGCCGGCGAATTGATGGACAGCCGCGAGGCGCTGGCCGGGCTCAATGCCTTCACGGCCATTACCTCTTGCGCCATGCCGGAGCGCGAGGCCCATGCCCCGGTCTTTCTGGGTGGCGAGATCCTGCTGGAAGCGATGATGACGAATGACACCGCGCACTGGCTGCCGCTTTATGTGCGCTGGGAGGCGGGCTTGCTGGAGGCTCTGGGTTTCGGCCTGGATTTGAGCGAATGCGCTGCTACCGGCGCCAAGTCGGACCTGACGTATGTCTCTCCCAAAAGCGGGCGCGCGGTGTCGCGCGACGCCGCCGGCATTTATGCCCATCGCCTGTTCCAGCTTCCGGCGTTCCTGCTGGACAGTGCCGCTGCGGAACCCAGCGCCCAGGAAACCGCTGCGGGGCTTGCGCTGACCGGTCATTTTCTGCTGGAGCGGGTGCTGAAATCCCACGGCAAGCAGATGCCGCCGGCGCGGCTCAGGCTGGACGCGATCGCGTCCAGCCAAATCAAATAAGCGCTGGAAGCGATTGCTGGCGAATCAGAATAAAAGTGCCCCATGGTTGCTGTTCCTGACGAAATCCGCTCCGAACCCCTGAGCAAGGCGCTGGCCGAGCGCTATCTCGCCTATGCTCTGTCCACCATCACCCAGCGGGCGCTGCCTGACGCCCGCGATGGCCTCAAGCCCGTGCACCGGCGCATCCTCTACGGCATGCGGCTGCTGCGGCTCGATCCCGACGCCTCCTTCAAGAAATCCGCCAAGGTGGTGGGCGACGTGATGGGCTCGTTTCATCCCCATGGCGACCAGGCTATCTATGACGCGCTGGTGCGCCTGGCCCAGGAATTTTCCGTGCGCTATCCGTTGGTGGACGGGCAGGGCAATTTCGGCAATGTGGATGGCGATAACGCCGCCGCCATGCGCTACACCGAAAGCCGCATGACCGAAGCCGCCAGCGCGCTGCTGGAAGGGCTGGACGAGGATGCGGTGGACTTCCGCACCACCTATGACGGCGAGACCCGGGAGCCGACGGTGCTGCCGGCCGCCTTTCCCAACCTGTTGGCCAACGGTTCCAACGGAATCGCGGTCGGCATGGCGACGTCCATCCCGCCGCACAATCTGGGCGAACTCTGCGCCGCCACCATCGCGCTGATCGAAAATCCCAATGCGCAGGACCGCAGCCTGCTCAAATTCGTCAAAGGACCGGACTTTCCAACCGGAGGCATCTTGGTGGAAGACCCAGCCTCGGTGGCGGAAGCCTACAAGACCGGCCGCGGCTCCTTCCGGGTGCGGGCGCGCTGGGAGAAGGAAGAGGGCACCCGGGGCACCTGGCAGATCGTCATCACCGAAATTCCCTATCAGGTGCAGAAGTCCAAGCTGATCGAGCGGATCGCCGAGCTTTTGGAACAGAAGAAGCTGCCGCTGCTGGACGACATCCATGACGAGAGCGCGGAAGACATCCGCATCGTGCTCACGCCCAAGAGCCGCACTGTCGAACCGGAAATCCTGATGGAGCAGCTCTTCCGCGCCTCGGACCTGGAAGCGCGCATTCCGCTCAACATGAATGTGCTGGACAAGGGTCTGGTGCCCAAGGTGATGAGCCTCAAGGAGGTTCTCACCGCCTTTGTGGAACACCGCCGCGAAGTGCTGGAACGGCGCTCGAGCCATCGCCTGCAAAAGATCAAGGCACGGCTGGAAGTGCTGGAAGGCTATCTTGCCGTCTTCCTGAACCTCGACAAGGTGATCAAGATCATCCGCACCGAGGATGAGCCCAAGCCCAAGCTGATGAAGGCCTTCGGCCTTACCGAGGTGCAGGCCGAAGCCATCCTCAATATGCGGCTGCGGTCCTTGCGCAAGCTGGAAGAAATGGAAATCCGCGGCGAGCATGCGAGCCTGACCAAGGAGCAGGCCGAACTGACCCGGCTGCTCAAGTCCGAGAAGCTCAAGTCCGAAAGGCTGATCGAGGAGATGAAGGCGATCGATGCCCGCTTCGGCCTGAAGACCGAGCTCGGCAAACGCCGCACCCAGATCGCCAAGGCGGCGGAAGTGGCCGAGATGACGGCTCTGGCTGAACATGTCGAGGAGCGCGCCAACCAGGTGGAGCGTGAGCCCATCACGGTGGTCTGTTCCGCCAAGGGATGGCTGCGTGCCCTCAAGGGCCATCAGGAGCAGTCCAAGGAAGACAAATACCGGGAAGGCGATCGCGCCCGCTTCTGGTTCTATGCCCAGACCACCGACCAGATCATGCTGCTGGCGACGGACGGCCGGTTCTTCACGCTGGACGGCAGCAAGCTGCCGGGCGGGCGCGGCAATGGCGAGGCCATCCGCAGTTTCATCGATCTGCCGCCGGACGCCGACATCGTGACCATGTTCGCGCATGTGCCGGGCCGTAAGCTGCTGGTCGCCGCCAGCAGCGGTCATGGCTTCATCACCAATGAGGATGACGCCGTTGCCATGACCAAGAACGGCAAGCGGGTCCTGAACGTGAAGCCGGGTGTCGAAGCGGCCTCCTGCCGACCGGCCGATGGCGACCATGTCGCGGTGGTGGGCGAGAACCGCAAAATGCTGATCTTTGCCAAGGACGAAGTACCGGAAATGGGGCGCGGGCAGGGGGTCTATCTGCAGCGCTACAAGGATGGCGCCCTGATCGACGCCGTGGCCTTCACCTGGAAAGAGGGTCTCAAGGACGAAAATGGCCGGCTGTTCTCTCCCTCCGAGCTCAAGGACTGGCGGGGCGAACGGGCGCAATCCGGCCGGATCGTCCCCCGGGGCTGGGCCAAATCCGGCAGATTCGGCGGGAATTAGCCAATTTTGGGATTAACACTGGCTGTCCCGAAACGGGACAGTTCAGTATGCGTTCGCTGTACTTCCCAAGGCGTGCGCCTCCATGTCTGCCCTGCGGCTTCTGGCCCTGTCCTATCTCGCCTCGGCCACGGTCTTTGTCGTGACCGCGGCGGTCGTGGCGCATCCGGACTGGGTGCGGCCCGCGGTACCTCACGAACCCGTGGTGCGGCTGACCCTGACGCCGCCCGGACCCAACGACATTCCGGTGCAGCCCAAGACCAAGCCGCAGGCGCGGCACAAGCCGGAGGCGGGGACACAAGCCACCAATCCGGCGCCTGCCATGCCGACCCGGGTGTTGCCCGATCTTTCGCCGGAGTCGGCACCCGTGCCGGCGGAGCCCAAGCTGGTAAAGCCCAACCCCATCGCGCCGGCGGATGTCAGGTCAGAGCTCAAGAGCGCGCCTGCGCCGGTCATTCCGGTGCCGGCACATGACCGGCTGAAGGCGGCCGCATTCCGTCTCTCGGACAAGCTCACAGCGGAGATGGTCGGACACTTCGACCTGATCCTCTATGTGAGCAAGGCCAATAGCGGGCCGTTGGCGCAGCATATGGTGGTGTTCAGGAACAGCGAGGGGGTGCTGACGCCGATCCATGACTGGAAGGTTTCCACCGGCCGCGAGCAGGACGAAATCAGCCCGCGCGGGCGCAGTACCTTCACCGCGACACCCAGAGGGTTCTACGAATTCGATCCCGATCGCATGTACCGCACCTATCACTCTTGGAACTGGGACCGGGACATGCCGCACGCCATGTTTTTCAACTGGGAGCGGCGCGGGGTGCAGACCGGTCTGGCCATCCATGCCGCCACGGGCGAGGACATCGCCAAGCTAGGAAACCGCGCCAGCGCCGGCTGCGTACATCTGGCGCCGGAAAATGCGACGCTTCTCTACCACCTGGTGCAGGGCCATGAGGGGCGTGTGCCGCGCTTTGCCTACAATGCCGACACCGAGACCATGAGCAACAGCGGCAATTTCATGCACGACCGCAAAGGCCTGCTGAAAATGACGGAAGGTTACAGGGTGCTGGTGATGATAGACGATTATGCCGGTGCCGACCGTCTCGCCGCGCTGGACTGAAATTCAGGCGTGAATATCCGGCGCACGGTCACGCGTGGCCAGTGACCAGCCACAGAATGATGATGATCGGCAGCGGAATGCCGATGACCCACAAAAGCAGCGAGCGCATGAAATTCTCCCACGAATGCTGGAGAAGATAACCGGGCTGTAACCGGCTGGTTCCCCGCGGCGATTCAGGATCTGCGCAATTCGTAAAGCGCAATCGCGGCGGCGTTGGAGACGTTGAGGCTTTCCATTGTCTTGCCGATGGGAATGAAGGCGCTGGCTTCACAATGCTCCCGCACCAGGCGGCGGATACCGGCGCCTTCCGAACCCAGCACCAGCGCCACGTCGCCCGTCGGTGCCGCCTCCGCCAAGCTCTGCTCACCGTCGCCCACCAGTGCGATGCGCCAGAAACCGCGTTCGGCCAGTTCGTCCAGGGCGCGGGCGATGTTGACCACCTCGATATAGGGGATGAGATCCAGCGCGCCCGAGGCTGCCTTGGCCAGGGCCCCGGATTGGGGCGGGGCATGGCGGTCCTGCACGATCACGGCAGTGACGTTGAAGGCCGCCGCGCTGCGCAGAATCGCGCCGACATTGTGGGGATCGGAGAGCTGGTCCAGCACCAGGACCACCCGGCGGTTCTCAGCCGGCCCCGCCAGAATCTCATCCAAGTCGCGTGGTTTGAGCGGCCAGGCTTCCAGGGCGGCCCCCTGATGCACGGCTCCTGGGGGGAGCAGCCGGTCGATGGCCCCGGGATCTGAGGTTTCCACCCGGACCCTGGACAGGAGCTTGGAACCCAGGGTCTCGATCGCCCGGGGGGTCAGGACCGCCCGGCCCAGCCTGCGGCGGGGGTTGGCCAAAGCGGCCTCTACGGCATGAAGGCCATAAAGCCACTGGGCGCCGGAATGCGAACTTGGCGGCCGGCCCTTCACGGCTAAAGGGGCGGGCGCTGTTTTTTCAGCTTTTCCGCGATTTTTCGAAGGTTGTGGCCGCTGGGGGCGGCCCGGTCGGTGGGGGCGCATGGGGCGCTTATAAAGAAGTGCGGCGCGCGATAAAGCCCGGTCGGCGCCGGCCCGCCAAAATCCAGCTTTTCTGCGGATTAAGGTCACTTGACATGGGGGGAGCGATTGACAATAACCCGCGATCCGCAGCCACACCCTTTTCTGGAGGTATTTTTTCGCTCGTCCGCGCGCATACGGGCGGAAAGCAGTAACGCCAGCCGGTGGCAGGGTATAACCCTCTGTTTTCGTTGAGCAAAAATATGGGGGAGTGTCCCGAGTGGCAAAGGGGGCGGACTGTAAATCCGCTGCTTTCAGCTTCGTTGGTTCGAGTCCAACCTCCCCCACCATTTTGGCGAACGGCGCAGCTGAGTGATGAGTGAGAGGACCCTCCGCGGGTGTAGCTCAATGGTAGAGCAACAGCCTTCCAAGCTGATGACGAGGGTTCGATTCCCTTCACCCGCTCCAGGCCCTGTCCGGTGAAGCCGGACAAAGAGACGAAGTAAAATTAAGGGCGAGAGCCCAACTGAACGAGACAGACAGGAATAGAAGTCATGGCGAAAGCAAAGTTTGAGCGTAACAAGCCGCACTGCAATATCGGGACGATTGGCCATGTGGACCATGGCAAGACGTCTTTGACGGCAGCCATCACCAAGGTGCTGGCGGAGACCGGCGGCGCGACCTTTACGGCCTATGACCAGATCGACAAGGCGCCGGAAGAAAAGGCGCGCGGCATCACGATCTCGACCGCCCATGTCGAGTATGAGACCAAGGCCCGCCACTATGCCCATGTCGACTGCCCCGGCCATGCCGACTATGTGAAGAACATGATCACCGGCGCGGCCCAGATGGACGGCGCCATCCTGGTGGTCTCGGCTTCCGATGGCCCCATGCCCCAGACCCGTGAGCACATCCTTCTGGCCCGTCAGGTCGGCGTGCCGGCCCTGGTGGTGTTCATGAACAAGTGCGACATGGTCGATGATCCGGAGCTGCTGGATCTGGTGGAGATGGAAGTGCGTGAGCTTCTGTCCTCCTACCAGTTTCCGGGCGATGACATCCCGATCGTACGCGGCTCGGCCCTGATGGCGCTTGAGAACAAGGAGCCCAAGCTAGGCCATGACGCGATCCTGGAGCTGATGGCAAAGGTTGACGAGTTCATTCCCCAGCCGGATCGCCCGATCGACAAGCCGTTCCTGATGCCGATCGAAGACGTGTTCTCGATCTCGGGCCGCGGCACCGTGGTGACGGGCCGTGTGGAACGCGGCATCGTCAAGGTGGGCGAGGAAGTGGAGATCGTGGGTATTCGTCCCACCTCCAAGACCACGGTCACCGGCGTTGAGATGTTCAGGAAGCTGCTGGACCAGGGCCAGGCGGGCGACAATATCGGCGCGCTGCTGCGTGGTATCGAGCGTGAAGGCGTGGAGCGCGGCCAGGTTCTGGCCAAGCCCGGCAGTGTCACCCCCCACACCCAGTTTGTGGCGGAAGCCTATATCCTGACCAAGGACGAGGGTGGCCGTCA
>Ga0310811_10002859_pt1 | contig 21670 bp, 19 predicted proteins | sample YCmetagenome_FD_207642 | JGI IMG/M metagenome (GOLD analysis project Ga0310811, IMG submission 207642) | Soil microbial communities from experimental microcosm in Duke University, North Carolina, United States - YC | ecosystem: Engineered > Artificial ecosystem > Soil microcosm > Unclassified ...
CGACGGGCTACGACTTCATGAACGACGTCGGCGCGCTGCTGCACGACGCGCGTGGCGAAGCTCCGCTGACGGCCACCTGGGCCGAACTGTCAGGCACGAACGAATCGTTCGACGACGCCGCGCGCGAAGCGCGCCGCAAGATACTCGCCGAAAACCTGTCGGCCGAACTCGACCGAGCTGCCCGCGGCGTGCATCGGATCGCCCGGGAGCAACCCTCGACCCGCGACTTCACGTTCGCGGCGATTCGGCGCGTACTGGCCGAGTTGGCGGTGCACTTTCCGGTCTATCGGATGTATCCGCAGAATGGCGTGCGCACCAGCGCGGACGAGACGCATTTCCGCCGCGCCCTGGAAGGCGCGCGCCGGTCGCTTGCCCGCGGCGATCACGCGGTGCTGTCATTCGCCGACGGAATGCTCGGCGGTCCGAACTCAGCGTTCGATCCGAGCCGCGACAAGACGCCGGCTCAAAGCGCCGGCGCACAGCCCAACCGCGAGCGACGCATGGCAGCGACGCTGTTCTCGCAGGTGACCGCGCCGCTCGCCGCGAAGGCGCTCGAGGATACCGCCTTCTATCGCTACGGGCGCTTACTGTCACGCAACGAGGTGGGGGCCGATCCGGGCGAATTCGCCCTGAGCGTCGAGGCGTTCCATGAAGCCAACGCCGAACGCACGCGGCGCTTTCCCCATGCGATGATCGCGACGGCCACGCACGACCATAAACGCGGCGAGGACGTGCGAGCCAGACTCGCCGTGCTGAGCGAAATCGCCGACGAATGGACTGCCAAGCTGCGTGCGTGGTCGACGTTGAATGCGCCGCATCGCCGCGCATTCGGCGATACCGTCGAGGCAGCAATAGCATGCACGCCGTTGCCGGGGCCGGCCCCAGACTGGGCGCCGGGCCCGACGGCCGAAGCCATGCTCTATCAAACGCTGGTCGGCGCGTGGCCGTACGAGCTCGACTACACGGATGCCGACGCCGTTCGAGCCTTTGCCGAACGCGTCGCGCAATGGCAATTGAAGGCCTCGCGCGAAGCGAAGCGACAAACGAGTTGGCACGCCGCCGATGAAGCATATGAGGCGGCGTCGCGCGCCTTTCTGTTCGATATCCTCGCCCCGCAACGGCGCGACGGATTCCTCAGCGAAGTGTCGTCGTTCGTCGCTCGCGTCGAGCGCGCAGGCGCCGTCAATAGTCTTCTGCAAACGATCTTGCGGCTCACCTCGCCCGGCGTGCCCGATCTTTATCAAGGCGCCGAACTCTGGGATTTCAGTCTCGTCGATCCGGACAACCGGCGGCCCGTCGATTTCGGCGAACGGCAATCGAAGCTCGTCGACACGCCGCCGAGCGAGCAACTGCGCAACTGGCGCGACGGCCGCGTCAAGCTCGGCATCGTGCATCGGGCCCTGACGTTGCGCGCCGTATCGCCCGCGCTGTTTCTGGCGGGGTCGTATATCCCGCTGACCGTGCGCGGACCTAGAGCGAACCACGCAATCGCCTTCGCGCGCCAACATGGCGACGCCTACGCGATCGTCGTCGGGACGCGTCTTGCGTCTTCGCTGTTGTCGGATTCAAGCGATGTCCCGCTCGTCGGTCCGGCCGTGTGGGAAGAGACGTCGGTCGAGCTGCCGCCGGCGCTTGCGGGGCGTGCGCTGTTCGATTGTTTGAGCCCCGCGGCGCCGAAAGCCGATGAAACGGGGCAGCTCTATCTGCGCGAAGCGTTGAGCGCGCTGCCCGTGGCGTTGCTCGTCGAAGAAGGCGTGCCGCGCAGCTAGGGCTGCGTTCTCTTGAGCATCATTGCGCGGCAAGCGGCATGCGCAGCACGAGCGTCGAGGCCGCGCCGTCGTCCATCGGGCCTTGCTCGAAGGTGCCGCCGTGTGCAGCCGCGGCCCGCTGCGCGAGGGCCAGCACCCAAGCGATCCTACCGGCCTCTCGCGGGACGACAGCTTGCGTGCGCGCGAACGGTTCGAGCGAATGCGGCAATTCCGAATCGGCCAGCGCGGCGAAGCTCGCGGCGAAGGCAATCTCGGTCCGCCAAAACCCCGCATCGATTTGACTCGTCAACGTCACCTTCGCGCCGGGCGCGCTCGCGTCGACAGCGAAGACGAGCATGATCCAAAGCGCCTGGGCCAAGCGCTCGGGGTCGCCATCGCACCGCTCGCTGTCGATAGAGGAAACCACCGAGACCGAAGCGCCGCGCGCATCGACGATCGCGCGGCGCGCATCGTCCAGCGCGCGCTCGATCACCGCGCGAATCGCGAAAGACTCGCGCGCGAGCGGCAACGACTTGGTTTCGGCACGGGTTTTGTCGACGGCTTCTTCGAGCAGCTTGACTTGCTGCTCGACGCCCGAGCGAATGCCCGCGAGCGCGCGCTGCGCCGATGCGTCGGCAGCATCCAACTTGCGTTCGAGCACGTATGCCCAGCTATGAATGGCGTTCAGGGGGCTGCGCAGATCATGCGACACCAGAGACAGAACATGATCGCGCATGAACAGCGCGGCTTCGGCCCGCAGGTGCGCGAGACGTTCGTCGGATGCGGCAGCGACATGGGGAAACGTCGACACGATCAGCCTCTCGGAAAATCGCTCGGCTGTCCGAGGCCGTCGCGACGACCGGGTGACGCCGTAAGCGTGTTGAATAGACGGACATTATAGGCATCGCGGCGGGCGGAACGCCTACAATAACGGTTTCACTCATTCATCTCATTCGGAGCGTAACACTCATGACGACCGTGACCACAGATTCGGGGCTGAAGTACGAGGATTTGACCGTGGGCGAAGGCGCTGAAGCCACCGCGGGCCGTACCGTCACCGTGCACTACACGGGTTGGCTCACCGACGGCCAGAAGTTCGATTCGAGCAAGGACCGCAACGATCCGTTCTCGTTCGTGCTGGGCGGCGGAATGGTCATCAAGGGCTGGGACGAAGGCGTGCAAGGAATGAAGGTAGGCGGCGTGCGGCGTTTGACGATTCCGCCGCTCCTCGGCTACGGCGTGCGCGGCGCGGGCGGCGTCATTCCGCCGAACGCAACGCTCGTGTTCGAAGTGGAATTGCTCCAAGCGTAAGCGAAGAGCACATAAGCACCAGAGCTCAAGAGCCGAAGGCATGGAGCCAAGCGCATGACGGCGAAAGATCGCGCGGCCGCATCGCCCGCGTTAGCGCTGCGCCGCTACGGCGCCGTCAGCGCGTCCGACGTGCATGCGTTTCATCAGATCGTGCTGGGTGTCGACGGTGCGATGGAGATGGTCGTCGACGGCGTCGGTCATCGCATCGACGAACATCACGCTTGGCTCATTCCCGCAGGCGCGCTCCATGAATACGCGGGCATCGGCGAAAATCGCCAACTCGTACTCGATGTGCCTTGCGCGTCGTTGGCATTGCCCGAGCGCCTCTTCTCACGCGCGCTGCCGCTGGCGATGGCCGACGCCCTCGCCGGTATCGTGCGCGACGCCGCATCGCGTGCGGCATGCATCGAAGCGGCAATGGGCGGCGAAGGCAGCACGGCAAGCATGCCCTGCGAAGCCATCGGCGAAGCGCGTGCTACGCAGCGCGCGCGCCGGCTGGCATGGGAAACCGCGGCACGGTTGGCCGTCGTCCTGGGCGAGAGCATGGGCGTCGACGCACCTATCTCTAGGCTCGATTACGCGCGTATCGATAAATGGTTGCGCGCGCATCTATCCGAGCCGCTACGCGTTGCCGATCTAGCGGCGCACTGTGGATTGGGCGAACGGCGCTTTCATCAGCTGTTCGACGAAGCGTTCGGCACGACGCCGCACCGCTACCTACAACGGCTTCGCCTCGATACGGCGCTCTCGCTCCTTGGCGATCCGCGCCAGTCGCTAAGCGACGTCGCGTTGACGGTGGGGTTCGCCGATCAAAGCACGTTCACGCACGCGTTCACGCGGCGCTTCGGGCTCGCACCCGGGCAGTGGCGCGCGACAGGCATACACTGAATGGCTAACAGGCGACGAAATTCGTCCGAGATCCGTTAGCGCTTGCGCCCGCGCTCCCGAGCGCGGGCGTGCACAAGCTACGTGCTTACTCCACCGACAACTGCAGATGCAATTGCGAGCGCGTGATCGTGCCGTCAGCGGCATCGCCGGCCGAATCGCGCTCTGACTGCGATTGCGGTGAAAGCCGCGCCAGTTCGATCCGGTCGAGGTATTGAGTCGTGACGTCGCCCGTGATGTAGTCGCCATCGAAGCACGATGCCTCGAAACGCGCCAGCGCCGGGTTGATGTCGCGCACGGCTTGCTTGAGCGCGTCGACGTCTTGATAGACGAGATGATCGGCCCCGATGATGTCGGCCACCTCTTCGTCCGTTCGACCGTGGGCCACGAGTTCGCCGCGCGTCGGCATATCGATGCCGTAGACGTTCGGGAACTTCACGGGCGGCGCCGCCGACGCGAAAATCACGCGCTTCGCGCCCGCATGGCGCGCCATCTGCACGATCTCATGCGACGTGGTGCCGCGCACGATCGAATCGTCGACGATCAGCACGTTCTTGTCCTTGAACTCGATCGCCATGGCGTTGAGCTTTTGGCGCACCGACTTCTTGCGCACGGCCTGTCCCGGCATAATGAACGTGCGGCCAACGTAGCGGTTCTTGAAGAACCCTTCCCGATACTCGACGCCAAGCTTGGCCGCCACCTGCATCGCTGCCGGACGCGACGAATCGGGAATCGGCATGACCACGTCGATGGGTACGTCGGGGAGCACGCGCTTGATCTTCTCGGCCAGGTAATCACCCATGCGCAGGCGCACGTTGTAGACCGACACGCCGTCGAGGACCGAATCCGGACGCGCAAGGTAGACGTATTCGAAAATGCAAGGGTTCAGGCTGGGCGTATCGGCGCACTGCTGGCTGTGCAAACGGCCTTCGTTGTCGATGAAGATCGCTTCGCCGGGGGCCACGTCGCGCACGAAATCGAAACCGATGCCTTCGACCGCCACCGATTCCGAGGCGATGATCCATTCGACGCCTTCCTCCGTCTCGTGCTTGCCAATGCAAAGGGGGCGAATGCCGAACGGATCGCGAAACGCGAGCAAGCCGTAGCCGGCGATCAGCGAGACGATCGCATACGACCCGCGTACGCGGCGATGCACGCCCGCCACTGCCTTGAACACCGTGGCGGGTTCGAGCTGCAGCCCCGAGCTGGCCAGTTGCACCTCGTGCGCGAGCACGTTGAGCAGGACCTCGGTATCCGAGTTCGTGTTCACGTGCCGGCGGTCGATCCGGAACATCTCGTCCTTGAGCTGCTGCCAGTTCGTGAGGTTGCCGTTATGCGCGAGGATGATGCCGAACGGCGCATTCACGTAGAACGGCTGCGCTTCCTCTTCGCTCGACGCCGAACCGGCCGTCGGGTAGCGCACCTGACCGATGCCGGAAGTGCCGGGCAAGCTGCGCATGTTGCGCGTGCGGAACACGTCGCGCACCATGCCGTTGGCCTTGTACATGTGGAAGGTGCTGCCGTTCGCCGTCGCGATGCCGGCTGCGTCCTGGCCGCGATGCTGCAACAGCAGAAGGCTGTCGTAGATCAGCTGATTGACCGGGGAGGGGGAGACTACGCCTACGATGCCGCACATGGCAGGGTCCTTCAAAGATACGAAAAACGTTGGCGCCGGCTAAGCCGGCACACCCGCCTCACACGCGAACGTACGCGGCGAGCGCGGGGGGAAGCAAAGGCTTCAATTCGCGGACGCCTTGCTCGGCATAAGGCCGCAGCAGCGCGTCGCGCCAAAACTGTTGTTTCGGCAGTTCGGTCAGCCCGGCCAGCGCCACGAGCAGCAGCACGAACACCGCGCCGCGCACGATGCCGAACAGCAGGCCGAGCGAGCGGTCCACGCCGCCCAAGCCGCTCACGGCGACGAGCCGCGCGATCAAGGCGTTGGCGACGCTCGCCACGAGCACCACGCCCACCATGATCGCAGCAAATGCCAAAAGCCACTGGGTCAGCGCACCGCCGGGCCAGTCGCTTGGAATATAGGGCACCAGGAGCTGCACGTAGCGACACGCCACAAAAAAAGCCACGACCCAGCCGATCAGGCCGAAAATTTCCGACAGCAGCCCCCGCCAAGCGCCGCGCAGGGCCGATAGGCCGATCACGGCAAGCACGGCGTAATCGAACGCGGTCAGCATCTGGGCCGTCACTGCGCCGCGTTGCCCGCGTTCGCGGTCAAGCCGGCTTCGCGAACCTTGGCGATGGCGGCGGACGCCGCCGCGCGATCGGCGAAGGGGCCGGCGCGCAGCATCGTGCGCGGCTTGCCGTTGGCTTGCTTGCTATGTTCGATGTAAGCGGGCACGCCCGCTGCCTTGAGTTTGCTTTCCCACGCACGCGCGCTGGCATCGTCGGCAAACGTGCCGAGTTGCACCGCAAAGCGCGCGCCGGGCGGTGCGGCCGGCGTCCCGGAATCGGCTTGCGCGACGCTCGGCGCCGGCATGGCGGTCGCCTTGGCCGACGATTGGGTCGACTGAGCCGATCGCGCCGACTGTGTTGCGCTGGAGCGCGCCGCCTTGCCCTGCGCCGCTTCGGGAGCCGGCGCGGACGCCACCCCGGCCGCCGCGGCGTCGGAGCCAGCCGTATCGCCCCGGTCGGGTGCGACGCCGGCCTGCGTGTCTTGCGCGTTGTCGCTATCGTCGCCCGCGCGCGACGGGCGCGTGGCAGGGCGGCTGGGAATATCGATGGCGATGTCGTTGGTCACCGGCTTCGGGTGCGAATCGAGCACCATAGGCAGGACCACGACGGCAGCGACTACGAGGGCGATGGCCCCGACGAGCCGCCGGCGCGCCCGTTGTTTTTCCGGCAGGGTAGGATCGAGCAGCATTGCATCGGCGTCGCCTGTGCGCTCGCTGCGGCGGCTGCGCCGTTCGTCGCGCGCTTCGAACGTTCCACCGCTGCGCGCGGATCTAGCGCTGGCGCCACGCCGGCGCGGCGTGTCGTCTTTTTTGCCGAACGAGAAAAATCGCATGAATCCGCTGGTTTCGAGGGGGCGGCGCATCCGTTCGACGCGCGTCGGTCAATGTTGCCGCGACTTCCGATAGGCCATCACACCTGCCACGGTATAGAAACTACCGAAAACCACGATTCTATCATCCTCTGTCGCTCGGCTCAGCGCATCTTGGAAGGCTTCGGCCGGCGAAGCGAAGCGCGCGATGCTGCTGTCGGGCCCTTCCTCGACGCCGCTCGCGCGCAGCACCTTTTCCAAATCCTGTGCGGAGGCGGCCCGCCCGAGCGGCAAATCGGTCAAACACCAGTGATCGATCTCGCCCGCGAGGTGCTTGACGACGCCCTCGATATCCTTGTCGCGCATCGCGCCGAACACGGCGTAGGTGTACCGGAAGAAGCCCATGCTGCCCAAGTTCTGCCCTAGCACGGCTGCGGCATGGGGGTTGTGCGCCACATCGAGCACCACCGACGGGCGCCCCGGCAGCACCTGGAAGCGCCCCGGCAACTCGACGTTGGCCAGGCCGAGCCGCACATCCTGGGCGGACACGGGCAATCGGCCTCGCAGCGCCTCGAGCGCCGCCATCGCCGCCGAAGTGTTGATCAGCTGGTTGGCGCCGCGAAGCGCCGGATACGCGAGGGCCGAGCGCCTGTGCGTGGGCCCGACGTAGCTCCATTGCTGCCGCTCGCTGCCTGCCTGGCCCTCGTAGCGGAAATCGCGGCCGAAGAGCCAGAGTTCGGCGCCGATCGCGTGAGCATGATCGATCAACGTCTGCGGCGGCGCCGGATCGGCGCAGATGGCCGGCCGCCCCGGTCGGAAGATTCCGGCTTTCTCGTAAGCGATCTTCTCGCGCGTATCGCCCAGATACTCGGTATGGTCGATGTCGATGCTCGTGACGATCGCGCAATCGGCATCGACGATGTTCACGGCGTCGAGCCGGCCGCCAAGCCCCACTTCGAGGATGACGGCGTCGAGCCCACGCGACGCGAATAAATGCAGGATCGCGAGCGTCGTGAATTCGAAATACGTGAGCGAGACCGGCTCGGCGAGGCTCGTGCGCGCCGCTTCGACCGCTTCGAAATGCGGCAGCAATTCATCGTCGGTCGCATTTTGGCCGTCGATCCGCGCGCGCTCGTTGAATTCGAGCAGATGCGGCGACGTATGACAGCCTACGTGATAGCCGCCGGCACGCAGAATCGACTCGAGCATCGCGCACGTCGATCCTTTACCGTTCGTACCGCCCACCGTAATGACAGGACAATCGAATCTAAGGCTGAGCGCATCCTTCACCTTGCCGATGCGCGTGAGGCCCATGTCGATGCCGACCGGATGTGCCGACTCGAGATGCGCGAGCCAGGCGTCGAGAGTGCTAAAAGTGGTCATCCAAAACCGCGGGCCGTCCCGCGTCAGCAGCGTTTAACGGTTAAGCAACGGCGTCCGCGGGCTGGCGCGTGAGCAAGGCGATGAGCCGCGCCAATTCCTCGCGCAGCTTGCGGCGATCGACGATCATGTCGATCGCGCCCTTTTGCAGCAAAAATTCGGCGCGCTGGAAGCCCTCGGGCAGCTTTTCGCGCACGGTTTGCTCGATCACGCGCGGGCCGGCGAAACCGATCAGCGCCTTGGGTTCCGCGATCACGACGTCGCCCAGGAACGCGAAGCTCGCGGACACGCCGCCCATCGTCGGATCGGTCAGTACGGAGATGAAGGGCAGCTTGGCGTCGGCCAGCTTGGTGAGCATCGCCGTCGTCTTCGCCATCTGCATCAGCGAAAGCAGGCTTTCCTGCATCCGCGCGCCGCCCGAAGCCGTGAAGCAGATGAACGGCACCTGCTGCTCGATCGCATTTTGCGCGCCGCGCGCGAAGCGTTCGCCGACGACCGACCCCATCGAGCCGCCCATGAACGCGAATTCGAAGCAGGACACGACCACCGGCAGCGTATGAATGGCGCCGCCCATGACGACCATGGCGTCGGTTTCGCCCGTATCGTCCATCGCGTCCTTGATGCGATCGGGATACTTGCGGCTGTCCTTGAACTTCAGCGCGTCGACGGGGACGATTTCCTGGCCGATTTCATAGCGGCCTTCCGCATCGAGCAGCGCGTCGAGACGGGCGCGAGCGTTGATCCGCATGTGATGGCTGCATTTGGGACAAACGTGCAAGTTCGCCTCGACGTCGTTGCGGTACAACACCGCTTCGCACGACGGACACTTGACCCAGAGCCCTTCGGGAATCCCCTTGCGGCTTTTCGGGTCGGTCTGTTTGATCTTGGGCGGCAGCAGTTTGTCGAGCCAGCTCATCGTTATTCCTTCAAATGATGTTGTTTCGTTCGCGTCGCGCGAAGGTTTCTCGCCATCCCACGCCGGCGAACCCCAACTCGCCGGGCGTAGGACGACGCGCCGCCGTCAAGCGGCGTCGAGCGCTTTGCGGATCCCGGCGACGAAGGACGTCAATTCGGAGACGGCTGCTTCAGCCGGCACTTCTTCGAGCAACTGAACCAAACGGCTGCCAATCACGACGGCATCGGCCACTTCGCCTACCGCACGCGCCGTGGAAGCGTCCCGAATACCGAATCCGACCCCAACAGGCAGCCGCACCTGCGACTTGATGGCCGGGATTTTACTCGCGATGCTGGAAACGTCCAGATTTGCGGCGCCGGTCACCCCTTTTAGCGACACATAGTAGATGTAGCCGCTCGCGACCTGGCCGACGGCGGCGATCCGCTCCTCGGTCGATGTCGGTGCGAGCAGGAAGATCGGATCGATGTCCGCCGCGCGCATGCGCTGAGCGAATTGCGCCGCTTCCTCGGGCGGGTAATCGACCGTCAGCACGCCGTCGACACCGGCTTCGGCAGCCGCCTGCGTAAAGGCCTCGATGCCCATGCGCTCGATCGGATTGGCGTAACCCATCAGCACGACGGGCGTCTTGGCGTCTTGTTGGCGGAACTGCTTCACGTCGGCCAAAACATGCTTCAACGTCACGCCGTGTGCAAGCGCCCGCTCGGAGGAACGCTGAATGACGGGGCCGTCGGCCATCGGATCGGAGAACGGTACGCCGAGTTCGATGACGTCGGCGCCGCCGGCCACGAGCGCATGCATGAATTCGACCGTGCGGGCGGGGTCGGGGTAGCCGGCCGTGATGAAGGGAATCAGGCCTTTCTTGCCCTGTGCGGCCAGCGCCGCGAAAGTGTGTTCGATACGGGACATGGTGTCTTCTCTACCGATAAGTGCGAAATGCCGCGCCGCTCACGAGGCGACGGCGGGCGCGTCGGACGGTACGCCGCTGACGGCGGCGACGCGTTCGCGCGCGATCGCGCAGTAATTTTCATTGATCTCATAGCCGACGAACGCACGCCCATGCCGTGCGCAAGCCACCGCCGTCGTACCGCTGCCCATGAACGGGTCCAGCACACGGCCGCCGGGCGGACAGCTCGACAGCACCATCCGCTCGACGATCTCAAGCGGCTTTTGCGTGGGATGATCGACGCGCTCGGCATGTTGACGATGCAGCCGCGACACCGACCAGACATCCTTCGGGTTGTAGCCGACTTCCAGCCACTTGCTGCCCTCGAACAGCTTGCGAGAGCGGGCCTTCTTCGTGACCGCGTCGTACGGAATCCGCACGGGGTCGAGATCGAAGTAGTAGTCCTTCGATACCGCGAAGAACCCGATGTTGTCGTGCACGGACGTGAAGCGTCGCGTCGTGCCGCCCATGCTCGGCACGCGCCGGTCCCAGATGATCTCGTTGACCATCGTGAGCTTCGTCTTCAAAAACGAGAAGATCTCCGGCGCGTACTGCCAGGTGCAAAACACGTAGAGCGAGCCGCTCGCCTGCAGCTTCGGAATCGCCAGCTCGAGCCAACGACGCGTCCACGCGAGAAAATCCTCGCCCGAACGCATGTCGGAATCGTTGCCGTAATCCTTGCCGAGCCCGTAGGGCGGATCGGCGACGATCAAGTCGATCGAGCCGTCGGGCACCGCCTGCGCATCCGCGAAAAAATCGCGGTTGTGCAAGGCGATAGGCAGGCGCGGCGCACCCGCGCTGCCAAGCGCGCCGCCCGCGGCCGTGGGCCCCGGGGCGTCGAATTCGTCGATGAGATCGCGCATTGCCGATGAAGCTTAGAGCACGAGGCCCGTGCGTTCGGCGACCGTGTGCATATCCTTATCGCCTCGGCCCGAGAGATTCACGAGCAGATGCGTGTCGCGCGGCAACGTGGGCGCAATCTTGGCCGCGTACGCGAGCGCGTGGCTCGATTCGAGCGCGGGGATGATGCCTTCGATCCGGCAGCAATCGTGGAACGCCTTGAGCGCTTCGTCGTCGGTGATGCCGACGTATTGCGCGCGGCCGCTGTCCTTCAGCCAGGCATGTTCCGGCCCGACACCCGGATAGTCGAGCCCTGCCGAGATCGAATGCGTCTCGATGATCTGGCCGTTCTCGTCTTGCAGCAGATACGTGCGATTGCCGTGCAGCACGCCGGGGCTGCCGCCGATCAGCGAAGCGGCGTGATGGCCCGTTTCGATCCCCTCGCCCGCGGCCTCGACGCCCACCAGCTTGACGGCGGCATCGTCGATGTACGGATAGAAGATGCCCATCGCGTTCGACCCTCCGCCCACGCACGCGATCACCATGTCGGGCTGACGACCCGTGAGCTCGGGCATTTGCACGCGGCACTCGTCGCCGATCACGCGCTGGAAATCGCGCACCATCATCGGATACGGGTGCGGACCGGCCACCGTGCCGATGATGTAGAACGTGCTTTCGATGTTCGTCACCCAGTCGCGCATTGCCTCGTTCAGCGCGTCCTTGAGCGTGCGCGAGCCCGACTCGACGGGCACGACGGTGGCGCCCAGCAGCTTCATCCGGTAGACGTTCGCCGCTTGCCGGCGCACGTCCTCGGCGCCCATGTAGACGACACACTCCATGCCGAAGCGCGCGGCGATCGTGGCCGTGGCCACGCCGTGCTGGCCGGCGCCGGTCTCGGCGATCACGCGCGGCTTGCCCATGCGCTTGGCGAGCAAGGCTTGGCCGATCACGTTGTTGACCTTGTGCGCGCCCGTGTGATTGAGGTCTTCCCGCTTGAGGAACACCTGCGCGCCGCCGAGCAATTCGCTCCAGCGCCGCGCGTGATAAATCGGCGACGGGCGGCCGACGAAGTACTTGAGCTCGCGCTCGTACTCGGCGATGAAGTCGGGATCTTTGCTGTACTGCTCGTAGGCTGAACGCAACTCGTCGAGCGCGTGCACCAGCGTTTCGGCGACGAATGTGCCGACATACGGGCCGAAGTGGCCCTGTTGATCAGGAAGGTTGTACATGGTTTTCACTCTTCGCAGCAGCGGCAGAGCGCGCTTCTCGTTGCGCGCCGCGCCGCCTTGGCCTTCACTCGGCATCCGCCTCGCGCACAGCGCGTACGAACGCCGCCATTCGGGCGGGATCCTTCACGCCCCTGGCGCCCGGCACTTCGATGCCGCTCGAGACATCGACCGCGTACGGGCGCACGCGCCGAATGGCGTCACCGACGTTTTGCGCGTTCAACCCACCACTCAAAACGGCCCGACGCGCGAGCTCTGCTGGAATAAGTGACCAATCGAATGTCTTCCCGCCGCCGCCATAGCCTTCCACAAGCGTGTCGAAGAGCAAGCCGCCGGCTGTCGAATAGTTAAGGGCCGATTCTACCAAATCGGACGGCTTCGTATGCGCTCCGATCCGCAGGGCGCGCAGCCACGGCAGGCCGGCGAGGCTGGCGAGCTCTTCGCACTGCGCCGCGCTTTCGTCGCCGTGGAACTGCAGCATGGTGAGCGGCACGTTGCTCGCGACTTCGCCGATCCATGCCGGTGTCGGATTGACGAACAGGCCAACGACGGACACGAACGGGGGCAGCGCCCGGGCGAGGTCGATCGCCTCGGCCACGCCCACCGAGCGCGGGCTTGGCGGATAGAACACGAGGCCGATCGCGTCGGCGCCGAGTTCGATGGCCAGCTCGACGTCGGCCCGGCGAGACAGACCGCACAGCTTGACGCGCGTGCGGCGGGAAACGGGGACGGCGGCTTGCGCAGCGGGGACGGGGCTCGTCATGGAATTACTCACTCCAAATGCCGCTCCAAGGCACACTGCCCAAGGGCGCGGGCGGCACCGCGAAGCCCTCGGGGTAGCCCACGTGGGCCAGGTACAGGCCGTCGGGCATGAACGTGGGCGCGGCGCAGTCGCGGTCGCGGCTCGCCAGCACTTCGGCCAGCCACGTTGCGGGGTAGCGCCCGCGGCCCACGGCCACGAGACAGCCCATCAGGTTGCGAACCATATGATGCAGGAACGCATTCGCCCGAAAGCGAAAGTGAATCATATCCCCCGCTTGGCGGATGTCGATTTGATAAAGATGCTTGACGGGCGTTTTGGCCTGGCATTCCGATGAGCGAAACGCCGAAAAGTCGTGCTCGCCGATCAGACACCGGGCCGCGGCGCGCATGGCGTCGACGTCGAGCGGCGTGTGAATCCAGCCGGCGCGGCCCGCCTGCATCGGGGAGCGCACGGCGTTGACGTAGAGCACGTAGTAATACGTCCGCTCGAACGCCGAAAAGCGCGCGTGGAAGTCGTCGGGCATGCGCTTGGCCCAATGCACGGCGACGGTCGGCGGAAGAAAGGCGTTCGTGCCGCGCACCCACGAGAAATCCTGGCGATCGAGATCCGTGTCGAAGTGGACGACCTGCCCGAGCCCGTGGACGCCCGTGTCCGTGCGGCCGGCCACGACCGTATGCACGGGTTTGCAAGCGAAATCGGCCAGCGCCCGCTCGAGCGCGTCTTGAACCGTCTTGCCGTGCGGCTGCGACTGCCAGCCGCAGAACGCCGTGCCGTCGTATTGAATGCCTAGAGCGATGCGCATGGCGGGCGGCGTCAGGAAAGGGGCGCGAGCGTCGCGAGCAGCGCATGCGCTTCGTCGCGCGTGGCGGCGTCGTCCGATTCGATGACTTCGTGAATCAGCGTGCGCGCCCCGCCGAGATCGCCCAGCGCGATGTATTCACCCGCCAAATCGAGCTTGTTGCGCGCAATCCGCGCAAGCTGCTCGGGCGTGAACTGCGGCTCGGGCGCCAATGCAGCGGGCTCGCCTTCGCGCGCCCCGGTCCCGTCGCCCGGCAAGTCGAGATCGAACGATAAGGCGAGCGGGCCGATCGGTGCGGCGCCGAGCCCCGAAACACCCGGGGTGGCCGTCGGCGAGCGCCCGGGACGCGGCGTCTCTTCAGGGGCGTGGCGGGCGGGTTCGTGAGCGGCCTCGTCGCCATGATGAGCCTGTTCGGCGTCATGGCGTGGCTCCGCGTCAGGCGCGGCCGCCTGCTGCGCTTCGGATTCGGCCTGCGCATCGCGCTCGTATTCCTCGTGTTCCTGCTCATGCGCTTGCGCAACCGGGCGCGCCCCACCCTCGGCCTGCGGTTCGATGCGAGGCGGCAAGCCCATGTCGAGCCCATCGAGGGCCGCGATCGCGCCCGGTGGCAGCGTCGCTTCCGGATTCGGTGCGGCAACCTCCTCGGGCCCCGCCGAAACGGGCGGCTCGTCCCATTCCGCGTCGCTCGCTTGGGTGGGCTCGAGTTCGGGCGGCGTTGCCTCGTCCGAAGCGCCGACTTCTGCCTCCGGCTGCTCGAGTTCGGGCGGCGTCGCTTCGACTCGCGGGTGCGTTTCGACCACGGCCTCCGGTTCGACCGGGGGCCGCGTGTCGACCAAGGGCTTCGCCGGCGCAGCGAGCGGCGCTTGCGGCGGGATATCCGCGACGGGCGGCGTCGCGGATGCGGCCGTCGGCGTCGGTTCGGCGGACTTGGCCGGAGGTTCATGCTCCGGCACGGCCTTGACAGCCGGCGCTTCCATCACACTCGCTTCGGGCTCGCCGGTCAGCACGGCATCGTCGGTCTCGCCGGCTTCCAGCGCGAACATCGGATTGTCCGGATCGAGTTGACGACCGATCGACGCGACGTGCACCCAGTTGGGCCCGCGCCCGCCCGAGAGGCGATAGATCCGCTGCGCGATTTCGTCGAAGCCTTTCACGTTCTTGCGCTCGGCGTAGTGCGCGGCAAGCCCCATCAGCGCGCGCTTGCTCGACGGCGTACGTGCGAGCGTCGCCAAGAATTCGGCTTCGATAGGGTCGTCCGCCGACGCCGTGGCCGGCGCGGACGACTGTGCCGAAACACCGCTTTGCGCGACGGGAGAAGGCACTCCCCCGCCGCTCGACGCGGCCGCAAGCGCCGACGCGCCGCGTCGACGGCGACTGACGCCCAGCGCGACGAGCAGGACCAGCAGCGCCGCAACGACGGCCGCCGCGACGGACGCGATCGCCGGGATATCGGCCCGCGCCACGCTGAATCCGTACCCGCCGATACCGATGAAACGCTGATTGGCGGCAGCCGCCGCGCGCGACTGGCCGGGGCTCGGCGCAGAAGCGACGCCCGAGGCGGGAGGCGCTCCCCCGAAACCGGACGCGCCGGCAGCCGCATTGCCGGCGGCGGAACCGGAGCGATTCGCGGACGGCGCACCGAACCCGTGCCGCTGCAATTCCATCAGAACGCGGTTCTTGAGCGTCAGCAGTTGCTGAAGGCTCGACACCTTCGGGTGAGATGCCGCGTCGGCCGGGGCGGCTGCACTGGAAGCCGGCACCCCGCCGCGGGTCGCGCTTGCCGCGACGACCGATGACGTCGACACGCCCTCAGCCGCTGTCGTTGCGCCGGATGCGGCTGCAGCCGGCGCCGAAGCTTCCACGGCTCCCGAAACGGCCGACGCGCCGGCCGGCTCCGCGGAACTGGCCGCGGCAGCGGGCTCCGGTTGAATGGCGCCCGTCCAGGCGTGTCCGCCGCTCGCGCCTGCCGGCGCGCTGGGCTGCGGGTGCGGGGCGGCCGGCGCGGCCGCGTTCGATGCGCCCGCCACGGCAGGCGCCGGCACGTTCGCCGGCGCCGAAGCGCCCGTCGCCGCGCTCGCGGTCGGCGACGCTGCAACCGCTTGTCCCGATGCCGGCTTGACCGCTTGCGCGGCGCTCGCGCTCGCCGCGGCAGACGCCGCGGCCGCAGCTTGCGACGCCGAAGCGCCCGCGGATGCCGGATTCGGCACGCTGGCCGCGGCCGAAGTCGCCGTGGGCGCCGATGCGGCTTTAGCCCCGGTCGCATCGAGCGCGGGGACGTTCAACGTCGCACCGAGCTTCAGCAAACTCGGATCGCCGCGCATGAAGGCCGACGGGTTGGCATCGAAAATGGCCCTCGCCGCCCGCCCAAGCACCGCCTTGTCGTGCGACTGCGTGACGGAAGCGGCGATGTCGGCAAGCGACTGCCCGGGTTTGACCGAGTACTGGGTCGCGGCGGAACCCGCCGCCGCGCTCTGGACCGCGGACGCCGCGGCCGGCGCATTGGAGGCGGCCGCCGGCGCGGCCCAGGCCGGCGATGTGCCGGTGAGCCCTGCAAACGCCAGCCAAACGCAGGCGATTGCAAGCGGTACGGCGCGACGCGTCGAACGTGTTGTCATGGCGATGTCACGCGCGTTCAAGCGCGTCTTTATGGGGCAATTGGGAGAAAGCAAAAATCGCAGCAGCAAAGAAAAAAGCGTCGCGGCAAGGCGACGCCTTTCGATGGGCCCTCTGCGTCGTAACCGCGTAGTTTACGTGAGGAACCCGGTCAAAACCACTGCGCGCGGACAGACGGCCGCTCGGGCCGCGTTGCGCGCGCGCGGCTTACTTCTCGAGCAGGATGCGCAACATACGGCGCAGCGGCTCGGCCGCGCCCCACAGCAGCTGATCGCCGACGGTGAAGGCCGACAAATATTCGCCGCCCATCGCGAGCTTGCGCAGACGGCCGACCGGCACCGACAGCGTACCGGTCACGACGGCCGGCGACAGAGCGCGCATCGACGCTTCGCGCTCGTTAGGCACGACCTTGACCCAGTCGTTCGCCCCCGCGAGCATGCCGTTGATTTCGTCGAGCGGCACATCCTTCGTGAGCTTGATCGTCAATGCTTGCGAATGGCAACGCATCGCACCGATGCGCACGCACAGGCCGTCGACGGGAATCGAGCCCGGCTGCCCCATGGCCGGCTTGCCGAGAATCTTGTTGGCTTCGGCGCCGCCCTTCCACTCTTCCTTCGACATACCGTTGCCCAGATCCTTGTCGATCCAGGGGATCAGCGAGCCGGCCAGCGGCACGCCGAAATGTTGCGTGGGCATCGCATCGGAGTTCATCGTTTCGAGCACGCGACGATCGATGTCGAGAATGGCCGAAGCCGGATCGGCCAGTTGCTCGCTGACGGCGCCATGCAGGGTGCCCATTTGCGAGAGCAGCTCGCGCATGTTCTGCGCACCCGCGCCCGACGCGGCCTGATAGGTCATGGCCGTCATCCAGTCGACGAGGCCCTCGCTGAACAAGCCGCCCAGCGCCATCAGCATCAAACTGACCGTGCAGTTGCCGCCGATGAAGTTCTTCGTGCCCTTGACCAGCGCGTCCTTGATCACGTCGAGATTGACCGGGTCGAGGACGATCACGGCGTCGTCGGCCATGCGCAACGACGAAGCGGCATCGATCCAGTAGCCGTTCCAGCCCGCGGCGCGCAGCTTCGGAAACACCTCGTTCGTGTAATCGCCGCCTTGGCAGGTAATGACGACATCGCACTTCTTGAGCTCGTCGATGCTCTTCGCATCCTTGAGCTTCGTCTCGTTCTTGGCGAACGACGGCGCGCTGCCGCCCACGTTGCTGGTGCTGAAAAACACCGGCTCGATCAGATCGAAATCGCGCTCCTGCTGCATCCGTTGCATCAGGACACTGCCGACCATGCCGCGCCAACCTACGAGACCTACGTTCATGACTAACCCTTGAAGTGGACGCTTCCCCGCAACCTTGCCCGGCGTGACCGCGCGGGGAAGACGAGCGGGCACGACGGACGATCAGCTTTTCGTGATCGTTTTGGGGGTAATCGTAATAATGGCGACCGCGCCGGCGATGCCGACGGTGCCGATCATGGCGAGCCCGCCCACACGGGCCGTATTGCCGTGCGGGTTTGCAATCGAGGAGATTTGGGACAGTTGCGCCATCGCGACAGTCTACACGAAAAAAGCCTATCGGCGTGCCCGCGGGCACGCCTGTTTCGGCAAAAAACCCACTATTTCAAGCGGTTTCGTGCGAGCACCGTCAAAAATACCGCTCGCACGAAACGGTGCCGGAACACCGACTGAACGATCAGAGCGCCGCGCGCACCGCGTCGCCCATTTCCACCGTGCCGACCTGGCGGCAGCCCGGCGTGAGGATGTCGCCCGTGCGGTAGCCCGCTTCGAGCACCTGATGCACGGCCTGTTCGATGCGGTCGGCCTGCTCGGCCTTGTTCAGCGAATAGCGCAGCATCATCGCGGCCGACAGGATCGTCGCGAGCGGGTTGGCGACGCCCTTGCCGGCGATATCGGGCGCCGAGCCGTGCGACGGCTCGTACAGGCCCTTGTTGTTCTTATCGAGCGACGCGGAAGGGAGCATGCCGATCGAACCGGTCAGCATCGCAGCCTGATCGGACAAAATGTCGCCGAACAAATTGCCTGTGACGATGACGTCGAACGACTTGGGCGCCTTCACCAGCTGCATGGCCGCGTTATCGACGTACATGTGCGACAGCTCGACGTCGGGGTACTGCTTCGACACGTCGATCATCACGTCCTTCCACAGCTGCGACGTTTCGAGCACGTTCGCCTTGTCGACCGACGTGAGCCGCTTGCCGCGCTTCTGCGCCGCTTGGAACGCAACGTGTGCGATCCGCTGAACTTCGGGCTCCGAATAGCGCATCGTGTCGAAACCCTCGCGCGCGCCTTCGAACGGACCGTCGGGCGCCGTGCGCGTACCGCGCGGCGTGCCGAAATACACGTCGCCGTTCAGTTCGCGCACGATGAGGATGTCGAGGCCCGAGACGATCTCCGGCTTCAGCGACGAGGCGCCCGTCAATTGCGGGTAGCAAATGGCCGGACGGAAATTCGCGAACAGCTGCAGATGCTTGCGCAGGCCGAGAATCGCTTGTTCGGGGCGCAACGCGCGCTCGAGCGAATCGTACTTCCAATCGCCCACCGCGCCGAACAGGATCGCGTCGGCCTCTTTCGCCAGCGCGAGCGTCGAATCGGGCAGCGGGTGGCCCTTCGCCTCGTAGCCCGCGCCGCCCACGGGCGCTTCTTCCATCTCGAACGTTTCACCGAGCGCGTGGAGCACCTTCACCGCTTCCTTGACGATTTCGGGACCGATGCCGTCACCGGGGAGCACTGCAATTTTCATTAGGAGTCCTATCGAGTTGTCGGATTACCGGGTTGTCGAATGGCTGTCCAATCGCTGTCGAACATCGGGCGTCGACGGTCGAGCGAACAGCGCGCCGCGACCGTCGAGGCAAGCCTTTAGCCGACGATCCGATGGGCCAGCCAGGGCTGCTTTGCGATCCGTTCGGCTTCGAACGCGCGGATTTTGTCGGCGTGCCTCAGCGTAAGGCCGATGTCGTCGAAACCGTTCAAGAGGCAGTACTTGCGAAAACCGTCGACTTCGAACGCGTAATCGCGGCCATCCGGCGTCCGCACCACTTGCGCCGCGAGATCGATCGTCAGCTGATAGCCGTTGAACGCGTACGTCTCGTTGAACAGGTGATCGACCTGCTGTTCGGACAGCATGATCGGCAGCACGCCGTTCTTGAAGCAATTGTTGAAGAAGATATCGGCGAAGCTCGGCGCGATCAGCGCGCGAAAACCGTATTGCTGCAACGCCCAGGGTGCGTGCTCGCGCGAGCTGCCGCAGCCGAAGTTCTTGCGCGCGATCAGCACCGATGCGCCTTGATAGCGCGGCTGATTGAGCACGAAATCAGGGTTCAGCGGGCGGCGCGAACTGTCCTGCCCCGGCTCGCCGTGATCGAGATAGCGCCATTCGTCGAACAGGTTCGGGCCGAAGCCCGTCCGCTTGATCGATTTCAAAAATTGCTTCGGGATGATCGCGTCCGTATCGACGTTCTCGCGATCGAGGGGCGCGACGAGCCCCGTGTGCACGATGAATTTGTCCATGTCTCTCTTACTCCGCAGCCTTTCTGAGGGCGTGGCCCGCATCGCTCATGTCCTGACCGAACCCGGCGACCGTGTTGCAGCCCGCGAGGCCCAGCAATGCGCCGGCAAGCGCAACCCACGCCGCCCGCCGCCAAAACATCCACGCTGTCATGACCTCACCCCAACTTGCGAATATCGACGAAATGCCCCTCGATGGCGGCAGCCGCGGCCATAGCCGGGCTCACGAGATGCGTGCGTCCGCCCGCGCCTTGGCGCCCTTCGAAGTTGCGATTCGAGGTGGACGCGCAACGCTCGCCCGGCTCGAGCCGGTCGGCGTTCATGGCGAGACACATCGAGCAACCGGGCTCGCGCCACTCGAAGCCGGCGTCGACGAACACTTTGTCGAGCCCTTCGCGCTCCGCTTGGGCCTTGACGAGGCCCGAACCCGGCACGACCATCGCGAGCCGGATATTCGAGGCGACGCGGCGCCCCAGCTTCTTCACGACATAGGCCGCGGCGCGAATATCCTCGATGCGCGCGTTCGTGCACGAGCCGATGAACACCTTGTCGAGCTTGATCGATTCGATCGGCGTATTCGGTTCGAGCGCCATGTACTGCAATGCGCGCTCCATGGCGCCGCGCTTGACCGGGTCCTTTTCGCGTTCGGGATCGGGCACGCGAGCGTCGATGGCCGTGACCATTTCGGGCGACGTGCCCCAGGTGACCTGGGGCACGATCTGGCTCGCATCGAGTTCGACCACACGGTCGAAATGCGCGCCGGCATCGGAAGCGAACGTGCGCCAATATTCGACGGCGTGATCCCATTCGACGCCTTGCGGCGAGTACGGGCGGCCCTTCAAGTAATCGATCGTCGTATCGTCCACGGCAACCATGCCCGCGCGCGCGCCGGCTTCGATCGCCATGTTGCAAACGGTCATTCGGCCTTCCATCGACAGCGAGCGGATGGTTGAGCCGCCGAATTCGATCGCGTAGCCCGTGCCGCCCGCCGTGCCGATCTTGCCGATGATGGCGAGCACGATGTCCTTGGCCGTGCAGCCGCGCGGCAGCGGGCCGTCGACCTTCACGAGCATGTTCTTGCTCTTCTTTTGCAGCAGCGTTTGCGTGGCCAGCACGTGTTCGACTTCCGACGTGCCGATGCCATGGGCGAGCGCGCCGAACGCGCCATGCGTGGACGTGTGCGAATCGCCGCAGACGATCGTCATGCCGGGCAGCGTGGCGCCTTGCTCAGGCCCGATGATATGAACGATGCCTTGACGCAAGTCGTTCATCTTGAACTGCGTGATGCCGTACGAGTCGCAGTTGGCGTCGAGCGTGTCGACCTGCAGCTTCGATACGGGATCGGCGATGCCGTGGCTGCGATCGGTGGTCGGCACGTTATGGTCCGACACGGCCAGATTCGCGCTGACGCGCCACAGCGGGCGCGCGTGCATCTTCAGGCCTTCGAATGCCTGCGGGCTCGTGACTTCGTGCAGCAACTGACGATCGATGTAGAGCAGCGTCGTACCGTCTTCTTCGGTATGGACGACGTGCGAATCCCACAGCTTGTCGTAAAGAGTCTTTGACATGGTATGCGCGGTAATCATGGGAACGGGCAACCCGGGTTCGGTCGATTATGCCACGCGCACCGCCGCCGCGACACCAGCGGCCGGAGAAAAAGCGATAAAAAACAGGGAGTTGGGTGGTAGTGCCAGTACTAGGTTCGGCGCTACCCACC
>Ga0310811_10002860_pt1 | contig 21668 bp, 20 predicted proteins | sample YCmetagenome_FD_207642 | JGI IMG/M metagenome (GOLD analysis project Ga0310811, IMG submission 207642) | Soil microbial communities from experimental microcosm in Duke University, North Carolina, United States - YC | ecosystem: Engineered > Artificial ecosystem > Soil microcosm > Unclassified ...
CTTCTATGCTTTGCTAGATTGCATTACATGCCTGCTGTGCCATTGCGACAACACCGCAGGAACACATTTCACCCTGATGAGAACTTTAAGGGTATCCACGAGACGCAAAACTATCGAGTCTTGAGGAAGATCAGTCCTTATGTGTACGCTTTGCAGAGCTTTCTGTGGTGAATACACCCGTCTTCACCTAATATTTGACAAGCGACATGGCAGGTGATATTAATTTCATTCGAGAGCTCACCTAACAGGCTTCTCCACAGGAAGGGCGACCGACGAGCTCAAAAACACTCAGTTATCCGTCCATATACTTGGCCTGAATTCGGGCACCTTGCATCCAAAAAAGCTAAAAAGCTAGCTCTGATCAAACATCGTACCAGGACACTAGCTAGCCATTAGCGGGTGCCATAACGATGTACCAAGGTGGTGCACACATGTTATAGTTTCCGCAGGCCGTACGGCGTAATGTTTCCAGGGTGGGACCATCTTACATTCGTGCACCTGATCGAGATTCGAGAGAGACTGCAGTATCGTATGCAGTTCCTATCCTCATCCGAACAGAAACAGCCTTCTTGAGCTGCTCTTTCGCATCGGTAAATCTGCCCACCCATCTTGGTATAGAGTTCCCCAAGGGCATTACGAGTTGTGACACTGATTGTACTGACTGCATGCAGTTGAAGACGCTTTGAATCGACATAATTGCCTTGTCTGCAGAGGATGTGGATTCGATTTTTTAATTCAGAGGCGAGCTTATAAGTGACGAAATGAGATTCTTTTCCTCTGATTCCGAGTCAGCGTGACAAAGGATGTGTTGTGTCATGTTTGTTACGTGGCTAAAGTGGAATCATACGCTATCACTCACCGCTAACAACAAGTGCATCAATCGTCTTTCCATCCAACTGTGTATACAAAGATCAATTCCAAGACTGGCTTCCTGAACTCTCTTTACTTATTTCTTTTCTCTCACACACACACTTAAACATGACTTCTTCCTCGTCCTCGTCACCAGAAATGCACCCTGCTCCTCCAGTTGACTCCGCTGAACGCTTTTCCTACAAACTTGCAACACATGATGAGGTCCTTGAAGATCTATCTAGGTATGTTTGCTTTACCTTTGTTCAATCTTCGTCTTACACCAAAAAGTCGCTTTCTTTTAAATCTCCCAGAGGAAGAGCTGTCGTCTCTTGAGCGGATATGTTTCCAGGTGGAGCAAGCGTAAGCCGCCCGCAGTGCTTGCGATTCCCTTCCGGCTCACGTTTTTCATATAGGCATTGGTTCTATGAAGACTTCATTCGGGAACAAAATCCCAAATTTCCATCGCTACCGCTGAAGAAATTCTCCGCAATGCTTTTCCAAGCTTGTCCTCTGCTACACCAGTGGAGTCACGATCATGAACAAGCTTTCAATACCTTCATGCAATACAAGACTAGAGTCCCTGTATGTGGTGCAATTATGTTAAACGACACCTGGGAAAAGGTATGGTGCCCTTGGTGCTCAGGAACGAACACAATTTACTCGCATTTCTCTAGTGTATCCTTGTCAAGGGGTGGAAGTCATCTTCTGGTTGGGGTTTTCCAAAGGGTAAGATAAATGAGAGTGAGCCTACTCATGAGTGTGCTATTCGAGAAGTGCGTCGTGTTGTCCACATTTCTGTCTGGCGACCTGAGATTCTCCGCTAGGTGCTTGAAGAAACCGGTTATAATCTGTTGGGTCAGCTGGATCCTGCAAACGTAATTGAAATGTCGATCAAGGAGCAATGGATTTCTCTCTTTGTAGTACCCGGAGTCCCGGAAGACTTTCCTTTTAAAACTCGGACCCGCAAGGAGATAAGTGTACGTTCATTTGATTGCGCCTTTCATTTCTTGTCGTAATTTTTTCTCGCAGCGGATCGAGTGGTTCAAGTTAACTGATCTTCCAACCTGGAGGCGGAACAAAGCCGCTCCAGGAAAGTTTTATTTAATTTCCCCCTTCATTGCGTGAGTTTCCTTTTATCATGTGTATATCAGTTATCGTCAACCTCGGGTAGATCACTGAAGGCATTTGTCACTGCCCACAAGCCTCGAGCAATGGAGGGGCGAGCTCGGAAGATTGGAGGGTACATAAGTACGGATAATGGCACACACGAGTCCAGTTCATCCTCGGCAGATAATGGCGAACCCCAGACGCCATCTCCTCAGTATAGCGAAGCACTTCCTGCGACCAGCCGTCGAGTAGCTACCCACGAATCCGATGACGAGCAAGCTGTCGATCCTGAACACATGGATCCGCACTTTGCTCGCCTGCTCAGTTCTTTGACGCTTTCGGCTGTCAAGCAAGATGATTCAAAGCCTCAGCTCGGTCTTCCGCCAGTTAAATCGCCTCTCTCAGTACTTGCTCACAACGTGACACCACTTGCCAAGCAGAATATCGTTGATTGGTCTTCTCGTGTTTCTGCCCAGTCAGAAACGCCTAGTGTGATGTCTTCCCTGCCTCCGAAACAAAGACTTCCAAACGTATCATCGTCCTCCACACATTCCCTTCGGGTTCCCCAATCTTTAAGCATGCAAGCTTCCATTGTCGAATCATCCACACTACCAACCTCACCTTCTCATGTTCCTGGAACTCCTTCATCAGGAGCCCTTTCGACCGCCTCGTTATCCGCCACGTCTGCCGCATCGTCCACTTCATCCTTGACTTCCTCTCGAAAGGCCTCATTGTCGTCAAGACGTACCTCGAGCACTGCTGACATATCACCCTACCTTCCGCGCCTTACTGAGGTACCTGCCTCAGGCAAGATGTTGAGGCAGCTGGCCCTACTGGAATCAGTGGCTGATGAGTCTTCACGCATGACCCCTACTCTGCCCAGCAGGGAGTTACCCTCTGATATTGGAAATATGTCCGGCATCCGTCATCCAGGACCGTCGGCTTCCGTTCCACCACCTACGCACTATCCGCAAGCCGACTTTCGCCCGTTATTTGGACATATGCCATCAATGCCAGCTGGATATCATCTCCCACCTACTCCTCAGCATACCAGCACCGGGTGCTCTCAGTCGCCGCTTGTTGACGACATCTTTCAAGTGCGACCACGCTCCAGTCAGTTTGTCGCCCACGACTATTCTCATCGGAATACGCAGCAAAATCAGTTGTTGTCGCTGCTGACGGGGCCCCCACCCATTCCTGTCGGAATACCTCATACTTCTCATCCACATCCCTCCTACTTGCAAGGCTACCCTCCAGTTCATAATTATCAAACACATCTTTCCGCACACTTCCCCCCCGCTCATCAGGCCGCGGGTCCTCATATGGTAACTGGTTTTTCTACTGCGATGCCCCTAGTCAGTGCTCCAATCCCGCCTGCTCGATTCTCTGTTATCCCACCATCAGCCCATACTTTACAGCCAACTTTTCCCTCACCGCCAATCACTTCGCGGACCCCTGTTACCAACAGCGCTCAGCTACTTTCACTCCTAAACGGTAATAAACATGCACCGGCACCAGCCCCCGTTAATGCTGGCTATAGATGATTACACCACTATATCTCTGCTATAACCCACCCTGCATCATATATTTTGCTTGTCATCAACGCCATAGTGTATATGCCACGCCCACTCTACTCTTTTTTGGCACGCCTTCGCCTTTCTCCTGCACTTATTCCTTGCCTTCTCCTTTTCTTCTGCTCCTATTCCTTGCCTTCGGTCCTTTACTTTCGAGACATCTTTTCTGTCTGTTTTTTTGACTGCGGGTTTCAATGAGTTTTGACGTGAACCATTGTCATTCTCTCGTTCATTACATTTTGCTGCCATACTACAATAATTGCTATCATCCGTTTGCCCACTCTCGACATCTTTCTCTTCGTCACTCTCATACTCGAATCTACAGTACTAGTTCCGGTGTCATCCTTGGTCTCGTCGCAAATACCCCCTGTAGTTTTGTACATCCTAACCAGATATATCGCTGGCCTAGTCCGTGCTCGTACGTTTGTACTTGTCTCTCGACTGTCGAATTCAAGCCAAGTTTCGTTACACTCACTTGTTTTGCCTGAAGCAAGGAAATAAATATGCTGCACGAAACCAAGGATGTGATATACATGCACGATAAAAAGAAGAGACAAGTATTAACCCAGGTCAGGACGTGTGTTTGGTAAATCCCATACGACGGGCATACTCTCGTTCCTCTTCAACTGTCAGTCTGTCCGAACCTGACCAATTCGCTGAACTCGTCCGTGCTCTAAACCGACTCTGCCTCGTCCTGAACAACTCCTCCATTCGCAGCGGCCGGATTGCTCCGAATATGTCATCCGGATCAACTGTGCTCTGCATTTGCAACGCCTGTCGGAGCTCCGGCGACTGAGCCCAATCAGGAGGATCAAATGTCCGTGGCCGATCTTCATCTTCCGAGTCAGAGTATTCGCTGTTAATATCAGGAAGCTCAATACTCTCGCTGGGAACTTCAGGTGGCTGCTGCTTAGCTGCCCGTATCTGAGCCATTGCACGCGCTGCCATCTGATTCTGCACCATGGCGGAGGGAAGCTTATCTTCGTTCTCTTGTGGTACAGCCTTGGCCTTTCCCTTGGGAGGACCAACTTTAGTGGATTTCACTTCGGTAGCTGCGGATTTAACCGCAGATGACCCAGCGGCATTCTGTGAGGCATTGTAGGTCGCAGAAGACGCAAGCGCAGACGACACGGGGACCTTGATATTCTTGGAAGCAGAAGCAACTTTTGCTGCAGGAGTGACCAAACTGGATTTCGTCAACTTGGACAAAAGAAGAGTATCCTTCTTGTCTTTTGAAGGCGGCTTTTTAACATCGGATTTCTTATCGTCGATAGTAATCTTCCGTTTCTTTGTTGCGTCTTCCTCCGTCTTCTTAAGCACAGCAGGGGTCTTGAGAGGTCGCTTTTCCGTGGTCTCGTCGCGCTCACGTTTGCGCTTCTCAGATTCCTCCTTGATCTTCTTCTCCTCCTCAACAGCGCGCGACTTCTCTTCATCTGCCTTGCGAGCAAGCGCTGCCTGGCGCCTTGCCTCCATCTCCTTGAGACGGGTGGCCTTTTTGTTGGCTTCTTCTTCTTGCTATATAATACTCTGAGTCCTGCGAAACACTCGAGACAAGGGTGAATGAAATACCTTCTTCGCTGCGGCAGCTGCAAGCTGAAGGCTCTTGACCTCTGGCTTGGTCTTTTTGCCCGTGCCAAGCATACTATTGACGAGTTTTGTGGCTTGACCGAAGAATCCAGCCTGTGACTGCTGCGAAGACGAAGACGTCGAGGCCATGGATAATTGGCTCTCGCTCCGCGGAATGCCACCAGACTTCGGTTTTTACGGTGAATATTAAGAATACTGATGATCAAAATTGTAAATACCTCGATAAGAGTAACAGTGGGCTGGCCGCCCTTGAGGACGTCGCCTAGATCGCTCGTATACATAACTGACTCGTGGTCGGCTTCTGGTTCGGATATATTGGATTCATTATCCTGAATCTGAGCGACGTCACCATCTATATCCATGGCGGATGTACTGGGGATTACGGGCCCCTCATCTTGCTGCACCGCGTTCTTCCCTGAATGACTGGTCAGGTCACTTCTGGTTCTGGTGAGTCCCTGAGATTCGGTAGGAAGTGTACTCCATGTCATGCTATCCTCCTTGTTATTGAAGTTAAAAGGAGTCCATCCCTGTTCGCTTGCAGCCAATTTCTCCTCAAGGGGCCAACTATCGTCATCGTCATCTTCAAGTGTAGCGAATTTTGCCCGGTGAATCTGGGATTCTGAACCCTCTGTGTATTCGGTATCTTGTGTAGAGGGCATCCAGGCTGGAATATCCTCGATTTGATCAAAGACAGCATCTGACAATGTGCTTGCTTGTGAAGACTGTTGTGTACCGCATGCCTGTGGAGGGGGACGCGAGGAAGGAGAAGATGTAAGTCTTGCCGGTAGACCCAGAGATATTGGCGGAGGAAGCGTAAAGGTTGCTGTTGGCAAATTGAAAGAGAATTCTTTGGTAAGTGGTGCAATCTGCTTCGAGATGGGAGGCATGAACACAGGAGGGGGTTGCTTGTTAAATACCGGACCAGGAGGAGGAACGAAGTTGGAGCCCGAAGTACGAGTGGGAGGTGGGGAGTTGGGCGGGGTTGTTGAGACGCTCTCATCCGCTGCAGACGAAGACTGAAGGGCTACCGGGCTCTCGTTAGCAGAGACAACGTCAGAGATACTGAGTCTGCGTTCTGAATCTCTTGAGTGAATATCTTCAGTTACCGGTTGGGGTTCTTCGGCGTTTGGTGCGGAAGAGTCCTCTGACTCCGTGACCTGTCCTTCGTCAATCTTATTCCTCTCCGCTACTCTTGCTTCTGCGGCAGCACGAGCTTCAGCAAGTGCAGCGGCTGCTGCACCACCACCAAGGGATTTCCCCATGCTTTTACCCGCGCGGGCACCAAGACCTTCAACTGTGCGTTTAAACACCCCAATGAAACTGGCCTCTTCCTCCTTGTCGTTCAGTGGTTCCCAGTGCTCCTCAGGGAGACGCACAGCTCTAGGCGACACCAGAATGGATGGGGGAATCTGAGTCGGAATAGTTGCCCCCTGGTTCAGAGGTGGGTCCTCTGAGTTTTGCGGAGCAAAATCGGACTTGGAGGCCTTGGCCACCTTCGCTCTACGTCCCTCATCGGCCTTGTCTGAAGCCAAAGATGCAGCAGCAAGCATATCGCCACTTTTCCGCTTCAAAGGGGCGACAGTGTGTCCAGAGGGACCCCCTGTGCCGGCACTAGGGCCGAGAATATTTGCCTTGTTATGAACAATGCCTTCCAAGGCTTTCACCTCTCTGGCCTTCATTAGCCATGATGTACGTTTGCCCAGTGCGGAAGGTTGCGCTGGTGCTGGAGCAGCTGAAGCAAGAATCCCAGCGCCCGTAGATGGTTCTACTACGACACGCATTGACTTACGTAGCGGAGATGGAGCCCGAAGTGTTGGAAATTGTGATGCGCTGCTCTTATGCGCAAGAGTCCGAGACGGCGAGTCGTTAAGTGGTACTACCATGGTGGTTAACGCAGGAGCGGAACCGGATGCAGGTAAAATGGGCAGCGGAGCAGTCAATGCATTTCTGCTATCCGTGATCGGAGAGCTGGTTGCTGGTAACTGAGGAAGTGGTTGAGTGTGATTACCAGTGCGTACCTCTCGAGCGCGGGTATGTTTCTGGGAGTCAAGGGGAACAGAATGTAAGGTGTCGAGTGGTGATACCATCGTGTCCACTACCTCTGGGGCCAGATCACCCTCTACTAGATCCGGATTATGGCTGACATGCTCGCCCACAACCGTGCCCGCGGGCTCAGACTGCGATTGCTCAGTACAGTCGCTGTCTGCATGAGGACGTATAGATTCCGCATTCTGCCTGGCGTGGAGAAGCGCTTTATGAAAGTTATTGACAGGTGGCTGGTCCTCGTTGCTGATATCCTCCTCCTACAGACCAGACATTATTGTCAATAAATCAGTCTTCAAAGAGATAAAATACCTCGAGAGACAAAAGAATGGAGCTTTGCGCCTTGACAGCTGCTGAAGTGGCTGCTCTGGTCCGCTTGGATGTGGTCTTCTTTCGAGCAGGTGTCTTGACGAGGTCGATAATGGCTCTACAAATGCTGAGAATACATAAAAAGTAGTATCAGTTCACGCACTCTTGCTTTGGACCAGCCAAGATATTCTCAAGGTAATCGTCTAAGAAGATGAAGCCGTGTGTTTGGACTTGGTCCTCGAATAATTGCCGACATGGATCCTTCGCCATGGACGTGCGAATAGAAGTTGTCCATGCTACGATTCCGGGCGCTGGGTGCGCCATACTTACCTTCACGTTTACTGATGCGGCCAAAGTATGAGCGATTGAAGGCACTGTTTCGCACTGTGGTTGTACGGCTAGCTAGCACCAAACAATGCATAAACAACGCGTACATCACATGACCGCAACAAATTCGCGACCGCCACAGCAGCTTGGTCAGGCCTAAACGCACTATGTAAAAGACCAGCTATCTCACTATGCAAATCGACACAATAGACGAATCAGGGTATTATAACCACCAGCGCAGCATTGCTAGGAATGAATGTCTTGACCGTCTTAATCTGGTATACTATCATCATGATAGTGATCCTCAAAAATTTCAAGGTCCTCCATAATTTCCTGTAGCCCCTCGAGAAACTCCGCCCTTCTTTCTGCTTTTTTGCGATCAAACAACCACGGGCAGTCAATGTTGATGCACTCGATTGGCTCGGCATTTGCGGTCGACGCACACGATGCACATATCCGTTGTGCGTCCAGGAGCCGGGCTTCTCCCTTTCGTATTTGTTCGAAGAGGTTGGGCATTGTTTTCCAGGGCGTTCTCCGACACCTATCACATATTCCTGTCGTGAATTTGTTAACCCCAAGGGAGGCGAAAGGGTACGAGTGCCTACCGTCTGAAGACAAGCCACCACATGCAAGACACTGGGAACTCTGAAAATGTTCATCTATCTTTAATCGGTTTGCTGTGATCCTCTTTTTTTGGGGAGACATTGCAAGAGGATTTTGGTGGCTCATTCGGATAGCCTTCGGCATATCGTCAAACCAAGTTTTAATGTCAGCACCTATCAAGTTAAAAATACGTTCGAGTGGGGGGATCAAAACGCGGGATATGTAATACGAAGCATCTAATTGCATGTGCCTAGATCGTGGATAGCAGCGGTTCGGACGCACGGCAAGAGCAAAACAAAAGGCGCACTTATTCTGCAGTAATTCTTCCGGGGACACCGCCCTGTCCACAAGTCGCGTCTGGGGATCACCTGTTATGATCACGTATGGAATTCGGTCGCCATATTGAACCTCGTCGTTCTCGTCCTCCATCATTCTTCGAGCGGCAACAGCTACACCAGGCGGAGGTGGTGCCTTTTCACTGATGTAACCTTGTTCTAGTACATATAACTCATCAATATAATATCACGCACGAATATGTCCCCATTTTGACTTCCTTTGCAAACACGAAATCTTGTATTGACGCTTGGTTTTGAAGAATTTTAGTCCATGACTGGTAGCAATAGTCCTTTACTTGACTGAGATCCTGGGTACGGAATAGAATTCTTGCCGCGAATTTAGGTAAGGATTCATGTCACGAGAAAACGAAAACTACTCACTTCAAACACGTTTCTGTCATTTTTGACTGCGCAGGTACCCCGTCACGGCGGATAGTTTCGATCCCCTTTGCATCGAATGTGGGGACAGTCTCGTCCGGATTCTCAAATTTGAATCCAACATATCTTTTCTTTGCCATCAACAGACATGGCAAATACACCTAGTCCAGACATTAGCAGTCGACTCGTTCATCCCAGAATGTATAGACCTTTTCAAATTTCAATTTGATGGGCGCTGGATTCATCGCCGTGACAGTATCAGCAATATCATATCCGATGTGGAAAGCCTGCTCCTTTGTCTTTCCTTGAAGGTATATGAAAAGGGAGTCTGTATCCCCGTAAACAACTTTAGCTCCCCATTGAGTATTGCTGTCGATGACTTCTATAGCCTGACTCTATTGTTAGGCTCATGCGAAACTACATAGCTGAAATACTGGCCTTTTCCAAGGTTTCTCTGCCGCTTTGTACAATACTGTCTGCGATTTCAACAGCAGGCATGCGGCCAGAGTATGTTGCGCTTGTATATCCATAGGTGACATTAGCGATGTATTTCAGACCGAGCTGGCGCGCGTCCAGAACTCGACTGAGCGCCTGTGTGACCGTGGTTATTGAAGTCAGAATTGACGACATACGCATTACCTTGTCATTTTTCGAATGTTTCATCGCCTGTTTAACCATTACTCGGGTGTCCAACAACTCCGTGAGCATGCGCGAAAGTAAACCCTTCCTCACTTCAGGCTTCACGTACATAATGCCATTTGGCGCAACTATAGTCGAGAACTCAATACAAGCACGAAGCCTACAAAAGAGATAACTAACTTCTTATGTGGTCTTGCAAGTTTTCCAAGAGTCTATGTGGTCTTTGGAGATCCACGACACCAAACTTGTTACGACCCTGAAAATCGACTATTCTCCCGAGGCAGGTTGAGTAGCAATAATTGTAAGCGATCATAATTGATGGATAAAGCGATTGGAAGTCGAGTACGACGAGGGGTCCATTGTAAAAGGCGGAGAGGGGTTCCATAATGAGAGGCATGCATTCAGCAGCATTTTGTTTTCCAACCTAGGAGACGATGTCAACTGATTCGGAATGGCATAATTCGAGCTTACATCCTGTTTGCTAGGAGACAGGAGAACGAAGCTCTCCGGCTTCGCGATGCGGAACATGAATGACTCCACTTTAAACTGTGAGCCTCGACTTATTACGGAGTAAAAGTCGACTCCAAAGACGCGCGCAAACTCTCTGTCGGCACCGTATATGAGGACTTGAATTGGACCAGATCAAAGACTCACGCGTTTTTTGTGGTTGTTTCGGCTTCTTGGAGGATTTCCAGTGTCATGGTCGTCCGTTCAAGGAAGTAGCGAAGGGTGCGGGAGGTGTGTACGGGATCTGTACTATTATACCAAGTTGTTAGGACCTCGGGGGTATAACGAGGGACCCTACGCAGATGAGCGAATAAACAGGGGAAATGGGTTGGTTAGCACACCTTCTACGCAGTAACTGGAAGGCCACATTTTCGAAAGAATACATGGAAAGTGTCTGCTCGACTCGCATGATTCTCCAGACGTTGAACACATGCCGACCGGTGACCTTGAACGTGGTGGTTGTTTTCTGACTCCATTGATTGTTTTCTGCAGCAGCATTCTTGCTAGGGGCTCGAGATATAAGCTCGCCAATATCAAAACCTTCGTATGTGTTAATTACCAAAAACCGGAAAAGACCTTGCACGGACCATAGTGATTTCCTCGAGCATTGAGATAGCCCCAAGATGCTGATTGAACATCCCAGCCGACAATGATATCCGGATCAAACTCAACTACCATGTCAACCATTCGATTAAGTAACTCCAATTCGTTAGTGACAATCTCCAACGGGAAATCGCGTATTCGACGAGGATCCAATTGCGCGTTACCAACCGCCAGGGTGCCTCGTTCGTGAAACACTGAATGAATATCATCATCCCCGAGAGCAAAGAAGATTGCAACAATCCCGTCAACATTTGCATCAGGTACTTTGTTACCACGTGAAGGAGCTAGTACCGAAAGTGAGCGTATGGCAAATGGTCATTTCGGGGCTCACCAAATATTTCCAAGGAAAACAAGGACATGTGCTGGGCTGCTCTGGTGTTGGATTCAGATCGAATATGCGGCGTTGACTTCACGCCATAGGGATTCATTTGGGTACTGCCCTCGATCTATATTCCCTTTCACGAGATGTTGCTTACAGATAGCAAACTCAACTTACCTGGGAGTACATCTTTGCCCTCGTAGTCAGCTGAACTGGGTTTTCTTTCAGCCACTGCTTCACCCGAGTTTTACTCGGAGGTACGGCTGCATACTCCCATCCCCATGACAGATATGTGCCTTTCAAACGACGCGCGTTTCTTCCCGTATGGAGCTGACTTTCATGAGACTTCCACTGGTCCAAGGTGTCTAGTCCCTCCCCTTTAAGGTGATACAGGAGACCAGCATATTCTCTTGGGTGCTCTGGAGCATCTGCGCGCTTGGAGTAATAAGGATCACGATAAACCCTTCGGGGGACACCATACGTCTCAATGGTCCTGAGAAGTTCAGATGAGGATGGCGGTGGTACAGCGAATACGAATGCCGTGGTTTGGCTTGAGGTAGGTGGTATGTATCTTGAAAATGAGACTCTTGGTAAGGTCAGCTGCAAGATACTTTCGTTCAGTTCAACAGAGCCGCCTTGGCGTTCCTCTCCTGTTTCTATTGGCGTCAAGCGATTTGCAGGGCCCTGTGAACTCTTCGACGTCCCCGATGCATCAATCAACTGTTCATCTCGAAGTAGGAATGGATTTTCTTCGATGTTATTATCAGATAAATCAGATGAGTCAGGGGATAATCCGCGCTGCGCTGAGGGCTTTTTAGGAACCATCAATGGTAGCGCATTCCTGTTTATAACCAATCAATACTGATTGATACGTGATAACTTCAACAATTACATCATGGGTGTAGTCGCATCGTAGGCGGTCTCGTTAGTCGTATACCGCATTCTCCTACAAATATACGAATAAAAAACCCTTCCATGAAAGTAAGTTATGCTCACTTGGTAGGAGTTGCTGGAAATTCTGAAGATGCTGAAAGATTCCTGGCTCGTTTACGGCTGTTCTTATTTCAATGGTGACTTTCAAAAAGAAGGGGTTACCTACATTTCCAGATCGCGCCATGAGTGTTGGTATGAAATTGTTCGGGAAAGTTTTCGCGTAGGAGAGCCGAGTTTGCTGAGGCAAGCATGAGCACAAGAGCCCGATGAAATAAGCGGCTTAACCTTTCGTTCCGATCAGTAGTAGCTTCGGCCTCGCCAGAGGGACTGGGCACGTCCATCCCAAAGTCTGGAGGAGGCTCTTCTTCAGTCAACTGATCATCAGCAGCAGTGTCAGGCTCTGCAATGGCGTCCCCCGCCTGCAGGTCTGCCCACTCTTGGTCTTCGCGGTCCATCATTTGACTCATCTCCTGTGTGGAGAGCAACATCTCGTCGACATCGATATCCATACTTTGCGGTGGTCCTTTCTGATTTATCGAAGACCCATCTTGCGTCGCCTGTGCAAAAGGATTTTCCTTATCCTCGGCTTCCAAAGTATGGGCACTCTGTCCATTATGACTAGTAGCCTCTTTTCGAACTGGCTTCCAAGTTCTCCACTCAGCCTCCCAGAGGGCCTCCACACTCTCAAAAGTGGTCATAACCCATTTCTCCCAAAGTTCCGCACTGTATGTGAAAGTAGGCTCAGGGTCTCTTTCTTTTTCAATGCGTTTTCTGACTTCCTCCCACCACCTCGCTTCCGCAACCCACTCGCCTCCATGGCCTCTCGACATCTTGCTTGAATCAATAGGAAGCACAGGGGTTGGAGGGAGGCCTTTGGCAAGCCTTCGACGTCTTTCATCATCCCACAGTTCACGGACACTCAGAACAAATGGTTCAGAAGGTAAAGACGGTGAGGGTATTGCCAATTTATGGTGGATGTTGCGTGCGGACAAGAGACGGCGGTTTAGGATTTGATGAGCAGCGACATCAACTTCAAGCGGCATGCGGGATTGACGAAAGTATGGTGATACCTTGAATGTTGCTGGCTCCGTGGTTTCGATATCATTTTCTTCGTGTCCTCGCTGCCAGACTTCCGCGAGGTTGACCCAGCCACAGCCATAGAGCCCAAAATCGCACATGAACTGTAGGATGTAGCTCAAATGGCTTTCGTAAACGCGAAAGCGTGTTCGCATAACAGTTCCGGATTGTAATATAGTGACAGCACGATTGATAAATGTGGGATCTGCGATAAGAATCTTCAAGAACGGCGTGTATGACGAGTGGAATCCATAGAAGTGAACACCTTTCACGAGAAGTACACCTCGAACAAACTGTGATTTGCTTGAATGTGGATTGCGCTTTATCGAGATGGCGATAGCATGGTTCAAAGAACGAGATAACTTTGCGATGTACTGGTTCACTGACTGGAGTCAGCAAGAAATATCCTGAAACTGAATACACTCACCATTTTCGGGACTCAATTTGCCCCCATACTCGACAAAAAAATAAGGGTACACTTGATGCACATGTATACATGCTTTCATGCCTGTGGATGACGCTCCATAAATGCGAATCACAGGCACTCGAGGGAGAGATGTGTTGTCGAGAGCGCCAGGGGAGGTCACAGTATAGTCAATTTGGTTGATGAGTACTCGAAGTGTAGCTTCCTGCTCCATGAAACTAATTGTTATACAGTATGAACAGTGTGGAAGAAGTGTCGCTCAGTGCATGCACTAAATGCGAGCACTAGTGAGGGGTCCTAATATATTGGTAACTCCAGTTGGACGTGGACGCGCTTGTCTGTAGTTGTTGAAGTCACATGTTCGAGTTTTAATGCTGCCGCTTAACCCTAAGCCCAGAGCACTACTCGAACTACAAAATCTACTAGTAATCTCTCTATTTCACTGGAACGGTATCGAGAAAGTGCGTGATTCATGAGGACTAATCACAACTGATTGATCCTCCTTTCGTGGTGAATGAGAGATATAACTTGCTGCCCAATCCACGTCTTGCCTGGCTCTATCTTCGCAAATCCCCTCACATAACCTGGCTCAACACAAACATACCTTTCCCTACGGAATGTTAGCATCCAAGTGCATGATCCAGTTTAAATGCTCACCATCCCCCATCTTCCATGTCGCCCATTTTCGCACCTGCAGCCTGCTGAGGGTTCCAGACGACAACATCCTTTAGCTCCCGAACCGTGATCTCTACGCCACCTCCTGGCCATGTGACTTCATATTTCCCCCCTGCATCTTCGTACACAGAGTCGGTGAACTGACGAACGTCAACTCCTGCTCTAGTCTCGACTTTCGATTTGTTTCTGGCTTCTTCAGATGCCTCTGTTTTGTCAAAATAACTTTTGTTTTGCAATGGGAAAACAAGGACGTCGTTTGCAGGAGCCCTAATATAGTTGTGGAATAAAACCTGGAATTCGAGGTTGTCTGGAGGGTAAGCCGTGGAGGTCGACGTATTCGTGACGTGCAGATCAGTACTAATCTGATGCTCAGCCAAGGTAACGACATAAGCCAGATAGAATGGTCTGTCATATTTTGCTATGATACCCGCGGTTGGCTCAAGCGCTAGGAGGAAATATATCAAACGACACAAATCCAATGAGACAGTACTTACTGAGTCTCACAGATACGCCCTCGTCGTTGTCCGTCACAATGCTATCGAATTCCCACACTTCGTTTCTAGCGAAACCATGCTGGGCAAGTTTCATGTGCTCTGGGTGGCTGGGAGGTCCAAAACAAGGAAATATAACTGGTATGCCTCCCCGCACGGGCTTCGAGCCATCGACAGCGGCTTTGGATGAGACGAATAGCCGCTCAATTGGCTGAGGTTCGGTGATGGTTCCAGCCTTCCATGAAATGACTGTCGCGCCGTACAGAAGTAGTTCCACAGAGGAACCCTATTTCGGGAATCAGGATAATCAGTGCTCAGTGGCTATCTGCTCGGACCTTTGCATGAGTCAAAGTGACTCGCCCAGAAGCCTGTGTGACTGGCATCTTCGACGTGGATGGTAAACTTGAGGTACTGAGTTGGCAACTATGAGATATACCCCCTGGGATTACCTGGGAGGGCTAGCGGCCCGATCTCCCGGATTGAGTAAAAGCCTGCCCTTAGGTGGAATCGCACTTATGATGGATGTACTTAGTTCTTTTAATTCTTCCACTTTGTTCTCACCTTGGTCACTCATGACATACACCTCTCCCACTGCTGAAGCGCTGACACTTCTCTCACACTTCCTGACTAGTCAGGACTGCTGGACGGGGTTGTGTTTATGGCCGGCCTCGAGTCGAAAGTACGAGAGAGTGGCAAATAATGCCCTCTTATCGGCTTCCTCTGCGATCCTTTTGCAGCGCGGCAGTGACTCAAATAGGCAGATGCATATGCCGCTTCATTCACCACAGGCCAAAGTTGTTCTGAATCACTGCTGACTTTTTGTTTGTTCAGCGTTACCATTTTCCAGGCAAATTTTTTTGATACTCCACTTGCTATCGCGATCGGTGTAGTCACATCCTCTGAACTTTTGCCTTACTATTATGGCGGCACCTGCTCGTTGAGAATACCATTACGACACACGTGATATCAAGGGTCAAGGTGCCTTGTGTCGTTGCCCACGAGGACTCTTCGCTTCGACACATCGAAAGTGGTTGATCGGTGCGTTCGTGCGTTCGTGCGCAGCATTATTGTTCTTGCCCACTTGACCAATTGCGCCATCACGAAACTCGTGACCAGAAGATCAAGCCGCCTTGTTTCGTTGCACGCGGGGACTCTTCGCTACGACACCTTGGGTGTGGTTTATCGGTGCATTCGTGCACTCATGTGCAGCATTCCCTTCCTTGACCATGCCCGAAAATGCGATATGCGCATATTGTGCCATACTATAGTCTATGCTTACCTGCACAGAAAGGTGCATCACGCAACCATGTCATAGACACTGCCTACCCCGCATGGACAGGGAACACTCATACTACAACTTTGGTGCTATATTGCAAAAGTCACATGAAGCGTCGCTCGCGGGGCAAGTCACGGTCAAAGCATACAGGACGATCTAAAAGGGTTTATCGGTGCTTCCGCGCTTTGTGCGGTGTGACTCAGCCTCGCTGAGTTTATAACCAAGCACATGAATTTATGGTCTCACAAATTTGTCATACCCAGACCCTTCTCTTGATGTCAAAATGAAGTTACATACTGTCGATCCGATGAGGCTAGCTTCGAGCCAGATCTCGCTTTACCCTGAGTAGTCCCAGGTGTATGTGGATCTCTGTGTGTAGGCACGCAGCGAAGTGGAAGTCCGTTGGGAATATTCTGCCGAGATTAGTACCGGTTGCGACACTCGTCAAAGATTATGGATGCCTTTCGTTGGGAGCGCTATGGAACTGGTTGAGATTTTAGACCTTTATATGGAGCCCTTACGGGTGGTGACTCATGGTTTTCTGCGTTGTGAGTTGGTATATATGACTGTCCGACATCTGATGCTGACGATGAGATTTCACAGAGACTTGCGACCTGGGTGATGGTGCCCCTCCGTCATCGCAAGGTAGACCTCATGGTTTACGCCATGGTCTGTCGTCTTCAACTGAGCCCATTGGGCATGCTGTTGATGATTATTGCATAATTTTTTATTATTTCTCTTCTTCGTGAAGAGGTTTTTACGGTGGTCAAATATCTTTTGGTCAGAGGTTACCTTTACCTTCTATATGTACAACACATTATTCATCGTAGTGACACCGCTGCAATATGTATATTATTCTCGGATGACTGATTGATCTGTCTATTATCCCTCGTGACTGACTTTGCTGGGCTTTTTGAGCCTCGATGATCTACTGACCAGTGACCAGCCTTGTTCTGCCACGGCTAGCGGGAAGGAAGTACTATCTTCCTTTGTCTATAAAGGTCTGGTTAGGGAAGGCTAGCAGTACTACTAGCAGTACTTGGTCACTGAGTACTGCCAACTTCCAGTTCCGATTCCGTCAAAATGTCTCACGAGTACCAACTCTCGAAGTCAGGCGTCCTTCAGCACTTGCTTCGACGACGGTCTGCACTAGTGGCATGGAGTGAGCGTGATCATTATGTTTCTCATATTCTGCGTTCTGTAGTTATAGTTGCAAACTTGAACGATAATATTGACTTGATAATTGAATCGAATGTACCTCAGGTTAAACAAAGATACTTCATCTTAATCAAGCTTAATCAAGAACAGATCGCTTGCCCTCAACGTTTAATCGTTAGACATCACACCTTCAGACACAACCATCTCCAGCCTTGTAACCCTTGTAGAGGTATTGCAGGCTAGTATCTAACTTGTTAAACAGTAAGAAGCCCGCGTGATTTCTCAACTGGGACTGAACGTCTCTTGATACAGCGCCACTGCGATGGAACCCGGATACACCATGGAGGACGTGAGTTTCGTCATCAAATTTCCATGGTGAACGGATGAAAGTAACACGTTATTGTTGCAGATTGCACCTATTGCCGTTCTAATGGACGAGCTGCGCTCGGAAGACGTTCAATTGCGCCTCAACGCTATTCACAGCATACCCACGATTGCACTCGCTTTAGGGCCAGATCGCGCCCGTGACGAGCTTGTTCCATTCTTGCAAGATTCCGTCGATGATGAAGATGAAGTTCTACTGGCTTTGGCCAAAGAGCTTGGAAGGAATTTTGAGGAGTACATTGGTGGAAAGCAATTTGCTCATGTGCTGCTAGGCCCCCTGGAGAATTTATCCGCAGTAGAGGAAACCCTGGTACGGGACAAGGTACGCGTTTTTGAGAGATATCATTGGGTCAATTGGTTGATAACTTATACTTTTGCCACCAGGCTGCAGAATCTATCGCCAAAATAGCTGAAGTTCTATCTACTCCGCAAATCGAAGAGTTTTACATCCCGCTCCTGAAGCGACTCTCTCAGGGCGAATGGTTTACATCGCGCACCTCTTCCGCTGCCCTATATCCTCCAGTTTACAACAAAGTATCGTGGTCGATTCAAGAGGATCTCCGGAAGGGCTTCGCCGCTCTAGGTGCAGATGATACACCTATGGTCAGACGTGCTGCTGCAAAGTGGCTCGGAGTGCGTAGTATATACTCTTTCTTTGCGCCGATTGGAACGTTGACTTTTTGGCAGCCATTCGTAAAAAACCTATCAAAGCAACATGTCTTGTCGGATGGGCTACCTATCTACCGCAGACTCCAATCCGACGATCAGGATTCTGTGCGCTTACTCACAGTAGAAGATCTTATTGTTATCGCGAAGCAACTCACGCCACCTGAGGTGAAGGAGCAACTGTTGAAGCAAATCAGACACAGCATTGCTGATAAGAGCTGGCGAGTGCGATATATGGCTGCAACACATTTCAATGAGGTGCGTCTCCGATTCCGGATTCTACCGTTATTTGGGTAACACAATTTATATTGGCGTTTAGCTCGCAGAAGCCGTCGGCATAGAACTGGTTAGGGAGGAGTTAATAGGGCAATATGTGCAGCTTCTGAAAGACAACGAGGCAGAAGTACGCACAGCGGCTGCAGGCCAGATCCCAGGTATGGTAATCAATACCGTCATAGAATACTGCTTGATTCCGCCCTTGACTTCCAGGATTTTCGAAACTGCTTGAGAAGGAAGTCATCCTTGCACGTATCGTGCCTTGCGTGCGTGACCTCTCGCACGATGCGTCTCAGCACGTACGAGCCGCTCTTGCAAACCATATCAGTGGCCTCGCACCGCTCTTGGGCAGAGATGCTACTATTGAGCATCTCTTACCCTTGTTCCTTCATCTATTAAAGGACGAATTTCCCGAAGTTCGGCTCAATGTCATCAGCAAGCTCGAGACTGTAAATGGCGGTAAGCTCCCTACCCGTTTGTATAGAATGGTTCTCTGACATTGCTATTGTTAGTCATTGATATCGAACTTCTGTCTGATAGTCTTCTCCCCGCTATCATTGAACTTGCAGAGGACAAGTCGTGGCGCGTCAGACAGGCTATCATAGAATATATCCCCCTTCTCGCAACACAACTCGGCAAACCTTTCTTCGACGAACAGCTCGGGAATTTGTGCATGTCGTGGCTAGGTGACACGGTCTTCAGTATACGTGAATCTGCAACCATCAACCTCAAGAAACTGACGGAAGTCTTTGGTGTCGATTGGGCGAAGGTTCAGATTGTCCCCAAGGTCATGGGTATGGGTCAACATCCAAATTACCTTTACAGGATGACCACCGTGCAAGCGATCACAGTACGTGCTCATCTTTACTAGGTCGCAGTGACTTGAGCGGATCTTCAACATGTAGACTATCGCACCTTCCCTGAATCTTCCAATCGTTCAAGCTGAGATTATCGGGCCGCTCCTGCAGCTTGCTGAGGACCCCATCCCAAACATCCGCTTCAACGTCGCCAAATCTCTAGAAATTCTGGCCACTACATATGGAAATACTACGGAGGGTCGTGAATTTGTCCGCAAAAGCATTGTCCCAGTACTAGAGCAACAGAAAACAGATTCCGACGCAGACGTGCGTTACTTCGCCGCACGGGCCCTTCAAAAAGCGTCAGCGGATATGTTAGGCAAGTGTTGAAAGCACGAAACAATCATCCGTGGTATTAATCTATTTAGCACAGGTTGATTAGGTTATTTTTGCAGTCTGCACATACCCCCTCCCCCCTTTGAGTCTTTTTCTCGCACTCATGAATATTCAATATTCCAAGAGAATAAATCGTACCGTACCTTCTTTTGTGCTCAATGAATCATGAACTGCAGACAAAACACTGCCTATTATGCTCCCCGTAGCAACGCGCAGCGCATCTGATTACATTGGCGAAGACTTTTATTGACAGATTCTGCCGTCGTCTGCTGCACACAACGCATACCTCTTCCTTTAACTATATGTAAATATTAGTGCATTTGGTACCGCATGATCGGGCTCGCGGTAAGAAAGTATTTCGTGCATTGATGTTGTGCGTCTTTGGGAAGCTTGCTCACGATTCTACAGATCAAGTGGTACTGTGTTTCTTAAATCAATAATGGCCATTAGCGTTATAAAATTCCTCGCAGTGTTATGACCCGCGCCTTAAGCTTGATCTCTTATCAGCTCGCGTGAAAGGTTCAACAGGTTCGAACTTAATCTTGCACGCCACCTTGTAGTGAATTGCTTTTCATCACGTGATATGGGCGCGAAGTGGGGGGAGCCAATCAGAAACGAGGCTTGATTAATAAGGTTTGGCGAGTTAAGGTATAAAAATGCGTCTCGCTGGATGAGTTGCACTTTTGCCTTCTACCACAACTATCGCAAGTCCGGGAACTTGCTACATATTTGTACCTCTAGTCTATATCTCCTAAAGTTCAGCGCGAGTCGCTTGTCTTAATATCTACAAACCTTCTTCACGCTCCTTTCAATCCCATTCCTTTTCGATATGCCGGCCATGCGCTCTCTTCTTGTCTTCCTGCCCGCCGCCGTTATGACATTGATGCTTAGCACGCCCTTCGCGGTCCAGCATGCCTTGGCCAAACCAATTACAATGCCATCTTCACCAAGGGCCTTCGGCGGGTTCACGAATATCGCTGCCAGAACGGACAGATTATCCACACCTAAGCATCCAGCTTCTCATACTACAGCCATACCAGCTAAGTCCTCGAAGGCGCCGTCGCGGATAACAGCGGGGCACGCGGAACGTAAAGCTGCCAGGAGTGTTCCACACGTGCTGCGTGATCCATCTGCCAGTGCTCATGGAAGCTCGAACGCGTCGAGCGGCAAGCTTGTTCGTCTACGCAGATATCACCGTCAGGCCTTGCAGCACGCCGCAAACTATCGTACGTCGGTAAAATGGGGGTTTTTGTGACCTTTACTTATCATTCTCGAAAAGAAAACCTGGCCTCGAATGCAACGTCTGCGTCCGCTTCCGATCCCGCATTCCAACAGCAGGCGTCAACAGAACTCTCTGGATTCAAGACGAACTTTGTGGGCTTCACTTCTGTTCTAGCAGAACTTGGCGGTGATGACGGCGTCGCAAACCTGGATCCCACTAACAACTTAGAGACCTTGCTAGAGAGCATCATCAACGCCAACAAGGATATCCTCGAGGTCACTTACAACCTTGTTGTCTCTTTGCCCATTGTCGGTCCGATCTTGGGTCCCAGTAAGTCTCGGTCATTTCTTGCACGCGTAACGGCAATGAATTGTCTTTGTAGTCGTGTACGATCTCAAATGTATTCTGGACGACCTACTGGACATCGTCGAGAATCTGACCGATGCTATCGTCAACGCGATCCAACCCCTCCTTCAGGCTGTTCTCGGCAAGGCTGTTACGACGACATGCGCGTCTGGCGTCCAGGTCGTAGGTCTTTGCGTATAACATCGGGTTAGGCTCGATTTCTTCTATAAACACAGACTATACCCATAGAACCCACGCGCTGGCGCTTCTATTAGAGCGCGCGTACGAATTTGTTTTGTACTTACCTTGCCACTGTATTATCACGGACTTCCTGATGCTTTTAAACTATCTATGCTGTTCGCTCG
>Ga0310811_10002861_pt1 | contig 21665 bp, 27 predicted proteins | sample YCmetagenome_FD_207642 | JGI IMG/M metagenome (GOLD analysis project Ga0310811, IMG submission 207642) | Soil microbial communities from experimental microcosm in Duke University, North Carolina, United States - YC | ecosystem: Engineered > Artificial ecosystem > Soil microcosm > Unclassified ...
TCCCGCCCATGTCGAAGCCGATGACGCGCTCGAACCCCGCCGCGCGCGCCGTCTCCGCCATGCCGACAACACCGCCCGCCGGTCCTGAGACGATCGCATCCTTGCCGCGGAAGAAGCCCGGCGCTGCCAACCCGCCATTCGAGGTCATGAACGACAGGCGTGTGCCGCTCAGCGCGCCCGCGATCCGCCGCGTATAGCGCGTCAATACCGGCGAGAGATACGCATCCGCCACCGTCGTATCGCCCCGCGAGACGAACTTGATCAGCGGCACGGTCTCGTGGCTCGTGCTCACCTGCTCGAAGCCTGCCGCACGCGCCAGCTCCGCCGCGCGCTTCTCGTGCGCCGGAAATGCGAATCCATGCAGGAATGCGATGGCGCAGGCTGTGAATCCATCCGCATGCGCGGCGGCAAGATCGCGCGCCAAGGCCGCTTCGTCGAGCGCGGTCAGCGTCGCGCCCCGCGCATCCATCCGCTCGCCTGCCTCGATCACGGCGCCGTAGAGCATGTCCGGCAGCTCGATCTTCAGCGCGAACAGCTTCGGCCGGTTCTGGTATCCGATGCGCAGCTGGTCGCGGAATCCGCGCGTCGTCACCAGCACGGTGCGCTCGCCGCTGCGCGTCAAAAGTGCATTGGTCGCGACCGTCGTGCCCATCCGCACTTCGCCGACAAGGCCGGCGGGAATAGCCGCACCGCTCGCAAGGCCAATCGCGCGTCGGATGCCTTCCAGCGCCGCGTCGTCATAGCGCGGGCTGTCCGACAAAAGTTTCAGCGTCGACAGCGTGCCGCCGGGCGCCTCCGCCACCACATCGGTGAAGGTGCCGCCGCGATCCACGAAGAAATTCCACTGACCCGTCATCTTTGCTCGGCCGATCCGCGCTTGGTGGTCATCGCAATTTTGCCCAGATTGGCCTAGAGGTTTCCGCAATGTCCATCTTGGGAAAGCTCAGCGGTGCCGCGGCGGGATTCGTCCTCGGCGGCGGTCCGATCGGCGCGCTCATCGGCGCCCTTGCCGGTCATTTTCTGATCGACCGCGAGATGCCGACACTCGAGCCCGGCGAGGCGCCCGGCGTCGTCTTCACCATCGCCATGATCGCGCTCGCCGCCAAGATGGCGAAGGCCGACGGCGCGGTGACCGATGACGAGGTCGAGACCTTCCACAAGCTCTTCCGCGTTCCGCCGCATGAGCAATCGAGCGTCGACCGCATCTTCCGCCTCGCCCAGCAGGACACCGCCGGCTATGAGGCCTATGCCGCCCAAATCGGCAAGATGCTTGCCGGCAACCCAGCGCTGCTCGAAGACATCCTCGACGGCCTGTTCGAGATCGCCAAGGCCGACGGCGTCTTCCATCCCGGCGAGTCGGCCTTCCTGGAGCGTGTCGCCGAGATCTTCGGCTTCACCCCGAACGAATACCGCCGCATCCGTGCCGCCCATATCGGTCCTGACCGCAACGATCCCTATGTGATCCTCGGCGTCGATCACGCCGCGCCGGATGACGAGGTGAAGGCGACCTATCGCATGCTGGTGCGCGAGAACCATCCCGACAAGCTCATCGCCCGCGGCGTGCCGGAGGAGTTCATCCGCCTCGCCACGGACAAGCTCGCTGCGATCAACGCGGCCTATGACCGGATCGAACGCGAGCGCGGCTGGAAGGAGCGGGTTTGATCCTTTCAGGGAAATTCAGACAAATCAAAGACTTGCACATTATTTGATGATTTTTTGATGACTGCCCTTGACGGAGTGTCCTTTGATGACTTTATGATGATCACAAGGGGACGCCAACGGTCCCCGTCTCATAAGGAGCATCACATGAGCAAGATCGGCGTCGGCATCGGCGAAGATTTCCCGGTCGACGATGGCGGCGAAGGTCGCCGCCATGATGGCGCAGGTCACGAAGAGGCCTATCGCAAATGGCGCGAGGCGCGCCGCGAGTGGAAGCAGCAATGGAAGCAGGAATGGAAGTCGCACCGCCGCGACTACCGCGACCGCTATCGCGCCTCTTACTACGACGCCCACGGCCGTCCGTATTGGCGCGGCCATTACGGCCTGTTCGCGCCCGGCGTGCTGTGGCGCGTGATCGCCGTGGTCGCGGCCGTTGCCGCGATCGTCTTCGTCTTCACCCATATCTACTTCATCCTCGGCGCGCTGGTTCTGCTGGCCCTGGCCGTTGCCGCGCTGCGCAGTGGCTTCGATCCCTTCGACCTGCCGCCCTACCGCCACCACCATCACGACGACCGCGATGACGAGGCGCCGCGCTCGCCCCAGCCGCCGGTGCCGCCGCAGAACACCGCGAACTGAACTTCAAGGAACATCACCATGCACAGACACAAACATCACCGCCGCTTCCACGGCGCCGCCGCCGAGGCGATGCGCGCCGCGGCCGAGGCGATGGAAAACGGCGAGCGCACCACCACGCGCGTCCAACTCGAAATGCCGCCCCAGGCGATGGAGCGCCTTCAGCGCCTGAAGGAGAAGACCGAGGCCGCTTCTTATGCCGAGGTCATCCGCAACGCCCTGCGCGTTTTCGAGGCGCTGGTGCAGGAGCATGAGGCCGGCGCGGAATTCTCGCTGAAGCGCGCCAATGGCGAGACCGTGTCCTACCGGATCTTCGTCTGATGGGCGTCGCCGAAACGCAAAGCAAAAATCCGCTGTCCCAGCTCGGTCTCTTCCTGTCCCGCAGGGGCCGGCCGAGCTGGAACCTCACGGTCGGCAGCAAGCAGCAGGTGACGCCGCGCGTGATGCGCGTCGTCTTCGGTCTCGAAAGCCACGAAACCTTCGCGTGGAAGCAGGGGCAGGATCTGGTGCTCGAACTGCCGCAACCCGACGGCAGTATCGCGCGGCGCCATTACACCATTCGCGCCGGTGAGCCGAAGGAGGGGGCGCTTGCCATCGATTTCGTGCTCCACGGGGACAGCCCTGCCGGCCGCTGGCTGGCGCAGGCCAAGCGGGGAGATCGGATCGTCGGCGTCGGTCCGCGCGGGCATACCTACCTGCGTGAGGCCGATTGGCACCTCTTCGTGGGCGATGAGACCGGCATCCCGGGCATCGCCGCGATGATCGAAGGCCTGCCGCGCGGCGCGAAAGCCTTTGCCTTCCTCGAAATCGCCGACGATGCCGAATGCCAGCAGATTGGCGGCGAGGCATCCGTGAGCTGGCTCGCCCGCAACGGCGCTGCCCCAGGCCCCAGCCGCATCCTCTACGACGCGGTCGAGTCTTTCTCGCTCCCCGCTGGAACCGGCCAGGCCTATGTCATCGGCGAGACTTCCAATATCCGCGCCATCCGCCAGCGGCTGATCGCACGCGGGCTTGGCAAGGACCGGATTTGCGCCGAAGGATATTGGCGTCCCGGCCGCGTCGGCGGCCACGATCACGTGTGATGCTCATGAACCAGATCGCACTGATCGGAGCCAACCTCTTCTTCGCCGGCTTGCTGGCGGGTGAGGAATTCGTGATCCGCTTCGGCGTCCGTGCTCCGTTGGCGAAACTGGAGCCGCAGGAGCATATTCGCTTGCGCCAGGCGCTAATCCGCCGGCTGCGCATCCTTGTCCCCGCGATCTTCGCCCTTGCCGCCGGAACCGGTACAGCGGTGGTGATCATGGGAGCTTTCGATATTCGCGCCGGTCTGCGTGCTGCGGCTGTATTGACGCTTTTCGCCTTCATCGCACTGACATTGGGCGGAACCGTGCCGATCAATCAGGCCGTCCTCGCATGGGATCCGGCCGCGCCCCCGCCCGGCTGGCGGGACGCCATTTCGCGTTGGGAGCGCCTAGACAGCCTGCGCACCTTGCTCGCACTCGTGGCCTTTGGCCTATTCTGCGGCGCTACAGTGTACGCATGACTTTGAGTGTCGCCAGATGACGTTGAAATTCGTCTCCTGCCCCTCGCCCAACCACGACGCACGGCCGGACGGCACGCCTGTCGACATCCTCGTGCTGCATTACACCGGCATGAAGACGGCGGACGAGGCACTTGCCCGGCTCTGCGATCCCGAGGCGAAGGTCAGCGCCCATTACACCATCGGCCGCGACGGGCGGGTCTTCGCCCATGTTCCGGAGGAGCGCCGCGCCTGGCATGCCGGCGTCTCTTTCTGGGCGGGCGAGCGCAACGTCAACGCCCGCTCCATCGGGATCGAGCTGGTCAATCCCGGCCACGAATTCGGTTATGTCGACTTCGCCGAGGCGCAGATCGAAGCGCTCATCGATCTCTCGCACGAGATCCTCAAGCGTCATCCGATCACGCCGCAGCGTGTCCTCGGCCATTCCGATGTCGCCCCCGCGCGCAAGGAAGATCCGGGCGAGCGCTTCCCTTGGGCGAAGCTCGCCGAATTCGGCATCGGCCTCTGGCCCGCGCGGGGCGGCGGTGAAGCAAGCGCCTCCGATCTGTCCCGCTTCGGCTACGGCCTCGCGCCGGACATGGACGTGCCGCTCGAAAAGGTGGTCACCGCCTTCCAACGCCACTTCCGCCCTGCGGATGTCGATGGCAAGTGGGACGGCGAATGCGCAAGCATCCTCGCGGGCCTTCTTGCTCCACGCGCGGTGTGAACACTCAAGGCCGCGACGCGATCATCCACATCACGCCGCAGGGATCGAAGACGTGCAACACTTTCAATCCCCACGGCATCGCCTTGGGCGGCAGGGGCGCGCGTACGCCGAAATTCTCCGCCAGCTTCAACGGTTCGATATGCGCCCACCAGGCGTCGCTATCCGCGACGTTCAGGTGCATCACGAAATTCCCGGCATACTCCGGCACATAGAAATCCTGCAGGAAGAAGCTATACGGCCCCAGCCGCACCTCGGTCAGCTCTGGCGCGATAGTCCGCGTCGCGAATCCGATCGCCTCATAGAACCTGTGGCTCAGTGCGTAGTCCTTCGCCGGCACCGCAGGCCGCATCGCCTCCACGCCGGCCACCAGGGCTTCCGGTAACGCCATCGTCGCCTCCACAATTTCCGAAATCTAGAGAGACGCAGGGCCGCCATGCAATCGCGTGGGCGTCACAATCGGCTGCTTCTGCTAACCTCGTCCGATGAAGATCATCGGCATGCTCGGGGGGATGAGCTGGGAGTCCTCCACCATCTATTATCAGCTCATGAACCGCGAGGTGCAGCGGCGCCTCGGCGGCGTCCATTCGGCGCGCTGTCTGATGCATTCCTTCGATTTCGGTGAGATCGCACCTCTGCAGGACACTGGCGACTGGGCCACCGCCGACCGCCGCATGGTCGAAGCCTCGGTCAATCTCGAGCGCGCCGGCGCGGGCTTCATCATGATGCTGTGCAACACCATGCATCGCGCCAGCGCCGATATCGAAGCCGCGCTTGGAATTCCGTTCCTGCACATTGCCGATCCGCTCGCTGCCGCGATCAAGGTGAAAGGCCTCAAATGTGTCGGCCTCATCGGCACGATTCACACCATGCAGCAGGACGGCATCATCAAGGGACGTCTGCGCGGCCGGCATGGCATCGAGGTCATCGTGCCCGATGCGGAAGATGCCGCCACCATCCATCGCGTGATCTACGAAGAGCTTATCCGCGGCGTCCTCAGCCTTGAGAGCCGCGCGGCCTATCGTGCGGTGATGGCGAGGCTGGTCGAACGCGGCGCAGAGGGCGTCATCCTCGGCTGCACCGAGATTCCGCTTCTCGTGACGGCGGAGGACAGCACGGTGCCGCAGTTCGACACCACAACGCTGCACGCCATGGCCGCGGTCGACCTCGCGCTCGCCTGATCAGCGTCCGAACGCGCGGTAATCTTGCGCATGCGTTGCGCGGAGCCCGGCGAGGCCGTGGCGATCCACCGCGCGCTGCCAGGACAGATATTCCTCCACCGTCAGCTCGTAGCGTTTGCACGCCTCGTCGAGGTCGATGAACCCGCCCCGCACCGCCGCCACCACCTGCGCCTTGCGCCTGGGCACCCAGCGCTTGGTCGAAGGATCGGGCAGCTCGAAGCTCGGCGGCATCAGCTTCGCTGCGGTAAAATTCTTCTCAACCACACCCATCGTCGTCTCCCGGTCTCGTGTAAGAGCGAGAGTGCTTCGCGGGTGCTTCCGTTCCGCCGGAACGCGCGTGCTTGGGATCGCCGTTAACGAAGGGCGAAGCACACCGTTAAAACCTTCCGGACCGCATTCCCTTCCGCGCGGCGCGACGCTAGAACAGCGGCAGGCGTTGATAGGCTGTCTCGAAATGGATTGGGTCGTCGCGGTTTCGCCGGACGAGCGTGGTGCTGGGGTTCTCCACCCCGAGACGCAGGCATCCGCTCTCGGTAAGCTCCGCCAATATGGCTGCGTGCTTCTGCGCGGTGTCTACGAGCCCGCGCTGATCGATGCGCTCCATGCGGAATTCTCCGCCCGTTACGGCGGGCTCGACGCGCATCGCATGAAGGCGCTCGCGCAGCGCCCGCCTCCGAACCCGATCCTCGAGGTCGGAGACGCCCGGTTCGAGATCACCGTCGCCATAACCGGTGTCTTTGCCCGTCCCGATCTCTATGCGAGCCCGTTGCTGCGCCGCTTCCTCATCGGCGTGCTCGGCCCCGACATGCGTCTCTCCGGCTTTACCTCTGTGGTGTCCCATCCCGGCGCGACGATGCAGCACGTCCATCGCGATCACGCCTTTCTCTTCGGCGACAACGATCCTGCGCTCAATCTTCCGATCTACGCGATCAATACCTCCGTACCGCTGATCGACGTCGATGCGCTTACCGGCCCGACCGCGATCTGGCCCGGCTCGCATACCTGGCCGCAACAGATCGCTCCGCCGCCGCAAACCGCGTTCAGCGTCCCGTTCCTGCGCGGCGATGCGATCTTGATGGATTACCGCACGCTGCACACCGGCCTGCCCAATCGCGGCGCGCGTGCCCGTCCGATCCTCTACATGGTCTATGCGCGGCCCTGGTTCTTCGACGAGGTCAACCACGTCGGACGCACCTCGCTCGACATGCCGCTGGAGCAGTTCGCTCAACTGCCGCCGGACGTCCAGCCGCTCCTCTCGCGGGCCTACTCACAGGCGATGCGCGCCCGCTGGCACCTCGCCGCGGGACGCTAATCCGCGTCGAACCGGTCGAGCTATTTGAATTCGCCGAACTGGGTCCCGAAGGCGATGCAGATGCGCTCCCGATCGATACCCATCGGCTGGGTCTCATGAAAGACGTAAGCGGGCATCAGCACGAAGCTGCCGCGCCTGGGTTCGATTGCCCAGGAAGGTCTCGGCGAGCCTGCCGAGCATCTGCGCCGCCCGTTCCGGCGGCCGATCCTCGATCATCCGCAGCATCGCGGCTTCGTCGGCGCTGAATCGGGGGAGAGACATCATCGCGGAAAGCCTGGCAGCCCCCGCATTATGAAATCGCCGGCCGCTGCTCTATATTGCACGCGCGTCAGATGGCCGGATGGCCGCGGCGGCTCGCAAGAGGCGTCGAGGAAAGTCCGGGCTCCACGGAGATACGGTGCCGGCTAACGGCCGGCGGGGGCGACCCCAGGGATAGCGCCACAGAAATGACACCGCCAAATCCTCCGAAGCCTCGGCTTAGGAGGACGGCAAGGTTGAAATGGTGCGGTAAGAGCGCACCGCGTCTCTGGCAACAGAGGCGGCTAGGCAAGCCCCACCGGGAGCAAGACCAAATAGGGACGGCAGGTGACCTGTTTCCGGGTCGTCGTCCGGGTCGGTCGCGAGAGGCGTGCAGCAATGCACGTCCCAGAGGAATGGCCATCTATCCGCTTTGTTCGCAAGAATGGAGCGGTGGACAGAACCCGGCTTACAGGCCATCTGACGCGCTTTGGCAGTCTTGGTTTTTGGACGCGCCGCTTTCGGTCGCATTCGATCGCGTCAGATGCACCAGTCGGTAATCGAGCGGCTCGCTGAGGGCGTTCCGCACCCGCGCAATCTTCTGGTATTGCGCGGGGCTCAGATTCACATGCACCATCAGCATCGCGACGCCGTCCGGTCCCGGTGCGAATGGCAGCAGGATCTCTTCCAGCAGCGCCGGCTCGCCTGCAGCCATCGCGACATGCCGATGGTCGACCAGCATCGCACCGCGCGCGATCGTGCTGAACATCGCAAGCCGCGCCGCCGCGCGCGCCGGGCCGGCCAGGGCGATCCAGTCCGCGCCGGTCAGCTCCGTGCCGAAGATGTAGTTGAAATTCGTGCCGGCAAGCCGGACTTGGACGCTAACGTCGGGCACGACGTTGAACAGCAGGATGTTCGGCAGGAACGCCTTGAGCTTCGCCGGATTGAGCGCCCTGCGCGTCGGCAATTGATCGCCGGGCCACAGGGAGAGCCAATGCTCCGCCAGCGCGCGGTTGGCATCTTCCAGTTTCAGTGCGCCGAGCATTTCGGCGACGGCGCGCCGGCAAAAACCAGTCATGGAACGCAACCCGCCTGTCGTACCGGTTATCCCCCGGATTGAGTAGCGCAAGCGAGCGCAACTGCGCTTTATGTATCTTTACCTATCGATCCGGTTTTCCGGTTCGGCAGATGCCGATTCACGCAACGACGTCGAGCTTCTTCAGGCCCCGGAAGAACGGCAGATCCCGCCATTCCGGCTTTGCCGCGGGATCGGCCAGCTTCACATTGGGAAACCGCGCGAAGAAGCTTGGGATGGCGACCACCGCTTCCAGCCGCGCCAGCGGCGCGCCGATGCACAGATGCGTGCCGCCGCCGAACGCGACATGCGGCGCATCCTTGCGCGCGATGTCGAAGCGGTGGGGTTCCGGGAAGGCCTCGGGATCGCGGTTCGCGCCGCGCAGCGACATGATCATCGAGGCGCGGTCGTGGATCGGACAGCCGCGTACGTCCATGTCGCGCGGCGCGATCCGTCCGGTGATGTCCACCGGCGATTCATAGCGCAGCACTTCCTCGACCGCCGTCGTGATCAGCCCCGGCTCCGCTTTCAGACGCGCCAGTTGGTCGGGATGCGTCAGCAACAGCCAGATCGCATTGCCGATCAGGTCCGTCGTCGTGAGGTTGCCGCCGATCAGCAGCGCCAGCAGGTTTGTGCAGATCTCGCCCTCGGTCAGGTTCGCGCCTTCCGCCTTCAGTGCCATCATGTCCGAGACGAGGTCATCCTTCGGCGCCGCCGCACGCTCCGCCATCAGCCCGCGCATATAGCGGTTGAGCGCATTGTTGCTTTTTACGATGCGCTCGACCTGCTCGGGCGTCGGAAAGGGATGGAAGCCCAGGATCGCGCCTTCACTCCAGTCGCGGAATTCCATCAGCCGCGTCTCGTCCACGCCCAGGAGGCGCGCGATCACGTCGATCGGCACGCGGATCGCGAAGTCGCCCATCACGTCGAAGGCCGGGGCAGTGCCAATGCGGTCGAGCCACTCGTCGACGACCTGCTGCACCAGCGCCTTCGATTTCGCGACCCGCTTGTAGAGCGCCTTCGCCAGCGGCTCGCGCACCCGCATATGCTCCGGCTCATCCATGGTCAGGATCGAATGGCGCGGCTGGTCCGGCGCGATCTCCAGCCCCGGCGGCGGCGCGGCACCGATTCCGCGCCGCGTCATCACCGCGGCCTCCTCGGCATTTTCCGGTGCGCGCAGCATCGAGATATCCGACAGCGTCCCGCGCACATCGGCATGTTTGGAAAGAATGAAGACACCCGCCATCTGGTCGCGATGGACCGGGCACTGCTCGCGCAACGGCGCCAGGATCGCGTGCGGGTCGTCGTTGAAGGCCGGGTTCAGCGGCGTCAGTTCGAATATGCCGGGCAGTCTGGTCTCGGACATCGCGGGGTTCCTGACAAAATGTCAGGCCGGACCTTAGGTCCACGCCACGGAAGGCGCAATCTCAGGCGAGCGGCAGCACTTTGAAATCGATCGGAGCGCCCATCGCCTGCTCGCCGCTTTCGACGACCGAAAGATATTCCGGCCGCCAGTTCACATGCACCATCACCAGCGGCGGCAGGTCGCCCTCGGCGGCGAAAGGCAGCAGGATCTCCTCGCAGACATAATCTCCATCGCCCCGCATCGGCACGCGGCGATGCCCGATCCCGATCCCACCCTCGGCGATCCTGGAGATGATCTGCAGCCGCTCGACCTGATAGGGCTCCGGCGCCATCGCCGACCAGTCTACGCCCGTCAACTCGGTGCCGAGCACGCGGCGGAAGGTCGTGCCCGCAAGCCGTACCGTCACGCTCTTCCCGGGCACAGTATCGAGTAGAAGGATGGTCGGCAGGTGCTGGCGCAGCCTTTCCGGCTTCAGTCGCCCGCGCGGCGGCAGCCCGTCGGCGCGCCACAGCGACAGCCAGTGCTCCGCCACCGCCCGGTTCGGCAGCTCCAGATCGGTGCGCGCGATCAGCCGCGTCGCCGCGTCCCTGTCGAATGAGGTCATCGTCTCCACCACGGCGCGAACGCTAGGCGGGCGGCCCTAACGGCGGGTTTAGGCCCAAGGTTAAACAAGCCTTTCCAGGGTCGCCGGGTCGCGTGCGCCGCCGAAGAACACCGCCAGGGCCTCCGCGAACACCGGCTCCTCCGGCGCGACCTCCGCGAAGAGCGTGAGCGAGGAACGGAATTTGAGATCGTCCGGCGAGCCGAACAGCGCATGCGGATCGCGCACGCCGCTTGCCATCGCCGTGGAAACGCACTCTTTAAGCCGCGCACCCAGAATCGGATGCGCCAGATAGGCTTCTGCCTCCGCCCGCGATCCGATGGCGTAGCGTTGCGCCATAGCGCTGAACCCCAGTCCCGCGATCTGCGGAAAGACGAACCACATCCAGTGAGTCCGCTTCCGCCCTGCCTGCAACTCGGCCAGGGCGGCGGCGATCACCGGGGCCTGGGCGTCCAGAAAACGCTGCAAATCATGGTTTTTTGCCGTCATGCCGGCCACCCTCCGCCGCCGCGTCCGTTCCGGCAAGACCTGGCGCAGGGGAAATGGCCGCATCCGCCTGCGGCACACGAAGACGTAGAAACACCCGATTCATCGCAGTTTTTTGCACATGCCGCGTGCGCGGCGTCTTGGAAGTGCAGTAAAATCGGGCATTCGTTTGATTCGCAACAAGGAGCAAAAAACAATGGCAATGGCTGGATCTGGCGCGAAGGCTGCCAAGGCGAAGGTCGAAACGGTGAGCACCCGCCAGCTTGGCGCCGCGCTTGCCGAGAAGCACAGCCTGACCAACAAGGCGTCGAACGCGATCCTCGAAGACACGATCGCCCTGATCACGAAGCACCTGAAGAAGGGTGCCCGCATCCGTCTCAACGGCCTGGGCATTCTCGTCGTCCGCAAGCGCGCCGCCCGCATGGGCCGCAACCCGGCGACCGGTGAAGCGATCAAGATCAAGGCTTCGAAGAAGGTCGCCTTCCGCGCCGCGAAGGAGCTGAAGGAAGCGATCTGATCGCATCCTTCTGTTGAACTGACGAATGGGCCGGGGCTTGCTCTGGCCCATTTGTTTTTGCCGCTGCGGGCCGCGTCTGGCCCGTCTGTGGGCATTGCCGAGATTCAATCGCGCGGCGCGCTGTATGGCGCCGGCCTTTCCGCTATCGTCGCGACGTTTCCGCATCGGCGCCGCCAGCTTTGTCCCACGCCCCGCACACCCGCTTCCGCGCGCTCGACGGCTGGCGCGGCGTCTGTGCGCTGCTCGTCGCCGCGCATCATCTCGACGTGCCGGGTATGCTCTATTGGCAGCCGCTGATCCGGAACGCTTGGCTGTTCGTCGACTTCTTCTTCGTCCTCTCCGGCTTCGTCATCGCCCATGCCTATGGCGACGGGCTTGCCGCCGCCCCGCAGGTGCGCGGCTTCGTCCTCCGCCGCTTCGGCCGCCTCTGGCCGCTCCATGCCGCAATGCTCCTCGCATTGGCTGCACTCGAAGCCGTGCATCTCGTCATTGCGCAGTTTCATCCGATAGCCGGCGAGCATCCCGCCTTCGTCGCAGACCGCTCGCCCTTCGCGATCCTCACCAACCTCTTTCTCGTTCAGGCTCTCGGCTTCCATCCCTACGAAACGTGGAATGGTCCCGCCTGGTCGATCTCGACCGAGTTCTTCACCTATCTCGTTTTCGCCGGAATCTGCGTTCTCATCCCGGCCCGCCGCGCGCGTCTCGCCGTGCAGGCCCTCATCATGCTCGCCGGCATAGCGATCCTGGCCCGCTATTCGGATTACGGCATGCGCGAGACCTTCGGCTGGCCGATCTTCCGCTGCTTCTACGGCTTCTTCGCGGGCACGCTCGCCTATGCGCTCTGGCGAACCGGCAAGACGCCGTCCGGCACGGCGCTCGAATTCGCGGCCCTCGCCGCCGCAATCGCCTTCATCACGTTCATTCCCGGTCAGCGCGCGCTCGAATATCTCGCCCCGCCGCTCTTCGTCCTCGCGGTGCTGGTCTTCGCAGGGGAGGGTGGTGCGATCTCGCGTCTCCTCATCACCCACCCCGCCGCCGCGCTCGGCCGCTGGTCCTATTCGATTTACATGACCCACACGCTCGTGCTGGCGCTGCTTTTCTCAGCGGTGCATGCCGGCCAGATCCTGCTCCACCGCCTCTGGCTGCGCGATCTCCCCGACGGCCGGACAATCATCGACCTCGGCTTCCGCCACTACGCCAGCGCCCTGATGCTCGCCTACCTCGCCGTGGTGATCGCCCTCTCCGCGCTTACCTGGCGCCTGATCGAGCGCCCCGGACAGCGCTTGTTCAACCGTCTCGCCGCCGCCAAAAAACCTTGAAATCTCCGTATAATTTACGTGAACGGCCCTTCACGTCCCGCGCCTTGCCCCGGCCCGCTTCAACCGCTACTTAGCCCCCAGTTTCACTCGAAAGGACGGCCCATGGCCCGCAAGAAGATCGCTCTCATCGGTGGCGGACAAATCGGCGGCACGCTCGCCCATCTCGTGGCCCTCAAGGAACTCGGCGACGTCGTCCTCTTCGACATCATGGAAGGCCTGCCGCAGGGCAAGTCGCTCGACCTCGCCCAGTCCGGCCCGGTCGAGGGCTTCGACGCGAAGCTGAAAGGCACCAACGCCTATTCCGACATCGCCGGCGCCGATGTCGTGATCGTCACCGCCGGCGTGCCGCGCAAACCGGGCATGAGCCGCGACGATCTCCTCGGCATCAACCTCAAAGTCATGAGCCAGGTCGGCGAGGGCATCAAGGCGAACGCCCCGAACGCCTTCGTGATCTGCATCACCAATCCGCTCGACGCCATGGTCTGGGCGCTGCGCCAGTTCTCCGGTCTGCCGCACGAGAAGATCGTCGGCATGGCCGGCGTGCTCGACTCGGCGCGCTTCCGTCACTTCCTCGCCGAAGAAATGAACGTCTCGGTGGAAGACGTCTCGGCCTTCGTGCTCGGCGGTCACGGCGACACGATGGTTCCGATGCCGCGCTTCTCCACCGTCGCCGGTATTTCGGTGGTCGAGCTCGTGAAGATGGGCTGGATCAAGCAGGAGCGCCTCGACCAGATCATCCAGCGCACCCGCGACGGCGGCGCCGAGATCGTCGGCCTGCTCAAAACCGGCTCGGCCTATTACGCGCCCGCAGCCTCCGCCATTGCCATGGCGGAGAGTTACCTTAAGGACAAAAAGCGCGTGCTGCCCTGCGCCGCCTATGTCAACGGTCCTTACGGTATCAAGGATCTCTATGTCGGCGTTCCGACCGTGATCGGCGAGAAGGGCATCGAGCGCATCGTCGAGCTCGAGCTTACGCCGGCCGAGAAGGAACAACTGGCAAGCTCCGCCAACGCCGTGCGTGGCCTGATCGACGCCTGCAAGAAGCTCGATCCGCGCCTCGCCTGAAAACATCGTCCGGCGGGGGCAGAAAGGAACGCATCGTGTTTCGCACTGTTCTCGCCGGCGCCCTCGCGCTTGCGCTCCTGGCGCCTGCCAGCGCCGCGCCGGCGCTCGCCACCCTTACGATCAAGGTCGAGAAGGTCTCGCCGCGCGGCGGCGACATCCGCGTCGCGCTCTACGATGCTGCGACCTATAGCGACGACACGGGCAACAGGGATGTCGGCGGCACCGTCGTCGCGGCAAAGACCGGCGAGACCATCGTGACCCTGACCGGGATCAAGCCCGGCATCTATGCGGTCAAGCTGTTCCAGGACTTCAACCGCAACGGCAAGTTCGACATGACCTGGTACGGCCTGCCGGCGGAGAAATACGGCTTCTCCAACGATGCCCGCCCGACCCTCAGCGAGCCCTCCTTCGACGCCACCAAATTCGAAGTGCGCCCCGGCGAGAACGCGATTACCATCACCCTGCGTTGATCTGCTGGGGGATTATCGATGCGCTCGCTTTCACGCCTTGCCGCGCTGGCTCTTCTGTTCGCGCTGTCGTCCGCGGCTCATGCCGCCAAACCCGTCGAAGCCTGCACCCATAAGAGCTGGGGCTTCCTCACCTTCAACAACCATCAGTTCGGCACGGTGAACACCTGCAGTTACCCGGTCACCGTCTGGTTCATGCGCGAGAACGGCAGCACGGTCCATGCCGATGTCCGGCCCGGCGGCTTCTTCGATACTGGCCTGCGCAAGGAAGAGTTCGACGACACCGTCTGGTCTGCCGCGATCTGCCGCGCCGGTACTACGCCGTCCCCCACTGTCGAACGTTCGCATTGGGACCAGATACTCAACGGCGCGTACACCTGCGTGAAGTGGTAGCAAAACGAAAGCCTCCGCGAGCGGCGCTCGTGGAGGCTTGTCGTTCCTGCGTCGGCGATCAGAACCTGATCCAGATGCCGGGCATCCAGATCCAATGGTCGTGGCTCCAGTTCCAGCGGCCCTCGCGCCACTTGTAGTGACCGTGCGGCTGGCGCGAGCGGTGTTCGACGCGCATCGGCGGACGATGATCGCGGTCGTGCATCGCGTCGGGATGGTGGTAACCGCCGCCATGCGGCGCGGCGGCCGCGGGCGTGGTGGTGAGAGCGAGCGGCGCTGCAATCGTCAGGACTGCAAACATCGCTCCGGCAAGCTTGGCTTTGATCGTCATCGTTGTCTCCTTCACGGGTCTAGCCCCAGACGAGAGATCGGGTCTGCCCCCTGTCTTTCTCAAGGATGAACGTCGCAAAAGTGGGTACTGTTTCCGTGAGTTTTGTCCCGAACTGTCGTGCGCGTCGCAGGCCGCGAAACCCGCCGACCGCCATGAATGGAGAATGAACGATGATCCCGAGACTCGATACCGCGAGACTCGTTCTGCGCGAATGGCGCGCCGGCGATTTCGAGACGCTTGCAAACTTCTATGCCGATGCCGAGACGATGAAATTTCTCGGTGGCGTGATGGAACGAAGCGAAGCCTGGCGCTCGCTCGCCGCCGGTATCGGCCATTGGCATCTGCGCGGCTACGGCACCTGGGCTGTCGAGCGGCGCGAGGACGGCGCACTCGTCGGCCGCGTCGGCATGATCCATCCCGAAGGCTGGCCCGGCCTCGAGGTCGGCTGGACGCTGGGCCGTCCCTATTGGGGCAAGGGCTATGCCAGCGAGGCCGCAGAAGCCGCGATCCGCTACGTCTTCCTGACCCAGTCCGTCGCCCGCGTGATCTCCTGCATCGATCCCGAGAACACGGGCTCGCAGGCCGTCGCAAGGCGCGTCGGCGAGACGAAGGGGGAGTTCACCCACATCCGCAGCGGCGGCAAGGATCACCCCGTCGACATCTGGTCCATCACGCGCGACGAATGGCTCCGGCGGATTCGGGCGTGAAAATCGGCTAACTTGGCGCCAATGTCCTCCCCGCCCGATTCCACCGTCTATCGCGACCGCGACCTCTACACTTTCGCTGTCGTCCGCTTCATCGTCACCATCGCCTCCAACGTCCAGTCGGTCGCGATCGGCTTCCTCATCGTGACGCTGACCCACTCGCCGCTCGATCTCGGTTTCGTCGGGCTATGCCAGTTCGCACCGATGTTCCTGCTCACGCTGCCCGCCGGCGACCTCGCCGACCGGATGGATCAGCGTCGCCTCCTCAGCATCACCCAGGCAGCGCAGAGCCTTTGTGCCGGTCTCTTCCTGCTGCTCATCCTGTTCCATACCAGCATCACCTGGCCATACTATGTCGTGCTCGTGATCTTCGGTGCGACGCGCGGTTTCTACGGCGCGACTTCGCAGTCGCTGCTGCCCTTCCTCGTGCCGGCCGAGAACCTGCCGCGCGCCATCGCGCTCTCCTCCTCGGTCTTCACCACCGCGACCATCGCCGGTCCCGCGCTCGGCGGCTTTCTCTATGTGCTGGGGCCCCAGATCACCTTCACCGTCAGCCTGGCGCTGATGATCGCGGCTTCGATCCTGACCGCCACGCTCGGTGGCCGCCGCCGTCCGCCGCATCAGGACACCGGCGCCTCGCGCTTCGAGCGCGTGAAGGAGGGCGTCGACTTCGTCCGCCACCGCCCCGTCGTGCTCGGGGCGATCTCGCTCGATCTCTTCGCCGTGCTGCTCGGCGGCGCGACCGCGCTGCTGCCGATCTATGCCGCCGACATCCTGATGGTCGGCGCGCTCGGCCTCGGTTTCCTGCGCGCCGCGACCGCGGTCGGTGCTGCGAGCATGGCCTTCGCCCTCGCGCGCTGGCCGATCCAGCGTCACACCGGCATCATCATGTTCGCCGCCGTCGCCGTGTTCGGCGCCGCCACCATCGTCTTCGGCATCTCGCGCAACTACTACCTTTCGCTCTTCGCGCTCGCGCTGATGGGGGCGGTCGACATGATCAGCGTCTTCATCCGCTCCGCTCTCATCCAGTACGCGACGCCCGACTCGATGCGCGGCCGCGTCAGCGCCGTCAGCATGCTGTTCATCGGCGCCTCCAATGAGCTCGGCGAGTTCGAATCCGGCACTACGGCCGCCTGGTGGGGCGTCGTCCCGGCCGTGGTCGTCGGCGGCCTCGGAACCCTCGCCGTGGTCGTGGCCTGGATGGGATTGTTCCCGTCCCTGCGCAAGATCGACCGCCTCAGCGAAGCCGCGAACGCACCTGTGACCTGAAGCGCTTGCTCCCGTGCGCGGGCTGGGCGACAGTCACGGCCTTCGTTGGGGGTGAACATCATGGGTCTGAAAGTCATTGGCGCCGGTTTCGGCCGCACGGGCACGCGCTCGCTGAAAGAAGCGCTCGAGATCCTCGGCCTCGGTCCCTGCCATCACATGATGGAAGTCTTCATGCATCCCGAGCAGGTGCCGTTCTGGGATCGCGCCGCTCTGGGCGAGAAGGTCGACTGGAACGAGGTTTTCGCGACGTACAACTCCGCCTGCGACTGGCCGAGTTGCTCCTTCTACGAAGAGCTCGCGCAGGTCTATCCCGACGCCAAGGTGATCCTGTCGCTGCGCGACTCGAAGTCCTGGTACAAGAGCGTCACGAGCACGATCCTGCCGGCGATGAAGAAGAGTGAAGGACGTCTGCCAGGCATCTTCGGCCCGCTCCTGATCGGCGAGAAGACCTTCCACGAAGACTTCAGCGAAGCCAACATGATCCAGGTCTATGAGCGCCACAATGAAGAGGTGAAGCGCAAGATCCCGAAGGACCGCCTCCTTGTGTTCGAAGCGAAGGATGGCTGGGACTCGCTGTGTAAATTCCTCGGCGTGCCGGTGCCTTCGGTGCCATATCCGGCGATGAATTCCACCGAGGAATTTCAGGCCCGTGCCGCTACGATGGTGGCCGGTACCGGCGCGAAACACTGACCCCTTAGTGTTCCACGCCCATACCGATCTGCGCCAGTGCATTCCGCGCCCGTTCGAGCGCGGCGCGATCCGGCACAGCCGGCGACAGCGCGCCGCCGGCCACCAGCCACATCACGTTGCGCGCAACATCCCCGCTCTCGCCCAGTGCCTTCACGACCTCACCGAGCCGCTGCGGTCCCTTCGCCATCAGCCCGCGCAACGCCGCGATGAACGCCGGCTGAAATCCGATCCGCCCGCGCGGCACCACGATACTCTCCGGAATCTCGCCTGTCGCCTCGACGAGCAGCGTGCGCAGCCCGGCGCCATCATCCGCCGTCGCGCCCTTCACGAACACGTCGCGCCGAAACCCGCGATTGAGCGCGAAATCCAGCGCCAGCATCCGCTGCCGCGCCGTCGAAAGCCCGGCCACCGCCTTTGCCGCCTCCGCATCGAGCAGCAGCGCTTCATGCTGATCGCGCAGCGTCGCGCTTGCCGCGAACCGGAGCCCGATAGCCGCCATCTCGTCCTGCACGTCCGCCGACCACAGGCAGTCCCAGGCTTCGCTCAGATATTCATGCGCCAGATAGCCTTCCGGCCGCTCCGCCCAGCCCGCGACCGCACGCTCCGCCACCGGATTGGCCGAGAAATACCCGAACCCCGCCGCGCGCAGCCCTTCGACCCCGCGCGTATCGCCGCCCATCTCCCGCAACAGCCGCCGCAACGGCAGCTCTCCAGCCCATCCCGGCTGGCAGTTGTAGCTCACATAGGCCACGCCGCCCGGCGCCAGCTTCTCGTGCAGGATCTCGCGCAGCACCACCCGCGCCGCCGCATCGACCCAGCTATAGACGCCATGCAGGACGATGAAATCGAACGGCCCGCCGATCTCTTTCGCGCAGGCCGCGAAATCCATCGCCTCGAACTGCACATTGCGCAGCCCCGCTGCCTCGGCGCCCGCGCGTGCCCCGGCAACCGCCGCCCTATTCGCATCGACCGCGACGAAATCTCCCGCCGGATGCCCCGCCGCGTGCAGCAGCGTCGAATACCCACGCCCGCAGCCCAGCTCGAGATAGCGGAACGCTCCCTCCGGCGCGCGCCCGCCGCCCAGCACCACCGCATGCTGCAGCCAGCTCGGCGCCGTCTCCGGCTGGAACGTAACGGGGTAGGGGATGTCGATCGCCATTCTCCCGCGAGCTAGGTGTTCAACACGCTCCCTGTCAACGCCTCGACCGGCGCCCGGTCCGTGCTAAACCTTGGCAAACATCGCGGGGGGAGAACCATGTTCGAGGCATTGAAGGGCTGGAGCTCGACCCAGAAACACGTCGTCGCCGCCTCCTATCTCGGCTGGACGCTCGATGCCTTCGACTTCCTGCTCATCACGCTCGTCGCCAAGGACATTGCATCCGAGTTCCACACCAACGCCAAGGCGCTCGGCTTCATCATCACCGCAACCCTCGTGATGCGTCCGCTCGGCGCTTTCATCTTCGGCCGCCTCGCGGACCGCTTCGGCCGGCGTCCCGTGCTGATGGCCGATGTCGGACTCTATTCGATCATCGCCTTCGCCTCGGCCTTCGCGCCCAACCTCACCACCTTCCTCATCCTGCGCTGCCTATTCGGCATTGCCATGGGCGGCGAATGGGGCATCGGCGCCTCGCTCGCGATGGAGCATGTGAAGCCGTCCGCGCGCGGCTTCGTCTCCGGCTTGCTGCAAACGGGCTATCCCACCGGCGGCCTCATCGCCGGCGTCGTCACCGCCTTCCTGCTGCCCGAGTTCGGCTGGCGCGTCTGCGTGATGGCGAGCGTGATCCCTTCGCTCCTCGTGCTCTACATCCGCCGCAACGTGCCGGAATCGCCCAGCTTCGAGCAGTCCCGCGCGCCGGCCGACAACACATTCGCGGTGATCAAGTCGCATTGGCGCATCGCGCTCTTCGCCGTGCTGATGATGACCGGCTTCAACACGCTCAGCCACGGCAGCCAGGATTTCTATCCGAACTTCCTGCGCATCCAGATCGGGCTCGATCCGCGCCTCGCCAGCCTCATCTCCAGCGTCGGCTCCTTCGGCGCCATCATCGGCGGCCTGACCTTCGGCTCGCTGTCGCAGAGCATCGGCCGGCGCCGTGCCATCGCGATCTCCGCCACGCTCGTCCTGCCCATGATCTGGTTCTGGGTATTCTTCACGACGAGCCCGATGCTCCTCGCCGTCACCGCCTTCGTATTGCAGTTCTTCGTCCAGGGCGCCTGGGGCGTCGTGCCCGCGCATCTGAACGAGCTTTCGCCGCATGACGCACGCGCGACCTTTCCTGGCTTCGTCTACCAGCTCGGCAACCTCTTCGCCGCCGGCATCACGACCGCACAGGGCGCGCTGATCGAGGATCACCACTGGACCTATGCCGAAGCGCTCGCGCTCATGACCGGTGCCGCCGCGCTTCTGATCGCGATCCTGGTGAACCTCGGTCCCGAGGCGCGCGAAGTCGAGATGGCGCCGGCGAAGAGCTAGCTCAGCTCCGCAGGAAGATATCGACCCGGTCCGCCGGACCGCTGTCGTCGACGCCGCCCATCGCGCGGACATCGATCTTCTCCGACGGCACGCCGTCTTCGATCAGGAGTTCGCGAATCACCAGCGCGCGCTTCAGCGACAGCCGGCGCGAATCGGAAGACTTGTCGCCCCGCGGCCCGCCATAGGCGAGGATCTGCACCTTCGCCGCGCCGCCGTTCAGCGCCGCGGTCAGCCGGCCCGCGAGCCCATGGATCGCGTTGATGTCGTCCGCTCCCGGCGTGCTCGAGCCGGTTGCGAAGCCGATCATCGTCTGCCGCTTCAGCCCGCCCGTGTCGCTCGCAGCCGGCGCGCTCGGCGGCGGTGAGGCAGATGCCGTCTGCTGGGGCGCAGGACCGCTCGCGACCTGCGAGGCGATTGCCGCAGCACCGCCCGGCACCGCCATCGGACCACCGCCACTACCAAGCGGCTGGAACGGCGCGCTCGCCGGCTTGACCGTCTTCTTCGGCGGGGGCGGTGTCGATGCCGCTGGCGCCGCGGAAGGCGGGGTCGGGCCGACAAGGCGCGAGGCGCTGTTCTCGGGCAGCGAATTCAGATCGGGCTCCGGCGCCGTGGTCCGCGCCGGCGGCGGTGTACTCGCCACGCGCTTGGGCGGCGGAGGCGTCGCGGCCGGCGGTGTGCTCGCTGCCGGCGCCGAGGCCGACAGCGACGGCGTCTCCACCGGCGGCGTCACCTTGCGCGGCTTCACCCGCACGACCTTACGCGGCATGTGAAGGTGGATCGTCTGCCCCGGCCGCTCGCCGGGTTGCAGCAGGTGCCCGACATGGCGGCCATACTTCCCGCCCGGATAGAGCAGGTAGCCTGCGCCCAGCGCGCCGGGGTTCACGGTCACATCCTCGCCCGGATAGGACGAGGCCGCGGCCACCGGCTCAACGGCCAGCAACGCCAGAACGGAACCGAGCGCGATCGCGAGTTTCATGCACCAGCCTGTAAAACCGGTCCGACCATAACGATAGCCTTCCGGCCTCTCAACCGGCGGCGCCGCGGCCGGCGTCTTTCAATAATTTCAGGATCGGCGGGTGCAGCGGCTCATTGGCCGCGAGCATCGTTCCGCCCATCAGCGCGTTCGCCCCGCCTTCCAGGTCGGTCACGACGCCGCCGGCCTCTTTCACCAGCAGGATGCCCGCCGCCACGTCCCAGGGATGGAGTCCGCGCTCCCAGAACCCGTCCACGCGCCCCGCCGCAACATAGGCGAGGTCGAGGCTCGCCGCGCCGAAGCGGCGCACGCCGGCCACCGCCGCCATCACCGCCGTCAGTTCGCGCGAGAAGCGCTCATGCCCGTCGCGGCCGAGGAACGGGATGCCGGTCGCCAGCACCACCTCGTTCAGCTTCTTGCGCGCCGCGACGCGCAGCCGCTTGTCGTTGAGATAGGCGCCATGGCCGCGCTCGGCGGAATACATTTCGTCCGTGACGGGATTGTAGATCACGCCCGAAACCAGCTGCCCGTCGCGCTCCAGCCCGATGGAGATCGCGAAATGCGGGATGCCGTGCATGAAGTTCAGCGTCCCGTCGATCGGGTCGATGATGAAGCGATGGGATTTGTCCGGTCCCTCGATCGGCCCGCGCTCCTCGGTCAGGAAGCAATAGCCC
>Ga0310811_10002862_pt1 | contig 21655 bp, 19 predicted proteins | sample YCmetagenome_FD_207642 | JGI IMG/M metagenome (GOLD analysis project Ga0310811, IMG submission 207642) | Soil microbial communities from experimental microcosm in Duke University, North Carolina, United States - YC | ecosystem: Engineered > Artificial ecosystem > Soil microcosm > Unclassified ...
CTGGGTCCGGCTCATCGCGCCCCCAGGGACGAAAGAAGGTGGCCACGGTCGTTCGCGGTCACCGGCGCCAGCCCTCACATCGCGGAAGTCATCCGCGGTGCCGAGAAAGCACGCCTCTCACCAGCCCCGCCCCCAAGCCTCGCAAGAGGCAAGAGGGCGGGGCTTCGGTGTTTTCAGAGAGCATCCAAGGATGACTTACAGGCGACGTAGCACACGCACACCTCACTCCACGTCATGCCCGGCCTTGTGCCGGGCATCCACGTGTTGTGGTTTGTGCGGTGAAAACAGAACGTGGATGGCCGGGACAAGCCCGGCCATGACGAACAAAGAACTACACCTTCGCGCGAGCAATGGCGCGCCAGCCGATATCGCGGCGGCAGAAGCCCTCGGGCCAGCGGATGCGGTCGACCGCCTCGTAGGCGCGGGTCTGCGCGTCGCGCACCGTGCGGCCCGTGGCGGTGACGTTGAGCACGCGGCCTCCGGTCGCCAAGAGCTTGCCGTCCTCGCGCTTGGTCCCGGCGTGGAACACCGTGACGCCGTCGACCTTGTCCGCGTCCTCGACGCCCTCGATCACCGTGTTCTTGGCGTAGGTGCCGGGGTAACCCTTGGCCGCCATGACGACGGTGAGCGCCGCGTCGTCGTGCCAGCGCAAATCCACGGTGTCGAGGCGACCGTCGCGTGCCGCGAGGAGCGCCGGCAGCAGATCCGACTTGAGGCGCATCATCAGCACCTGGCACTCGGGGTCGCCGAAGCGGACGTTGTATTCGAGCAGCTTCGGGCCGTCCTTGTCGATCATCAGGCCGGCGAACAGCACGCCCTTGAACGGCCGCTTCATGTCGGCCATCGCCGCGACGGTCGGCCCAATGATCCGCTTCATCACGTCCGCCATCATCGCGTCGGTGACGATCGGCGCCGGCGAGTACGCGCCCATGCCGCCGGTGTTGGGGCCGGCGTCGCCGTCGAAGGCGCGCTTGTGGTCCTGGGCGGACGCCAGCGGCAGCGCGTGGGTGCCGTCGACCAGCGCGAACACGCTCGCTTCTTCGCCGTCGAGGAATTCCTCGACCACGACTTCAGCGCCGGCGTTGCCGAAGGCGCCGCCCAAAATGTCGCGAACCGCGGCTTCGGCCTCGGGAACGCTCATGGCGATGATCACGCCCTTGCCGGCGGCGAGGCCGTCGGCCTTGACGACGATGGGCGCGCCGCGTTCGCGGATGAACTTGATCGCCGGGTCGATCGCCTTGAAGCGGCCGTAGGCGCCGGTCGGGATGCCGTACTTGGCGCACATATCCTTGGTGAAGCCCTTGGAGCCTTCGAGCGCCGCCGCCGCCGCAGTCGGGCCGAACGCCGCGGTCCCCTGCGCCTCGAGCTTGTCGACCAGCCCGGCGCACAGCGGCACCTCGGGACCGACCACGACGAAGTCGATCTTCTTGTCGCGAGCGAAGGCGCAGATGCCGTCGACGTCCTCGGCGGCGATCGCGACGCAGGTCGCGACTTCGGCGATACCGGCGTTGCCCGGGGCGGCGTACAGCTCGTCGCACAGCACCGACGCCGAGATCGCCCACGCCAGCGCGTGCTCCCGTCCGCCCGAGCCGACCACCAGAACCCGCATGCCGCCTCTCCACAGGTTGATCGTGCGCAGTCGCCCCATGCTCGCGCCGCGGGGCGCGTTCCTGCTACCATGCAGGGACAGGATCGCCAAGGTTCGTTTCCGGCAATATTTCCGACGGCATTCTCCGTTTTCATGGCCAACGACAGCGCAGTCAATCTCGACGTTTCCAAGCCCGCAGGCGGTAACGCTCCGGTGTTCACGGTCACCGAGATCGCCGCGGCGGTTAAGCGTACCGTCGAGGAGACCTTCGGCCGCGTGCGCGTGCGCGGCGAGATCTGCGAGTGGAAGGTCGCGGCCTCGGGCCACGCCTACCTCCGCCTCAAGGACACCGGTGCCATCCTCGATTCGGTGATCTGGCGCGGCAGCCTGCAGAAGCTGGGCCTGCGCCCCGAGGAGGGCATGGAAGTGATCGCCACCGGGCGCATCACCACCTACGCCGGAAAGTCGAGCTACCAGCTCATCATCGATTCGATCGAGCTGGCGGGCGAAGGCGCGCTGCTCAAGCTGATCGAGGATCGCAAGAAGCGCCTCGCCGCCGAAGGGCTGTTCGATCCCGCGCGCAAGAAGGCGCTGCCGTTCCTGCCCGAAGTCATCGGCGTCGTCACCTCGCCCAAGGGTGCCGTCATCCGTGACATCCTCCATCGCCTCGCCGACCGCTTCCCGCGCCACGTGCTGGTGTGGCCGGTGCCGGTCCAGGGCGAGGGGGCGGCGGAGAAGATCGCTGCCGCCATCGACGGCTTCAATGCGCTCGCCGTCGACGGTCCGGTGGCGCGGCCCGACGTGCTGATCGTCGCCCGCGGCGGCGGCAGCCTCGAGGACCTGATGCCGTTCAACGAGGAAGTGGTGGTGCGCGCCGCCGCGGCCTCCGACATTCCGCTGATCTCGGCGGTCGGCCACGAGACCGACACCACGCTGATCGACTACGCATCGGACCGCCGTGCGCCGACGCCGACCGCCGCCGCCGAGATGGCGGTGCCGGTGCGTCGCGAGCTGATCGAACTCGTCTCCGACCGTTCGCACCGGCTGCTGGCGAGCGCCGGCCGCTACCTCGCCGAGCGCGAGGACAAGGTGCGCAACTGCGGGCGGTTGCTGGGAGATCCGGCGCGCCTGCTCGAAGGCCCGACCCAGTCGCTCGACCGCTGCGCCGAGCGGCTCAGGTCGGTGCTGCGCGTATTCGTTCAGAAGGAAGAGGCAAAACTTTACGACATTTCCGGTGGCATTCGACGCAGCACAGTCGATGCCTTAGTGCGTCACAGTGCCTCGAACTTGGACAATGCCCGAAAACAGTTTGCGCGCGAATTTACGCGCACGATGTCCGAGTACTCTCGGCAATTAACGACCGTCGCAGCACGATTCGACGCGTCTTCGTATACTAACGTCCTCAAACGGGGCTTTGCGGTTATTCGCGATGCGTCAGGCCATGCGATTGATTCTGCTGGCGCTACAACCGCTGGCGGCCATGTCGCCATCGAATTCCGCGACGGCACGGTGGGCGCGACAGTGGGGGGCGCGATAGTCGGCGGCGACGCCCGGCCATCCGAGACGCCGGCCGAAAAACCTGCGGCGTCGAAGGCGCCGGCGCCCAGATCGAAGCCGCGCAAACCCGATCCCGGATCCTCCGGAAGCCAAGGCTCCCTGCTGTGACGATCACATTCCGCCTGTTTGCCGCCCTCGCGTTCCTCGCCATCGCCTTTACCGCCCGCGCTGAAGACCCACTCACCATCACCGGTCCGCTCAATCAGGGCGGCCTGCTGATCGGCCATCTACCGCCGGGCTCGAAGCTCAAGGCCAACGGCGCCGATGTTCCGCTCGCGGCGTCGGGCGCGTTCGCGATCGGACTCGCGCGCGACGCCGGACCCAAGCTGCTGCTCACCGCCAAACTGCCCGATGGCCAGTCGCTGGTGCGCGACCTCGCTATCGCCAGGCACGAGTGGCAGATCGAGCGCATCGACGGCCTGCCCGAAGGCAAGGTCACCGAGTTTTCCGCAGCTGATATCGCCGCGATCAAGGACGAGCAGGCGAAGATCGCCGACTCGCGCTCCCACGTCCGCGACGCCGATTCCTTCGTCGGCGGATTCGCCTGGCCGACTCACGGCCGCATCTCCGGTGTGTTCGGCAGCCAGCGCATCCTGAACGGTCAGCCGCGCGCGGCGCACCTCGGGCTCGACATCGCGACGGCCGAAGGCTCGACGATCGTCGCGGCGGCAGACGGAATCGTCCGGCTGGTCGGACCGGGGCTGTTCTTCAACGGCAACGTCGTCGTTCTCGACCACGGTCTGGGTCTGACGACGATCTACGCGCATATGTCGCGCATCGACGTGCGCGAGGGGCAGGCGGTGCGCAAGGGCGAGGTCATCGGCGCGGTCGGAAAGACCGGCCGAGTCACCGGTCCGCACCTCCATTTCGGGGTCAATTTGCGCGGCGTCGGAGTCGATCCGGCCCAGGTGCTTGGGGACCAAAATGCCCCAACCACACCCCCGGCGCTGTGAAACCAAGTCTCTGATTTTCAAGCGCGAATCGCGATCCTTGACGGTGCTTTAACCGGGCCGCTAGGTTGACCCCTAGGTTTCCGGCCGTAAGGCCCGGTCACCTCTTCGGTGCCGCTCCCGAGGGAGCGGCGATCGTTTGACGATCTGCAAAACTCCAGCGCCACCCTCCGCCCTTCGGCGGGCGGTGGCGCTTTTTCTATGCGCAACTCAGGACGCGTGCCCGACGCCTAGCGGGGCCACCGCCGATGGAGCCACAACCACTGGCCCGGACGGGCGCGGATCCAGCCCTCGATGACGCGGTTGACCTCGGTGGTGATGGCGGCGACGTCGGCGTGGCGATCGCCGGTCGGACGGATGTCCAAGGGCGGCTCGACGATGACGCGGAAGCGGAAGCCGCCCTCGCGCACGACGTGGATGGGCACCAGCGGGCAGTCGTACTTGAGGGCGAACTGCGCGACGGCCGGTGCCGTCATCGCCGGCCGGCCGAAGAACGGCACACTGATGCCGTCGTTCATCTTTTGATCCGGCAACAATCCCAGATGCCCGCCGGCCTGAAGGATGGCGATGGCGCGCTTGGCGCCCTCGCGCCCTTTGGGCAGCAACTCGCCCGGCAGGTTGGCGCGGCCGCGGCGGATCAGATCGTCGGCGGTCGGATTGTTGGCGGCGCGGTAGACCACGCCGAGCGGCAGCCCGCGCTGCGTCACGGCGATCGCGGCGAGCTCCCAGTTGCCGATGTGGGCGGTGAAGAAGATGCCGGGCTTGCCGTCGTCGCGCAGCCGATCGATATGCTCGACGCCCTCGATGACGATGCGTGGATCACGATAGATGTCGAGGTTCGGCAGGTGGGGGAACTCGCCGGCGACGCGGCCGAGATTTTCCCACACGTCGCGGACGATGGCCTCGATCCGTTCGCCCGAGAGATCGGGGAACGCGTCGGTGAGGTTGCGCCGCGCGGTGCGGCTGGTGGCGAGGCGGGGGCCGATGGTGCGGGCGAGGGAGCCCGCGACCCCCGACGCGCGCTCAGGCGTCATCGCCGCGAACAGCCCCCAGACCGCGCGCAGCAGGGCACCCTCGATGACGTGGCCGATGCGCAGCAGCAGCGGACGCCGGTCGGGCGCGCCGTGGACGGCGCTGGGCGCGCGATCAGCCATTGACCGGCTCCGCGCTCGCGGTGACGACCTCGAGCACGCGCGCGAGCTCGGCGTGATCGATGGCGAGCGCGATCGGCAAGGGGGTGACGCGCGCGCGCCACTCCGCGTCGAGGCGCACCCAGTCCTTTTCGGTGGTGACGAGTCGTGCGTCGGCCCGCTCGGCTTCGGTGCCGAGCCACGCCAGTTCTGCGCCGGTGAAGTAGTGATGGTCGGGAAAGCTTCGCCGGGCCACGATGTCGGCGCCGCAGTCGGCGAGCGTCGCGAAGAACTTTTCCGGGCGCCCGATCCCGGCGAAGGCGATGACGCGCGCACCCTTCAGCGCCGCGGCGGTTGTCGGATCGGGCTCTATGCGCGCGCTGAGGATCGGCAATCCTGGGCTCATCGCTGCGACGCGCGCGGCAACACCATAGGTATCGTCGCCGATGACGATCACCGCGTCGGCGCGATCGAGCGCCGATGAGAGCGACTCCCGCAACGGTCCCGCCGGCATGACGCGGCCGTTGCCGAAGCCGACCGCGCCGTCGACCACCAGCAGCGATGCGTCCTTGGCGATGGTCGGATTCTGGAACCCGTCGTCGAGCACGACGAGCTTGGCTCCGGCGACGGCTGCGGCCTGGGCGCCGGCGACCCGGTCGCGGGCGACCCAGGTCGGGGCCACGCGGGCGAGCAGCAGCGCCTCGTCGCCGACCTCGGTCGCGGTGTGGCGCTCGGGATCGACGCGCACGGGTCCCGGCAAGGCGCCGCCGTAGCCGCGCGTCACCGCGTGGACGGCCTCGCTGCCAAAACGTGCGCCGAGCAGCGCAAGGCAGGTGAGCGCGGTCGGAGTCTTGCCGGCGCCACCGACGGTCACGTTGCCGATGCAGATCACCGGCAGGGCGGCGCGGGTCGGACTCGTCGCCCGCGCCCGCAGCCAACCGGCGGCGCTCCACATCCAGGACGCCGGCATGAGCGCAAGCTGCGGCCACCCGCCGCGATCCCAGAAGGCGGGCGGCCGCATCATGGACGCGCCCCGTCGTCGACTGAAGCCGGCAGGTTGGCGAGCAGCGGCGCGAGATGGTCGAGTACTGCGTCGAGGATCGCCTCCTTGCCGGTGGCGATGGCGAAGCCGGCGCTCGCCGCCGCGTCGCGCGCCTCGCGATCGCCGAGCAGTTGCGCGACACGCTCGTCGAGACTCGCCTCGTCGAGAACGCGGAACGCCGCTCCGGCCGAGAGCAGCTCGGCCGCGACCGCGGTGAAGTTGTCCATGTACGGACCGTACAACACCGCCGCGCCGAGTCGCGCGGGCTCCAGCGGATTCTGGCCGCCGTGCGGCACCAGCGAACCGCCGACGAAGACGATGTTGGCGAGACGAAAGAACAGGCCGAGCTCGCCCAGGGTGTCGGCGAGATAGATGTCGGTGCCGGGCTCGATCGAGTCGCCGGTCGAACGCCGCGCGACGACGAGTCCCATGCGCTCGAACTCGCGGGCGATCGCCTCGCCGCGGTGGGGATGGCGCGGCGCGATCATCGTTACCAGGCCGGCGAAGCGCTCGCGCAGCAGCATGTGGGCGCGCGCCACCACCGTTTCCTCGCCCTCGTGGGTGGATGCAGCGAGCCAGCGCGGCCGCTCGCCCAGGAGCCGGCCCATGACGCGCAGCTCGTTGGGATCGCAGGCGAGCGGGCCCGCGGCGAACTTGAGATTGCCGGGCATGACGACGTTGGGCGCTCCGAGCGCGGTGAGTCGCTCTGCAGTCTCGTCATCCTGGGCCAGCGCGATCGCAAAGCTCCCGACCAGCGGACCGATGAGGCTCGGGAAGCGCTTCCAGCCGCGGAAGCTCCGCGCCGAGATGCGGGCGTTAACCAGCGCCATCGGAATGCCGCGGCGCCGGGTCTCGGTCATCAACGTCGGCCAGAACTCCGATTCGACCAGCAGCGCGAGATCCGGACGCCAGTGATCGAGGAAGCGCCGCACCCACTCGGGATGGTCGACCGGCACGAACTGGTGGAACGCGCGCTCGGGAAGCCGCCCGGTCAGCAGCCGCGCCGACGTCACCGTCCCGGTGGTGACCAGCACGTGCGGGTGCGCCGGCGACCTGGTGATGCGCTCGATCAGCCGCAGCACCGAGAACGCCTCGCCGATGGAGGCGGCGTGCAGCCACACCAGCGCGCCCGCGGGCCGCGGCCGCGAGGCGTTGCCGAAGCGCTCGCCGATGCGCTCCGCGTCCTCACGCCCGCGTTGCAGGCGGCGCTTGAGATAGAGACGGATCAGCGGCTCGCCGAGACGGGCGACGGCCGCGTAGACGGTCGCGATCACGCCACGCTCTCCGGTTCCACCGGCGCCGGCGCGGGCTCGATCGGCTCGGCGCCCATCATGCGGTCGCCCTCGTCGCACAGCGCGTTCATGCGGCTTTCGAGCAGGAGCCGCGCCGCCTCCATCGCGGCGGCATCGGCGTCCTGCGGTACGTACACCGGCTCGCCCCACAGGAACACGCCGCGACCGAACGGGAACGCCATCACGAAGCGGTCCCAGGTGCCGAGCACCTTGCGCGGCCGCGCCGAGAAGGTTGTCGGCACCAGCGGCGCGCCGCTCATCTTCGCGAGCACGATAACGCCCATGCTGACCCGCATGCGCGGTCCGCGCGGGCCGTCGGGGGTGATGCCGACCGAGGCTCCCTTGCGCAACAGCCGCGTCAGGGCCCGCAACGCTCCGCTGCCGCCCTTGCGGGTCGAGCCGGTCACGGTATCGATGCCGAAGTGGCCCATCACCGCGGTCGTCAGCCGGCCGTCGGCATGCGGCGAGCTCAGCATGTAGAACTCGGCGTTCGACTGCCAGGCGAGGTTCATCATCAGCACGCGGCCGTGCCAGAAGCAGGCGATGTAGGAGCGGCCCTGGGCGAGAAGGTCCGCACCGATTTCGCGGCGTACGAACTGCCAGCGGCCCGTCCGATAGATGAACCGGATGACGCCGGCGATCAGCGCGGCGACCGCGCGCCGCACGGGAGGCTGCTGCAGGATGCGGCGGTAAAGCTTCAAGAGACTCTCGGGGCGCCGTCGACGTTGATGGCCCGCGCGCGGGGGCTCGTCCGCTTGTAGCACGGGCGCGCGAGGCGGCAAACGCGCGTGAAACCGCGCGTCAGCGCCCCGCGACGGTCATCACCGGCAAGCGCACCGTCGGCGAATCGGTGCCCCAGCGGAAGACAAGGTCGTTGGCTGCCTCGAGCCCGGCGAAGATCTCGGGCAGTGTCCCGGCGATGGTGATTTCCGACACCGGATAGGCGAGCTCGCCGTTCTCGATCCAGAAGCCCGCGGCGCCGCGCGAGTAGTCGCCGGTCACGATGCTGACGCCCATGCCGATCAGGTCGGTGACGTAGAGGCCGGTGCCGATCTCGCGGATGAGCTGCTCGGGGGTCTTGATGCCGGCGGCCAAGTGGAGATTGGAGGTCGAGGGCGACGGCAGGCCCGAGCCGCCGCGCGTCGCACTCCCGGTCGGCTCCATCTTGAGCTGCCGCGCCGTGGCGAGGTCGAGCACGAACGTCGTCAGCACGCCGCCGTCGACCAGTGAGCACATCTTGGTCGGCAGGCCCTCGCCGTCGAACGGGCGCGAACGCAGCCCGCGCTTGCGCAGCGGATCGTCGATGATCGAAATCTCGGGCGCGAAGATCGCCTGGCCGCGCTTGTCCTTGAGGAAGCTCGAGCCACGCGCCACGGACGCGCCGTTAATCGCGCTCGCGAGATGCCCGACCAGACTGACGGCGGTGCGCGGCTCGAAGATTACCGGCACGCGCGTCGTCGCGATCTTGCGCGGATTGAGGCGGCGCACCGCGCGCGAAGCCGCGGTGCGGCCGATGTCGGCGGGATCGCGCAGATCGGCGGACCGGATGGCGATCGCGTAGTCGTCGTCGCGCTCCATCGCCGTGCCTTCGCCCGCCAGCACCGACACCGAAACCGAATGCCGCGAGTGCGCGACCGAGCCGGAGAAGCCGTTGCTCGCGGCGAGATAGCTGCGCGACCGGCCCCAGCTCGCCTGGGCGCCCTCGGAGTTGGTGACGCCGGGCATCGCCCGCGCCGCGTCCTCGGCTTTCGCCGCGCGCTCGTCGAGCGTTTCGGCCGAAGGTTCGTCGTCGGCGGCGGTCTCGAGATCGACGACGGCGCGGATGAGCTGACCCGGCTCGGCGAGGCCGCAGTAGGGATCCTCGGGCGCGATGCGCGCCATCGCCACCGCGCGCTCGACCAGCGCATCGATCGAGGATGACGAGAACTCGGTCGCCGACACCACCGCCTGGCGATGGCCGACCAATGCTCGCAGCGTGAGGTCGCGCGACTCGGAGCGCTCGAGGCCCTCGGGCTTGCCGAGGCGGCGCTCGATCGAGAGCGACTGGGATTCGCCGAGCATCGCATCGGCGGAATCGGCACCGGCCTTGCGCACGCGGGCGAGCAGGTCGCCCAGGAAGCCCAGCGGATCGGCGAGGGGGTTATCGATTGCGTCCACGGAGTCCTCCATGCGCCGCGACGGCGCGGCCATCTGTGTATCAGCGCGTGTATATCAATGCCGCGGCTTTTCGGCGCGGGGCATCGGGTAGGAAACCGAAGATTGCGACCGCCAGATCGGCGTCCCGGACCCGGGCAGGCCGAGCTCCGGCCAGCGCCGCGTCACCGCGTCGATGACATCGTCGCTCATGCGGATCGGCGTGCCCCACTCACGGCTCGTTTCGGCGCCGATCTTGTTGGTGGCGTCGATGCCCAGCTTGCCGCCGACGCCGCTCACCGGCGAGGCGAAGTCGAGGTAGTCGATCGGCGACTGGTCGACGACGAGGAGATCGCGCGAGGCATCCATGCGGGTCGCCACCGCCCACATCACGTCGGTCCACTTGCGGGCGTCGATGTCGTCGTCGATGACGATGATGACCTTGGTCATCGAAAACTGGCGCAGGCTCGACCAGATCGCCTTCATCACGTCGCGCGCATGCCCCGCGCGGGTCTTTTTGATCGACACCACCGCGACGCGGTACGAGCACGCCTCGGGCGGCAGATAGAAGTCGACGATCTCCGGCAATTTCCGCTGAAGTATCGGCAGGAACACCTCGTTGAGCGCGACCGCGAGCACCGACGGCTCATCGGGCGGCCGGCCGGTGTAGGTGGTGAGGTAGATCGGATTGGACCGGCTGGTGATCGCGGTGACGCGGAAGGTCGGGAACGATTCAACCGAGTTGTAGTAGCCGGTGTGGTCGCCGTAGGGACCTTCGGGTGCGGTTTCGGTCATCGACACGAAGCCCTCGATGACGATTTCGGCTTCGGCTGGAACCAGGAGCGGCACGGTCTTGCACTTGACCACTTCGATGCCGCGGCCGCGCATCAGTCCGGCGAACTCGTATTCGGGCAGCGACTCCGGTACCGGCGTCACCGCGGCGATCAGCGTCGTTGGATCGGCGCCGATCACCGCCGCCGCCGGCATCTCGCGCTCGCCCTTGGCGCGCCACTGCTCGAAGTGCGCGGCGCCGCCGCGCGCCGGCAGCCAGCGCATGATGGTCGAGCGCGGTCCCGTCACCTGCATGCGATAGATGCCGATGTTGGGCGCCGCGCAGGCGTCGTCGCGAGGGGCGCGCGTCACCACGAGCGGCCAGGTGATGAGCGGCGCGGGCTCGCCCGGCCAGCAGGTCTGGATCGGCAGTCGGCCGAGATCCGCGTCATCGCCACGCGCCACCACCTGCTGGCACGGTGCTGAGCCGACAGTCTTCGGCTTTCGGACGAGCGCTGTCTTGAGGGTCGGCCACAGGCCGAACGCCTCTTTCAGCGAGGTCGGCGGTGTCGGCCGTTCGAGGAAAGCGAGCATCTTGCCGAGCGCCCGCAGGTCCGCGGGCTCGCGCCCGAGGCCGAGCGCCACGCGCTCGACAGTGCCGAACAAATTGGCAAGCGCCGGAATTTCAGACGGCGGTTGGCCGGCTTCGGCAACCCGCTCGAACAGCAGCGCCGGGCCGCCGTCGGCAAGCACGCGGGTGGCGATTTCGGTCATCTCCAGGCGCGGGTTGACGGGCGCGGAGACGCGCGCGAGCCATTGGCGGCGCTCGAGTTCGGAGAGGAAATCGCGAAGGGAATCGTAGGAGGCGGGGACGGACGGCATGGCGAAGGAGTGGCATGGGGCTTGCGTCACCGCAAGGGCGGACCGCTGCCCCATAATGGCTTCATGGAATCCTAATTCCGCCTGCCTAGATTGAGGGTTGCGCGTAACGCGTCGGAACCTTATCTCACTCTACGAACCAGCTATTTTAGGTGCTTGAGCATGGCGCGTTATTGGGTCGTCGGAGGCGAGTACAAATCCACGGATTTCCGCGAAACCGTCGACGGTAAGCCGCCCCGTCGTTTTGGGCCATTCGCGACCCGCGAGGAGGCCGAGGCGCGCTGGGCGGCGCTGTCCTGGGCCGAGGTCGACAACTGCCACACCCGCTACGCCATCGAGATCGACGAAAACGGGCCGCAGAAGACCCGCGCCGCCTGAGCGGCGCCCACAGCCCAGCTTTCGCGCCCAGCTTGCGCCGCCGTTTCGGTCGGTGAACAATCCGCCGCGATGAGTCCGTCCGACATTGCGCGCGCCGCCGCGGGTTCGCTCCGCCTTACCCCCGCCGAAGCCGATGAGATCGTGCGCCGCGCGACCGAGTACCCGTACGCGGCGCCCGCGCATTCTTATCTGTACGACGCCTCGTCGCCGACCGGTTGGCGGGCGCTGCCGCCCGAGTCCGCGCTGCTCCAAGGCCGGACTCCGGTGCTGGCCTCGGGGTCCAACCGGGCGCCTGAGCGCCTTGCCCAGAAATTCCGCGCTCTGTTCCCGGCGGCGCTGATTCCCGTGACGCGGGCGCACCTTGGCGGATTCGATTCGGTCTACTGCGCCCACGTGACGTCCTACGGCTCGGTGCCGGCGACGCTCCATCCGTCTCCGGGTACGCGCGTGGCGCTCCACGTCACCTGGCTGACCGACGACGAGCTCGCGTGCATGCACGAGACCGAGCAGCCGGGTATCAACTATCACTTCGCACGTCTCAGGAACCTCGATCTCACGCTGGACGACGGCAGGATGGGGTTCGCGCAGGCCTATGCCTATCTCTCGGTCCACGGTGCGGCGCTGTTCGACGGCGCGCCGGTGGCGCTCGCGGCGATCGAGGCGACGGCGCGGCGGTTCCCGGCACGCGACCAGAACGCGATGCTGGCAAGGCTGCACGCCCTGACGGCCTCCGAGCTCAGGTTCGGCGAGTTCGTTCGCGGCATGATCGGGGCCGAGATCGAGCGCGTCCGCCTGCGCGAGAGCTACGAGGCGCTGCTGCGGCGCTCGGTCGCCAGGTTTCCGTTCGACACCGTCGACATCGTCCCGGTGCCCTGAGAGCGCTAGCCGCGCACCCGAAAAATACGAACGGTCTTTTCGTCGGCATCCTCGAGATCGCGCGAGCACGGCACGACGTAGCGCGCGAGCTCCTCGAGGCCGTCTTTCGGCAGATAGCTGCGTCCGGGGTCGGCGAGCCACACGGTGCGACCGTCGGCGGCAGCGGCGCGCAGGAAGCGCATCATGCGCTCGGCCATCGGCTTCTCGTAGCAGACGTCGCCAGCCAGGATCATGTCCCACGGGATGGCGAAGGGCGGCGCGGCGAGGAGGTCGTCGGCGATCGGCGTCACCGACACGCCATTGACCCTGGCGTTGAGGCGCGCGGCCTCGAGCGCGAACGAATCGATGTCGGCGACCTCGGCGGATGCACCCTTGAGCGCAGCGGCGATGGCGGCAACACCACACCCCGCCGCGAGATCGAGGACGCGTCGCCCGGCGACCATGTCACCGTGGTCGAGCACGTAGCGGGCGACCGCCTGGCCACCGACCCAGGCGAACGCCCAGTAGGGCGGCGGCATGCCATTGCGTGCGAGCGTCGCCTCGGTCGCTTCCCATAGAGGCGTCACCTCGGTCGCGAGATGAAGCGGGATCTCCGGCACCAGGGGCGGAGCGACGAGTTCGGTCTCGCGGCGGATGAAGTCGGTGAGGAGGTCTGCCTCGCTCGTGCTCACGGTGCGGTGGCGTGGCCGAGGAGCAAGGCCGCGAGCACCAACCAGCCGAACAGGCGGTTGGAGCGGAACTTGGCGAGGCAGTCGGTCGGCGAGTCGATCTGCAGGCTGCTGGTCTGCCACGCGAGCTGTGCCGCGGCGATCGCCAGCACGGCGTAGAACGAAGTGCCCATTCCGGCGGCGGCGCCCGCGGCGACGAGGACCACCACCGCGGCGATGTAGAAGCCGGTGATCCAGCTCTTCGAGGACGCGCCGAACTTGCGCGCGGTGGAGCGCACGCCGATCAGCGCATCGTCTTCGCGATCCTGCAGCGCGTAAATCGTGTCGTAGCCGAGCGTCCACAGGAAGCCGGCGGCGTACAGAAGGATGGCGGCCTTGTCCAGTCGCCCGGCCTCGGCGGCGTAGCCCATCAGGGCGCCCCAGTTGAAGGTGAGCCCGAGCCACGCCTGCGGCCACCAGGTGATGCGCTTCATGAACGGATAGGCGAACACCAGCCCGAGCGACAAAACGCCGAGCAGGAACGTGAAGCGGTTGAACGAGGCGAGCACGATGCAGCCGATGGCCATCAGGACGACCATGAACAGCACCGCAGCACCCACCGACACGGCACCCGAGGGCAACGGCCGTCCGCGCGTGCGCGCGACCTGGGCGTCGATGTGACGATCGACGATGTCGTTGTAGGTGCATCCGGCGCCGCGCATCACCACCGCGCCGATGGCGAACAGCAGTGCGTGTCCGAGCGCGTAGGACGGCCGGTCGAGGATGTCGGGCGAGATCAGGATGCCCCACCAGCACGGGAACAGCAGCAGCCACGTGCCGATCGGACGGTCGAGGCGCGCCAGCAGCACGTAGGGGCGGAGCGCCTTGGGCAGCGCGCGCAGGATCACCGGATCGGCCGGGCTGTCGCCCGGCAGGACCGAAGCGGTGGCTTGGTTTTGCCAATGGCTCATGGTGGGCTAACGTCTTGGCGAACGGATGTAAAATTGGTCGCGCGACCGGCCATGTCCCTGAGCATGCACGCAAAAAGGGGCTCAATCATGGCACGGTGCGAGGGAGAAATCACAATGTCTTCAGCGGGGTCCCCGTCGGGACCGGACGTTGGCCGCGGGAGCGGCGAGGCCGACCGCGACGACGAGACGCCGTCCTACCGCGCGCGCGCCCGCCTGTTCGTCGATCAGGCGCTTGGGCCCGGCGCTGTGGTCGAGCTCGGCCGCGATGCGGCGCACTACGTGCGCGATGTGCTGCGGATGCGCGCGGGCGACAGCCTCGCGGTGTTCAACGGACGCGACGGCGAGTGGCGCGCGACGCTCGCGCATCTCGCGCGCAACGCGGCGACGGTCGCAATCGCCGAACGGCTGCGCGCGCCGACGTCGGAGCCCGATGTCTGGCTCCTGTTCGCGTTGCTGAAGCGCACGCGCACCGATCTCGTCGTCGAGAAGGCGACCGAGCTCGGCGTGGCGCGCATCCTTCCGGTGATGACGAGTCGGACGCAGGCGTCGCGCGTCAATCTCGATCGCCTCGCGGCGATCGCGCGCGAGGCAGCGGAGCAGTGCGAGCGCCTTACCATCCCCGAGGTCGCGGAACCTCGGCGCCTCGGCGATGTTCTCGACGCGTGGCCGAGCGACCGCCGTCTGATCGTCGCCGATGAGGCCGGTGGAGGACGACCGATTGCGGAGGCACTCGCCAACGACACCAGCACCACCGGTTTCCCCTCGGTGACCTCCTCCGCACCGCCGAGTCGATGGGCGTTGCTGATCGGCCCGGAGGGTGGATTCGACGGCGGCGAGCTTGACCGTTTGCGTAAACTCCCGTTTGTTACGCCGGTCGCGCTCGGCCCCCGTATCCTCAGGGCCGAGACCGCGGCCCTCGCGGCACTCGCGTGCGTTCAGGCGCTGGTCGGAGACTGGCGTGTGGGCGTGCGTCGCGAGTCCGTCTCCTCCTGATCGACGACGTCAAAAAGGGCCAGCCACAGCATGTCCGGACCGAGCACGCCGAGCCTCGAGCCGATCGAGTCGAAGGCGCAGCTCGTCGCCTACCTCGCCGACGGCGCGAAACCGCGTGAGCAGTGGCGCATCGGCACCGAGCACGAGAAGTTCGCGTTCCGGCGCGGCGATCTTCATCGCTTGCCGCACGACGGCAAGGGCGGCATCGGCGCGCTGCTGTCGGGGCTTTCGCGCTTCGGGTGGACGCTGGTGCGCGAGGGCGACGCGGTGATCGGCGCCACGAAGAACGGCGGCGGTGTGTCGCTCGAGCCCGGCGGGCAGGTCGAGTTGTCGGGTGCGCCGCTCGCCTCGATCCACCAGACCTGCGAGGAGGTGCACGCGCATCTCGCCCAGATGAAGGTGATCGGCGATGCGCTCGGCATCGGCATGCTGGGTCTCGGCTTCGATCCCAAGTGGCGGCGCGAGGACGTGCCGTGGATGCCGAAGGGCCGCTACAAGATCATGCGCGAGTACATGCCGAAGAAGGGCAAGCTCGGCCTCGACATGATGCTCCGCACCTGCACCATCCAGGTGAATCTCGACTTCGGCTCCGAAGCCGACATGGTGAAGAAGTTCCGCGTCGGCCTCGCGCTGCAGCCGATCGCCACCGCGCTGTTCGCCAACTCGCCGTTCACCGAGGGCAAGCCCAACGGCTATCTGAGCTACCGGGCCAACGTCTGGACCGATACCGACCCCGACCGCTGCGGCAACCTGCCGCTCGTGTTCGACAAGGGGTTCGGCTTCGAGCACTACGTCGACTGGATGCTCGACGTGCCGATGTACTTCGTCTATCGCGACGGCAAGTACATCGACGCTTCGGGGCAGTCGTTCCGCGATTTCATGGCGGGCAAGCTGCCGGCGCTGCCGGGCGTGCGCGCGACGATGGGCGACTGGGCCGATCATCTCACCACCGCGTTCCCCGAGGTGCGCCTCAAGAAGTTCCTCGAGATGCGCGGCGCCGACGGCGGCCCGTGGAAACGCATCTGCGCGCTGCCCGCGTTCTGGGTCGGACTCCTCTACGATCAGTCGGCGCTCGATGCGGCGTGGGACCTGGTCAAGGACTGGACCCAGGAGGAGCGCAACGGCCTCCTCGCGGCAGTGCCCAGGCAAGGCCTGAAGGCGCCGTTCCGCAACGGCACCGCGCTCGACATCGCGCGCCGCGCCGTCGCCATTGCCGAAGCCGGGCTGAAGGCGCGCGCGAAGGACAACGGACTTGGCCAGGACGAAACCGCGTTCCTTGACGCGCTGCTCGAGATCGCCGACTCCGGCATCACTCCGGCCGAGGAGATGCTCGCGAAGTTCCACAACGCGTGGGGCGGCAACATCGACCCGGTGTTTCAGGAATACGCGTTCTGACGCGCACGTGTTCGAAGGTCTTTCGGGAGGACGCATGAAGGCCGCTCTCTCCATCCGTCGCTGCAACACGCTCGCCGACGTCCGTCGCGAGATCGACCGTCTCGATCGCAGGATCGTCCGGCTGCTGTCGGAGCGCGCGGGTTACGTCGGCGAGGCGGCGCGGGTGAAGGAGAAGGCGTCGCAGATCGTCGATCGCGCCCGCATCGAGGCGGTCGTCGCACGGGCGGCCGATCGCGCGACCGCGCTCGGCGCCGACGGCGAGACGATCGCGCGGATCTACCGGGCGATGATCGACGCCTTCATCGCGTTCGAGCGCCGGGCGTTCACAAAGAAGAAGACTCGCAAGACGGCCAAGATAATATCGATGAAAAGATCGGCGCGGACGAAGCGCTAGATCAGCGCACGCCGGTTCGCTCGACCTTCGCGCGCGCGTCCGCGATCACGTCGTCGGGGATCAGCCGGAAGGCGAGCCACAGTCCGAGCGGGACGATGATGAGATCGTCGATCCAGCCCGCCACCGGAATGAAGTCCGGGATCAGGTCGAACGGCCACACCGCATAGACAAGTACACCGAGTGCCACCAGTCGGGCGTGCCACGGCGCGCGGCGGTCGAACAGTGCGTGAATCAGCGTGCGGAAGTGCGGCCAGTAGGCGCGCCCGCGCGGCGCCGAGCGGCGGTTGAACGTCATCGGCGCGCTCAGCCCCGGGTTCCGCCGACGGTGATCGCCGACAGCTTGAGGGTCGGCTGGCCGACGCCGACCGGAACCGACTGGCCGTCCTTGCCGCAGGTGCCGATGCCGGGATCGAGCTCCATGTCGTTGCCGACCATCGTCACCTTGGTGAGCGCATCGGGACCGTTGCCGATCAGTGTCGCGCCCTTCACCGGGGCGCCGATCTTGCCGTTCTCGACGAGATAGGCCTCGGAGGCCGAGAACACGTACTTGCCCGACGTGATGTCGACCTGGCCGCCGCCGAAGTGCACGGCATAGAGGCCGCGCTTCACCGTCTTGATGATATCGTCCTTCGAGTGCGGGCCGGCCAACATGTAGGTGTTGGTCATGCGCGGCATCGGCCGGTGGGCGAACGACTGGCGTCGGCCGTTGCCGGTCGGCCGCACGCCCATCAGGCGCGCGTTGAGGCGGTCCTGGAGGTAGCCCTTGAGGATGCCGTCCTCGATCAGCACCGTGCACGACGATGGAGTGCCCTCGTCGTCGACGGTGATCGAGCCACGGCGATCCGGAAGCGTGCCGTCGTCGACGACGGTGACGCCGGGTGCGGCCACGCGCTGGCCCAGCAGGCCCGCGAACGCCGACGTCTTCTTGCGGTTGAAATCGCCCTCGAGGCCGTGGCCGATCGCCTCGTGGAGGAGGATGCCGGGCCAGCCGGGGCCGAGCACGACCTCCATCTCGCCGGCGGGCGCGGGCACGGATTCGAGATTCACCGAGGCCTGGCGGATCGCCTCGTCGACCTGGGCGCGCCAGCTCTCCGGCTTGACGAAGGAATCATAGGTGAGGCGGCCGCCGGCACCGGAGCTGCCGGTCTCCTGGCGATCGCCCTGGCCGGCGACGACCGAGACGTTGAGGCGCACCAGCGGGCGCACGTCGGCGACGAGATCGGCGCCGGGGCGCACGATGGCGACCACGCGCCACTCGGCGACGAGCGAGGCCGAGACCTGGCGGACGCGCGGGTCCTTGGCGCGGGCGTAAGCGTCGATTTCGGCCAGCAGCTTCGACTTTACCTCGAAGCTTGGGCTCGCCAGCGGATCGTCGGGGCGATAGAGCGACCGGTTCGTCCCCGCGGGCGCCGCTGAAAAAGTCCCGGAATGGCCCTTTGTCACGGCCTGGACCGCCTCGGCGGCGCGCTTGAGCGCCGGTTCGGAGAGCTCCGAAGCGTGGCCGTAGCCGACCGCCTCGCCGGCGACCGAACGCAGCCCGAAGCCCTGGGTCGCGTCGTAGCTCGCGGTCTTGAGGCGCCCGTCGTCGAACACCAGCGCCTCAGAGACGCGGTGCTCAAGGTAGAGTTCACCGTCGTCGGCGCCCTTCAGCGCCCGAGCGACCGTGCGCTCGGCGGCGGCGCGGTCGAGCGCCGCATCGGAGAAGAACAGCTTTTCGGCGGTGGCGCGAGCGGACATGAGCACCAAACTTTCTTCGAGGCGTTGGCCCGAGGGTTGCCCGGTGGACGGACCGGATCGTCGGATTTGATGTACCAAACCGTACTAACCTATGTGGGCGGACCCACCCGGGATCGCAACCCAGCTAGCTGCGTGAAGTCCTTCCACCGGCGGGCCTTGAGGGCTATAAGTCGCCGCGACGCGCCGCCGGCGATCCGCTCTCGCGGATCTGCCGTGTGCGGACGGCGCGCCGCCGAGTCGCCGGTCGCCCGACGACCCCTCCAGAGCGAGTGGAAGGGTCGCTGAAACCGCTGGAACATCGGGCCTTTGCCCGGGTTGTGGCGGCACCGGCTCTGGTGTAGTTTGCGCCTGCCCCGGGCCGGGCAGGAGCCTGGAAGCGCGGTAATCGCGCGCTTTCGCCGAGGTTCGGTTCGATGGGCGCTTTCGACGGTTTGCACTTTCGACGATTGACGGTCACACGCACGCGCCATGCCCGTGGCGCGATTCTCGCAAGCAGCTTTTGGACGGCGTCCACTCGCAAGACATTCACCCATAGCGCACAGGATCGGGGATGAGGCTGAGCAAAGTTCTGGCCGCGGCTGCTGCCGTGACCTTTGGTTTCGCAGGTTGGGGGTTGGCAGCGCACGCGGACGGGATACCGCAGGCGTGGCAGTTGGGCTTCCAGTCTCCCGCCTCGCCGGTCATGGACCGCATCGAGGACTTTCACAACCTGCTGCTCGTCATCATCACCGGCATCTCGGCCCTCGTGCTCGTGCTCCTGGTGATCGTCATCGTCAAGTTCAACGCGCGCAGCAACCCGACACCATCGCGCACCACCCACAACACCCTGATCGAGATCATCTGGACGGTGGTGCCGATCATCGTCCTGCTGGTGATCGCGGTCCCGTCGTTCAAGCTGCTCTACTACACGGACAAAGCGGCGAAGCCCGACATGACGCTGAAGGTCACGGGCCACCAGTGGTACTGGTCGTATCAGTACCCCGATAACGGCAACTTCCAGTTCGATTCGATCATCGTCCAGGATTCCGATCTCAAGCAGGGTCAGCCACGACTTCTCACCGTCGACAACACGGCGGTGGTTCCGGTGGGTGCCACCGTACGCGTGCTCATCACCGCCGACGACGTCATCCACTCGTGGTCGGTCCCGGCGTTCGGCGTGAAGTACGACGCCGTCCCGGGCCGTCTCAACGAGACCTGGTTCAAGGCAGAGCGCGAGGGCATGTACTACGGCCAGTGCTCGCAGATCTGCGGCCAGGGCCATGGCTTCATGCCGATCTCGGTGAAGGTCGTGTCGCAGGACGAGTTCAAGAAGTGGGTCGAAGACGCCCAGAAGCAGTACGGCGTCTCGGCGTTGCCCAGCGACACCACCGTCGCCGCGGCGCACTGACGCACACGACACGGCAGACGCTTACAGGCGCTTTCAGGATTTGAGAGGACGGTTATGAGTTACGGCACATCTTATCAGGCTCATGGTCACGACCACGATCACGCCGATCACGCTCATCACCCGACCGGCTTGCGTCGGTGGTTGTTCTCGACCAACCACAAGGACATCGGGACGCTCTACCTGATCTTTGCGATCATCGCCGGCATCATCGGCGCCGCGTTCTCGATCATGATCCGCGCCCAGCTCTCGCAGCCGCACGGGCAGCTGTTCGGCGACGATCACCAGTTCTACAACGTCGTCGCCACCGCCCACGGCCTGATCATGATCTTCTTCATGGTCATGCCGGCGCTGATCGGCGGCTTCGGCAACTGGTTCGTGCCGCTGATGATCGGTGCCCCCGACATGGCGTTCCCGCGCATGAACAACATCAGCTTCTGGCTGCTGATTCCGTCGTTCGGGCTGCTGCTCGGCTCGGCGTTCGTCGGCCAGGGCGCGGGCACCGGCTGGACGCTGTACCCGCCGCTGTCGGACTCGGTCGCGCACCCAGGCCCGTCGGTGGACATGGCGATCCTGAGCGTCCACCTCGCGGGCGCCTCTTCGATCCTCGGCGCGATCAACTTCATCACCACCATCTTCAACATGCGCGCGCCGGGCATGACGCTGCACAAGATGCCGCTGTTCGTGTGGTCGGTGCTGGTGACCGCGTTCCTGCTCATCCTGTCCCTGCCGGTGCTCGCCGGCGCCATCACCATGCTGCTGACCGACCGCAACTTCGGCACCAGCTTCTTCCGGCCGGCCGGCGGCGGCGACGCGCTGCTGTACCAGCATCTGTTCTGGTTCTTCGGCCACCCCGAGGTGTACATCCTGATCCTGCCGGGCTTCGGCATCATCAGCCACGTCGTCTCGACCTTCTCGAAGAAGCCGGTGTTCGGCTACCTCGGCATGGCTTACGCCATGGTCGCGATCGGCTTCATCGGCTTCGTCGTGTGGGCGCACCACATGTACGTGACCGGCCTCCATGTCGACACCCGCGCCTACTTCGTCGCGGCGACGATGGTGATCGCTGTGCCGACCGGCGTGAAGGTGTTCAGCTGGATCGCGACGATGTGGGGCGGCTCGATCGAGTTCAAGACGCCGATGCTGTTCGCGCTCGGCTTCATCTTCCTGTTCACCATCGGCGGTGTGACCGGGGTGGTGCTGGCCAACGCCGGCGTCGACGTGGCGCTGCACGACACGTACTACGTGATCGCGCACTTCCACTACGTGTTGTCGCTCGGCGCGGTGTTCGCGATCTTCGCCGGCTTCTACTACTGGTTCGGCAAGATGTCGGGCCGGCAGTACCCGGAGACGCTCGGCAAGCTGCACTTCTGGATGATGTTCATCGGCGTCAACATGACGTTCTTCCCGATGCACTTCCTCGGGCTCGCCGGCATGCCGCGCCGCATTCCGGACTATCCCGAGGCGTTCGAGGGCTGGAACCACATCGCCTCGATCGGCTCCTACATCTCGGGGGCCAGCGTGATCCTGTTCCTCTA
>Ga0310811_10002863_pt1 | contig 21648 bp, 14 predicted proteins | sample YCmetagenome_FD_207642 | JGI IMG/M metagenome (GOLD analysis project Ga0310811, IMG submission 207642) | Soil microbial communities from experimental microcosm in Duke University, North Carolina, United States - YC | ecosystem: Engineered > Artificial ecosystem > Soil microcosm > Unclassified ...
TCCGCGACTGGCCTCCAAAATGCCTGCTTCCGTAAGCGATTCCACCGAGTCTGGCCGCTGTTTCAACGCTTCTTTGAGGTAGCCCTCGGCGCGTTCCAGATTGCCGGCGAGGCGCGCGAGGCGTCCGAGATTGGCCCAAGCCTCTGAAGAATGCGGCAACAGCCGGGTCACTGCGAGCCATTGTTCGGCGGCGCTGGAATTATCTCCCGCCGCTTCGAGGAGTTGTGCAAAGTTGGCGTGCAACAGCCAGTCTTCGGGAGCCAAGGCGATGGCAGTCTGATAGTTGGTGCTGAAGGTTGCGGGCGGAGCGGACAAGGCCGACATGGCTTCACGCAACTGTTCATCACGCGCGCGAAAGTTGCTCTGAGTAGTGAATGGCGGCTGTTGCAACCGGGCGCGCATCACGGAGTCCACGCGGCGTTGGTCAAAATCCGTGAACGCAAGGCGATGCGCGACCTCGGTTTCAGTCAGCCACGGCGAGGCCGGAGCCGGCGCACCGGGCCAATGCTTCTCCAGCTCGGCGGCGAACAGGACGGCCAGACGATAGTTGCCGGCGAAATTCAAATGAACGTGATCGTAGAATAAATCGTCCCCGGGAATCTCCTCCGGTTCATGGGCGAACTGCTGATCTGCATCAGTCAGTAATATATTTTTGGCGGTGGCCGTCTGCCGGATGATTTCGTTAATGCGGGAGTCGGATCGGAATCGAAGCGTATCCAAGTTGCGCGCACGGCGGAAATCAGCTTCCGCGAGCGTGGCTTGCTTCAGCTCCAGTTCACAACTGGCGCGTTGAAATATCAGTTGGGCGAACTGGTCGTCAATCTTGGCCGCTTTGTCGTAGCCCGCTAACGCCTCGTCAAATCGTCCTTCATTTTGCGCCTGTTGCCCGGCGGCGAAATCCTTCTCCCAATCGGCCAATTCGCCGGACTGCAGCGCCGGGCGATGAAGCGAACCAAACGGTGGGGAATTCCGAAGATTGACGGGAACGGTGGCGAACAAAACCCTGGCTCCTGAACGCCGCCCAAAATCGGCGATGTCGGCCAGATTGGCGGAAAAGTTGGCATAGACATTTTTTAAACGCGGATCACCGAGCGGCACTTGCTGGCCTAAAAATAATTCAAGTCCTTCCCAGGTTGCAGGCTCACTTGAACTCCGGCTTAATTGGGCGAAGAGCTGTCCGATTCGGGTAGTCTTGAGCGTAAGATTGAGCCTGACCGCCGCCAAACCCAAGGCCTGTTGCCCAAAAACGGTGCCCGCGCCAAAAGGGCCGATGACCTCATTATTGCCGGCAAAAACCAGCCAGAAATCTCCCTCGCACGAACCGCAATCTTTCGCGATATCCCGGACCACGTGCGAATTGATCGCGGTCATCGCTGCGTTAACGACCTCAATGGTCTGGCTTGGATGACGCGCCTGGAGGATTCGTTCGAGCTGTCGGGCGAAGCCGTAGGCCGGTTCGGGATCACCCATCGCCGCCGATCCACCAAGCACAAAGATGCGAACCGTGCCAGCCGGCTTTCGGGCATCCAAGAACAAGGGCCGGGGTGACCGGGCGACTTCTGGAGGAAAAAATCGCCATCCAAATTTGGGATTGTCCGTGAGCATGGGCCGGTCGCCCTGCTTGGCACTGAGAAAGAAAGTCGTCGGATAGCCGTATCCAGCGAGGCGAAGTCCCAATTCCAAAACTGTCAGAAGCAACAACGGCCCGACGAGCAACGCAAGCCGAAACCATCGTCGTTTGGCCGATGAGATTGGCGTATCTGCCCGCCGCTGGGCTTCGGGCGCAGGCTTGCTGGATTTGCCGGAAGAGAACCGGTTCGGCTTGTTCCGCTTGGATTTCACGTCTTAAGTTGGTTTGCCCGCCTTCAGGCGTTTGCAAAATGAACATAGCCGTTCGCATTCAATTTATGCGAACTGTTTTTGTCCTGAAGAGTAACGCCTTCACCCGCGACGATTTTTCCGACGCAACTTAATTTCACCTTCGGGAATTGCTTTTTCCACGCGTCCAGCAGTTTCACCGCGTCTTTGCCGGCCAGCGTGAACAACAATTCAAAATCTTCGCCGTCCGTCAGCGCCGCCAACGCCGCCGGTTTGGCGGCGGAACTTGCCTTCGCCCGCAGCCTGGCCTCGTGCGCAATGGGCAAGGCCGACTTCAAAAGCATCGCCCCGACCTTGCTGGTATTGACAATATGCCGCAGGTCGCCGGCCAGCCCGTCGCTCAAATCCATCAAGGCGTGCAGTGAAAAATGTTCTGCCAGCCAGCGCGCCTCTTCCAGTCTCGGTTCAAAATCCAGATGTTTGCCCGCCAGCGAACCGCCCAGTTCGCCCGTCACAAAAATGGCGTCGCCGACTTTTGCGCCACTGCGCAAAACTTGTTTTCCGCGCGACACGGTTCCAAGCAGTGAAATCGAAATCAAGATGCGCTCGGGGTTCGTGGTCGTCTCGCCGCCGACAATCGCCACGCCATATTTTTTTGCCAGAGCATTCAGTCCGTCGTAAATCTGCGTGATAAAGTCTGCATTAAATTCTTTTGGCAACGCAATGGTCACCAACGCCGCCGTTGGCGTCCCCGCCATGGCTGCGATGTCGCTCAAGCATCGCGCCAGCGCCTTGCGCCCGATTTTTTCCGACGGCGTTTCACGCGTGAAATGGACGCCTTCGACCACCGCGTCCGTCTTGAACAGGATCAATTTTTCCGGCACACCCAAATCCAAAACGGCGCAGTCATCGCCCGCGCCGGTCACGACGGTTTCATTTGTCGGCAGCGATTGCGTCAGGCGTGCGATCAGTTCAAATTCATTCATCGGTTCTGCAGGAAAAGGATGATCAGATTGGAAGCGTTGAACAAACAATGCACGGTGATGGATGCGAGCAGGCAGCCGGTTTTTTCGTAAAGCCACGTCAGCGCCAGGGCCAGGACGAACAGCGGCACGAACGTCGGCGCGTTTAAATGGATGAACGCGAAGACCAGGCTGACGCCAATCCACGCCAGCTTCGGCCAGCCCAGTTGTTTGACAAACGGAAACAGCACACCGCGAAAAATAAATTCCTCCGCCACCGGGGCCAGCACCACCGCGAAAAATGCCAGATAGCCGCGCATCCACCAGGAATCGGCATTCACCAGCAAATCCACGGCGCGCTGGTCTTTCGCGAGCCAGCCCAGCTTGCTGAGTACCAACACCGAAACCTGCTGCAGACCCAGCACGACCGGCAACGCGATCGCCAGCACGAGCAGCGCCAGCGCGAGGGAGCGGAACAAATGCTGGTTGCGCAGGCCAAAAGCGTCGCGCCAGTCCACTTCATTGAGTTTTATAAAAATGAAAATCAAGACCCAGGCCGCGCCTTGAAAGCTCAAGGTTGCCAGCAGCACGCAGGCAAAGCTGTCCGGTGACTGGAAGGCCGCCACCCCCATCTGCCGCAGCACACCGATCATCGTGGCTCCGAGAAACACGCAGGCGAACACACCCGCGATCAACATGATCACGGCATCCACCCGCCACGGTTTCGACGACAACATGGTTTCAGCCTAGCGCAGCCGTGTCCGCGACACGACGCAAAATTGTTCGCAGCTTTTCCGGTTTTGCGGCAAATTTCCACTGATGTCCGCCAAACACACTAATTCGCTCGCCCGGGAAAAGTCCCCGTATTTGTTGCAGCACGCGCATAATCCCGTGGACTGGTTTCCGTGGGGCAATGAGGCTTTCGCCAAGGCGCAGGCGGAGAATAAACCGATTTTCTTGAGCATCGGCTACTCCACCTGCCACTGGTGTCACGTCATGGAGCGTGAAAGTTTTGAAGATGAAAACGTCGCCAAATATCTGAACGAGCATTTTGTCAGCATTAAGGTGGACCGCGAGGAGCGCCCGGACGTGGACAAAATTTACATGACCTTTGTGCAGTCCACCACCGGTAGTGGCGGCTGGCCGTTGAATGTCTTTCTCACGCCGGATTTGAAGCCGTTTTTCGGCGGCACCTATTTTCCTCCAGAAGCGCGTTACGGCCGGCCCAGCTTCCTGCAATTGCTGCAGCAGATCGCCGGGCTGTGGGCGGAACGCAAAACAGAAATCGTGGCTTCCGCCGATGAACTGCACGCGCGGCTGGAACTGCTCGCCGCGCGCGATGTGAGGGAAAATCTGCCGCTCACGCCTGAAATACTCAAACGCGCGGCGGCGATGTTTCAGGAATCCTACGACGCGATCAACGGCGGTTTCGATGGCGCGCCGAAATTTCCGCAGCCGAGTATTCCATCGCTCGTGTTGCGCGCTGGCAAACGCTTTGATGACCCGGCGGCGACGGAAATGGTTTTGCGCACCTGCGACAAGATGGCGGCGGGCGGCATTCACGACCAGCTTGGCGGCGGTTTCGCGCGCTACGCCGTGGACGCCCAATGGCTCGTGCCGCACTTCGAGAAAATGCTCTATGACAACGCGCAGCTCGCGCAGTTGTATCTGGACGCCTTTCTCGTCAGTGGCGATGTGCGCCATGCCGAGGTTGTCCGTGACATTCTTGACTATGTTTTGCGCGACATGACGCATGCCGCCGGCGGATTTTTTTCCGCCGAGGACGCCGACAGCGAAGGCCAGGAAGGAAAATTCTACTGCTGGACTTACGCTGAACTTTCCAAACTGCTCACGCCGGAGGAATTCAATGTCGCCGTGAAATACTTTGGCATCACGAAGGAAGGCAATTTCGTGGATCACAGCCATCCCAACCCGCTGCCGGGATTGAATGTTTTGAGCATTGTGAATCCTGACCTGCCGGCGGCTGATCAGCCGTTGCTCGCTTCGGCAAAAACGAAAATGTTCGCCGCCCGCGCCCAACGCATCCGCCCGCATCTGGACGACAAGGTGCTCGCGTCATGGAACGGCCTGATGCTCGGTGCATTTGCCCGCGCCTCGGTGGTTTTGGGCGATGAAAAATATTGCGCGACGGCGAAGAAAAATTTGCAGTTCATCCGCGAAAAACTGTGGGATGAAAAATCCCAAACCCTTTACCACCGCTGGCGTGATGGTGAGCGGGACAAGGTTCAATTGCTCGAAGGTTACGCCTTTCTGCTCGATGGCGTCGTCCAGCTCTACGAAGCCACGCTAGAACCAAAGCATTTGGATTTTGCCAACGAACTTGCCGAGGCGATGATCGCCAAGTTCTACGACCCGGCCAATGGCGGCTTCTGGCAAAGCCCCACCGGCACGAGCGACTTGATTCTGCGCGTGAAGGACGATTACGACGGCGCGGAACCGAGCGGTAATTCCGTCGCCACGCTCGCGCTGCTGAAGCTCGCCGCCATCACCGGCCGCGACGATTTCAAACAGGCCGCCGAGGCGACCATGCAACTCGCCGCGCACCGGCTGCAACACCAGCCCGCCGCGCTGGCCTACATGCTGCACGCGCTGGATTTCTGGCTGGACGAACCGCGTCGTGTCGTCATCGCCGGCCAACCAAGTGCTGTCGGCATCTTGCCGGCAGATCCATCTAAAGGGGGTAATGTTAGTCCTGCCGACGAGACGTCGGCAACACGTTTCAGAGAACTTCTCCACGCCGCCCATTCGGTCTATCAGCCAAATAAAATTATTCTCGGCAACACCGGCGCGGTGGAGCCATTTGCCAAAACGCTGCCGATGAAAGCGGAAGCTGCCGCTTATGTTTGCAGTGGCAACACCTGCCAGCCGCCGACGAGCGAGACGACAAAACTGAGGGAGTTAATGGGTTGAATGCGGCTCGCGGAGACGCTCGCCCCACCTGTCACAGGTTCATTTTAAACCCATCACCAAAACGATCAGGTCTATCACGAATAGCACCACGATGGCGATTTCTAGCCAGACCATCACGCGGTTGTTCTGGTCGTGCTTGAGGATTTGGTAGAGGTCGTCCAGCGTCTTGAGCTTGCCATCAATCGTCCGGTGCCACTCGGCGAGATGGAAACGCGTGGAAATTTTGTCGTAGATGCGCGCCAGATGCCAGTCGCCAAAAAATTTCGTCGTGTTGGACAGTTCATCGTTGAACCGCGCCATATCAATGCGGATTTCCCGCAACTCGCGCAAAGTGTCGCCGCGTGAACGCAACGGGCGTTCGCCGAGATCGCGATAGGAACGTTCCAGCGCGTCGTCGAGCAGGCGGTCGTAGGCTTCGAGTTCAGCGAGCTGGAGATTCGCCAGTTCCAGGATGTATAACGTCTCGTCAAAATCCGGCGGCGCATCCACTAGCAGCGCGGCATCCCAGTCCACCACGACCAGATCGTCCTCGTAATAGCTCAAATGGCGCGCGGTGGATTCCTCGGCCTCCTGTTTCGAGAGCCGCTCGATTTCTTCTTCCTGCGTGAGCAGTGCGGCCACCTGCCGGCGGTGCGCGTGAAACCATTGCTCGGCGTTCATCGGCGCGTTCCCGGCGTCCAACACCGGCGAAGCGATGCAGAAAACGGTGTAGGCTTCCTCCTCCGGCAACTGTGGTGCCGGTCGGATCAAATGTCCGCGCAGCTCGGCGACCACGTCCTGTGCCAGCCGTCGAACCTCGTCATGCAACGAGCCGTTGCTGAATTGCAGGTCGTGAAACGCCACCAGTTCCTCGACATGGTTCACGGCGAACGGCACGCGCACGGAAATGCTGATCGCGCCGACGGGCAACAACTTGATGATGCGCTCCGCCCGCACCGCACCGAGCGGGCCGATGCGTTCCATCGGCGGCAGGCAAACCATCTGGGGTTTGTAGAAGAAAAGCTGGCGCGGGTTGCGCTTGCTGGCGTCCACGGCGAACTGTGCCACCGGCTGGCCGAGCAGTTCGCGGATCGGCTGGCGCGCGGTGTCATACGCCACGTCGAAAGCATAGATGTAAACCACTTCGCCGCTGTAACGGGTGGGCGTGTTCGGTTTCATGGTTCAATCTGGTCGCGGGCCATGAAAAAGACAAGGTGGGGATTTGCCAAATATTTTCCTTTTGTTGCCGGCTTTGGCACAATTTTGAGGACATGAGCGACTTTGAAACCCGGTTCGGTGGCATCGCACGGCTTTATGGCAAGGCGGGCTTGCAAAAGCTATGGGCGGCGCATGTCTGCGTCGTCGGCATTGGCGGCGTGGGCACGTGGGCGGCAGAAGCGCTGGCCCGCTCTGGCATCGGCGCGTTGACGCTGGTGGATTTGGACGAAGTCTGCGTGACGAATATCAACCGCCAGCTGCATGCGCTCACGGAAACCGTGGGGCGCGCCAAGGTGGAAGTCATGGCCGAACGCATCCGCGCCATCAATCCTGATTGCCGCGTGACGGCGGAGCAGAGATTTTTCAACGAGCAGACCGCCGACGAATTGCTCGCGCCGAAATGCGATTTCATCCTCGATGCGATTGACAACGTGCCGAACAAGGTGCTGTTGCTGGTGTGTTGCCGGGAAAAGAAGCTGCCGGTCATCGCTTGTGGTGGCGCGGGCGGGCGGCGCGAACTGACATCGGTGCGGGTTGGCGATCTGTCCAAAGCAAGCCATGACAAATTGCTATCGGAAGTGCGGCGACGACTGCGCAAGGAACATGGTTTTCCCGCTGAGCATTCGGCAATGGGCGTTGAGTGCGTGTATTCCGTGGAGTAATCGATCTTTCCGCAACCAGATGGTTCGGTGTGCGAAATGCGCAATGAAACGGAAGCTGGCACCCGGCTTAACTGCAACGGCGGCCTGGGTTCGGTGACGTTTGTGACCGGTGCGTTTGGTTTCGCCGCCGCGGGTTTGGTGGTGCAAAAAATTGCCGAAGGTTGAATTACAGCCCGCCAAACACCCGCAGAAAATTTTCCTCAACCCGCGCGGTGAGCGCCGCCTCATTTTCCCCGAGAAATTCGGCCAACCCGGAATGGACGGCCGGGAGATTTGCCGGATGATTCAACGGTTTCCCATCTGCGCCAACGAGCGGGTGGAGGATTTTATCTTCCGGCAGATGTTGATCGGGCGCGTCGGTTTCGATCAGCAAACGGTTGGCCGGAACTTTTTTGAACGCTTCGCGCTGACGCAATTTGCGTTCGTGCAAAAAATAGCCGGGAAAGCTGAAATACGCGCCAAGTTTCGCAAACGCTGGAATCATCTCCACCGGTCCGCCAAAACTGTGCAGCACGAAGCCGCATGGCGGACGCGGATGATCGCGCAACAGTTCGTGAAGTCGCCCCCATGCCTGCAAACAATGGATGCTCACAGGCAGATTGCGTGCTGCCGCGATGTGCAGTTGCGCCAGAAAGGCCGCTTCCTGTCCTTCGTAAGGCAAATCCGGCTTCCAACGATCAAGGCCGATTTCGCCGACGGCGCCGGGAATTTCATCGAGATACTTTTCCAGATTTTTAAGCCAGTCCGGCGTGCGTTCAGCGAGATACCAGGGGTGGTAACCGAAGCTGGGCAGCACGGTTTTATTTGCCCGCGCCAGTTGTAAAACTTGCGGCCAGTCGGCTTCGCACGCGCCATTCACAACCATGCGGGTGATGCCCGATTTCTCGCAGGTCGCGAGCAATTCATGCTGGCGGCCGGCAAAACGGTCGTCCTGTAAATGATTGTGCGCGTCGTAAAATTTCATTTCTCATTGGCTCCGGCAAACTGGTGGATGCGTTCCCAGACTTTGGAAAGCGCGTTGCGGCGGTTGGGCGTGAGATGCTGCGTAATGCCGAGCGGTGCGAGAAATCTTGGATCATGCACGAGAATTTCCTCCGGCACCTGACCGGTGTAAAAATCACAGAGCAGGCTGGCGATGGCCTTGACGACGAGCGAATCCGAATCGCAGCGGAAGAAGCATTTGCCATCGCGGAATTGCGCAACGAACCAGAGTTTGGCGAGGCAGCCGGGAATCAAATTTTCCTCCCGGCGCAGTTCCGGCGCGAGCGGTGGATGCTGTTTGGCCTGTTCCACCAAATACGCCAGCCGATCCTGGCCATTTTTAAAGGCGGCGAGCTGCGTGGTGAGTTGAACTTGCTTTTCCGCGAGGTTCACGGCGCGGAAGGAAGTTTAAGCTTCCGGACTGGGATTTTCGCGGGGCGCTTCCGGCTCGCGTTGAACCGGCGGTTCTTCACGACGCTGGTTTTGGTCGCGAGGTTCGCGGCGTGGTTCGTCACGCCGGGGTTCATCGCGGCGCGGTCCACGGGAAGGTTGTTGCTGCGGTTGCTCGCGACGCGGCGGCTGGATGCGGCGCAGCGCCCGGCGCAATTCGTCAATCTCACGTTCGTCAGCCAGTTTCTGGCGTTCGGCGACTTCGACGAGTTCCAGCACTTCGTCGAGATGATCAATCATCTGCTTGAGCGACGCGGCCACTTCCGTGGCGTGCTCGACGGCCTGGCTGATGGCCGAAGCTTCAGCGGGGCGAAAATCGGCGGGCTTGACCCACGGTTTGGGGCGCTGCGGCTCCGGGCGGCGTTCGGGGCGGCGTTCTTCCGGGCGGCGATCGCGTGGCTGCTCGCGTGGGGATGCTTCAGGAGCTTGGGTTGGTTCCGTCGGAGCGTGCGTTTCTGCTACAGGTTCGGCATCGTGAGTTTCAACGGATTCCGCTTCATGGGAGGCAAAATCAGCCGGCGCTTCGGCATGGGGTTCGCGGAAATCACCGGCAGAATCAGCTTCATGCTCGGCGTGGTCGGCCTGATCCATCGCCTCGGTAGGAGCGGTGTTTGGCTCAACCGCTTCCGGTGCCGGGGAAATTTCTCCATCGGCGGGGGCATCGGCTGGCTGGGAAGCGGGACGTGGGCCACGGCTGCGGCCACGACCACCACGCCGGCCACGGCGACGATTGGCTGAACGTCCGGCGGCGGGCACATTTAAATTGGAATGTTCGTCAGGCACAAATTTTAGGGAGGATGGCGGCTTGGCGCTTAAATGCAATGGCGAATTATGCCTACTTTTTCACAAACAGCGCGAGCGAGGCGGTGAAACCGTGGACGAAATTCCGGTCGCCAACCGGGCCGATTTCGCCGTTGCAAAAGAATCCAGCCAGGCCGGTCGGGCCGAAATGCGCCTGCACCAGCTTGGAATCGTGGCTGGCCCGGCCAAAAAGATTTTTGCCGCGACCGTTGCAGCAAAACAGGCAGCCACCGTAAATCTCCGTATCCGCAAGCCGGCTTTTTTCGAGCGCCAGCAGTTCGTTCATATCCTCGGAAGCCGAGGCGGCGTCGCGGCGCTGAAATTGTATCGTCTGGCCCATGCGCGGCAGCGTGCCGACGACCAGCACGCCGGAATTCGGGTCGCCGCCGAGCAGGTTGCGCACGAGAAAATCGCCGCGATGAAAATCTTCCAGATATTCGTTAACGACCAGGCCGATGTGTAGGTTGCCCGCCGCCTTTTTTTGATCCTCCGGCGACAATTTTTGCACCGTCTCGTTCAGCACGGCGTAGGCTGGCCGGTTGCCAATATGCCGGATGAGATTCTGCTCCACGCGCGTCAGCGTCCACGCCTCGCCGATCGGCGTGCAGCCCTGCGAAATCACGCCGGCGAGAGTCACGTCGCCGCCGACCGCAATGGCGACGCCGCCATCCTCAAACACTTCGCCATCGAGGTAAAGTTGCGTGACCGGCTCGGGAAAATTTCCACTGGCCAGCCCGCCATAGACCGGTTGTGCGGCATAATTGTCATTCCACGAACGCAGCCAGCTTTCCGCATCCAGATGAAACGGATCAATGAAAGCCAGCCAGCCGTTGGCATCCTTGGGCGCAACTCCGGTCTCAACCGGCCAGAAATTTTCGCCCTCCGCCGCCTCGATCTGATCCTGCGTGAAACGGACGCCTTTCAATTTTGCGCCCGGCAACGAATACAGCGCGAGCACGAGGCCGCCGGCGCTTTCGATCTCCTCAGCATTGGCGACGAGGCCGGCACCGGAGCAGCCCGCCAGCAATGGAATCTGCGCGTGAACCCGGAGGATTTCCAAAACCTGTTCCGCGTGCGGGAAAAATTTTGGCGACAGGAAGACCAGGCCAAGCGAAACTTCTTTCGCCGGCAGCCGCGTCCGCAGACGGCGTGCCCAGTCAGCCAGCCCGTCTTCGTTCATGCCGTCCGACCAATAGGCCGCAATGGAATAGTCTTCGCTCACAATTTCACTTTAACCATGCCACAACTTTTTCGCCCGCCCAAACATCTTTTATCGCCTGACGTTCGCGCGCCACGGCGAATTTCTTGCCGTTCACCAGAACTTCCGCCGCCATTGGCCGCGTGTTGTAGTTCGACGCCATGACAAAACCGTAAGCCCCAGCGCTCAACAATGCGAGCCGGTCACCTTCGCCGACCTTCGCCAATGGACGGTCCTTGCAGAAATAATCGCCCGATTCGCAGATGCCGCCGACGACATCGGATGAAACCGTCGCGCCGCCTTTTTTCACGAGCGGAACGATTTCGTGATACGAATCGTAAAATGCCGGGCGGATGAGGTCGTTCATCGCCGCGTCCACGATGACAAAGTTCTTTTTGCCCGTGCGCTTGACGTATTCAACCTGGGTGACCAGTGCGCCGGCATTGCCGACGATGAACCGGCCCGGTTCGATGAGAATTTTCAGGCCGAGCGACTGCAGCAGCGGCAGCAATTTTTTCGCGTAGCTGGCGGGCGTCAAAATGCCTTTCGCGGCGGAAGTTTTCCACCATTCGGGCGAACCGCTGGCGAGTGCGGGGTTGTAAATGATGCCAAGACCGCCACCGGGGCTGAAAAATTCCAGTTTGTATTTCGCCGCCAATTTTTTGACGAGCGGCAGGACTTTTTTCACAGCCAGCTCGTAAGGCGTCACGTCGGTCAACTGCGAGCCGATGTGCATCTGCACGCCGCGCAGCCAGATGTTTTTCAGCTTGCTGGCGCGGGCGTAGATCGCTTCGACGTGTTCGAACTGGATGCCAAACTTATTTTCATAAGTGCCGGTCGTGATTTTGGAATGCGTCTTGGCCGCCACGTTCGGGTTGATACGCACGGCAATGGGCGCGCGTTTTTTCAACCGCGCCGCCACCTTGTTGATGCGAATGATTTCTGGTTCGCTCTCGCAGTTGAAGGAATAAATCCCCTTGCGCAGCGCGAATTCAATTTCCGCCTCCGACTTCGCCACGCCGGCGAAAACGCATTTCTTGGGATCGCCGCCCGCCGCGATGACGCGCTGCAATTCGCCCGCGCTCACCACGTCAAAACCGCTGCCGAGGTTCGCGAGCGCGCGCATCACGGAAAGGTTCGAGTTCGCCTTCATGGCGAAGCAGATCAAGTGATCCAGCGGCGCGAGCGCGGTGTCGAGTTTTTGAAAATGATCCGCCAGCGTGCGCTGGGAATAGACGTAAAGCGGCGTGCCAAATTTTTTGGCGAGCGTTTCCACGGCGACGCCTTCGCAGAACAGTTTGTTTCCAACGTAACGAAATTGATGCATGACGCGCAGAGTTTAGGGTTCGGCGGACAAAGTTCAAGGTTTGGAAAGCAAAAACCCGCCGGAGAATTCCGGCGGGCACGGGAAAGTTTAGGTTTCAGGGTGCAGCCAAGATCGCCGCGCGCTGTTTATGATATTCTTCCGGCGAGACCTGGTCGGCCTTGTAATGATCCAGCAGTATCTGGAGTTTTTCCTCCTTGGACAGGCTGACCGGCGCCGCCGGGGCGGCCATGGGTATGGGTTGTGAAGCCACCGTGCCGTTTTGATTCATGGGTGTTCCTAAATCCGTCATTTTTTTGATGACGGCCGCGCGGGCGGCCGCCTGGGACGCGTTATCGCCAGTCAGCGGGTCAACCGGTGCCGTGGACGCGGTGGTTTGGTTCGTGGGCGTGTTCAAGTCCGCCATGGTTTTGTCCAGGGCCGCCCGGGCTTGAGCCTGGGCCGCGTTATCACCAGTCTGCGCGGCAGCCGGCATCGTGGCCGAGGATTGAGGGGTGGAGACGGGAGCGCCCTGATCGCTTTGCAATTGTTGTGTCAAGGCCGCGCGTGCCGCCGCCTGCGCGGGGGTGTCGTCGGCGTGGAGAGTCATGCCGCCGCACAACGCGAGCGTGCCAATCCAGAGGGAAAACTTGGGAATCTGCATGACGCTTACTTACGCCAAATCAGCGCGGGAAGCAACTGCTTTTCCGGCGGGCGAATACAATTTGCGCCACACTGGCGGGAACGGACAGGCCGCCAGCGAGCGGATTAAAATCCCCCGCACCTCTTCGCGCGATATTTTTACGCGTTGTTTCAGTTCTATCACGCTCGTCGCCCGCAGCGTCGTAATCGTCCGCATGCCGATCAAGATGGGCCAGGCGCACGCGAGGCGCACGCGGAATTGCGAGAACGGCAGTGTGTTCGTATAGCTCCAGCCCGCCGCCAGGTGCGACTCCGCCTTGTCGAGGTATTCGTGATACAGCGGGATAAACTTGGACGCGCTCACCGGCGACAACAAAATTTCGGGAAACAGTTTGGCTTCGTCCAGCCGCTGCACCGGCAGATAGCAGCGGCCATTTTTCAAATCCGCCGGCAGGTCGCGCAAAATATTCACCAATTGCAGTCCCTTGCCGAAACGGATGCCGTCCGCAATGAACTGGCTTTCATCCAGCCGCGCATTTGGAAACAGGTGCGCCCGGCAAATCTTCGTCCAGAATTCGCCCACGCAGCCGGCGACGCGATATGTGTAATCATCCAGCTCGGTTGGTGTTTGCAGTGCGATTATGTGGTCGTCCGTGGCACCGCCAAACCGGCGCAAATCCAGTTCCTGTCCGCTCGTGATGATCGTGAGCACCTCGCGCACCAGTTTCAAATCCGCCGGCGACAGCTTTTGCAGCAAGGCGAGAGCGGCCTCGATTTTTTCCAGCAGCATCTGCTCGGCGGGCGAGCTTTGATTCTTGGTGAATTCGCCGAAATTCAACGGGCTGGAAGATTGGCCGACAATCCGGTCGCGCAGTTTGCCCAAGGCCGACAGCCGCTGATCCACCGGCAGAATTGCCGTGTCGGAAATCGTGTCCGTCGTGCGCGCGAGCAGGTAGGCGAGGCCGATTTGCGGGCGGATCGCACCCGGCAGCACACGCAGCGTCAGGTAAAACGAACGCGATGTGGCGCGGAGCAGCGAGGTGAGTTCGGCGTTCATTATGCAGGTGCTTTATTTAAAAACAGAGTGCGCATTATTGCGGCGCCCCATATTCGCACGGCTGGCCAGTGGTATCAAGCGACGTTGGATTTTTCGTCCGGGGAGCTTTTAAAAATTCTCTAGGGCAGTTTCCCGAGAAACCATTGTAGGACAGCTTTCGTATCGTCACGGTTGTGCCGGTGTGACCAGACGATAGAACTCCGTCGCGCCGCCGGCCGGGTTGGTGATGCTCAATTCCCGATCCACCGGAGCGGATGATACATCGGTTAATTTCAGCCAGACCGTATCTGACAACGACTGTTTGTAGAGTACGCTGTAGGTGTGATTGGACGCGGCCAAAAATTGCAGCGTGCCGTTGCCCGCCCCAACTTGGAGTGGCTGCAGTTTCAGAAAACTGCTGGAATCGTTGGGATCCGTGCCGGCCAGATATTCTTGCAGATTGGAAAATCCGTCATGGTCCGGATCGTCGTTCGCGTCGGGAACAAAAATTTGCGTGTGGTTGGCCTGCTCCCAAGCGTCGGGCAGGCCGTCGCCATCCGTATCACCGCTGGCTGACAATTGCCCGGGCGTGGCCGGCGAAGCCGCCCAGTTGAGCGGTTCGTTGCCGTAATGCGAAGGAATAATCCGTTGGAGCGACAGACCGCCGCCATTGGCCGTCGGCGGCCAGGGCGATTTGTTGTTGTATTGCACGGCGTCCACCACCACATACGGCACCGAACCATCCGCGTTGGGATTATCTGGAGCCTCCAGTTCCACATTTTCGCCGTCATCCTGAAGCTGTCCCGCGTAAGGACCAAGAATCAAGATGTTGGCTGGAATGTCATATTTGGCGCGGAAGTCTGCGGGATTGATGGCCGTAATCAGCAGCATGGAATAGGCGTTCAGCGTAATGTTGGTCGGCAGGGTGTAGGCGATTCCGTTGATCTTCCAGGCGTTGGTCGGATGCGCGGGGTCGAAGAGCGGAACTGAATTGCTGCTGAAATTGAGCAGCTCCACAAATTCATCACCGCCCGCGTCCGGATGATAATTGATCTCGTTGATTACGACTGGTCCGATGCGCGGGCCGGCGTTGGTCGCGCCCGGCGTCAACGCGGTTTGTCGCGGATAAAACACCTCGCCGACGCTGTTCACATAACGCCCAAAACTGACGCCAGTGAACATCGCGCCGAAGGCCACGCTGTCGCTATAACCGGTCAATTGATTGTTGGTGGCGGCGAAAAGGAAGACGTCATCTCCAGCGGAACTGAAGGCGAAACTGGTGCCCGCACCGGGCGTGGGATTGAAGTCATCCTCGGTAAAAACCAGCCAGCCGCCCGCCGGGATGATGGTGTTGTCCGGGATGCGGAATTTTTCAGCCGTGCCGGCGTCATCAGAAAGAAACCAGCCGCCAATGTTTGCATCGGACGTGGCGGGATTGAACAGTTCAACCGAATCTTTCAGCGGCGGCTCCGTGTGTGTGAGGATTTCATTGATGACGATGCCTGGCGTGGTGGGTGCCGGATCATCCGCGTTCGGCGATCCGCCCGGATTGGTGCTGGCTCGCCAGGCCGAGCCTTTGTCTGGTGCCTGAGAGGTGCCAAGGTTCACCGGCACAAGAGAAAAGTCGGCGATGTCCGGAGTCACCGGCCACGGATAACGGTCGCCGTAATTCACCGAAAACACAGTGGTGCCCAGCGCCGTGGACAACGTCACCTTTTCACCGCCGTTGTCCAGTTTGCCGGTGTAGATGCCGCGAATCGGCACGCCCGGATATTTGGCGGCAAAAGCGGCAGGGTTACGTGCCAGCACAAAGAATTGTCCCGGTGCCAGCAACGTCCCGTTGGTGAAAGTGAAGGTGATGCCGCTTGTGAACGTCAGGCCGGAAAGATCGAGCGCGTTGGTGTCATAATTTTTTAACTCTAGGAATTCAAATTCGTCGCTGTTCGTCGAGCCGAGGTCGGGCGGATGATACATGATTTCGGTCAGCGCCAGTTTGCCCAAATCTTGCGGCGGATAAAAAACGGCCTCCACGAGTGCGCTCCATTGACTGTTACTGAACACGCGGGCGCGCACCGTGGTGGTGGCATTCAAAACGATTGGTGCCGCATACGTTTGCGCGCCGGGAGCCACTTGGCTGGTGCCATAAACGCGCGGATCCGAGCCGTCCATGGTGTAAAGGATCGCGCCGGTGGCATTGGTCTGCGTCAGGGACAACGCGAATCCGTTGGAAATGGTTCCGCCGAACTGGCTGAACTGCGGCGCACTGACCGTGGGATAAAGGCCGTTGCTCTGCAGCCGGCTGATGGTGAGCGCGTTGATCTTCGGCAGGTAATTGGTGTAAAGCAGTTGCAGTTCGGGCACCCACCACTCATCGCGCGTAAAGGTTTTTCCCGTGCCGGGATTGACACCGATGGTGAATTCCCGTGCATCGCCCCACCGGGCGGATTCCGCCACCATGGCCTGATTGACACGTGCGGCCAGATTTTGGAGCCGGGCGATGTTGTTGCTGACAGTAAGCATCCCGCCGTTGAACAAATATTTTTGCACCCGGTCGCCGAGCTGCCGGCGAAATTCCGGCCACGCGCGGAGCTGGGAATAAATCCGTGCCGGCGTGTCGGCATCGGTCACGTTCACCTTGTCGCGCGATACCGTTGGATCCATCACGATTTCCTGATCCCAAACCTGAAAAATCCACTTCGTCGCCGGCAGGCCATTGGTCGGATTGGCGCGGCGATGGCCGGCATACCAGTTGTGCATGGGCCAGTCTTCCGCCTCACCAAGAATGTGCAGCAGCATGTAATCGGTGAGATTATCAATGTCCACCAGTTGGGCCACGGCTTGATACGAGGCCTCGTTCGTGATGCCGGCATTGACCAGCGCCATCATCGCGTTCCAATCGTTCTTGTTCCCGTCGCGGACCTCCGCGATATCATAAGCTTCATCCCCCGCCATCACGTCCCAGTCGGTTTCGTAACCGCCCAAATGGGCGCTGTAAAAGGAGGCGTCAAGCCGTTCGCACGGATTATACAAGCCCCAGTAAAGGCCGTTGACGTAGAGATGAACAAAGCTGCTCCGGCTCGAAAGCCAGCCCAGATCTGTCATGGCGTCCCGCATCCAGACGTCGCGCAGATAAATGGAATCCGCCGGCCGGTAGCGCGGTTCCACTGTTCGCGTCGCCCACGAATCAGTTGAGCAGGCGCGCAGGACGATTTTATTGAATTGGTTGACCGGCGATCCTGGAAACCAGTCGTAGTGCAGTTTGGACGGGCCGTAATCGCTCTTGAATCCCAGCGCGAACGAGTGTTTGGCCACCCGCACGTTGTCGCGTGTGGAATTGCCGTGGATCATGACGCCGCAATTGATCTGAAACTCCGACGTGTTGTCGCCGTCGAACAATTCCACCGACGCCGGCCGCTCCCAGTTGTCGCCCGTCGAGGTGGAATTGACGTAAATGCCATTGGCCGAATCCCAAAAATTGGAATGGGTGCTGACGATGGAGAGCGTGGGAATGGAGCGCAGATCATTGGAAATGGTCGCGCCGTAGTTCGTGCTGTTGACCACGTTGGGATCCATTTCGTAATCGGCCGGATAACTGGCCTGCCAGACGGCGGGATAATTCGGCAGGCCGTTCGCGTCCGGCTGATGAATCACCTGGTTCAGGAACAGATACGTTTGCGTGATCGGAACGCTGGCGACGTAATTGGACAAACTGCCAGCCGCCCGCAAAAAAGTGGTCTGCGTGATCGGGATGGGCACGGTGTAAAGCGTGCCATTGGCTGGTGTCGGGATGGCTCCATTCGTGGTCCAATAGATCGCCGCCCCGGTGGTGGGCGTGGAAAGACTCACCGTGAACGGAGTGTCGTAAAACCCGCGCGACACGCTGAACTGCACATCCGTCACGAGGCCGGCATAACCCGACGCATTTGCAGCGCCGGGAGTCGGCGGCGAAAAGTAACGAAGCGCCGCCGCGCCATTGATACCGTAGGAAACATTGAATCGCTGCGGCGGATAATCATCGTAGGCGTTCGCGATGGTCGTGCCGTCCGGCTGGGTCAGTGCGAGATAGCCGCCGCCGTCGGCCAGTTGGAAATTGGTGTGCAACGGCCGGCCGGCAATCGCCCGGTTTTTGCCGGAGGCAAACACGACCATATATCCGCCCGCCGGCAGGTTCGTTGCAGGGAAGGTCCACTTCGACAAATTCCCGGCGTCATCCGTCAGGTGCCACCCGCTGCAATTCACCGTTCCCGGGCCGCTGTTGTAAATTTCAATCCAGCCGGGGCTTTCCGAATCTTCGTCCGACAAGAAACCGTCATTGATGGCGAGAAATTCCGAAATGCTCAATGCGGCCGGGGCGCGGCCCGCAAGCAGGAAGAATAAAATCAGGAGAAACAGGCGCGCGGCACAAGGCGGAAGTCGCCTAGATATTGAAGTCGAATGTTTCATGGTATCGCGGCAACGCTGGCGAACCGGTTGAGCCTGCGACCTTCCCGGCTGGTCATGGCTGGTCGCACAGGAAATAAATCAACGGGTTCTGCCAAAGTGTAAGCGCGCTGCAATCTGCCGCAAATAAATATCGTCCACCACAACCCTCCCGGTTTCCCGGACGCCGTGAGAACCGATTTTAGATAATGACAGCCCGAACTGTTGTTGCATGGATCCCGCAACTGCCAACGGACCCCCCGCAAGTGATGAATATTGCTGGAAAATCTGGGCCGGGAATTTTCCTCGCCGCGTCAATGCTCAACCGAGTCAATTTTTTGTCGCGGCGGCGCGGTCAATGATGATCACTGGCGGGGCCATCTTACGGTCGCCTTCCAGTTTCACCACGAGACGATGGCCGGGGCTGTCAGCCATGGTTTCTGAGCCATCCACTTGTATCAGCGTGACCCGGTCGCGAATGACAGGCACTTCCACTTGTGCGTCGCCCGTGTCGGCGGCAGCCCACAACACCCAGACCTGGCCGGCTCCGGGCGTGGCCGCGTCCAGATGCCGAAAAGCGCGGACGGTGCCGCGCTGCACGATCACGTTGGTGTCAGCCGGCTCCATCGGAAATGGCGATGGCAACGCCTTGATGTAGGCGCGCACTGCCGCCTGTTCGGGCGCGGAGGCATCCATCACGCAGACCTTGCGGAGGCCCGCCGCGAAAGCGCGGGTGAAGAATTGCATGCGCCACGCGGCGCGGCGCTCGGCGGACAGCACGCCAATGAAATCGAAGTTGCCTTCGGTGTGCCAGTAATCCAGCTTGCGGGCGTAGGTGAATCCCGGCGCGCGTTGCTCCCATTTTTCAAAGACAGCGCTCACGCCATCCAACACCGGACCAATGGTTCCACCATCGCCTGAAAAAATTGAATTCAACCCTTCGTAGTCGTGCAAGCTCACGACATCCACCACCGGACCGATGGAATAAGGTTTGCCCAGCGTCCGATATTTTGGCGAACCACTCATGGCAGCGGCGTTCAAGGTTGCTTCAAGCCACTTCAGTCCCTGCTTTCCGGCCGCGAGAGCCGGGGCCACGATGACGGCCTTTGGATCAACCGCCTTGATGCGTGCCGCCGCCAGCGTGGCAAATTCCGCGTAATCGCCAGCCTGTCCTTCCCAATGTGTCCGATAGCTCTCCGGCTCGTTGTCCAGTTCCCACGCGCGCACGCCGTAATTTGTTCCCCAACCTTTGCGCCGCGCCAGGGTTCCGCCGGGCCGATACCGTTCCGCGAGCTTGCCGGCGAAATCTGCCAGCGCGTTCATGTTTGCGGGGGCGGATTTTCCCTTCTCCCGCCGCCCCGCCCAAGCCGGCGGGCCACCGGCATTTCCGCCGACCACCGGTGCCTGCATGAGCACGTTCAATCCGCGCTCCTTCGCCGCGATGACAAAGGCGTCCAGCTCCTGCCAGGCGGGCGGCGTGTCCCGGCTCAAGTCCACCGGTCCGTCCGGCTCCATCGCACGCCAATGGACGGGCATGAAAGTCCAGCGCAGCCCCATCGCCTGCTCCTTGTCGAGGTCAGGAATCTTGGAACCGCCGAACATCGCGCCGCCTTTGCCGTCCCAACTTCCGGTGTGGCCCAGATACGGCGAATCAAATCCATCCAAACCACCGCCCGCGTTGGGCCGGGTGGCGACTGCGGAAATGGGCCGGGTGGCGGGCGGATAAGATTTCGGCATCTTTCCCAGAAATACGATCAGTAAAATCGCAAATGCGATGAAGAGCGCCAGCAAGCCCGCACAACCTAAGGCGCATCCACGGAAAAGCCGGCGTGCCCAACCACGTTTCGGCGGAGCGGGGACGGGTTTTGATTCGACTTCGGGTTTCATCTGCGTGAAGAGTGGGGTTCCGCATGCCGAATCTCAAGATTCCTATGATTCAGACACACTCAAACCGCGGCAACCACAGGACATCCCGCGCGGCCTGGAGATGGTGAACAGAAACACGCAATTAACTCCGGGCGGGCAATGCCAAAAGGCACCCACGACCCGCGGTTTCGCTTCACATGGTTTTGGCGACGGAGCGGTGAGTGGGAAATTTCGACCGCTTCAGGGCGCTGCCTGTCGGGTGACGATGGGCACGTAGCCGACTTCGAGGCCGGCGGGGGGCGTCACAATCAACGCCGGATCGAGTGCGACCAGTTTACCACGCGTGGGCGGGGCCATGTAATCACGGTCAATCGGCCAGCTGGCGTGCAACTTTTCGACCAATGCTTGTAACTTTGCCTTTTTCTCCGAGCTCCAGTGGTATTGCTGGAAAGACGGCTGATCCACGAAACGATACCATGCGTAAGTCACCACGGAACCATCCGCGAGCCTGGCCGTGAAGGGACCGAGCCGCGGACCGGGTTGTGCCCACGCTCCGTTGGTGGGCGAGGTGTAAGGCGGGCCGGACCGGGCCAGCTCGAATACCCGCGATTGCAATCCGGTTTCCGCAGGCACGTCGGCCGCCATCACCGGCACGCATGTTTCACCGACGCGTTTGAAATATTGCGGGAACATCCCGGCCGGACTGAGGTTGTTAGTGAACCATTGCAAGCCCCAGACGTTGCCCGCGAAAATTCGGGTGTCAAAGACGCGATCGACGCTGGTGATTTTTTGGCCGGCCTGGTCAAAGCGTGTCGTGTGCGTGGTGAGTCTGGGTTTCCACGCGCCTTTCGGGTCGAATGTTCCTGAGCAGGCGGGGCCACCGTCGCGCCACGACTTGAAGGCGTCGAAGAGCGCCGATTTGGAATAATACGTCACATCCTGCACGAGATAGGCGCGGCCTTGGGCATCCACGGGAAATTGCAGCTTCGGCAGTTTCGTATAGACCGTGCCTTGCGCATCTTGCGCATCGAAGCGCGGCACCGTGTTAATTTCCATCGCGCCACCGCCGATGATTCCCGGACGCGCGTCGAGTCCGCGCCCGTGGAGGAAAGGGTCGTTGAACAGCTTGCCGATTTTGCTCCACGTCTCCGGAATGTAAAAGGCGATCGGGCCTTTAAAATTGGCGGCGTTGAGAAAGCAGGTCCAGCTCTGGTCGCCCGTGGGCGGATCGATGGTGGTGGCATCGGTAAACGGAAGCGCCAGCCACGTGTAGCCTAAAAACTCGCCGTTGGGATGGCCTTGAAACGGCAGGCCGTCGGGCGGGATGAGCAGGCGGTTGCTCAATTGCGCGAGGCCTAGGCGGTTGTCGGGCAGCGCCTCGT
>Ga0310811_10002864_pt1 | contig 21643 bp, 16 predicted proteins | sample YCmetagenome_FD_207642 | JGI IMG/M metagenome (GOLD analysis project Ga0310811, IMG submission 207642) | Soil microbial communities from experimental microcosm in Duke University, North Carolina, United States - YC | ecosystem: Engineered > Artificial ecosystem > Soil microcosm > Unclassified ...
CGCGCGGCGAGGCGATGGGGCCCAAGGCCGCGTCGGGATGATGGCCGATCACCAGCAGCACCTTGCTGCCGGTGGGATCGAACTTGGTCACCACATTGGTGCCCTCGTCCACCGTCCAGATATTGTCATAACGGTCGACGCGCACCGAATGGGCGAACATGAAGCCGTAGAAATCCTTGCCGATCTCGCGGACATATTTGCCGGTCTGGTCGAATTCCCACAGCCGGGTGTTGGGACCGCGGAAGAAGGCGAAGATATGCCCCTTGGAATTGGTGGCGATGCCCTGCAGCTCGCCCAGATAGTCGCCGGCGGGAATGCCGTGGAAGAAGCCGGGCACGGCCTCATAAGCCAGGTCCGGCACATTCTGGGCAGTGGCCGCGACCTGCGCGGATGCCGGGATAACGGCAAGCAAAGAAATAGCGGCGGCGAACGCCAGATGGTGCTTCACGGAAGACCTCCCCAATGAACCCGCGCTCTATGGCGCTATGGGTTGCGGCGGGGAGTGTATACGGCAAAGCGGCGGGAGCAATATCCCGCAAACGTGATCGGCAGCACTTTCACATCTTTTCGCTGCAATGCAGCGGCCCGGCCTGCTCCTAATTGGGATCGTGCAGCGGCGGGGGCGGGGTGATCCTGGTCTTCTTCAAGACCTTCTTGCCGGGCTGGGGTGAGGATTTGTCATCGGCAGAGACCGCCTTCTTTACCGGCGGTGGCGCTGCTGGTTACGGTGGTTCTGTGAAACTAGCTCTATTCCGGAGCGAGGAATTTTGCGGCTTGGGCAGGAGCGTCGCGCGGAGTGTGCGAATAGCACATGAGCACGCGCGACGAACCCAAGACGCAAAATAACCGCGACCTTAATTACGTAACATCGGTTTGCCTTCGTGCGCGACGAGTAGGTCATGCATATCGTCTGCATGCTCTTCCTCGACCCGAAGAATGTCTTCCAGCATGCTGCGCGTGCCCGGATCGTTGTCGCCGAAATAGCGGATCAGTTCGCGATAGTGGTCCACCGCGATACGCTCGGCGATGAGGTTTTCCTTGATCATGTCGATCAGATTGCCGCCCTGCGAATATTGGGAGGCGGAACGGCTCAACAGGCCTTCCGGATTGAGATTGGGCTCGCCGCCCAGTTGGTTGATGCGCTCGGCCACCATGTGGAGATGCTCCATCTCCTCCTTGGCATGCTCGGCGAATTCCTGTTTGACGCCCTCGCTGGAAATACCATGCGCGGCGATGGCATTCTGGGTATAGCGCAAGACGCAAACGATCTCGGTCGCCAGGACCGCTTGCAGGATTTCGATGGTCTTGTTCACATCCCCGACATAATTGCTGCCCAGCGCGCCATCATCGAGATTCTTGCGCGCTCGTTCCCGAAGGGCTTTGACATCAGAGAGGAATGGCTGCTGAACACCGGCGGACTGGGCCATGGGACATTCTCCTTGCGGGTAGCGCAGTAACGGCCGCGCCCCCGGAGAAGTTCCGCCAGAATCAGATCCAGATCAGATCGAGATCGGGCCCTCAGGCGCCGGGCAGCCGACGTCGGCCGCAGCCAGGATCGGCTCCTGATCATCGCTGATCGGCGCCGTCTCCATGCCGTCGATACAGATGGAAGGATCGGAAACACGGATCATGCTTCCGGCAGGCGACACCCGCGGCGAGGCAAAACCTTGTGCCAGACCAATGGAAAGAAAGACCGCCAATAACCGAGCAGAAAACCGCATCATCACACAGCCCGCCTTGTAGCGTTTTCCGTGCCCGCGCCCCCGCGGCAATTCTCGGAAAACCGGTAGGGGCATTATGACAGATTTTTTGCGATGCAATATCGGCATTTTGGTTCCCGAGCGCGGCAAAAATGCCTGTGGGAACTTGACCTTGGCAGGACCCAAAGTTCCCGATCTACTGCAGCATCCTAATCTCCAAGACTTTCCAGGGGTGAGGACCGGCGCGCGAAGCGCGCGAGCGGGTCCGGTGGACCCGCGAGAGGAACGAACGCCATGAGGAACCTGCTCCTGTCCGTCGCCTTTCTGCTGGCGGCCGTTACTAGCGCTACCGCACAGCCTTCCGGCCCAGCCGGAACGTCGGCTTTCCAATCCCAGCCGCAGGACCCGCGCGCCATTTTGCTGACCGGCGCGGCCGGCGACGGCAAGACCGACGACAGCGCCGCCATCCAGGCCGCCATCGACAAGGCGGCGGCGGATCGCGAGGAAGGCATCGTCTTTATTCCGCAAGGCCGCTACCGCATCACCCGTACCATCTATGTCTGGCCCGCGGTGCGCGTGATCGGCTGGGGCGCCAAGCGTCCGGTCTTTGTGCTGGCGGACAACACGCCGGGCTTTTCCAAAGGCGTGGCCGACATGGTGATCTTTGCCGGCTTCCGCCTGGGCGCAGGCGCAAACTCGCGCCCCGAACGTCCCGGCTTCCGCGTGCCCTTCCCGCCGCCCGGCAGCGTGCCGCCCAATCCCAATATCGCCGACGCCAATCCCGGCACCTTTTATTCGGCGATGAGCAATATCGATTTCGAGATCGGCAAGGGCAATGCAGGCGCGGTCGCCATCCGCTTCCATGGCGCACAGCATGATTATCTCAGCCATATGGACTTCCATATTGGCTCCGGTCTGGCGGGCTTGAACCAGGTGGCCAATGAAGCCGAGGACCTGCGCTTCTTCGGCGGCCGCTACGGCATCCTGGCGGAAAAGCCCTCGCCCGCCTGGCAGTTCACCTTGATCGACAGCCAGTTCGAAGGCCAGCGCGAAGCCGCCATCCGCGAACATGAAGCCTCGCTGACGTTGGTGAATGTCTCGTTCCGCAATGTGCCGGTCGCCATCGACATCGATCCGGACTATTCCGACTGGCTGTGGGCCAAGAACACGCGCTTTGAGAATGTCTCCAAGGCCGCGGTGATCGTCAGCAACGAAAAGAGCGTCTACACCCAGATCGGTTTTGAGAATGCGGTTGCCTCGGGCACGCCGGTGTTTGCGCGGTTCCGTGAAAGCGGCAAAACATTGGGTTCAAAAGGCGTCTATGAGGTCAAAGCCTTCAATCACGGCCTGATCCTGAAAGCGCCCGGCACATTGGGCGAAACCGGCACACGCTGGGATGCCGCACCGCTATCTGCCATGCCTGCGCCGCTGCCACCTGCCATCCGCCCTCTGCCTGCGACGTCGCAATGGGTGAATGTGCACACCCTCGGCGTGAAAGGCGACGGCAAGACGGATGACACGGCGGCGCTTCAGCACGCCATCGACACCAACAAGGTGCTGTATATGCCCAGCGGCCGCTACATGGTGCATGACACCATCCGGCTGAAGTCCGACACGGTGCTGATCGGCCTGCATCCCTCCATCACCCAGATCGACCTGCCCGACAATACGCCCGGTTTTGCCGGTGTGGGCGCGCCCAAGGCGCTGCTGGAAACGCCCAAGGGCGGCGACAATATTGTGTCGGGCATCGGGCTGTTCACCGGCGGCATCAATCCGCGCGCCGTGGCCGCCCTGTGGCAGTCGGGCGCCAACTCGCTGATGAGCGATGTGCGCTTCCTGGGCGGACACGGTACCAACAATCCCGACGGCTCGCGTTGGAATCCCTATAACGACACACACAGCGCCGATCCCGACATGCACAAGCGGTGGGATGGGCAGTATCCGTCGCTGTGGGTGACCAATGGCGGCGGCGGCACTTTTTCCAATCTCTGGTCGGTGGACACCTATTCCCAGAGCGGCATGCTGGTGTCGGACACCAAGACCCCCGGCAAGGTCTACGAGGTTTCCATCGAGCACCATGTCCGGGTCGAGTTTGCGCTCAACCGGGTGGAGAATTGGGAATTCTACACACCCCAGACCGAGGAGGAAGCCGGCGAAAGCCATGAGGCGATTTCATTTGAGATCGCCAATTCCAAAAACATCACCATCGCCAACCTGCATGCCTATCGCGTGACCCGCTCGGTGCGCCCGGTGGATACGGCGGTGCGGATGTACAACTCGTCCGACATCCGTTTCCGCAACGTGCATGTGAATGCCGAGAGCGGGCTGGGCACCTGTGACGCCAATGGCTGCGGCACCTTCCTGCGCGTCAGCAAATTCCCCGCCGAAAATGCCATTCGTGACGTGACCCATCATATCGACACGCGGGAGCGGGAATTCGCGGTGCTGGACTATCCGGCCGGCCCGAAGCCGCCGCCGGCGCAGGACATGGGCAACAAGGTGGAAAAGCTGGAAGACGGCTTCTATTCCATCTCCGGCGCGGCCGTGGATGCCAAGGGCAAGCTCTATTTTGTCGACAAGCACCAGCAGCGCATTTACGGCTGGTCGCGCGATGATGGCCTGTCCATAGAGCGGGACAATCCCACCGATCCGGTGAATCTGGCGTTCGACAAGTCGGGCAATCTTCTGGTGCTGTCGTCTTTGGGACCGGAAGGCACACTCTATACCTTCAAGCCCGGCTCACCCGCCACCGAACTGACAGTGATCGCGCCCACGCCGGTCGCGGCACATCCGGGCGCTACTGCCATACTACCGGGCAACTACTGGAATAACGGTGAATTCAAGGACCAGCTGGATCCTAAAACCTACCGCTACACCACCCTGACCGAGATGTTCGCGCGCGACATGGGCGCGGCCAAAACGAAGGAATATGTCTCACCCGACGGCAGCGTGTTCCTGCCCTTCAGCCGTACCTTCCAGCAAGGTCCGCCGGATGGCGTGGGCTGGCGCTTCTCCGACAATCTGGACACCTACGGTTTTGTCACTGCCCGCCAAGGCGGCCGCATCTATGTCAGCAACGCATCTGAGGGCCGCATCTATAGCGGGCAAGTTGGCAATGACGGGCGTGTCGCCGACTTGAAAGTCTTTGCCGACCGCGGCGGAGAAAGCGTGGCAGTGGCGGCGAATGGCAATGTCTATATCGCCAACGGCCAGGTGCTGGTCTATGCGCCGGATGGAAAACTATTGGGCCAGATCGACGTGCCGGAACGGCCGGTGCAGATATTGTTCGGTGGCGCGGATGGGCGGACGCTGTTTGTCCTGACGCATCATGCGCTGTATGCGGTGAAGACGTAACCCTTCACCCTCCCCTTAAGGGAGGGTCGAATTTGGATACGCGCAGTGGCGCGGAGACAAATTCGGGGAGGGGTCCTACTCCCGAGCACGCCCCCTCCCCGAAAAATTCTCGTGATTCTCGAATTTTTCGACCCTCCCTCAAGGGGAGGGTCGAATAGATCAGAGCTTACCCTTCATATAAGCCGCGCTCTGCTGGACCATGCCGATAGGCGAAGGATTGTAGGGCTCTTCCAGCTCCAGATAGGCGCTGGTGACGGCACTCTTCTTCACCGCGGGCAGCACCTTGCTCCAGTCGACAATGCCCTGGCCGATGATGGCGCTTTCCATCTTCCCGTTGACGTTGGGGATGCCGGTGCTCTTGAGGTCCTTGATATGGACCGCGCTGTAGCGCGTGGGATATTTTGTCAGATAGGCGACCGGATCCGCCCCGCCGGCAACCACCCAGCCGATATCCATCTCCATGCTGACTAGCGCCGGGTCCAAATCCTTCAGCAGCAGATCGTAGGGCAGGACATTGCCGATCTTGCGGAATTCCAGATTGTGATTGTGATAGCCGAAGCTGAGACCGGACTTTTTGCACATGTCTCCGATCTTGTTGAAGGTGTCGATATTCTTCTTCCAATCGTCGACCGTCGGGCCAGCCATGATGGTGGCGCGGTCGGCGGGAAAGAGCGGGAAGGAACAGGTGATGTTCTTGATCCCCGCCGCTTTGGCTTCGTCGATGGTGGCTTGGGGCGTGTTGCGCAGGGCATCGCCGCTGGCGTGGACACTTTCCCAGATGAAGCCCATCTCGTCATACAACTTGCGCTGCTGCTGCGAGGTCTTGCCCGACATGGTGAGATTGGCCTGCAGCTTGCGCACGCCGGCCGCCTTCACCTGTTTCAAGGTGCCCTCATAGTCCTTGGCCAGGTCGGCGCGCACGGTATAGAGCTGCAAGCCCAACAGCAGGTGACGCTGGGCAAAAGCGATCTGCGGCATGGCGGCGGTCGCTGTCATCGCGGCGGCGCTCAGAAGAAAATTGCGGCGGGTCGTCATGAGGAAACTCCCTGTCAGTTCCGTTTGGGGGTATGGGTTTCGATGAAGTCTATCTGCTTGGGGTTCAGCGTCTCAACCGTCAGGCCGGTATCGCCGAACACCAGCCGCTGTTCCTTTTTGGGATCATAACGCGGAATTTTGGCTTCCGCCGGGACCGGATTTCCCGTCCGCGCAAAAGCGACGACCACGTCCTGCATCTGGTTGGACAATTTGTAATCATACGGGGTCCAGTCCCGGGTGTGACGGAAAAGGTTGAGCGAATCCAGGGTTCCGTACCAGAAAGGCAAGTCGGAATTGTGGTAGGCGCCTGCCGCCTTCACATCCATGTCGGTGATCACCACCCCCGGCGGATAGGGATGGGGGTGATTGTACTGCGCCAGCCAGATCGGCGATTTGGCGGTGGCGGCCGCGTCCATGGCCCAGTCCCGCGCCTCGATGCCGAAGCCGGAAATGCGGGCGATGAATTTTGCTTGGGCGGCAGCCTGCTCGTCATTTGCGGCCGGGAATAGTTTCAGGAATTGCGCCGCGTCGGCGCCGTACATTTTCTCGGCGGCGCTTTTGTAGTCCGCGAGCGTCCGCGCATCGGTGACGGCCGTCTTGCTGCCGATGTCATTGCCCACAGAAGCCATCAGCAGCGGCACATCGCTCTGCTTGCCGCTCCTGTAGATGTCGGCAGGATTGCCGGGCACGACATAGCCTTCGATGGTGGGACCGCTGAAGGTGATCTTGCCTGCGGCAGCGATAGCGGTGATCTGGTCGGCCGGGATGGTGCGCATCTGGGCGATATCCTTGGCCATCATCGCCTGCTGCAGCTCCACGCCCTTGGCTTCGGTTTCGGCCAAGGTTTCCAGATGCGGCGCCGGTGCGCCGTGATAGCCGCCCGACAGCGCCACCACATGGGCATAGAGCCCGCGCGCTTGCGGCGAGGATTGCAGCAGGTCCACGGCCATGGCGCCTGCCGACTGGCCCATCACCGTGACATTGGCGGGATCACCGCCAAAGGCCGCGATATTGCGCTGTATCCATTTCAGCCCGGCGATCTGGTCCATCAGGCCGTAATTGCCTGAAGCATTGTGGCCGGATGACGCCGTCAATTCGGGATGCGCCAGGTTGCCGAAAATGTTCACGCGATAGGAGATGCCCATGAAGATCACCCCCTTCTTCGCCAGCGGCTCGCCGCCATAGACGTCGAAGTTGATGGAGCCTTCCTGGAAGCCGCCGCCATGGATCCACACCACCACCGGCAACTTGTCGCCCGCCTTGGCGTTCGGTGGCGTCCAGATGTTCATGTAGAGGCAGTCTTCGCTGGATTTGATCTCGCCGAAATAGTGATTCAGCGTGGTGGCGCGCAGCGCGATGTAGCAATTGGTGATCTTGCTGTCGGCATTGTAGATGCCCTTCCAGGGCTTGGCCGGCATCGGCTCATGCCAGCGCAGCTCACGCACCGGCGGCGCCGCATAGGGCACGCCCAGATAGGCTTTGACGCCGCTGTCCAGCAGGGTGCCTGACAATTTGCCCGTTTCGATGGTGATAGGGTCGCCGGGAATCGGATTCATCACCCCGGCTTTCGCGCCGGTAAATGCAGCTATCGCGGCCAGCAGCGCTAGTGCAGTGCAACAAAACAGAATTCCGAACCGCCGCATTTCCCACCCCATGAATTGAACCGCTTGTAAGCCAAATCCTGCGTCCTTGCACGGCTCTTAGCCCCGACCTAGGCTTCGCGAAAGCAAAAACTGGCGGGGGGAAATATGCGCAAATCATTGCTGGCCGTGACGCTTCTGTGTGGTGCGGCGATTCCAGCCATGAGCGCCGATGCGCCGGCACCCGACAAGAAGGAGGTGGCGGCCAACGGGTCCTTTACCGGCGCCACCGCCAATTTCGCGCCCAACGATCCAGCCGGACAATGGACCCGCCAGGCGCGCGACTATGCCAACACCCGCTACAGCCCCCTCACCCAGATCAACAAGGCCAATGTGGCGCGGCTGCGCATCGCCTGGACCTTCAGCGACGGGCAGATGTACGGCCATGAAGGTGCGCCGCTGGTGGTGGGCGACACCATGTATCTGGTCACGCCCTTTCCCAACATTGCCTATGCGCTGGACCTGTCCAAGCCGGGCGCTCCGATCAAATGGGTGTTCCAGCCCAACCCCGATCCCCGCGCCATCGGCGAGGCTTGTTGCGACAAGGTGCTGCGCGGCTGGGCCTATGCCGACGGCAAGCTGATCTACAACCTGCTCGACGCCAATACCGTGGCGGTCGATGCTCAGACCGGCAAGGAAGTGTGGCGCGTCAAGCTGGACGACGTCACCAACGGCACGACTACGACCCAGGCGGCCTTTGTGGTGGGCGACAAGGTCTATGTCGGCTCCTCGGGCGGCGAGCTAGGCACCAATGGCTGGTTCCAGGCGCTGAATGTGAAAGACGGCAGTACCGCTTGGAAGGCTTTCACCAACGGCCCCGACAGTGGCATGCTGATCGGCCCGCAATTCAAGCCCTTTTATTCCTGGATGGTGGGCAAGGATCTGGGCGTGACCACCTGGCCGGGCGAAATGTGGAAACAGGGCGCCAGTGCGCCATGGGGCTTTGTCTCCTACGATCCCGACCTGAACGAGGTCTATTACGGCACCTCGAATCCGGGCCCGCGCACGCCGTCGCAGCGGCCGGGATTGAATCTGTGGAGCTCAGCGCTGTTCGCGCGGGACGCCACCAGCGGACAGGCCAAATGGGCCTATCAGTTCACCCCGCATGACGAATGGGACTATGACGGCATCAATGAGAATGTGCTGATCGACATTCCCTGGAAGGGCGCGCGCCGCAAGGTGCTGGTGCACTTCAACCGCAACGGCTTTGCCTACACGATCGACCGTACCAATGGCGAAGTGCTGGTGGCCGAACAATTCGGACACCAGAACTGGGCCAGCAAAATCGACCTGACCACCGGCAAGCCCGTGGTCAATGATGCGGCCCATCCGATCGTGGAAAAGAAGGTGGAGAATATCTGTCCGCCCGATATCGGGGTGAAGAACTGGAATCCATCGGCCTTCAGTCCGCGCACCGGCCTGCTTTACGCCGGCATCTTCAATAGCTGCATGGATTTGACCAACCATATCGTGAAGTACATTCCCGGCAGCCCCTATGACGGGATGGAAATGGTGCGTCATGCCGGTCCGGGTGGAAATTGGGGCGAGTTCATTGCCTGGGATCCGGTCAAGGGCAAGCGCGTCTGGTCGCTGAAGGAAGACATGATGACCTGGAGCGGCGTGGTCGTCACCGGCTCGGACTTGGTCTTCTACGGCACCCTGGACGGCTGGTTCCGCGCCGTGGATGCGCGCACAGGCAAGGTGATGTGGTCGCAGAAGGTCGGCAGTGCCATCATGAGCCAGCCGATCGCCTTTATGGGGCCGGACAAGCGCGAATATATCGCGGTCTATAGTGGCGTGGGCGGCGGCGCTGGTGTGAACCGGCGGGTCAACGGCTTCCCGCCCGGCGGCAATACGCTGTATGTGTTCTCGGTAGATGGCGCGGGCATCGGCTTAGGCCAGACGCAACTTCGGACCAATGCCAGCATGCCGGCGCCGGTCTCGGTGCCACCCGCGGCGGCGCATAACTGATGCGGAAACTGCTTTTTGCTTTGGTGCTGATGACGTCGCCGGCTAAGGCACAGGTGACGGCGGATACGGCCAATCCGCTGGCGGGCAATGCCGATGCGGTGGAAGCTGGACACCAGCTGTTCGGCAAGATGAACTGCGCCGGTTGTCATGCCTATGACCTGACTGGCGGCATGGGCCCGGACCTCACAGACAATAGCTGGCAATATGGCAGCAAGCCGGGCGAAATCTATCACACCATCGCCGAAGGCACCCCGCGCGGCATGCCCGCCTGGAAGGACAAGATGACGGCGGACGAGATATGGCAGGTGGTCACCTATATCCAGAGCAAGCATCAATAGGAGACTGCGATGCGCAAGATTGGAATGGCGCTGGCACTGTTGTTGGGCATGGTGGGGAGCGCACAAGCCAAATCCGAGACTGACAAGTCGCCAGCCTTTGACATCGTCAAAACCGCCGATGGACCAGTCGTGGGACCGGAGGTGCGCGGTGTCTATCGTTTTCTGGGAATTCCCTATGCCAAGCCGCCCATCGGAGAACTGCGCTGGATGCCGCCGCAGCCGGTGGCGAAATGGACGGGGGTGCGGATCGCTACCAAATTCGGTCCCACCTGCGCACAGGTCACCACGCTGGGCCCTTTTGCCGGACCGCCCAACAGCAACGAAGATTGTCTCTATCTGAATGTCTTCACACAAGATGTGAAGGCCAAGCGCCCGGTGCTGGTATGGATTCACGGTGGCGGCTATTTCGACGGCGCTTCCAATGACTATGACGCCACCAAGCTGGTGACGCGTGGCAAGCTGGTGGTCGTCACCTTCAATTACCGCCTGAACCTGTTCGGTTTCCTGGCGCATCCGGCGCTGGATGCGGAAGGCCATGCCTTCGGCAATTACGGCATCATGGACATGCAGGCGGTGCTGCAATGGGTGAAGCGCAATGCCGCGGCTTTCGGCGGCGATCCGGACAATGTCACCGTGGGCGGCCAGTCGGCGGGCGCCGGCGCGTCCACCGCCATTGTGGTGTCGCCGGGCTCCAAGGGGCTGATCCACCGCGCCATCTTCCAGAGCGGCGGCTATACGCCGTTCGCCACCCGAACCACCGCCGAGGACCGCGGCAAGAAATTTGCCGCCGCGGCGGGCTGCACAGCCAAGGATGACAAGGACATTGCCAAATGCCTGCGTGCCCTGCCCGCGGCCAAGATCGCGGCTCTGGCCGGCACTGCCAGCGCCACCAGTCCGCTGGTCGGTGGTCCGCTGCTGGACGGCACCGTAATCCCAAAGCAGTTGATCGACGCCTTCCAGTCCGGCCAGTTCAACCAGGTGCCGATCCTGTTCGGCACCACCCGCGATGAAGGCAATTTCAATGCCGGCATCACCCAGTATTTCAAGAAAGACCGTACCGCACTCGACGAGGCCGACTATCGCGGCTATCTGCAGCGGACCTATGGCGGCAATGCCGGCCCCGGCGGCGGACTGCCCGCCTATCCCAAAGACACAATCGGCAAGGTTCTGGCGCGCTACCCGGTGACCAAGCAGAGCGCGCAGATGGCCTGGGACACGGCGCACAGCGACGTGCAGGCCTGTCGCGGTCAATACACCGTCGCGGCGCTGGAGCCGCATGTGCCGGTCTATATGTATCTGTTCAATGACCGCACGGCGCAGACCTATTTCCCCAAGATGCCGGGTTTTCAGCCGCTGGCCTATCACACCGCCGACATTCCTTACGTCTTCACCGGCTATCATGGCGGGCCGGAAGGCTTGCCCATCAAGCTGACACAAGCGCAGAGCAAATTGTCGGACCGGCTGGTGGACGCCTGGGCGAATTTCGCGCATGGCGGCAATCCCAATGGCAAGGGCGACGCGCCGTGGCCGCGCTGGAAGAAGGGCGACACGACGCCGGCTTATTTCCTTCAGGATGATGGCTGGAAGACGGTGCAGACCAATGCCGAGTTCGCAGCCCAGCACCAGTGCAGCTTCTGGAAACCCATCCTTCTTTACAAATAAGGCTTTCAACCATGCGCCTGTTCGCTTCTGCGGTTCTGTCCGCTGTCCTGCTGGCTTCACCCGCCTCGGCGGTGGAGGTACGCATCATCTGTCCCGGCATCGTCTACAACGCGGCGCTGACCGAACTGGTGGACGACTACAACAAGAAAAGCGGCAACACCGCCGTCATCGTGCGCGGTGTGATGGACAAGATCATCCCCCAGGCCAAGACCGACACACCGGCCGCCGACGTGGTGGGCCTGCCATCCGACCTGATGAACACACTGTTGCTGGATGGCGGCGTTGTGGGCACGACCTACACCCCGCTGGGGCGGGGCGAATTGGGCCTGGCGGTGAAGAAAGGCGCAGCCAAGCCCGACATCTCCACCGTCGCCAAACTGGCGGCCGTTTTAAAGACGGCACAGGCGGTGATGGTGAATGATCCCAAGGGCGGCACCATGCAGGGTGTGATGATCGACACGCTGCTCAAACGCCCGGAATTCGCCGGGGTGCATGTGGTGCCGTCATCCAAGGGTGAAGGCGCGCAAGCGCTGGCGCGCGGCGAAGGCGACATGGCGATCCAGCTGGTGCAGGAAATCCTCAACAAGCCGGAGATCGAGGTCGTGGCGCCGCTGCCGGTGGAGTTGGGCGGCCATATGGACGCCATCCTGGCGGTGTCGTCGCGTTCGGCGCATCCCAAGGAAGCCGCCGACTTCATCAAATTCCTCACGCGCCCTGAGGCGAAGGCTGCTTGGGCGGCGAAGGGGATGAAGCCGTTTTAAGCTTTACGCTCCCAGGATCACAACCAACTTGTCATGGCCCGCAAATGCGGGCCATCCAGATGACGCCAGCGCTTTAATTTCAGGATAGTGGCGGACCCAACTGGATGGCCCACACTCCGGTGGGCCATGACAATTTGGATATGATTACTGTTGAACGAAAACCACTATTTTTTTGGTGTTTCAATGAACCCGCCCGCTTTCCACGTTGCCGCCGCTTGCGGGCGGGTGACATAGCGCAGGAACGCTTCCGCATCGCCCGGCGCGGTGGAAACCTTCAGCACCGCCGCCGACACATCGACATGCAGGCCGAGATCGTCTGGAAAAGGCCCCACAAGCTCCGCATCCTTGGCCATCAAGATCTCGGTGATGGCGCCGCCGCCATAAGGAGCGTCGCCGCGCACAATCGCGTCGCCGATCATGCCCTTGATGGGGCGCGGCTCCACGCCGGCGAATTCGGGCCGCTTGAGCATTTCCTCCACCATGCCGCCGGTCAGGCTGCCCACCTTGGGATCGGCATAGGCCAGCACACCCGTCTTCCTGGTGAAGGCGACGAATTTCTCATGGCTGGAAATGTCGGGATGCGCGCCGCCTCGCTTGACCACGACGCCGAAGGGAATGCGCCCCAGCGGCCGTTCGCTGCCCTGTGTCAGCTTGGGTGCGAAGTCCACAAAATTGCCGGTCGGCGCCACCACCACATCGCCCGGATCATTCTTTTCCACGGCGGCGCGGACACGCCCGACATTGAAGCCGGCAAAGGTGACCTTGTTGCCCGTTTCGGCCGTCCAGGCTTCCGCCAGCTTGTGCAGCGGGCCGGCAACGATGTTGGGCGCATAGACCGTGATGTCGGCGGCCTGCGCAGCGCAGGGCGCCGAAAGAACAAGCGCGATTGCAAAAGTCAGTGGACGCACGAGCTGCTCCTCGTTTTCTGCACGCCTCTATTATTGGGACGACCAGTGAAACGCGCATTGCAGGCTTTGACAATACGACCTGAAAAGAGACCGCTCCGGTTGCCCGAAATGGTAGCGTCAAACTTAACTTGATCCCGGGCTTGCCGCTCGCTCAAGCTCGCGGCGTTCGCGGCTTTCGCAGGTCCACCGGACCTGCTCACGCGCCGTCGGCGCGCCGCCGCTCACTTCTTGGTCCAGGCTCCACCCAGGGGCTTGATGAATTCCCCCGACGGCGTCTTGGCGATCAGTTGCGCACCGGTCGCCTGGCCGGCGGCATCCGGTGTAACTCCGGATTTGGACGCCGTCTGGCTATAGACCTCACGGCGGCCGGCATTGATGGAATTGACTGCAGCGGTGATGGTGCCGTCCGCGCCGGCCACGATGCCCAGATAGCCGTCGGCCTGTTCGCCCACCTTGCCGGCTGCCTTGGCGGCATCGACGGTGGCCTTGTCGGCGGCGAGATCGGCGAAAGCCGGCGTGCTGAGGGTCAGCAGCGCGATGGCGGCGAAGACATGCTTGAAGTTGCTCATGACCTGGCTTCCTTCAGACTAGAAAAGATCGGGGTTTTGCGAAATGGCGGTTTGGACTTCCTTGTCCAGCCTGACCCGCACATCGGCATCCAGCTTCGCATAGATATTGATTGGCGCGACTTCGACCCGAATGGTCGGCGTGCAGGCGCCCAGCGTGGCGCACACACAGGCCGCGAAAAGCATTTTCTTCATGGCTTTGCTCCAGCTGTGCTGTCCGGTTGCCCCTCCGGACTAAGACTCTTTGACCATGCTTCGGCATAGGACTTCAAGAGTTCGTCAAAATTAAGGGAGGTATCCAGGGTTAAATCAATGGGCGTGCCGCTGGGCAGCGGGATCGGCTTGTACAGGGCCGTACCGTTAATAATGTCGGTAATGGCGACGTCGGCGGTCTGCGGTTTGGGCGGGTCGCTTTTGCCCTTGATATGAAAGATAATACTCAAGCGGCCATTGGCGATGGAATTCAGCTCCGCCGTCATCTGTTCGTAGCTGAGATTTTCCAGCGCCTGATAAGCGAAGTCCTGCACCGCATTGCTGCTCAGCGCCGCCTCGCCTTGCGCCCAAAGCGAGCGATCCACCGACAGCCGCCCCGGTCCATCGGAAGCGATACGGCCATTGGTGATGCGAAAGCCTTCAGGCCCAACGGCAAAGGGGATGTGGCCCGACACCTTGCCCTCCAGCTTCACCTTGCTGCCCAGGTTCGACGCGGTAACAAGGGAATTCAGCGCGATGCTTTTGATCTCGGCCGCGCCTGAGATATGGCCCGGATCGGCGACCGCGACGGTGATGGCGCCCAGGCTGACATGGCCCTGGGCGATGTCGGTATCAGCCTTGTCGAGATGAATGGTGGTGGGACTGAAGGCAAAGCGCACATCCACCGCACTGAACGGCAAGGTCCAGTCGATGCGCGAAATGGTGAGTTCCTGCCCGGGCGCGGTGATAGGCGGCAACAGCGAGGTGAGCGCGATCTCGCTTTTCACCGCATGCGCCTTGCCCAGCGGCGTCATGAAATCCAGCGAGATGACGGTGAGCTTGCCCCGGCTGGTGATCGCTTCGCGTGTCCAGTCGATATCGCCGGTCAGGGCCACGGTCCCTTCGGAGCGGCGCAATGCCACCAGCAGCGGCGAAAGATCGGCGGGCTGGCTGCCGTCCGCCGTGAAGGTGATTTTGGGCGCATTGATATGCGCGGTTCCCGCCCCCGTCGCCATGGTATGCGCGAAGGTCGCTTCGCCCAGCGACGTGTTCTTGGCATTGGCGGCCGCAAAGCGTCCGCGCCAGATGCCGTCCGCCAAAGATACGGTGCCATTGCCGGTCAGCGGCTTGAAACGCTGGCTTGGGGCACGGTCCAGGACCTGTCCGGTCGTGACAGTGGCGGTGCCTTTGAGCGGTGCGCCCTCGCCGTCAAAATTGAGCCGCGCTGCAACCTTTTCCACATGTGCGGTGGCCAGCGGCAGATCGGCGGCGGCGTTGCGCGCCTCACCCGTCAAGGTCCATCCGATGCCCTCACCCGTCAGCAATGGCTGGTTCGGCTGAGCACATATGTCGCCCTGCACATTCTTGGCCAGGTCACTGGCGCCAGGATGGAAGGCGGCCAAGGTGCCACGCACACAGCCTGACGGCGTGAAAGCGTACTGCCCGTTCTGCCAAGAGAAGGTGCCCTTCCCCGCAAGATCGACGCCACGCAACATGGCGAAATTGAAACGGGTGCTGAGCGCCACCTGACTGGTAAAGCCGCCGCCGCTCCAGAGCAGGTTGGACAGTGCGAGTTTTCCGGTGGGCAAGCCCGGCCCGCTGAAATTCCCGTCCAGCGCGGCATGGACGCCCTCTGCGGTGCCGGACAGGGTCAGTGCAGGAACGCGCAGCGCAGCGCCTTTTGCTCCAGTCACCAGCAACGGTTCCGTCAATGCGAAGCGGGTAGTTGAGCCATGGCGCTCGGCGCGGCCTGCGAAAGCCAATGTCAGACGTTTGAGATTCTGGCGGATGGCATTGGCCAGCGGCGGATCGACGGCCTGCAGTGCGGCCAGCTGCGTGTCGAAGCCGGCACCGGCGGTGACAGAAAGATCGGCGGCGCCATTCAAGCCCTGATTGTCCGACACGACGTTTAGATTGCGGATCGTGACATCAAATTGTGGAGCGGCCAGCGCTTGCCCAGAAGTGATGGAGCTTGCAATCGCATGAAGGCTGGCTGACGGCGCCGTGACAGACAATTGCTTGCCGGCCATGCTCCATTTCAAGCCGCTTGCATTCGCCTTCACATCGAGATCTTGCAGTTCGGACGCTGGTGTCTTCACGGCACCGGAAAATTGCCCCGTCATTGTTGCGGCCTTTTGGTCGTAGGTCACGCTCGCGGTTTTCAGTGTCGCGTCCAGGTCGCGGTAGCGGATCCGGGCCGGCTGCGCCTTGAGCGCTAAAGTGACCGGCAAGTTTTTCTCCAGCCGGATATCGCCATTCAATTCCAACGCGCCGGCCGGGGTCGCCAAAAGAGCGCGCAAGCCGGTCAGCGACACCACCAGATCGTCGCTGACATATTGTGACTTGCCCTGCTGGCGGCTAAGGGAGTCGATCCAGTCCTGCAACGATCCGAAGCTGACTTTGCCGGATTCATCCACACGCACGCGCACCACCGGACGCACCAGTCGCACTTCCGTCACATAGGGCATCCAGCGCAGGGGATCGAAATACAGTTCAATGCGTTCGGCGGAGATTTCGGGCGCATCCGGCGAACCCAACGCGAATCGGGCCGAAACGCCCGAAAAACCCAGATCGCCTATCTCAATCGCGGATGTGACGCCATGGCTGCTGAAATAAGAACGCGCAAATTGCACCACGATGGTGGTGCGCAGGGTCCAGAGCCCCAGCAGCAAGACCGCCACCGCCCCCAGGAAAATCGCAAGCCACCACCTTCGTTTCACGCGAAGCGCTCCAATACCCTCAAAAGGTAACGCGTGATGGCAGAGTTTGCGACTGAATCAGGCGCTGATATGGCGGCTTTATCGGGCGGGACGGTAAATACGCGGGGCGTTGCCGCCCATCACGGCGCCAACGGCGCCGGTGTCCTTGGCGGCAATGGCATCACGTGCCAGTTCGAACCAGCCTCGATAATCGCCGGCAAGTGTCAAAACCGGCCAATCGCTGCCCCACAGCAAACGTTGAGGCCCGAACAGATCAAACAGGATGCCGATAGCGCGGGCGACGTCTTCCCGGCCGCCGCCGGGCCTGAGCTCGGTCAGAAGGCCGCTCACCTTGCAGGTGACATTGGGCAACCGGGCGAGCGCTCCCATGGCGGGTGCCCATCTGGACATGGCATCCGCCTCGCCCAGATGCGGCTTGGCGGCATGGTCCAGCACGATCGAGAGCTGCGGGTACCGTTTCGCCAACTCGACAATCGCCGCGACCTGGTGTGACAGAATCAGGGCGTCGAATACCAATCTTTCAGCAGCGATCGCATCCAGGGCGGGTCCAAGATGGGGCTGCAATATCCAATCGGGATCGGCCAGGTCCTGCAGCATGGGCCGCACGCCAAGAAATAGTGGATCGGCGGCGCGGCGGCGTATCTCATCGGCCGCATTGGATGCTTCGAGATCGACCCAGCCTACCACGCCCAATATCCATGGCGTCGCGCGGGCGATGCCCAGCATATAGTCCGTTTCCGCACCTGTCGGCGCGGCCTGCACCAGAATGGTCGCGTCCACGCCCGCCTCAGCCATCAGCGGCCGCAGATCGGCGGGCGCATATACGCGATGGATGGGATTGTCAGGCTTCAGCCAGCCATAATCGCCCCGCGCCGGGTCCCAGAAATGCTGATGGGCGTCAACAATCATGCAGGAACAGGCGCGTCGGGGCGGATCAGTTTTTCGTGACGCAATTCCTGCCACAGCTCCGCCGGAATTTTATGACGGTACAGTGTCAGGGTGTGGGAAACGCGTTCCGGCGAATCCAGGCCGGGAATCACGCTGGCGACAAGCTTGTGCGCCAGCGGGAATTGCAGCGCCGCGGCCGCCAGCGGTACGCCATGGCGGTCACAAACAGCTTCGATCTTGCGCACCTTTTCGATCACATCCTGCGGCGCAGCTTCGTAGTTGTAGTAAAGTGGCGCACCGGTCTTTGTGCCAACCGCAAGAATGCCGGAATTGTAGGGCCCGCCCACCACGATGGCAGTGCCGGCCGCTTCACAGCGCGGGAATAATTCGTCCAGTGATGTCTGCTCCAGCAAGGTATAGCGCCCAGCCAGCAGGATCACATCCAGCCGGGCATGATCCATCACGTCCAGGCACGCAGCCACTTCATTGACGCCCATGCCGAAACCGGAAATGGCGCCGGCGGTGCGCAACTCTTCCAGCGCCTTGAGTCCACCGCCTTTGGTCAGCTCAGCCATGCGCGCTTCATTGGCGTCGCCATGGGTCAGCCGTCCGATATCATGGATATAGAGAATATCGATCCGCGACAGGCCCAGCCGCTGCAGGCTTTCCTGATAGGAGCGCATCACCGCGTCATAGGAATAGTCATAGACCGGTTCGAACGGCATGGGCGTGGCATAGCCGTGACGCGCCTGTGTTTCGTCCACCGGTCCCGGCACCGGTTGCAGCAACCGCCCGACTTTCGTGGATAGAACAATGTCTTTGCGCCGCCGCAGCGCATCGCCCAGCCGCCGTTCCGACAGGCCGAAGCCATAAAAGGGTGCGGTATCGTAATAGCCAAACCCCTGCTGTTCGGCCGCCGCCAAGGTCTGGCGCGCGGTTTCATCGGCCAGGGGACGAAACAGATTGCCCAGCGGCGCGGTACCGAAACCCAGTTCGGTGACCTTCAGCGCCGTTGTACCGAAATTGCGGCGCGCGATCATGCCGTCTTCAGCCTTGGCACAAACAACCCGAAGCTCACCACAACGGCATAGCAGGCCGCCAGGATGAACATGCTCCAATGCAGAGCGCCGGTGACCGACGCAAACAGCGTCATGACCGGCGGCACTACTGCAGCGCCACAGATCGCCATGACGATGAAGCTGGAGGCGAACTCGGTCTCGTGCCCCAGGCCTTCAAGCCCCAGTGCAAAGATGGTGGGGAACATGATGGACATGAAGAAGCTGGTCGCCACCAGCGCCCAGATGCTGGGGAAGCCGCCGATCACCGCGGCGAGACAACACAGCACGATGTTGCAGCCGGCATAGAGCATCAGCTGGCGCGGCGGATTGATTGTTCGCTGCAGCCACGCGCCGACGAAGCGGCCGACACAAAAGGCGATCATGGTGGCTTCCAGATAGACTTGTGCGCCGACCCGTTCGGGCACCTGCGCGGCCTCCTGCGCGAAGTCCACCAACAGGCTCCAGGTGCCGACCTGCGCGCCGACATAGAAGAATTGCGCGACAACGGCATAAAGAACGCGCGGCTTCGCCAGAACGGCGAAGGGAGATCGCGACGTTTCCGGCGTGACGTCGGCGCGCAACGGCGGATATATGGTAAGCGCGATGGCAGATGCGATCACCACCATCAGGATGCCCAACACCAGATAGGGCGGACCGACGGAGGCAGCCTCTTGCGCGCGCCACTGATCCACCGCAACAGGCCCCATCGCCGCCATCTGTGCCGGGGTGTATTCGACGCCGGAAAAAATCACATAACCGCCGACCAAGGGGCCCAAAACCGTGGCGACGCCATTAAAGGCCTGGGCGAAGTTCAGCCGTGGCGATGCGGTGCGGGGATCGCCCATGATGGCGATATAGGGATTGGCGCTGGTCTCCAGAAAGCCCGCACCGATGGCGATGATGTAAAGCGCCGCCAGAAAGATGCCGTAGACCCGCATCTGCGCCGCCGGCACGAACAGAAAGGCCCCGATGGCATACAGCGCCAGGCCGACGATCATGGCCTTCTTGTAACCCAGGCGGCGGATGAGCATGGCGGCCGGCAGCGGCGCGCAGAAATAGCCGATATAGAAGGCGAACTGGGTGAGGCTGGCCTGCGGCCGGGTCAGGTCCAGCGCTTTCTGGAAGTGATGCAGCAACAGGTCGTTGAACTGGGAAGCCAGGCCCCAGGCAAAGAAAAGAGTGGCGGTCAGCGCAAAGGCGACGACATAACGCTTTTCAACGACCGGCAATTTTGACATTTCCACCCCTTCGGATCTTTGTCCGTTATCCGCACTGTAAGCGGATTTCAGGGGCTGGCGCTACATCGTCGCGCCGATCTGCCAGGGCACGAATTCGGCATCGCCATATCCCAGCTTTTCGGATTTGGACCGTTCGCCGGAAGCGATCTTGAGAATATGCGCGAAAATCTCCTTGCCCTTGTCGGCGATGGAGACACCGTCCAGCACATCGCCGCAATTGATGTCCATATCGTCCATCATCCGTTCATAGACCGGCGTGTTGGTGGCAAGCTTGATTGAGGGCGTGGGCTTGCAGCCATAGGCCGAGCCGCGCCCAGTCGTGAAGCAAAGAATGTTGGCGCCGCCCGCCACCTGTCCGGTGGCCGAGACCGGGTCATAACCCGGCGTGTCCATGAAAACGAAACCTTTGGCGGTGACAGGCTCGGCATATTCCACCACCGCCTTCAGCCGTGTGGTGCCGCCCTTTGCAGCGGCGCCCAAGGATTTTTCCAGGATGGTGGTGAGACCGCCCGCCTTGTTCCCTGGCGAGGGATTGTTGTTCATGCTGCCGGCATTGCGGCTGGTGTAATCCTCCCACCAACGGATGCGTTCGATCAGCTTCTTGCCCACGTCGGGCGCGGCGCGGCGGGTGAGCAGATGCTCGGCGCCATAGATCTCAGGTGTTTCCGACAGGATGGCGGTGCCGCCATGGGCGACCAGCAGATCGACCGCCGCACCCAACGCCGGGTTGGCGGTGATGCCGGAATAGCCGTCACTGCCGCCGCATTGCAGCGCCAGCATCAACTCAGACGCCGGCGCGGTCTCGCGCCTGACCGCATTGGCGGCGGGAAGAAGATCGCGCACCGCCGCGATACCGGCTTCGATCGCCTTTTGCGTGCCGCCGGAATCCTGGATGGTGAGAGACCGGAAGGTGTCGCTTTCGGCGATGTTATAGGCCTGTTTCCAGCGCGCGATCTGGAAGGTCTCGCAGCCCAACCCCACCATCAGCACCGCGCCCATATTGGGATTGGCGGCATAGCCCCATTGGGTGCGCTTGAGCACCTCATAGCCTTCGCCCTTGCTGTCCATGCCGCAGCCATGGCCATGCACCAAGGGGATCACGCCATCGACTTCCGGATAGTCGTCCAGCAGCCCGCTTTTCTCGACCTCGCGCGCGATAAAACGCGCCACGGTGGCCGAGCAGTTCACGCTGGTGAGGATGCCCAGATAATTGCGGGTGCCGAACCGGCCATTGGTGCGGCGGAAGCCCTGGAAGGTCGCCCCGGTCAACGGCGCCGGGTCGCGGGCGTCCATTTCGAATTCGTAATCGCGGTCGACGCTGTGAAAGGCGATATTGTGCTCATGAACCCAATCGCCGGGCACGATATCCTGGGTGGCGAAGCCGATGATCTGGCCGAATTTCAGCGCGGGCTCGTCTTTCTTGATGGGCCGGACCGCGGCCTTGTGGCCGGGCGGGATGCGCCGGATGATCTTCACATCGTCCACAATGTCCCCAGGAGACAGGCCGTTCACCGCGACCACGACATTGTCGGTGGGGTGAAGCCGCAAAAAGGACGCCATGAAAACTCCTCAAAAGCCCTGAAAGCGCTCTTATAGTCCAAACGCCTATCCG
>Ga0310811_10002865_pt1 | contig 21643 bp, 20 predicted proteins | sample YCmetagenome_FD_207642 | JGI IMG/M metagenome (GOLD analysis project Ga0310811, IMG submission 207642) | Soil microbial communities from experimental microcosm in Duke University, North Carolina, United States - YC | ecosystem: Engineered > Artificial ecosystem > Soil microcosm > Unclassified ...
TTACCCCATTCCCAATAAAATCACTAATTTTCGCTCACCAATTTTACTATTTGATATTCCGCTGTGCGTGGTGAACAACGTTCATTATGTAACATCACCAATTATCAAAATACACAACCATGAAGATCACTTCTTTTGAAGAGTACCAACAAGCCTACCAGAAAAGCGTTGAACAACCCGAAGAGTTCTGGGCCGATATTGCCGGGAATTTCCAGTGGCGCAAACCCTGGCTCAAGGTACTGGAATGGAACTTTACTGAGCCCAACATCAAATGGTTCAGAGGCGCCAAACTGAACATTACCGAAAATTGCCTCGACCGTCACCTGGCAAAGCTGGGCGATAAACCAGCCATTATGTGGGAGCCGAACGACCCAAACGAAGATCACCGCGTGCTCACCTATCGCCAGCTGTACGATAAAGTTTGCCAGTTTGCCAACGTGCTTAAGAATAATGGCGCCAGAAAAGGCGACCGTATTTGTATCTATATGCCGATGGTGCCCGAACTGGCGATTGCGGTATTGGCCTGCGCACGTATCGGAGCTATTCACTCTGTGGTATTTGGTGGTTTTTCAGCGCAATCTATCGCCGACCGTATTAAAGATGCTACCTGTAATATTGTGATCACCGCTGACGGCGGCTACAGGGGAACAAAAGAAATTCCGTTAAAATCTATTATTGATGATGCATTGGTACAATGCCCGTCAGTTAAAAAAGTGATCGTACTGACCCGCAGTCGTACGCCGATCTCCATGATCAAAGGCCGCGATGTGTGGTGGGAAGACGAGATCAAAAAAGTAGAAACCCAGGGCAACATCAACTGCGAGGCAGAAGAAATGGATGCAGAAGATATGTTGTTCATCCTGTATACCTCAGGCTCGACGGGCAAACCAAAAGGCGTGGTGCATACTTGTGGTGGTTACATGGTTTATACCGGTTATACTTTTGCGAACGTGTTCCAGTATAATCCGGGCGAAATCTATTTCTGTACCGCTGATATAGGCTGGATCACCGGTCACTCTTACATTGTGTACGGTCCGCTTTCACAAGGCGCTACCACCTTTATGTTCGAGGGTATACCAACCTGGCCAGGTCCGGGCCGTTTTTGGGAAATTGTAGAAAAATACAAGGTCAACATATTATATACTGCGCCTACGGCTATCCGCTCGTTGATGAGTTTCGGTACTGATGTGGTAAAAAACAAAGACCTGAGTTCATTAAAGAAATTAGGTTCAGTAGGTGAACCGATCAACGAAGAGGCCTGGCATTGGTTTGACGAGAACGTTGGCCACAAAAATTGCCCGATCGTAGATACCTGGTGGCAAACCGAAACCGGGGGTATCATGATATCTCCTATCGCAGGTGTTACCAAAACCAAGCCAACCTATGCTACCTTACCGCTTCCGGGTGTTCAGCCTGTTTTGGTGGATGAGCATGGAAAGGAAGTGCATGGGAATGGCGTAAGCGGGTTTTTATGCATTAATTTCCCATGGCCTGGCATGCTGCGCACCACCTATGGCGATCATGAACGCTGCCGCCAGACTTACTTCTCATCCTACCCCGGCAAATATTTTACCGGCGACGGCTGTTTACGCGATGAGGACGGCTACTATCGTATTACTGGTCGTGTGGATGATGTACTGAACGTATCCGGTCACCGCATAGGAACTGCCGAAGTGGAAAACGCCATCAATATGCACGCTACTGTAGTGGAATCTGCAGTTGTAGGCTACCCGCATGATATTAAAGGACAAGGCGTATATGCGTTCGTGGTAAGCCCCAATATGCATGGAGATGAAGATCTGACCCGCAAGGATATCATCATGACCGTTACCCGTATCATCGGCGCGATAGCTAAACCGGATAAAATACAGTTTGTAACCGGCTTGCCAAAAACGCGTTCAGGAAAGATCATGCGACGTATTCTGCGTAAAATAGCCGAAGGCGATACATCAAACTTAGGTGATACAACTACCCTGCTTGATCCTGCTGTGGTGGAAGAAATAAAAGCTGGAGCTCTTTAATTAGAGTCAAGAATCAAGAGCCAAGACAAAATTTTGGCTCTTGCTATTTTAACTATTCATTCGCGTGCCGGTTTTTCCATTCTACCACCTTAAATCCGGTCGCGATAGAATCTTTATTAAAGCCTATGGCCAAATATGTACCTGATTTCGGGTCAAGATACCCGTAATTGACCACAATGTCATAATAAATGCTGTCGCCAGGATTCTCATAGTTTTCTGGTTCGCCTATTGAATCAATCAGCTGTTTACGGGTCAAACCTTTAATTTTGTGATGTGTAATTAGATCTTTTAACATATCCTCACGATAAGGATATGACCGCAGATCCTCAACTGAATCCCACTTAGCTTTCTCAAATTTCCTATTATTAATGTCTGCGACGTTACAACAAACAAGAAGCGTATAAAATATAGCTGAAATGCTGAAGTTGACAAATGATTTAGGTCTCATAAATGAATAACAAAAATACTTGATCCACACCTTACTATCAACCTCAAATACTCGACGCATTATAACCAAAATGCTTCTTAAATGAGGCCGAGAAATGCGACATATTCTCAAACCCCACTTCCAGGTATACCTCAGTGGGGTTTTGATGTCTTTGGGATATCAGGTAATGCGCCATCTCCAGCCGTTTCTGATGCAGCCAGCGTTCGGGTGGCGCAGAGAAAGTTTTGGCAAAATCGCGCTTAAAGGCAGCCAGGCTGCGTCCGGTTAATTTGGCGAACTGGCTGATTGAGATGTTGTATTTAAAATTACTATTCATAAAGGCCCCGATATCTATTTTAAAAGGCTCCGTAAAATCGAATAGAAAGTCTTTCAATCCGGGTTTGCGGAGCAGTAATTTAATAGCCTCATTAGTTTTCAGATCGGTCATCTCTTTGGTTAGCTGATCAGGCTGATCAAAGTATGGACTTAGCGAATCAAAATATCCTTTCAGAAACACGTCGCCGGAAAGATCAAGCAAGGGTGCTCCCCGGTACGGCACGTCAGCTTGCACATTATTTTCAGAGCCATATTGCCGCAAATGCTGTTGGTCTATCAGGATATTTATCGCCTTAAACATACCACCGCCGGCTGGCGGAATTTTTACAGTTTTGGTTAGTTCATTTTTACGGATAATGCCAATAGAACCTTCCTTTATCACCTGCATACCATCGTTATTGTGGAACTGAATCTCGCCAGCAAGCAGGTAGCCTAAAGAATGCTCCATCACAAGGTGTTCATGCCCCCGCTTATTATTCGTGGTACAGGAGTAAAGTATATTATGCTGCAAATGCTCGCCGCCCAGCCATTTGAGCGGTGAAACCTCATCCACCGAAGGAGAAAAGCCTAACTTATTGCTTATAGCCATCATACGAATTTACATTATTTCATTTGCGCCAGCATCATCTTATCCATCAACCGATCTGACAATATTCTGCGGAAAAACAAAGCCGGTTTTGCCATATAGCCTGCTGAATACCTTGTTTCAGGCTTTCCGGCTTCAATACCTTTTTTTATCAGTTTGGCAATGATATCCGGCCCGGGCATCTTGCCGTCAACCTCCCTGAATGATTTACCCATTCTCGCCACAGTATCCTTATAGGCTGTATCGCCCGACACCTTTTCCAGGCTATCCATCGCAATGCCGCCCCATTCAGACTTAATTCCACCCGGTTCTATTACGATCACATCGATACCAAAAGGACGCACTTCATTACGCAGGCTATCACTCAGCCCCTCAATGGCAAACTTGCTTGCATGGTACCATCCTCCGAACGGTGTTGCGATCTTACCTCCAATAGATGAGACATTGATAATTTTACCATAATGCTGCTTGCGCATATAAGGTAGCACCAACTGGGTCATCCGCATGGCGCCAATTACATTTACTTCTAACTGATAGCGCGCATCATCCATTGTTACATCTTCTACAGCGCCATACGAGCCAAATCCTGCATTATTTACCAGTACATCGATCCGCCCTTCGGCATCTATGATCTGTTGTACACCCTTTACCATCGATTCATCTTTGGTTACGTCGATCACTAAGGTTTTTACACCTGATTGCTCCAGTTCCTTTAATCTGCCTGTGCGACGGGCAGCGCCATATACAATATATCCATTTTGCTTTAGAAACTTAGCTGTTTCCATACCTATCCCGGCAGAAGCGCCGGTTATTAAAACTACTTTTTTCATGACCTTGTATTTATTTCATCACAAAGGTCATTCAAAATTACGCTGAGCGCTTTGGCCAGCAGCTCAAGTTTATTTGGTCAACGGCTCAGTTTGTTTATCACTTAAACATTACAAACAGATGTGGCAGGACATTGTTAAACTAATACATCTAACTAAAAACATCATGGATAAATTACAAATTAAAGGCGGCTGGAACGAGATGAAGGGAAAGATAAAACAAGCCTACGGCGATCTGACCGATGACGATCTGACCTACGAGGAAGGAAAAGACGACGAAATGCTCGGAAAAATCCAGCAAAAAACCGGCAAAAGCCGCGACGAACTGGTCAAATGGATCAACAGCTTATAAGATAAAGCCTCGTGAAAAACGGGGCTTTGTTGTTATATTTCGTCTACCTAATTTATAAAAGACTAATTTTGACGCCATGAAATCTGCCAAACCCACCATACTGGTTGTTAACGATGACGGAATTACTGCGCCGGGCATTAAATGCCTGATGGATGCCATGAAAGAAATTGGTAACGTAGTGGTGGTAGCGCCGGATAGTCCGCAATCAGGAATGGGGCACGCTATTACTATAGGCAGCCCGCTGCGTTTGGATAAAGTAGATATTTATGAAGGAATTGAAAGCTATCGATGCTCCGGTACACCGGTTGATTGTGTGAAGCTGGCCGTAAATAAAATTTTCAAAGGTAAAAAGCCTGATCTGTGCGTTTCTGGTATCAATCATGGTTTGAATAATTCTATTAATATCCTATATTCAGGCACCATGTCGGCAGCGGTTGAGGGGGCGATTGAAAGCATTCCATCTATAGGTTTTTCATTGGATGATTATACCCTGCAAGCCGATTTTAGTCACTGCATTAAATATGTAAAGGAAATAGCTTTACAGGTTTTGCAGAATGGATTACCTGCCTCCACCCTGCTCAATGTTAACTTCCCGAATACACCTCATATAAAAGGCATTAAAGTATGTCGCCAGGCAAATGCAAAATGGGCCGAAGAATTTGATGAGCGTATGGACCCGCACAAACGTCCCTATTATTGGCTGACAGGCGTTTTTCAACTGAACGATACCGGAGAAGAAACCGATGTTTGGGCATTAGAGAACAACTATGTATCAGTTGTTCCTGTGCAGTTTGATATGACGGCGCATCATGCTATCCCTTTAATTAATACCTGGAAATTCAATATCTAACGGCTATGAAATATTACCTGGTAGCCGGCGAGGCCTCCGGCGATCTGCACGGGGCCAACCTGATGAAAGCGCTGAAAGAAAAAGACCCGGAAGCAGAATTTCGTTTCTTCGGCGGAGATCTGATGCTTTCTGAAGGCGGTAAACTGGTGAAACATTATGCCGATATGGCGTATATGGGCTTTATCGAAGTGGTGGCTAATATTCGTACCATTTTCAAAAACCTAAAAGCCTGCAAGGAAGATATCGTAACCTGGCAACCCGATGTATTAGTGCTGATCGATTTTCCGGGGTTCAACCTGAAAATTGCTGAGTTTGCCAAGGCTAATAATATATTGGTATGTTACTACATTTCGCCTAAGGTATGGGCATGGAACCAGAAGCGGGTGCTACGGATCAAACGGATCGTAGACCACCTGTTCTGCATTTTGCCTTTTGAGGTTGATTTTTATAAAGGCTGGGGCATGGCGGTGGATTATGTAGGCAACCCTCTATTGGATGCCGTTTCCGCCTTTAAAGCTGATCCTAATTTCCGCACAAAAAATCAGCTTTCTGATAAAAAGATCATTGCCTTATTACCTGGCAGCAGAAAGCAAGAGATCAGTCGCCTTTTGCCCGACATGATCGCGGTCGCGCAAAAATGGCCTGATTATGAATTTATCATAGCTGGAGCACCATCATTTAACCAGGCTTATTACGATCAGTATTTGCAGGGTAATCAAATTAAAGTGCTTTTCAGCTCAACTTATGATTTGTTGAACATTGCCCATACAGCTATTGTAGCTTCAGGTACGGCAACCTTAGAAACTGCTTTATTTAATGTACCTCAAGTGGTAGTATACAAAAGCAGTACCATCAGCATAACTATAGGCCGGATGGTGATCAGAGTGAAATATATTTCACTGGTTAATTTAATAATGGATAGTTTGGTGGTAAAAGAACTGATTCAGCAGGACTGCAATCCTGAAAAAATAAATGAAGAAATGAGCCTCATCTTAAATGATAAAGCTTACCGCGATAATATGCTTGGCAATTATAATACACTTCACGAAAAGATGGGTAAACCCGGTGCCTCAGAAAAAACCGCCGGACTCATTATAAAATATACCGCAAAAAAATAGCGGCCAATCCGAGATTGGTCGCTATCAATGTCTTTAACCTGGTAGGTTGCTCGCCTTACCGAACTTGTAACCTTACCTGCTGGCTCCCATATAATAATTGCTGTTTAAGGCTCTTATTATTAGTCAAATCACTCATTAAAATCGTCTTCAGCTCTTTGTCAAAACTGGTCAATAGTTTACTGGCGTTAGTTTTTTTATGATTTTTCATAATCGTCTAATTAGGGTTGCTACATATTATACGAGTTCACTCGTCTTTTGGTTCTTTGTCAATGTGATCTTTTTCGGTCAGGTTATCTTTTCGTCTCTTTGCCTCTTTGTATTGCCTGATAATTTGTTCCTTGTCACGCTCGTCAGAAGGCAGTTCAGGATTCTGCGGGTTTTCCCACTCCTGTTCTTCATTGCCTGTTTTTTCTTTCTTTGGATCGATCATACCGGTCAATTATATCTCAGATAACCCCAATTTTGTGCCACAATTCTCCTGAAAAGAAATAAAAGAGAAATTTGGACGATTAATCGTGCCGGAATAAAAAGAAAGCAAGATTTTATACCAATGCTAAAAATGGTATTGAAAAGTCATTAATCGATAAAATAGCGAAATGTCACATGTCGATTAGTCGTTTAACTATACACCGCGCCTGATTTTTTGTACAATCCGGTGGCTTAGTAGGTGAACAACGACTGCGACGACAGACACAGCAATACCTAAAATGCATACACCGGTCCATTTATAATGAGCCCAGGCTTGTGCTGCCAGGTAAGTTCCAAACCCGCCACCAATAAAATAGGTAACCATATATATGGTATTGATACGGTTACGAGCTTCGGGCCTAAGAGCGAATATTAATGATTGGTTAGAAATATGTGTTGCCTGTACGCCCATATCCATCACGATCACCCCAATGATCAATCCGACAAAACTATGAGCAGAAAAGTAAAACACCACAAACGACACCACAATCAGCAATAAAGTGAAGGCGGATAGTTTATAAGCATCCATTTTATCGCTCAGCTTACCCATCAATCCGGCGGCAAGTGCGCCAAAGGCTCCTACCAAACCAAACAGACCAGCCACATCACTTCCTTTATCAAAATTCTCGCGCAATAAAAAGGTGAGCGTCACCCAAAAGGCGCTGAAGCAGGCAAAGCACAAAGCACCACGAATAGCCGCTACACGCAAAGCTGGTTCTTCCTTTATTAAAGTAAGCAGCGACTTCATTAGCGCTCCGTAAGTTCCGTTGTACTCAGGCTCTACTTCAGGAAGTAGGAAAAACAGCAATAGCCATATCACAACCATGATGCCTGCTGCTATATAAAACATAGCCCGCCAACCCAGGTGAGCACCAACGAAACCGCTGATCGTTCTCGAAAGCAAAATACCTAATAACAAACCACTCATCACAAAGCCGATCTTGGCGCCCCGCTCCTCGGGTTTGGCCAAATGCGCAGTCATAGGCACTAATAACTGTGGGATCAGGGAGAATATACCTACGAAGTAACTGGCAGCAATCAGCAAATTAATCCCTGTAGACATCCCAACTAATATCAGAGCTACCGTAGCCAAAGCCAGGCAAACCATGATCAATCTTTTCCGACGAATCATATCAGCAAGTGGCGCTATAAAGAGCATCCCTGTTGCATAGCCAAGCTGAGTAAGACCACCAACCTGCCCCGCCTTTCCACTCCCGACATGAAAAGTACGTGCCATATCATCCAGCAAAGGCTGATTATAATATAGGTTGGCAACGATCAATCCGGTGGCAATTGCCATTACCCATAAAAGAGAAGGAGTGAGCTCGGGATGTGCAAATTTTTTAGCGTTAGTCATACAGGCAATAGATTTCGCCCAAAAGTGACAAAGTATCCGAAGAAAGATGTTACTGTTAAGTAATATTCTCAGAATTTTGCGTTATAGATGAATTAAACGTTGAAATTGCCTCAAATAGAGATAATCGTCGAAAAACCGATAATTAAAAGTTGAATTTTAATAGTTTTTAACTTTTGGGGATATTTTAATTTAAAAAAGATCAATAAATCCAACTTCGGCAACAAAAATGAGATAAAAAGAAGATTTATAATTTAATATTCACTTAAAAATCATTTAAAAAGGTATCAAAAACGCAAAAAATCAATTAATTATTCAATTTTTACGAGTTTTATTGATTTGATTTTTATCTTTTTACTGATTTTATTAAAAAAATTATTGCTTTTATTAATTTTTTATCTAATTTTACATCGTTGACTTAAATAAAAGAACAACACAACAACAAAAAGTTATACATTTTATATAATTTCAGTTGTTTGGTTATTGTAAATTTAATGTTAACAGAAGTTAATTGAATTAGTGACAAAAAAATTACAAATGTGTATAGTGCATTTCAAATATTAGTGTTACTTTTACACCATAAAATTTAAAAAAAGTCTTCTCATAATTTAGGTTTATAATTGGTTAGTAAAGGCCCCTGCCCATCAGGGGCTTTACTGTTTTTAAGCGGTTTTACTGAAGCCAAATTCACAACCACAATTCCTGAATTCAACTGCTCCCTTAACGCCAATTGCGGTTGCTATTTAAGCTTAATCCTCTTTTTCGTCTTTCATCTGAGCCTTGGTTATATAAACACGATGCCCCTTTTTGTTGATGTAGTAGTAATGCGAATGTTTGGTAATGTAAACGGTTTCACCATGAGGTCCGCGTTTCTCAGCATACTTTTTATCGACAACATGCGATGCAGTATTTGCTGCGGTGTTGGATACCTGGTTTCCTACTTTTCGTGTTACTTTGCCGACTTTCGTAGTGTCGCTTTGGATGGTACTTGCCATTCCTTGAACAGCAAATAACATAGCCCCGGAGAACAGGGCAGTTTTGATTAATGTATTCATTGGTAGTGAATTAAAGTTAACTTTATATTAACCCGATTGCCGTTCAAAATGTTTCATTCCGAGTGAAGGAGTCCATTTTCATTATAGCGTACAGTAGCGGCAATTTCTGTTTTTAGATATTTCGTTTGGGGCTTTATTTTAAAAACATATATTTGCAATCCATTCCGGGGGATTAGCTCAGCTGGCTAGAGCGTTTGCATGGCATGCAAGAGGTCATCGGTTCGACTCCGATATTCTCCACATTGATTACAAAGGCTTTACAAACGTAAAGCCTTTCTTTTATTCAAGATGCATATACATAATCCGCACTCTTAATTCCGATCGAGAAATTGTAACACCAGTTGCTCCCATTCTTCTTCCAAAGAGAGGTCCGGGCGTTTCTTTTGTGCTTTATTATACCAGTAATCAGCGTTCCAGATATCCCCTTCTTTGCGATGCAGATAAGCATGCACCCACGCCGATGCCCGGTCTGTTAGCTGGTCAACCTCAGCATGTGCCTGATGCCAATTGCCTTTGCCATCATACCAAAGGCTTCTCAATTGCACTGATAACCTGCTATCGGGCTGTGTTGTATTCAATGATTCTTTAAATTCCGCTAATGTTTTCATTAGTATGGTTGTTGACTGTGTGTTCTAATTTAAAACTTTTCCCGAAATCCCAGATCAAACACACTGGCTTTCACATCTATATCTAACGATCAGTTGTATGAACAGATAGCCCGCCTGTGAGCCTTGTTTCAATTAAATTAAGCCTGCAATTTGTTAAATAGTTTTCGGTTTAGTATATTTCTGGCACAATCTTTTGCCTATGCCCCGGTTTTGCCGTAACCTTTTCTTTTTTCTTGCTCTTTTATGTTCCAGTAAACTATTGGCGCAAACCATGGCGGATACTTCCGTTTATAATGCAGCTGTCAATAACATGATCAGGCATTTTGATGGCACCTTGCAGGATGGCGGCCGACTTTACAATGGCTTATTATACCATGGCTACGAATCGAGCATCCGGGGCAATCCTTTCCTTGATGATAACAGCAGCTTTACAAACGGGTGGGTCGACTATGATGGAGAGGTATTTGAAAATGTGCCTATGACTTATGACGTTTATGCTGATCAGCTAATCGTACACCTGGATAATGATAATTCCTATGGCCTTGTAAGAGAGAAGGTGCAGAGGTTTAACATCCACAACAAGGATTTCATCCTGATAAATGACGGAAAGCTGAAAATGGGTTATTATGAACAGCTGTACCGCGGTAAGATCATGGTGATCAACCGGATAGAAAAGAAATTACTTGCTTCATTTAAATCATCAGGTACAGAACGTGATTTTGTGCCTGTTCAAAATTTCCAGGAGTATTACATAAAGAAAAATGGCAATTATTATAGCGTCTCGTCCCAGGGCGATGTGCTCAGTGTATTAGCCGACAAGAAGAAGGAGTTAAAGCAATTTATTAAAAAGAATAACATTCAGTTTGACAAGCTGAAAGAGTATAGCCTGGAGCAGATTGCAGCATATTATGACCGCCTTACACAATAGCCGATGAAACGAACTGTACTTGTAATGATCTTTATATTGTCGGCCAAATTGCTGCTCGCGCAAACCAAAAGCGATAGTGTTATCAGCGTTAATTTTAACAATACGCCGGTTGCTGCATTTGTTAGTGATCTGGAATCGAAAACACCTTACCACTTTTACTACGATGCTACCCAGCTGGATAGCCTCAGAATAACATTGCAGGCAACCAATCATACACTTGCTTATATTCTTGATGCAGCCTTTAAAAACACCAATTACCAATACGCTATAGCTGCGGCTTCTCACCGGGTTTATCTTACCAAAGGAACGCCAATTTATACGCAGATAGCCGACGGGTATTTTAACACGCCCCAGAAAACAACCTCCCAGTCCAGCGCTCCTTCACCTTCAATACCTATTACTGACAATATTCCTACTGCAAAACCCGTAGCCAACAAATCGACTGTGGAAACTAAACTTTATGAGGTAGGCATAAAAACTAATGAGATTAGACCAGGCAAATCTATCCTATCAGGATATGTGCGTAACATAAAATCCGGCGTAGCTATTGCCCGTGCCAGTATATATATTGAGAATACAACACAAGGTATTATCACCGATAAATTTGGCTATTATACGTTGTCGCTTCCGCGTGGGAAAGTGGTGTTCAATATAAAAGCAACGGGCATGAAAGATGCGCACCGGCAGATAATGCTGTACAGTGATGGTCAACTTAACATTGACATGCAGGAAGAGGTTACTGTATTGAAGGAAGTAAAAATATCTGAGCGAAAAGTAGCAAATGTTAAGTCTACAGAGCTGAGTGTTAGCCGGCTTGACATCAGGAGTATCAAACAGGTGCCTGTTGTGTTTGGCGAAGCAGACGTTTTGCGCATTGTATTAACGCTGCCGGGCGTACAAACAGTTGGCGAGGCTACAACAGGCTTCAACGTTCGTGGAGGATCGGCAGATCAGAACCTTATTTTGCTGAATGATCAGACGATTTATAATCCTGCACATTTCTTTGGCTTTTTCTCCGCTTTTAACCCGGATATTGTAAAGGATATTGAGCTTTATAAAAGCAGCATCCCTGAAAAGTTTGGCGGGCGGCTATCATCCGTCCTGGAAGTTACCGACCGTGAGGGCAACAAAAAGAACTTTACAGGCTCGGCGGGTATAGGTCCGCTAACCAGCAGGTTTAATATAGAAGGACCGATTGTAAAAGATCAGACATCGTTTATTTTCGGAGCCCGCACCAGCTATTCTGATTGGTTGCTTAACCTGCTGCCTGCCGAATACAAGCACAGCCATGCCTCCTTTTATGATGCCAATCTGAACATCAGTCACCAGATCAACAACAATAATAACTTATACCTGAACGCTTATATCAGCAATGACAATTTTAAACTGAACAGCGATACCAACTACAATTACCATAACCGGAATGCCAATATTAAATGGAAGCATAATTTCAGCAGCAAGGTATTCAGCTTATTTACCGTAGGATATGATAGCTACGGCTATAATATAAAAAGCGACCAGGTTCCGGAGGATGGATATAAGCTTAATTTCGGCATAAGTCAACCATATATTAAGGCTGATTTTACTTACTATCTCAGTTCAAAACATACGCTCAATTTTGGGATAAGTTCCTTATACTACAAGATCAATCCGGGTGATAATGAACCTTATGATTCAAGATCACTATTGATATCTGATCAAGTACCCAATGAGCAGGCCTTAGAAAGCGCCATTTACCTGGGCGATAAATATGACATCACATCAAAACTCTCCATTAGCGCGGGGATCAGATATTCCATTTACGATTACCTGGGGTCGCAAACCATTGACCATTACGCCCCCGGGGTTCCGCGTTTAGCGGCTACCGTAACCGATAGCGTATTTTATGGCAAAAACAAAGTGATCAACACTTATAGCAGGCCAGAAATAAGAGTTTCGGCAAGATATTCTATTGATGATAATCTATCATTAAAAGCTGGCTATAATACCACCGCCCAATACATGCATTTATTATCCAACTCAGTTGCTATATCACCGATAGATGTTTACAAGTTGAGTGATCCTAACATCAAACCGCAATATGCGCGGCAGGCGTCATTCGGTATATTCAAAAATCTTCAATCAAATACCATAGAAACATCAATAGAGGTATATTATAAAAACATTGATAATTATCTGGATTATAAAAGTAGTGCTAAACTGTTGCTGAATGATCATATTGAACGTGACGTATTTAATACTGATGGGAAAGCTTACGGAGTAGAATTTTCTGTAAGAAAAACAACCGGGAAACTTAATGGATGGATCAACTATACTTACTCACGCACACTACTTCGTGAAAATGATCCGATAGCCGGCGAACTCATTAATAATGGCAATTACTACCCGGCAAATTATGACAAGCCGCATAGCTTTAATTTTACGGGCAATTATCGGTTTACACATCGTTACAGCATGTCACTCAACGTAACGTATAGTACAGGCAGACCTATAACACTCCCTATAGGCAAATACTACGCTTATGGTGCAGAGCGGGTTTTATACTCAGACAGGAACGCCTACCGCATACCAGATTATTTCCGCTCGGATTTTTCACTAAACATCGATGGCAATCACAAGGTTCATCAACGGTTTCATAACTCGTGGATCATAGGCGTTTACAATCTTACGGGCAGACAAAACGCTTACTCAACATTTTTCCAGGAGCAAGGTGGAGCGATCAACGAATATCAGCTCTCCATATTCGCTAAGCCGATTCCATTCATCAATTACAACATCAGATTCTAAGATCAATGATTGGCCAATTGAAACGACATATCTTTTTACTGGCAATACTTGTTGTTGTACTTTTTGTGGCTACCTGTAAGAAACAAATACCGACAGAAACCATCACTGGTGTAAAAAACTACCTGGTGGTTAATGGCAATATCAATCTTAATGATAGCACGGTAATCAACCTGAGTCGACTGGTCAGCGTTACTGACAGCAGCCAGTCAAAACCCGAGCTGAATGCCAGCATTAGCATTGAAGGACAACAAAGCGGATCTTATGCTCTCAGCCCATCCGGAAACGGCAATTATGTGGCTGCACCTTTAAATCTTTCTACTACTCAAAACTACAGGCTTCACATTAAAACTGCTGATGGTAAAGAGTATGCATCTGACTTTGTACCTGTTAAGAGTGCGCCGCCAATTGATACCATTGGCTATACTGCGGATGCCAATGGCGTGAAAGTGAATATCAACACACATGACGCTACCGGGAAAACCCGGTACTACCGCTGGGATTATTCAGAAACCTATATTATTCATTCGTTGTATAACTCGCATTATAAAATGGTCGATCACGACACTATTTTGCTGCGTTCACCAGACGAACAGGTTTATGAATGCTGGTCGACAGACAATTCCACCAGTATTATTCTTGGCTCGTCCATCAATCTTTCGCAGGATCAGATTTCGTCGCAATTGATCACCAGCATACCATCGACCTCTGAAAAAGTACATATCCGGTATAGCATTCTGGTTAAACAATATGCGCTCACCAGCGATGCCTACAATTATTTCACATTGCTGAAAAAGAATACCGAACAACTGGGAAGTATATTTGATGCACAACCCTCAGCCCTAACAGGGAATATCCACTGTATTTCAGATCCGAAAGAACTGGCCATTGGCTATGTTACGGCCGGGCAAATCACCCAACATAGGATTTTTATTGATGCAAGCGATTTGCCGACTTATATACCATCAACACCCTATGAGTCATGCACGCTTGATACGGTCTTGTATTTTAGGGTAATAAAATACGACAACCCTACCATACCTCCTCAAATACTTACACAAGTATATGATCTGCTTTATACCGGCTTTGAGGATCCGATAGATAAGTACGGCGATTACCCTACAGGCGGTTTTCTTAGTGCCTTCCCTATATGTGTAGATTGCACCTTACGTGGTACTAACAAAAAACCTGCATTTTGGAAATAATTGCTTATGAGCATAAACATATCTTATATGAAGAAAAACATTTTGATCCAGTTACTTCTGGTTCAGCAAGTTACAATATTCTAAGATCAATGACTGGCCAATTGAAACGACATATTTTTTTACTGGCAATATTGATGCTTGTATTGTTTGTGGCTACCTGTAAAAAACAAATACCAACGCAAACTATCACAGGTGTAAAAAACTACCTGGTGGTTAATGGCAATATCAATCTTAATGATAGCACGGTAATAAATCTTAGTCGGCTGATCAGTATCACTGATAGCAGCCAGTCGAAACCTGAATTAAACGCCATTGTCAACATCGAAGGGCAACAAAGCGGAAGCTATACTCTTACAACATCCGGAAGCGGTAATTACGTAACTGCATCCCTAAATTTATCCCCCACTCAAAATTATCGGCTACACATTAAAACTGCTGACGGTAAAGAATATGCATCTGACTTTGTTCCGGTTAAAAGTGCGCCAGCTATTGATACCATAGGCTATACAGCAGATGCTAATGGCGTAAAAGTGAATATTAACACACATGACCCAGCCGGTAAAACCCGGTATTACCGCTGGGACTATTCAGAAACCTACATCATTCATTCGCTCTACAACTCGCATTACAAAACTGTTAATCACGACACCATTTTACCACGCCCGCCAGAAGAACAAATCTATGAATGCTGGTCGACAGATAATTCCACTAGTATCATTCTTGGCTCGTCCATCAATCTTTCGCAAGATCAGATCTCATCGCAATTGATTACCAGCATACCATCCACCTCTGAAAAGGTACATATCCGATATAGTATTCTGGTTAAGCAATATGCGCTCACCAGCGATGCATACAACTATTTTACTCTTTTGAAAAAGAATACCGAACAACTGGGAAGTATATTTGATGCACAGCCTTCTGCATTAACAGGGAATATCCATTGTATTTCGAATCCGAAAGAACTGGCTATAGGCTATGTTACGGCCGGGCAGATCGCTCAACATAGGATTTTTATTGATGCAAGCGATTTGCCGACTTACACACCGTCAACGCCTTACGGGTCGTGCACCCTTGATACAATGTTATATTTCAGGACATATAACACCCAACCGCCAACAACACTAGCACAGGTACACTATTTCCTATATACAGGCATTGAAGACCCCATCGATAAGGTCGACGAGTATCCTACAGGAGGCTTTACAGCAGCCTTCCCGATATGTGTGGATTGCACCTTACGTGGTACTAACAAAAAACCTGCGTTTTGGAAATAAACTGAAGAATGAACATAAATTTATTGCATATGAAAGCCATTTTGATCTCGTTCGCTCTGATTCAGTTAATAGCCCTCAAAGTACTGGCACAGGACACTGGCAGTGAAAAACTGGCAACCGGATTTGAAAAATATGCTGTCAGCGCCATGCAGGAGAAATTGTATATGCATACTGACAAGGGTGCGTACACTGCAGGCGAATTGATCTGGTTAAAGATATATGCCGTTGATGGTATCAAAAACCAGCCGTTGGGTATTAGTAAAGTAGCTTATGTAGAATTACTGGACCATGACCAGAATGCGGTTTTACAAAGTAAAATAGCACTATCTGATGGTTCAGGGAACGGCTCATTATACTTGCCTGTAGCATTGAATACAGGGAAATATACTATAAGAGCCTATACCAATTGGATGAAAAATTTTGGCGCAGATTACTTTTTCGCTAAACAATTAACCATTATCAATCCACTCAAAAGTCCTGCAGATGCGCATTTAGCAAACAATAAGACAGCCTATGATATTCAATTTTTCCCCGAGGGTGGCAAATTGATTAATGGCATCAGTAGTGTTGTTGGTTTTAAAGGGATTGATCAATGGGGGCATTCAGCCAGTTTCAAAGGCATTGTGATGAATGAAAAAAACGATACTGTTGCCCGTTTTGAGACGTTGAAATTTGGTATGGGGCGATTTAGCCTGACACCACAAACCGGATCAACTTATCATGCAGTAATATTTGCCGGGAGTCAACGGGTCGAAGTTAAATTGCCCACGGCCATTTCCGAAGGTTATGCAATGAAACTCAGCGATGATGGTTCCAATCAACTTAAAGTAACCGTTAGCGGCAATGCGGCTGGAAAGGTTTACCTGTTTGCCCAAACGCACCATATCATTAAATCAATCCAAACTGCTACAGTTAATAACACTGCAACCTTTACAATAAATAAAGACAAACTTGGCGATGGTATTTCGCAATTCACAGTATTCGATGAACAAAAGCGACCTGTTTGCGAACGGCTTTACTTTAAAAAGCCTGCTAAGTTTTTACAGATTACAACACAAACGGACGCTTCGGTTTATGATCAGCGCCATAAAGTAACTTTGAATGGCACAATAGGTAACCAGGTGACAAAGGCTGATTTGTCGTTAGCCGTATATCGTACAGATACTTTGCAAGCTGATAAGCAGGAACACATTTTGAGTTATCTTTTCCTGCGGTCCGACCTGAAGGGCTGGATAGAAGACCCTGATTATTACTTCATCTCGAATGACTCGGAAAGCCAGTTGGTAGCAGATAACCTGATGCTTACGCAAGGCTGGCGGACTTTCGATTGGCAAGCTATCCAGTCGGGCAATATGCCTGTTTTTAAGTTTACGCCCGAGTATAATGGGCCTGTTATTACCGCCAAGGTAGCTGCATTAACAAGCGGCACCCCGATAGCCGGGGTAGTGGGCTATCTTGGTATCGTTGGAAAAAGCGTACAAGTTAGTGTAGCCAAAAGTGATGAGAATGGCAGGCTGTCATTCAACATGCACAACTTTTACGGCCCCGCAGAGATAGTAGCCGAAACCGATACGCGTGTTGATAGCACTTACAGGATCGATATCCAGAGTCCTTTTTCTGATCAACATTCTGAAGCAAGTACTTCTAACCTGGATATTACACCGTCGTTGCAGCAAACATTTGCTGACAGAAGCCTGGCTGCACAGGTACAAAATGTTTATAATGGGCCTAACTTATGGCAGTTTGCTGATCCGCATGCTGATAGCAGCGCTTTCTATGGCAAGCCAACAAAGGTTTACCTGCTTGATAATTATACCCGGTTTATCACTTTTGAAGAGGTGATGCGCGAATATATACGCGAGATAAACGTATTCAAAAGCCGGGGCAATTTTCATATCAAGGTAGTTAACGAATATGGCTTTTTACCGGAGGGTGACCCTATGGTTATTGTTGATGGCGTACCATTCTTTAACATGAATAAGGTTTTTGCGCTTGATCCTTTAAAATTCCGCAAGCTCGAAGACGTTCCCTACCGTTATAAATTAGGACCTTCAAACGAAAATGGCGTATTCAGTCTTACAAGCTACAAAGGCGATCTTGGCGGGGCCGAGATAGATCCTCATGCGGTAGTACTCGACTATGAAGGCCTGCAAAAAGAAAGAAGATTTTACGCTCCGGTTTACGAAACAGATCAGCAGCTAGCCAGTCGCATGCCTGATATGCGCAGCACATTGTATTGGTCGCCTATGGTAACGCCGGATGTAAACGGCCACATACATACTGAATTTTATACTTCAGATCAGCCCGGTAAATATATTGTGGTTATGCAGGGGCTAAGTTCAGACGGATTGGCCGGCAGTGGATACACTTCTTTTAACGTGCGCTAGATCAAACGTTGGCTCCGGCATTGCTCTGATTAAGAAAACTGCAGTTAGGATTATTTGTTATTCAGATAAGACCCGAAAAACACTAACCGGCTATGATCAGGAAATTAAAATCAGGTAAATACCGGATCTACTCAAGGAAAGTTGATCCGGATACGCATAAGCGTAAAAATCTTGGCACATTCGATTCAATAGATGACGCAAAAAAGCACGAAAGAGAAATTCAGTATTTTAAGCATCACTAATTAAAATTAAGCTCATGTCCAGCAACAAAGTTTCACTGCACCGGGTAATCAAGGCATCACCCGAAAAGGTATACCGTGCGTTTACCGAGCCCCTGGCACTCGCATCATGGTTGCCGCCATATGGTTTTCTTTGCACTGTCCACGAGATCAACGTGCAGGTTGGTGGTACTTACCGGATGCCTTTTCAGAATTTTACTACCGGAAAATTAGAGTCGTTTGGCGGGGTGTATTTAGAGATAAAACCCAATGAACTGCTGAGATATAAGGACAAATTTGACGACCCAAACTTGCCCGGCGAAATGAGCTATACTGTATGGCTCCAAAAAACTTTGGCTGGTACCGACCTGAAAATTCTGCACGAAAACATACCCGCTGCCATACCTGCTGAAATGTGTTACTTGGGCTGGCAGGACTCACTGGATAAATTGACCAGACTAGTAGAACCTGATATACCAGATGCCTGATAAATATATTTAAGCGTTTACGTTCAGAGCGCGTGAACAAGTATTATCAACTGATAATCAACAATTTATTTTTTGAAAATTGATGTTCTCATCTTTTTGCTACTGAAATATTACCGTTTATTCTCCTATCTAAATTTTCGCTTACCACTTCAAAAAAAATAAAACTACAAAAATAGTTTGCAAACTATAAAAATAGTTCTAGCTTTGGTTAACTATAAAAATAGTTTGCTATGAATATTAAGGAACTCACCAAAGCCGAAGAGCAGATAATGCAGCTATTATGGCAATTAAAAGAAGCCATAGTAAAGGACATCATTGAGCGAATGCCCGAGCCCAAGCCGGCTTACAACACCGTATCAACCGTGGTGCGGGTTTTAGAAGGCAAAGGTTTTATTGATCATAAAGCTTATGGCAATTCACATGTGTATTTCCCGCTGATCAGCGAGGCACAATACCGGAAATTCACTTTCGACAAGATGATGAGCAATTATTTCAGTAACTCCTATGAGAGCCTGGTGTCATTTATCGCCAATGAAAAAAAGCTGGACATCAGGCAGCTGGATGAATTAACCAAATTAATAGAGGACCTTAAAAGTAAAAGGAAATGAACTGGCTCCATTATCTGGCAGAAGCCAACCTGTATCTTGTTGTATTTTACCTGGCCTATTGCATATTTCTGAACCGGGAGACCCACTACCAGCTAAGCCGTTTTTATTTGATATTTAGCTGCGTTGTTTCGTTTATACTGCCGGTTTTGCAAATAGGCGCATTAAGGCCAGTTAAGCAGGTTCAACCTATAAACCATATTGCTTACACTGTACCCCAAACCATGAGTGTAGTTGAACAGCGGCCGGCCCCTGTTGCGAATACAGTAACGCCCGCACCTCCACAGAACTTTACTTTTAAGGATGGGCTATGGTATGCTTATCTCATAGGTTTGTGCACTTCATTGTTACTACTTTTCCTAAGGCTGTTTGCATTATTAAAACTTACACGTAATAAAAGTGCTAAGGAAGATCATTACCAGATGATCCATTTGCCCGGGACAGACATTGCCTTTTCATTTTTCAATTACCTTTTTATTGGCGAAGGTGCTCAAGAATCAAAAACCATGATCAGGCATGAGCTGGTGCATATCCGGCAAAAGCATTCGGCTGATATCCTATTTCTGGAACTATTAAAGATCGTCAACTGGTTTAACCCCTTTATATACCTGCTGCAAAACAGCCTGAAAACAGTCCATGAGTATATTGCCGACGAGCAAACCACGACCCACGAGATGGACGCCTTAACATACTCTTCCTTTTTACTTAAGAATGCTTATGGTACGGGTGGCTCTTCTATCACACATTCGTTTTTCAATTATAACCTGTTAAAAAAGAGAATTATCATGTTAAATCAACAACGCTCGGGTAATTTGGCAAGGCTGAAATACCTGGTAACAATTCCGGTCTGCGCGGTATTACTATGCGCTTCAACGTTGGTGTTCAGCAAAACCTATGCTCTGGTCGACCTTGCGCCTACTAACATAAAATCAACTGCCAGATATGTTACTGTTAACCCCAATCATCCATTTAAACGCAAACGTTTAAAAGTCACACAAAATGGGACAACTATCATAACAGACCAGGTTTCTGTTGGTCAGAAAAACACGAAAAAGGTCTATACAGCTAATGCGATTACCAACTCCGACAAATCACAGCTGCTCAAAAATCACCATATCAAAATAGAAGTAGTTGAAGACAGCACGCTGTTTACTACTAAAGACGGAAAGCTGATGCTACCGGTGGTGAACGTCGATGGCTATTATATGTTAGACCACTTTCTGCACAAGAATGTGCATTATAGTACTATCACTGGTGAAAAGGGTGGATTAGTGGAAATAGGGTTCTCACTCGATAACAATCGTCACATTACCAACGCCAAAGTTGTAAAAAGTGGCGGTGCAAAACTGGATGCCCTTGCGCTGAATGGATTTAATGCCTACCAAGGGGTCGTAAATGACGACCCGGGTAAAAATTTAAAAATAGGGGTATATTTCTTTACAGATGACTACTCGATATTTAAAACCGATTCACTTGGCAAGGACCCTGAATTCGCAGGAGAACTGATCATCACCAACTATAAGTACCCAATCAATGTGACCAGCAAAGGATATGAGTATGACGAAAGCGGCATTGGTCTCCCTGGTGAAGACAACAATATGGCAAATGCCAAAGTTGTGATCTATGACAAAAATGGCGAAGGCACCTGGTATTTCGAAAACAAAATGAGCGCGGCTGACCTAAAGTCATTGAAAGACAAATATGGCTACACCTTTCCGTCGGCATCTGCTATGGCGATACAATTTATCAAGC
>Ga0310811_10002866_pt1 | contig 21633 bp, 17 predicted proteins | sample YCmetagenome_FD_207642 | JGI IMG/M metagenome (GOLD analysis project Ga0310811, IMG submission 207642) | Soil microbial communities from experimental microcosm in Duke University, North Carolina, United States - YC | ecosystem: Engineered > Artificial ecosystem > Soil microcosm > Unclassified ...
GTAAGCCCCAACGCCGGCCGAGGCGCGGAGCGTGCAAGGCCCGCCGGACAGCGTCATGGGTATGCGTGCCGGTTACCTATACTGCTCGAAGCATCGTCGCTGAAAGAAGGCTGAGCCAGTTTGGGGGAGACATGACCGATTTATCGACGCCGCAGGTCCTCGGTGAGCCGAAGCCAAGCGCTTCGACGCGGCTACGTTTCGTGACTGCCGCGGCGCTGTTCGATGGGCATGACGCCGCGATCAACATCGTGAGGCGCATGCTGCAGGCAAGCGGCGTCGAGGTCATTCACCTCGGCCACAACCGAGGCGTCGATGAAGTGGCCGATGCGGCGCTCGACGAGGATGCCGATGGCATCGCCGTGTCGAGCTACCAGGGCGGCCACGTCGAATACTTCAAGTTCCTCGTCGATCGTTTGCGCGAGCGAGGCGGCGAGTCCATCAAAGTATTCGGCGGCGGAGGAGGGGTCATCGTCGCCGCAGAGATCGACGAGCTGCAGCGCTATGGCGTCGAGCGGATCTACTCGCCGCAGGACGGCCAGCGGCTTGGATTGCAGGGCATGATCGACGATATGATTGCCCGCTGCGCCAAGGCTGCTCATCTCCCATCAGCGCTTAGAGGACCGGGCGTGATCGGCGAGATCGACGGCGAAGCCGCCGCCGCCGCTTTGCAAGGCACGGCTGCGCATCGCTGGCGCCGCCTCGCGCGCCTTATCACGTCGCTCGAGGACGGCAGCGCCGATGCCACGACACGGGTTGCGCTTTCGGCGCGCGCAGCGGCGCGCCGCGTTCCCGTGCTCGGCATTACCGGCACGGGCGGTGCTGGAAAGTCGTCGCTCACTGACGAGCTCGTGCGGCGCTTGCGGCTCGATTACGGCGACGCGCTGACGATTGCCGTCATTGCCGTCGATCCGTCACGGCGCAAGTCGGGCGGCGCACTGCTCGGCGATCGTATCCGCATGAACGCGATCGGCGATTGGGGGCACGGTCCACGCGTGTTCATGCGCTCGCTTGCGACGCGTGAGGCGGCGAGCGAGCTGCCCGACGTGCTGCCGGCGGCGGTGATGGCGTGCAAAGCCGCCGGCTTCGATCTGGTCATCGTCGAAACGTCCGGCATCGGGCAAGGCGATGCGGCGATTGTCCGCCATGCTGACCGTTCGCTTTACGTCATGACACCCGAGTTCGGCGCCGCAAGCCAGCTCGAAAAGATCGACATGCTCGATTTCGCCGATTTCGTTGCAATCAACAAGTTCGACCGCAGCGGCGCGGCTGACGCGCTGCGCGACGTGGCCAAGCAAGTCCAGCGCAACCGGGGCGCATGGAGCGTGGAGCCGGAAACACTCCCTGTGTTCGGAACGATTGCCGCACATTTCAATGACGATGGGGTGACGGCGCTTTATCAGCGGATGGCTGTGTCGCTGCAGGAGATCGGGCTGCCGCGTCCGGCGTGCGCCCCGAGCTTGCCGCACAGCGACGCTCGCCATTCCAGCGCGCGCGATGCAATCGTGCCGTCTGCCCGTGTGCGCTACTTGTCGGAAATTGCCGAGACGGTACGCACGTACCGGGCAAGGGTTGAGGCTCAAGCGCAGATTGCGCGCGAGCGCTGGCAGCTGCGTGAGGCGCGACGCATGCTGATCGAGTCGATCGGCGGCGATGCGCTCAGGCGGGCGTCGGAGGGGATGCACGGTTCAGATAGGGCGACGGCTGACGTCGCTGGCGTTGCCGCAGGCTTTGCAGGCGTTGCGGCAAAGACTGATACGCAGTGTGCTGGTCAAGCCGTCAGCGAACCGGCGGGCGAGGTGGTGGCAAGGCTGGACACGTTGATTGCGGCGCGCGACGCACAACTCGGGGCACGCGAGCGAGCGCTCCTCGACGCTTGGCCGAAGACGGTCGCGGGCTACTCGGGCGACGAGCAAGTCGCGAGTGTGCGCGGCCGAGAGATCCGTACATCGCTGACCGTCAAGACGCTTTCGGGCACGACGATGCGCAAGGTATCGCTGCCCAAGTTTGTCGACCCAGGCGAGACCCTTCGCTGGCTGGCGCTCGAGAATCTGCCCGGCTATTTTCCTTTCACGGCGGGCGTGTTCCCCTTCAAGCGCGAAGACGAGGACCCCACGCGCATGTTTGCGGGCGAGGGCGACCCCGCGCGCACGAATCGGCGGTTCAAGCTGCTTTCGGAGGGGATGCCGGCTGCGCGTCTGTCCACTGCGTTCGATTCGGTGACGCTCTACGGCGAAGAGCCGGACGAGCGGCCCGACATCTACGGCAAGATCGGCAACGCGGGCGTATCGGTGGCGACGCTCGACGACATGTCGGTGCTCTACGATGGCTTTGATCTGTGCTCACCGGGCACTTCCGTATCGATGACGATCAATGGGCCTGCGCCGACGATTCTCGCGATGTTCTTCAATGTCGCGATCGATCAACAGCTCGCGCGGCTTGCTGCGAGCTGCGAGAGGGAGGGCCGCATATCCACCGTCGAAGAGAGGAAAGCAGCACGCGCACGTGCGCTGCAGAATGTGCGGGGAACGGTGCAGGCCGACATCCTGAAAGAGGACCAGGGCCAGAACACGTGCATCTTCTCGACCGAGTTCAGCTTGAAGGTCATGGGCGACATTCAGGCGTATTTCGTCGAACACGAAGTGCGCAACTTCTATTCGGCTTCGATTTCGGGCTACCACATTGCCGAAGCAGGCGCGAATCCGATTACGCAGCTCGCGTACACGCTCGCGAACGGGTTCACCTATGTGGAGGCTTATTTGGCGCGCGGTATGACGATTGACGAGTTCGCGCCCAATCTGTCGTTTTTCTTCTCGAACGGCATGGAGCCCGAGTACACGGTGATCGGACGTGTGGCACGGCGCATCTGGGCGATCGCGCTGCGCGAGCGCTATGGCGCCAACGAGCGTAGCCAGAAGCTGAAGTACCACGTGCAGACGTCGGGACGCAGTCTGCACGCTCAAGAAATCGACTTCAACGATATCCGCACGACACTGCAAGCGCTCATTGCCGTCTATGACAACTGCAACTCGCTGCATACGAACGCTTATGACGAGGCCATCACGACGCCGACCGAGGACTCTGTCCGCCGGGCGCTAGCGATCCAGCTGATTCTTCAGCGCGAATGGGGCCTCGCAAAAAATCAGAACGCCAATCAGGGCAGCTTCATCGTCGAAGAGTTGACGGATCTTGTCGAAGCGGCGGTGCTCGCGGAGTTTGACCGGCTGACCGAGCGCGGCGGCGTGCTGGGCGCCATGGAGACAGGCTACCAACGCGGCCGCATTCAGGATGAGTCGATGCTGTATGAGCATCGCAAGCACGACGGCTCTTATCCGATCGTGGGCGTGAACACGTTTGTTGGAAAGCGCGTGCAGGATGCGCCGCCACCGCTCATGCTCGCCCGCTCGACACGCATGGAAAAGGAAAGTCAGCTCGCGCGGCTTGCGGCGTTCCACGAGCGGCACCGCGAGGAGGCCGGGCCAATGCTGCGCCGCCTGCAACAGGCCGTCATCGATGACGAGAACGTGTTTTCGGTGCTGATGGATGCGGTGCGTGTCTGCTCGCTCGGGCAGATCACGCATGCGCTATTCGAGGTAGGGGGGCAATATCGACGTACGATGTAACGCTGGACGTTGCATCGTGTACGTCGACATCGACGCTAAAGCGACAAGCGGGCTCGCGCCTCGCTGTACTCGAGCTTGAGCCGCTCGACAAGTTCAGCCACGCTCGGAATGTCGTCCATGAGACCGACGCCTTGGCCCGCGCCCCAGATGTCTTTCCACGCTTTGGCCTTGTCGCTCGTGAAGTTCATCGTCGACTTGTCCGACTCCGGGAGGTCATCCGGATCGAGGCCGGCATTGACGATGCTCTCGCGGATATAGTTGCCGTGCACGCCGGTAAACAGGTTCGTGTAGACGATGTCGGCCGCACTCGAATTGACGATCGCTCGCTTGTAGCTGTCCACGGCATGGGCCTCCTTGGTCGCGATGAAGCGCGTGCCCATATAGGCGAGATCCGCGCCCATTGCCTGCGCGGCGAGGATCGAAGCACCTGTCGCGATGGCGCCCGAGAGCACGATCGGGCCGTCGAAGATGCGCCGCACTTCACCGACGAGCGCGAAAGGCGAAAGCGTGCCCGCGTGTCCGCCTGCACCGGCCGCCACGAGAATGAGGCCGTCGACGCCAGCTTCAAGTGCCTTTTGCGCATGGCGCAAATTGATGACGTCGTGTAGCACGATGCCGCCATAGCTGTGCACCGCGTCGATCATCTCCTTCACGGGGGCGCGCAGGCTCGTGATGAAGATCGGCACCTTGTGATCGACGCAGACGCGCACATCGTGCTCGAGCCGCGCATTCGACTGATGAACGATCTGATTGACCGCGACCGGGCCGACCGTTGCGCCCGGGTTCGCGGCCTTATGCGCGGCGAGGGCTTCGTCGATTTGCGTGAGCCATTCGTCCAGCAACTCCGCCGGCCGCGCGTTGAGCGATGGGAACGAACCGACGATGCCCGCCTTGCATTGTGCGAGCACGAGCTCGGGATAGCTGACGATGAACATCGGCGATGCGACGACAGGCAAGCTCAGGTGCTGCAGAACAGCGGGCAGGGCCATGACGCAAGTCTCCTTGGTGCATCACGAAGAGAACGATCGTTCGATTATACGGACCGCGCCGCCCTGGCGTCCGGGTGCTTTGTTCTGTTGGAGGGAGTGCTCGGCCTCTATTGGCTCGAGTCCCGGCCCGGTGCAACCGATGCGGCCAATTGGCTTTGCATGCCCGGCACCAGACCGAGGGCGCATCATCGGTTTGGCGGCTGCCGATGGAGTGGCCAGTCCCGTAGTTGGATCGTCAACGAAGAGGAAATGAAAGATTTGATCTGACGGAAGTCGGCGGAGCCAAGCGGATTTCGCAGGGAAATCACCGATGCTCGAGCCGGCGCGCACCGGTATCATGGTGGCGACGCTTTGATCACGTCGTAAATTGAGCCGTTCGTCATCCGTGACGAGCGGTTTTCTTTTTGGTGCTCGCTGTTTTGTAACAGGGCGCGTCGTCAGTCGTCGCCCTCCGCTTAATGAAACGGCCACTTCCCTCAATCGCGCAATGCGACGTCCACCACCGGCGCGCCCGTCAGCGCAATCAGTTCGTCGGGCGACAAATTGAAGACGGCATGAGGATGGCCGGCCGCGGCCCAAAGGCTATCGAACTGAAGCAGATCCGAATCGATGAGCGTGACGGGCGTCGTCGCATGCCCGATCGGACAGACACCGCCGATTGCATAGCCGGTCTTGTCCCGGACAAACTGGGCATCGGCACGTCCAATCGCACCGACTTCGCGTGCAACCTTGGCTTCATCGACGCGGTTCGCACCGCTTGCAATCACAAGCACGGGTGCGTCGTCCTCGCGTCGGCGAAAGAGAATCGATTTCGCGATCTGCGCAACCAAGCAGCCGAGCCCGGCCGCCGCCTCCGCCGAGGTTTTGCCCGTTTGGGGCAGCATGACGACCCGCTTGTCATGCCCGCGCTCGCGAAGCAGCAATGCGACGCGCCGCGCCGAATCGGGCAAATTGACGAGCGCCTTCAAGTCGTCATCGTTATCAAGCATGTTCGGTGGCGTCATGGGTTCGTTGTCCATAGCGAAAGCGAAAACAACATCGTAATCAGTCAAGGCGTCCTGATTCATCTGCACTTAGAGCGCCACGCGCGCGTCATGCTTACCTTACTGACTGCCTTGCGATTCCTTTGCTTTTGCAAGCAGTGCGCGCCCCGCGCGAGAACCATTGGGGCGGCCAATTGCGGTCGAAATGAACTCGCCGATGGCGGTGACCCTTTGAAGGTCGACACCGGTTTCGATGCCCAATCCGTTCATCAAATAGAGCACGTCTTCCGTTGCCACGTTGCCCGTGGCCCCCTTCGCGTACGGGCAGCCACCGAGGCCGGCCACCGACGCATGAAAAATCACGATGCCTTCCAAGAGCGACGCATAAATGTTGGCGATTGCCTGCCCATACGTGTCATGAAAGTGTCCCGAGAGCTGCTCGCGAGGAAACACCTTGGTGACAGCGGCAAATATCTCGTGCGTGCGCTTGGCCGTGCCGACGCCGATCGTGTCGGCAATGTCGATCTCGTCGCACCCGAGCGCCGCGAATCGCTGCACGACGTCGACGACGGAGGTTACGGGCACCTCGCCTTGATAGGGGCAACCGAGCGCGCAGGAGATGCTCCCGCGCAAGCGCAGGCCCTGATCTTTCGCGGCACGCGCGACGGGCTCGAACCGAGCGACGCTCTCGGCGATGCTGCAGTTGATGTTTCGCTGTGAAAAGGCTTCGCTCGCCGCACCAAAGATGACCACTTCGTCGGCACGCGCTTCGAGCGCCGCTTCGAAGCCTTTGAGGTTCGGCGTGAGCACTGAGTAGAGCGTGCCTGGGCGGCGCGTGATGCCCGCCATCACTTCGGCTGCATCCGCCATTTGCGGTACCCACTTGGGGGATACGAACGACGTAGCTTCGATGTTCGGAAAGCCGGCTTCCGACAGCTGGTTGACGAGATCGATCTTGACAGCGGTCGGCACCCGCTGCTTTTCGTTTTGCAGCCCATCGCGCGGGCCAACTTCGACGATCTTCACTGCGCGAGGCATGGACATGTCATCTCTCCAAGCGATTGATGAGGACTGCCGACTAATGGCGCGCGACGCCGCTTAAGTGTAGAACGCGAGCCTCAGTAGCCGCGCGCGCGGTTGACGACGCCGGTGACCCGCTCGCCGCGCTCGAGCGCCGCGATTTTTTCTGCGATCTGTGCGACGGCCGGTTCACGCAACGTGACGGCCGAGACATGCGGCGTGATGGTCACGCGCGGCTCGCGCCAGAACCGGTGATCGGGCGGCAGCGGTTCTTGTGCGAATACATCGAGTGTCGCGGCCGCGATCCGGCCCTCGCCGAGCGCGTCGAGCAAGTCGGCTTCGACAAGATGCGCGCCACGTGCGAGGTTGATGAGATACGCCCCGCGCGCAAGCTTCGCGAAGGTCGAGCGGTTCAGAATGCCATCGGTTTCGGGCGTACTTGGCAACAGATTGACGAGGACTTTCACGCCGTCGAGAAATGCATCGAATTCGTCATGGCCGGCGAAAGTCTCGATGCCTTCGAGCGATTTGCGGCTGCGGCTGTAGCCCCGTACGGGGAGACCCAGCGATGCGAGGGTCTTTGCGACATGGGCGCCGAGCACACCCAGGCCTAGCACCCCGACCGTGAACGTCTCGCGCGCATGCGCGGCAAGGGGGCGCCAGCATGGGTCGGATCGGCGCTGCGCCAGCTCGTATTCGTCGAAGCGGCGCAGGTAGCGCAATACCGCATAGGCGGCATATTCGGCCATTTGATCGGCCATGCCGGTGTCTTCGAGCCGGATGACGGGCACATCCGGTGGCAGCGTGCCCGGTGCATTGCGCTCGATTGCGAGCAGCGCGTCGACGCCGGCAGCGAGATTAAACACTGCCTTGAGCCCGGCGCGCTCCGCGAAAAGCTCATGCGGCGGCCGCCAGACGAGCGCATAGTCGGCGGGAGCCGTGTCTCCGGGTTGCCACGCGCGAATGTCAGCGTGGGGCAATGCACGGGTGAGCGACGACAGCCATTCGGCTGTCTCTGCTGCTTCGGGCAAGTGAACGAGGATATCCATGCGTTGGCTTAAGCGGGCGACAGCGCGTCGCAACAAGGAGAATGCCCGTCATTCTACGTTTTCGGTGGCTACCGTGCGACAGCCACGCGACACCCGCACGCGCGGGCCTTATTCCTTGTGGCATCCCTCGGTACAGGCTTCCTTCGACGTCAACTGTCCCGCTGATTGCGGCTGAATGCCGAGCCGTGCAAAGAGCTGGCGATCGGCGTCGGCCTGGGGGTTGCTCGTGGTCAGCAGCGCATCGCCGTAAAAGATCGAGTTGGCTCCCGCCATGAAGCAAAGCGCCTGCACGGCGTCATCCATCTGCTGCCGACCTGCCGACAGCCGCACCATCGCGCTTGGCATCGTGATCCGCGCCACGGCGATCGTGCGTACGAATTCGAACGGGTCGAGCGGCTCGACCTCGCCGAGCGGTGTGCCTTCGATGGCTACGAGGTGATTGATCGGCACTGATTCCGGGTACGGGTCCATATTTGCGAGCTGTGCGATGAGCCCCGCGCGAGCACGACGTGATTCGCCCATGCCGACGATGCCGCCGCAACAGACGTTGATGCCGGCATCGCGAACACGCTCTAGCGTGTCGAGACGGTCCTGGTAGGTGCGCGTCGAAATGATCTGCCCATAGAACTCGGGCGATGTGTCCAGGTTGTGGTTGTAATAGTCGAGCCCTGCTTCGCGCAGTGCCGTGGCCTGGTGATCATCGAGCATGCCGAGCGTCATGCAGGTTTCGAGCCCCAGCGCCTTCACGCCGCGAATCATCTCCTGAATCGGCTCGAGATGGCGCTCCTTCGGGTTGCGCCAAGCGGCCCCCATACAAAAGCGCGTCGCACCGCTTTCCTTTGCCGTGCGCGCTGCGCTCAAAACGTCTTCCACGTCCATCAACTTTTCGGCTTTGAGGCCGGTGTCGTAGTGCGACGATTGCGAGCAGTATTTGCAATCCTCTTCACAGCCACCGGTCTTGATCGACAGCAGTGTCGACAGCTGCACAGCGTTCGCATCGAAATGCTCGCGATGCACTTGCTGCGCGCGGAACAGCAGGTCATTGAACGGCAGCTCGTAGAGCGCGGCGACGTCGGCGACGCGCCAGCGGACGCTGTCCGGCGCCGGTGTCGGCGGCGTGGCGATGGTCAGCGTCGATTCGGTTTGGGCTTGAGTCATGTCGTCGATCCTTTCAGGCAAGGGGCGCGGTTACCGTGTTCATCCGTCAGCCAGGGTGACGCTGCCGCACGGCAAACCGGCGTTAGCGCGAGCTTTGTACGCCGCGCATGTTGTTAAGGAGTCCTGTGATGTCCAGGTGGGACGCCGCTCGCTCGGGCGATGCCGGTACGATGCGCGGCACGGTGCCGAGAAGCGGGGCATCGTGCTCGCGCGCGAGCCAGCCGCTCACCGCCTGGATGTTCTCGTCAGGATAAAGCATGTTGGGGTCGATCAGGTTGGCGACCCAGCCTGCGATGCGCAGCCCGCGCTTCGCGATCGATTCTGCCGTCAGCAGCGCGTGGTTGATGCAGCCGAGCCGCATGCCGACGACGAGCACGACCGGCAGTGACAGTGCGTGCGCAAGATCGGCGGTGTCGCGCGTGTCATCAAGCGGCACCCGAAAGCCGCCCACACCCTCGACAACGACGATGTCGGCGCGTTGCATCGCTTTGCGATGGCATTGCACGATGTGCTCGAGATCGAGCGAGACGCCTTCGCGCGCGGCGACGATATGCGGTGCGGCGGGCGCTTTCAGCAGGTACGGCGTGCGGATGGCAGGCGGCAGGGCGACACTGGCCGCGGCATCGAGCGCGTCCGCGTCTTCGTTATGCCACTCCCCGTCGCGCTCGGTGGCTCCAGCGGCGATGGGCTTCATCGCTGCCGCGCGCAATCCGGCCTGCCTGAAGCCATGAAGCAACGCACAGGAAATAAATGTCTTCCCGATCTCCGTATCGGTACCGGTCACGAAGAGCGACAGCGGCGCGCTCATGCTTCGTCCCCGGTGGCGATTCGGCTCAGCGCCGCTTCGAGCCGCGCCAGATCGTCCAACGAGTGCGCGGCCGACAGCGAGATGCGCAGGCGCGACGTGCCGACGGGAACGGTCGGTGGCCGGATGGCGGGCACCCAGAGCCCCTCGGCCTGAAAGCGTGCCGCGAGCGCGAGCGTCGTTTCGTTGTCGCCGATGATGAGCGGCTGGATCGCCGTATGTGAATCGACCGGCTGCCAGCGCGTCGCGCGAAGCAGGCCGCGCGTTCGCTCTATCAGCGATGCGAGGTGGGCGCGGCGCGCGTCGCCTTCATCGCTCGCGATGATCGCGAGGCTTGCCGATACGGCGTGCGCCACGGCGGGGGGCGCCGCCGTCGTGAAAATGTAGGGGCGTGCACGCTGTACAAGCCACTCGATCACCGTCTCATGCGCGATGACGGCAGCACCCGCCACGCCCGCTGCTTTTCCGAACGTGCAGATGTAGACGAGATGCGGCGAGCGCAACGCGAGCTGAGCAAGCACGCCGCGCCCTTGTGGGCCGAGCACGCCGAAGCCGTGTGCGTCGTCGACGACGAGCCAAGCGCCGTGACGCTCGGCAAGCGCAAGCAATTCGGCCAGTGGCGCGACGTTGCCGTCCATGCTGAAAACGCCGTCCGTGACGATCAGCTTGGCATCGGACTCACACGCATCGAGCATGGCCGCCAGCGCAGCGATATCGCCATGCGGATAGATTTGCACATCGGCGCGCGAAAGGCGTGCCCCGTCGATCAGCGATGCATGATTGAGCGCATCGGAAAAGAGTGTCGTGTTACGCCCGGCCAGCGTTGTCAGCGTGGCCAGATTCGCCATGTAGCCGGTGCTGAAGCTGAGTGCGCGCGGCGCATCGACGAAGCTGCCGCAGAACGCTGCGACATCGTCTTCAAGCTGAACGTGCGCGCGAGAGTGGCCGCCGAGCAGATGCGAGCCGCCGCTGCCCGCGCCATAGCGCCTTGCTCCTTGCGCGAGCGCGTCAACCAGCGCGGGGTGCGCGGCGAGCCCCAGGTAATCGTTGCTGGCGAAACCGACGATGTCGCGGCCGTCGATATTCATATGGGCGGCGCAGGGCGTCTCGGCGGTGCGCCGCCGGCGCGTGAGCCCGCGCGACTCGACATCGGAGAGGCCTTCGCGCAACGTATCGAGCAGACTCATCGATTCACCCCGTTCGCCAATGTCGCTTCGAATGTTTCGTGCGTACGTGCCGCGATCAACGCGATTTCTTCGTCGTCCAAAATATATGGCGGCATCAGGTAGACGGTCGTACCGATCGGGCGCAGCAGCAACTCCCGCGACAGCGCATTTTCGAAGAAGCGGCGCGAGAACGTGCGTGCGGCGTCGCCCTCGAGCGCGGCATCGAAGGCGATGATCGTGCCGCAGCGTCGCACATGGCGGACCGCGTCATGCTTCAGTAGCGGGCTAAGCGCTTCCATCAGCGCCGCCGACTTGCGCTCGTTGACAGCGAGCACGTTGTCGCTTTCAAAGAGATCGAGCGTCGCGAGTGCGGCCCGGCATGCGAGCGGATTGCCCGTGTAGGAATGCGAGTGCAGGAAGCCGCGCGTCGTGTCGTCGTCGTAGAAAGCCGCGAAGATTTCGTCACGCGAAAGCACGATCGACAAGGGCAGGTAGCCGCCGCTGATCCCCTTCGATAGGCACAGGAAATCCGGCCAGACGCCGGCTTGTTCGCTGGCAAAAAATGTCCCCGTGCGCCCGCACCCGACGGCAATTTCGTCAGCGATCAAATGCACGTCGTATTCGTCGCAGAGCGCGCGCAGGCCGGCAATGTAAGACGTATCGTGCATTGCCATGCCGGTTGCGCACTGCACGAGCGGCTCGACGATCAATGCGGCGATGCGTCCCGCGCGCGATTCGAAAAGCGCACGAACGTCGTCGAGCGCGCGCCGGGCTACGTCAGCGGCAGTCTCGCCCGCTTGCGCGCGGCGCGCGTCGGGCGATGCGGCGACATGTGCGCAGCGGATCAACGGATCGTAGGCGTCCTTGAACAAGGCGACATCGGTGACGCCGAGTGCCCCAATCGTCTCCCCGTGGTAGCCGTTCGCAATGCAGACGAATTCGCGCTTTTCATCATGACCGCGGTTGCGCCAGCAGTGAAAGCTCATCTTCAAGGCGATTTCGACGGCCGAGGCGCCATCCGACGCGAAGAACGCATGCCCGAGCGTGCCGTGCGTGAGCCGCGAGAGCCGTTCGGCCAGCTCGACGGCGGCTGTATGGGTGCAGCCCGCGAGCATCGCATGCTCGAGCGTATCGAGCTGCGCCTTCAACGCCGCATTGATGCGCGGATTCGCATGCCCAAAAAGATTGACCCACCAGGAGCTGATGCCGTCGAGATAGCGGCGGCCGTCGTGATCGAAAAGCCACGCGCCGCTGCCGCGCGCCACGGCAACGAGCGGCAGGCGCTCATGGTGCTTCATCTGAGTGCAGGGGTGCCAGACAGCGGCAAGGCTGCGCGCGACCCAATCGTTAGAAGCCTCGCTGCGCACTTGCGTGCTCGACACTTCCCTCGACGCATCGACGTTCATGTGCTTGTGTTCCATTGCTTAGCATCCGCAGGCGAAAACCGCGGACGTATACATCATTTTTTTAGGTGCCAAGCCTCGCTGACGAGCCCGCGAGAGCCAAAAGTGGACGTGAGAGTAGCGCGTTCCGCGTCGCGATGCACGTTTTGCGCGTGCTGCTCGATTGCGCCGTTTGGCGGCCGTTCGTTACAGCTCGCGGCGATTGCTCGCAAATCACGAGATTTCGCGGTGGTTGACGACGGCAGAGTCTAGGCGCTGGACGAGAGAAAATACGCAAACGCAGGGCTCCATCGCGCACGGGCGTCGCTATTGGCCCATTTTCAGAGAAGCCGGTGCTTGGACTCCGCAGGCGGGCAAGCGGAAGGCGGACAGGCGCCCCTGCCGGTCATTTGCTCATTTTTTGATGGCCATCAACGGCCATCAACGACTGGCGAGCGAAGCGTGATTGGGCGCTTCACCCGGTTCATCGGCTCGATCAACTCGATTAGCTTGATCGTCGCCACTCGACGATGCCGTTCGGGTGCCCTCGTTCCAGACGACCGAATCGTCAACCGCGTAGAGCCGGCACGCCTCGCCGTGGTTTTCCTTGCTGCAATTGGAGAGGGCGACGGATATCGGATCGTCGCCGCCCTCGGCCCACGACCAGGCGCCTGAACGCGCGACGGCAAACGCGCGGCTCGGAAACTGGCGGAGAAACTTCCGATAGGCGGCGCGGCCGGCTGCATCGAGATACGGGACCGCCTCGATGGCATCGACCGCCGCGTAGCCCGAGGCAGGTGGCACGGCAGGCGCCTCAACGCGGTACTCCGTGCGCGTGGGCATGTGGATACGGTTAAGGAACGCCTCGACGGACGGCCACCAGAGGGACACGCTGTCGCGATCGACGACGAGCCGGTGTGCATCGTTCTTGTAGCGGCCTACGTCGACCATCGTCGCGCTCGCGCCTTGATCGGTGTAGGCAGCGTACATGCGTGCGGTCAGTTCGGGCGTCCAGATCGAGTCGTTATCGCCGTAGAGCCAGAGCGACGGCAGTTGCACGTGCTCGCCATAGGATTCGAATGCGTGAGTCAGATTGTTCTGCCAACCCGAGCAAGCGTCCTGCCGTAAGCCGCCGGAGAAGTTGATCAGGCCGCGCACGCCGGGGGCCGCTCGCATGCCATAGGCGATTGTCGCCAGGCCGCCGTGCGAGGTGCCGGCTACGACGATACGCGACGCATCGACATACGGCTGCTGCGACATGTAGGCAATCGTTGCCGCCACGTCATCGGCTTGCATGATCCCATTTTTCTCGACATTGCAGCCTTCCTGGCGATACGTGCCGTCGGAATTCGCGAAGCCCTCTCGGTTAGGCGCCACCACAACATAGCCGCGGCGCACGAACTCGCGCGCGAAGGCCAGCGGCCGGCTGCGGCTCTGTGCCCCCGGATCACCCGCTATCTTGCCGTGATTGAACACGACCAAGGGGAAGGGGCCCGGGCCATCGGGCTTGAAGATCGTCGTCTCGAGCGTGATATTGCCCGTGCCGTCGACGGGGACACGCACGACCCGTTCGTTCAGGTCGCCAGCGAGAAGCGGCAGTGCCGTTTCTCGGAGATTGGGGCCGGCCGCGTCGGCGGCTGAAAGCGGCCGTTTTGCGGAAGTGGCGAGCGCGACCCGCTGTACCGTTGCGTCGGGGCTCGCCTGCGCCTGAGCGCCTATCCACGCACACGCACAGACCCATCCCACCAAGACGTTCTTCCAACTCATGCGTACCTGCTCTGAAAACAAGTCATGCCGACGCCGGGTTTCTTGGAACTCGTGCGAATGCGTATCCGCGCATCAGTCTCACGGCCTTGCTCGAAAAAGCTGGCAAAAGCCGCGATTCGCCGCACAGGCTATCGCGGCGTGAACCGGCAGCCGTCGGCGTGGACGAAAAACGCGGGGATGCGGCGCGAGACGCATGCCGTGTCGACCGACGGCACGAACCGACGGCAGCCGACAATTCGCCTTAGCGTACGCGTCAAAACGATATCGATCCTAGCTCACCAAAATGAAATGTGTCATTGAGGAGAGTCCGGATTTGCGAAGCATTGTCGTTTGGCATAAGCACGCGGTCATGCACAAAAAAACGGTAAGCCGGTTGAAAGTGGGGTCAGTGCTCGTGCACGTCTCCGTCCACATAGCGCCAGCGTCCGTCGGTACCGCGTACGAAACGGCTGACTTCATGCAAACGGTGCCCACGTCCACCGGATTTGAAACGGGCGACGAATTCCACCACAGCGTGCGTATCGTCGAGCACCTCGAAACGTTTGATTTGTAGTCCTAACCATCTCGGGGTTTCCGGCGATTCGAGATCGACCGAGAGATCGTCTGGACTGGAAACATCCCACGTCGCACGTAGGTAGTCGGCATCCCCGACCACGTAGGCCGTATAGCGCGAGCGCATGAGCATAAGCGCCGTGGGCGCTATCGTCGCTCCGCTCAGCAAGGGTCCGCAGCATTGGGCGAACGGCGGCGCTTTGTGCGACGAGGGTGGCTTGAGTGAGGCCCCGCCGCAGGGGCACTCGAGTGGCGAGGATGTGAGGCTTCGGGAGGTCGATGGTTTCATGGGGCGATTTTACGCGGGCCGCGCTTCATGACGGCGTTCAACCGGCCCAGGGTTAGAGGGTTTCTCGCTCCAGCCCACGCGCGATCAGCATCTTCTGAATATCACTCGTACCCTCATAGATCTGGCACACGCGCACATCCCGGTAGATTCGCTCGACGGGAAAATCGCTGACATATCCGTAGCCTCCGAACGTCTGCAGTGCGGCCGAGCAGATCCGTTCGGCTGCCTCGGAGGCAAAGAGCTTCGCCATGGCAGCCTCGGTCAGGCAGGCCTTGCCGGCATCCTTGAGCGAGGCCGCGTGCCAGACCAACTGCCGCGCTGCTTCGAGCTGCGTCGCCATTTCCGCAAGGCGGAACTGCACCGCTTGATGATCGAAGATACGTTGTCCGAAGCTTTTTCTCTCTTTGGCATAAGCGAGCGCCGCCTCGAGTGCCGCGCGCGCCATGCCAACGCTTTGGGCCGCAATGCCGATCCGCCCACCCTCAAGGCCCGAAAGGGCGATACGGTAGCCATCGCACTCTTCGCCGATGCGGTTGGCGCGCGGTATGCGGCAGTGGTCAAAAACGATCTGCGCTGTATCGGAGGAATGCTGGCCGAGCTTGTCTTCGAGGCGAGCGACGATGTAGCCCGGCGCGGTCGTCGGTACGATGAAGGCGCTGATTCCCCGCTTGCCGGCTGACTTGTCGGTCACGGCGAGGACGATCGCCACATCGCCGCTCTTGCCGCTCGTGATGAACTGCTTGACGCCGTTGATCACGTAATCGCCGCCTTCGCGCACCGCTGTCGTAGAGAGCGCTGAGGCGTCCGACCCCGCCTGCGGCTCGGTCAGGCAGAACGCGCCCAGCATATCGCCGCGCGCAAGCGGCGTCAGCCAATCGCGCTTTTGCTCGTCGTTGCCGTAGGCGAGCAGGATGCTGCAGACGGGACAGTTGTTGACCGAGACCGCGGTCGAGGTGCCACCGTCGCCCGCCGCAATCTCCTCGAGTATCAAGGCGAGTGCGAGCGCATCGAGCCCGGCGCCGCCGTACTCGTTCGGCACGAGCACCCCGTATGCGCCGAGTTCTGCGAGTTGGCGATGCACGTCTTTCGGAAACGTGCGCTCGCGGTCCCACGTTGCTGCGCGAGGTGTGATGGCCTCGCGCACGAAGGTGCGCACTGCGTCACGAACCATCACGTGGTCTTCATCCAGCACCATGTTGTCGCCTCCGGCCTTATTCGGTTTCCCCGGTTGCTTCGTTGTCGTTCCCGCGGTTCGTCGCTTATTCGTCGCGTTACCACTCTACCGGCGTTCCGTCGTACTGCAGGAACCGCCCGTTGAACGTTGCGCGCGCAACGCCGGCCTGCGCAATGACGGCGCGCAGGCCGGCGACACTGCGGTCAGGCTCGAGCACTGCCTGTGCGCCGCCCATGTCCGTGCGTACCCAGCCGGGATTCAGTGCAATGCAGGCGGCGCGCCGCGTTTGCAGCGATGCGACGCGCAGCGCACTGTTGAGCGCCGCCTTGCTCGCGCGATACAGCCAACCTGTCGTGCCGTTCGCATCGCCGATGCTGCCCATGCGGCTCGATAACACGGCCAGCACGCCTCCAACCGATTCGACGCGAGGCAGCAGCACCGGCATCATCAACATCGGGCCGCGCACATTGGTTGCCATCACGTAGTCGAAATCCTCGGCGGTAAACGATTCGACGCCGCCAGTGTGCGGCCCGTAGACGCCCGCGCCGATGACGGCGACGTGAAGCTCTTCGTCAGCGATCTTGTCGGCAAATGCGTCTATGTCCTGAGGCTCCGTCACATCGAGCCGGATTGTCTCGGCACCGAGGCCCCGCGCAATGTCATCGAGCGCTTTATCGTCTCGCGCCGTCGCGATGACACGCCAACCCGCTGCACGATATTGCCGCACGAACTCGCGCCCGATGCCGCGAGATGCGCCTACGATCAAAGCTGTGCTCATCGTTCGTACTCCTCGATCACATCGGCGGGTGCCCTACGGTGCCGGTGGGCGTTGAGTCGATCGATAGACCGACAGGCCGACGACACCAACGAGCGTTCCGCGTGCCCGGTGAGGGTTTCGATTTGCGGCATCGACGTGCTGATTTGTCGACGAATAGGTCCGTCGAAACGGCGAGATCAGCGCGTGGACGTTACTAGAGCAGCTCAATGCCCATCGCCGTTGCCTCGCCGCCGCCAATGCACAAGCTCGCCACGCCGCGCTTGCTGCCGTGCTTCTTCAAAGCGCCAATGAGCGTGACGATAATGCGTGCGCCTGAAGCGCCGATCGGATGGCCCAGCGCACAGGCGCCCCCGTGGACGTTCACCTGCTCGGGGGCGAGACCGTGTTCTTTCATGGCGGCCATCGTCACGACGGCGAATGCCTCGTTGATTTCGTACAGGTCGACGTCGGCGGCTTGCCAGCCGGTTTTGTCGAACAGATTGCGGATGGCGCCGACTGGCGCCGTTGTGAACTGCGCCGGCTCTTGGGCGAACGTGGCATGACCGACGATGCGCGCAAGCGGCGTCATGCCGAGCCGCTCGGCCGTCGATGCGCGCAGCAGCACTAGGGCCGCAGCGCCGTCTGAGATCGATGACGAGTTCGCCGCCGTTACCGTTCCCGTTTTACTGAATGCAGGCTTGAGCGTCGGGATCTTCTCGATATTTGCCTTGAACGGCTGCTCGTCGCGTGCGATCGTCACCTCGTCGCCTTTGCGGCCCTGAATTTTGACGGGGGCGATTTCCCAGTCGAAGGTGCCGTCTTCATTGGCGCGTTTCGCGCGCATGAGCGATTCGATGGCGAACGCATCCTGCGCTTCGCGTGTAAAGCCGAAGGAGGCCGCGCAAGTTTCGGCGAACGTGCCCATCAACCGGCCTTTGTCATACGCATCTTCAAGGCCGTCGTAAAACATGTGGTCAATGACTTGCCCATGCCCCATACGCATGCCGGCGCGTGCCTTCGGCAGCAGGTAAGGCGCATTCGTCATGCTTTCCATGCCGCCCGCGACGATCACATCGGCTGAGCCGGCCAAGAGCATATCGTGCGCAAACATTGCCGCACGCATGCCCGAGCCGCACATCTTGTTGACGGTCGTACAGCCCGTTGAAACCGGCAGCCCTGCGCCGAGCGCCGCTTGCCGTGCCGGGGCCTGACCGAGGCCGGCGGGCAGGACGCACCCCATCAGCACTTCGTCGATCTGGTGCGGCTGCAAGCCCGCGCGCGCGAGCGCCGCTTCAATGGCGATGGCGCCTAGTTGTGGCGCCGCAAGTGCCGCCAGTTCGCCCTGAAAGCCGCCCATGGGCGTGCGGGCCGCCGCTGCAATGACAATGGGATCTCCGGTACCGCGCTTTGCGTCAGTCATCTCTGAGCTCCTTGATTACGCCGCCGACGACCGCCTCCACCTTCTTCAGCTCAGCCGCGTCGGCGGCTACCGTGTCGATGTCTGCGGCGCTGGCCCGATTGGCCGATAGGGCGGCGACGCAACGTTCATAAGTACTGCTTAGCATGTCGAAGTTCGAAATCGTCATGCCGAGATCGCGCATGCGGCCATCATGCACGCCGTATGCGAAGCCGTGCACCATGAGCGGCTGGCTGCGTGCCCAAGCGTCGTTGACGATCGTCGTGCGGCACACGTTCACGACTTGTTCGATCGTATTCAATTCGACGAGGCGCCGGTGCCGTGCCTCGCCGATCGGCCATTCGTCGAGCAGCGCCGCATGCTTGGCGCGCACATCGTGAATATGGTGAAGCCAGTTGTCGGCAAGACCGACGCGCTTGTCGAAGAGAGCCGCGCCGACACCCGAGCAGCCGTAGTGGCCCACCACCATAATGTGCTTCACCTTGAGCAGATCGACTGCGAACTGGATCACAGACAGACAGTTCAAATCCGAGTGAACGACGACGTTCGCGATGTTGCGGTGGACGAACACTTCCCCTGGCGGCAGGCCGATGATCTGGTTGGCCGGCACGCGCGAATCGGAGCAGCCGATCCACAGGTATTCGGGCATTTGCTGATGGGCAAGCCGCGAGAAGTACTCAGGGTCTTCATTGAGTTTGCGCTCGACCCAAGCCTGGTTGTTGGCAAAGAGTTGGGCGAGAGGATGATTTTGATCGTTCATGATGCGAAGTGATGGTTAAACCTGTGCCATTGAGCGGTTGCTGACATTGGATGTTGGCCGGCCGAGGCGGCGAGTATCAGGTCCTATCAATGGGTATAGGCCGCTCGCTCGCCATTGCTTGCCTGTGCTTGCGGGTCGCTGGGCGCGGGTTGGACAAAGCGTTCTGGGTAGCGGTTGCAAAAGCGCAAATTATCCTCATAAGGAAAAAAGTCGGGCAATTCGCCCTTGAGCAGTTGCTCCTTGTGCTTTTGCCATAGCGCGGGATCGAAGAAATCAGCGTGATGGCGTAGAAAGTAGTGCCGCACGGTGGGGTTCCCGAGCAGGAATGTGCCATACGTCTCCGGAAAAATATCCTTCGGGCCCACGCGATACCAAGGCTCCGCCGACAGCTCGTCTTCCTCGTTCTGTGCTTGTGGCACATGACGAATGTTGCAGTCGGTGAGGTATTCGATTTCGTCGTAATCGTAAAAGACGACGCGGCCGTGGCGCGTCACGCCGAAGTTTTTGTACAGCATGTCGCCCGGGAAAATGTTCGCCTGAATCAGCTCCTTCACTGCGGTGCCGTATTCTTTGATGGCGTGCTCGATGTCGGACTCCGTTCCGCTTTGCAGAAACAGATTGAGCGGTACCATGCGACGCTCGATATACACATGGCGAATCATGATCGCGTCGCCCTCGTACTCGATCATCGAGGGCGCTTCGTCTTCGAGCTCGCGTATGAGCGCATCGTCGAGGCGCGAGAGCGGCAACGCGACGCTCGAGTACTCGAGCGTATCGGCCATGCGGCCCAGCCGGTCGTGACGCTTCACGAGCTGGTACTTTTCCTGGATCTTTTCGCGCGTCGTTTCCTTGGGGGCGGGGAAGCTGTCCTTGATGACCTTGAACACGTAGGGGAACGACGGCAGCGTAAAGACGATCATCACGAGGCCCTTGATGCCGGGTGCAATGATGAACCGATCGCTCGAATGTGAAAGGTGCTTCAGCAAATCGCGGTAGAACAAGTTCTTGCCCTGCTTTTGCAGGCCGAGCGACGTGTAGATCTCCGCTTTCGGCTTGCCCGGCATGATCGTCGCCAGAAAGTCGACATAGGCCGAAGGCACTTCCATGTCGACGAGAAAGTACGAATGCGAAAAGCTAAAAATGACCTGCAATTGTTCGCGCCGAAGCAGCACGGTGTCGAGCGCCAAGAGGCCAGCTCGCGGGTGGCGGATCGCCACCGCGAAAGGCAGCAGCAGCTCGCCGTTGATGATGCGCCCGACGATGTACGCCGCCTTGTTGCGGAAAAACAGCGACGACAACACGTGCACTTGGAAGTTGAACGCTGGCTCGAACGGGCCATCCCCGTCTTGCAGGCTGTCGATCAGGCAGGCCACATCGCGCTCTAGATTCTCGAACGGCACGTCGAGCTGAAAATTGGTCACGATGCGCTCGAGTGTTGCAGCGAGCCCGTCCTTGCCGGGGTAGTAGGCGCGAAAGGTCGGCTTCGCTGCCGGCTCCTCGTTTTCGAGGTACTCGGTCGACATGACCGGCCGCACGAAGATGAAGTCGTTGTTGAAGTACGACCGGTGCAGAATCTTGCAGCAGACCGAATTGAAGAACGTCTCCGCACATTCGGGCTGAAGGTGGCTCGTGAGGAGCCCTATGTAATGCAGCTTGATCTGCTGCCAGACTTCGTCGTTGATGTTCTCGGCGTTGTATTCGTCTTCGAGCCGAGCGACGCATTCCTCCACGCGGTTGTCATACGACGCGATGCGCTCGCGCGCGAGCCGTTGCACGCCGTGCCAATCGCCGGTTTCGAAGAGCGTCTTGGCGTGCACGCCCGCCTCGCGAAACGCGCGGTAGTGGCGGTTGAAGCCGTCCAGAATCGACTGCGCAACATCGAAGCCGATCTGCGAGGACAGCAGTTTCGGGAAGTGGTTCATGCGCGCTCAGCCTCGGCGACCCCACTCTCGACCAGCATCGCCTTGCACTGCATCTCATACTGCGTGAGGTCATCGAGCGTCGCGTGCAGGTCTTCGAGCTGGCGCTCAAGCACTTCGCGATGCTGCGTGATCGTGGTGAGGAACGCTTGCAACTGCGGCACGGTGTCGGTCGGCGATTCGTACAAATCGAGCAGCCGGCGAATCTCCGACAGAGTGAAGCCGAGCCGCTTGCCGCGCAGCGTCAGTTTCAGACGGGTGCGATCGCGACTCGAGTAGACGCGCCGCAACCCGCCCGAGCCTTCGCGCGTTGGCGAGAGCAGGCCCTGGTCTTCGTAGAAGCGGATGGCGCGGGGTGTCACGTCGAATTCGCGCGCAAGCTCGGTGATCGTGTAATGCTGACTCATGGTGTTTGCGTCGGCTCCCGTCGGCTTGGGCGTACGGCCTCGGGCTGCCGAGCGCGGCAGTTCGGGCGGATCGGATAGAATCGATCGACGTTTACGTTATCGTCAACTTGGACAAAGCGCAACAGCACGAGCGGCTTTCTTGCGACGAATGGCAAATGCACGCGCGTGCCGATGAAGGCTTTGCCGTCTGAAGGATGACTGCCGATGAATGCCCTTGAACACCAACTCGACTATCCGTTTGGCGACACGCTTGCCGAACCTGGCCGTATCCGCGAAGTCGCGCCCGGGGTCTACTGGGTGCGCATGCCGCTGCCGTTCGCGCTCGATCACATCAATCTCTGGCTGTTGCGCGACGAGGTCGACGGCAGGCAAGGCTGGACGGTCATCGATTGCGGCATTGCCGACGACGTCATCAAAAG
>Ga0310811_10002867_pt1 | contig 21629 bp, 19 predicted proteins | sample YCmetagenome_FD_207642 | JGI IMG/M metagenome (GOLD analysis project Ga0310811, IMG submission 207642) | Soil microbial communities from experimental microcosm in Duke University, North Carolina, United States - YC | ecosystem: Engineered > Artificial ecosystem > Soil microcosm > Unclassified ...
AGGGAGCCCACGAGCGCGGTGCGTCGCTTCATGTCGATCTCCTGATCCTCAGGTCGAAGCGGAAGGAAACAGTCTAGCACCGGCGGCCGACCCGCAAACAAAAACGCCGGAGGAAATTCCTCCGGCGTTCCTGCTCGAGCGTAGCCGAGATCTATTGATCGTCGTCGAAGCCGCGCTTGCGGGGCTCGTAGTCGCGCTCGCGCCGCGGACGATCGGCGCCGCCGCCTTCACGACGTCGCGGCGGGCGACCGACATCGCCGCCAGGAGCGCCACCGCCACCGCTGTCGAATCCGCCGCTCGGAGGTCCGCCTGAGAAATCGGCGCGGCGATCGCGCATTGGTCCACCGTCTCCACCGCCGCCGCGATAGCTGTCGCCAGCACCGCCGCCAGCGCCACGGTAACCACCGCCGCCGCCACCACCGCCGTAGCCGCCACCGCCGCCGCCACGATAGCCGCCGCCACCGCCGCCGCCGTAACCGCCGCCACCACCGCCGCCGCCATAGGGCGGACGTGGGCCGCGCGGACGGAAGCCGCCGCCTTCACGGCCGCCGCCGCCACCGCCGCCGCCGAATCCGCCACCGCCACCACCGCCGGGCTGACGCTCGACAGCTTCGCGCACTGCGATCGAGCGGCCGTCCAGCAACGCGCCGTTCATGGCCTGCATGGCCGACGCACCTTGGTCATCCGTTTCCATTTCGAGGAAGGCGAAGCCGCGGCTGCGGCCGGTCTCGCGATCAACGATCACCTTTGAAGAAGTAACGGTGCCGAACTGAGAGAAGGCTTCCGACAAACGCTCAGACGTGACCGAATAGGGCAGATTGCCCACAAACAATTTACGACTCATTCGAAGCTCGGGGCTGGAGGAAAGTTAGAGCGGAGTCCGGCGACCGCTTGCTGGACGACTGGGCCCAAGCGTTTCGTCGACATTTGACAGATGACCAAGAAGCTCACGGAAAGACGTTGACCGGAAATCGCGCCCCGCGACTGTGCCGATTCTATCGGCCAGTGTCGCAATGCCGCACTTATGCGCTGTTTCGCGGGAGGTGTCCACCATTCAGCGAGGGTTGAGATCGCACCGTTGCGGTCACACAATCGCCGTGCAAATTGGAGGATTGTCCATGATTGTCGACCATCGAACATACGAACTCCAGCCCGGCAGGGCGCGCGACTTTCTCGCGCTCTACGAGAAAGAGGGTCTGCCGGTGCAGATGAAGCATCTGGGCAATCTGGTCGGCTACTACACAACCGAGGTCGGCAACGTGAACGAGATCGTCCATATCTGGGGTTATGAAGATCTCGCCGACCGTACGAAGCGACGCGCGGCGATGGCCGCCGACCCCGCCTGGCAGTCTTACTTGCAGAAGAGCCGGGAGTTCATGAAGCACATGAACAACAAGATATTGGTGCCCACCTCCTTCTCACCCACGAAGTAAGGGATCGATCATGACGACGGCCCATCCGCGTCGCAGTGGCGCGCAAGTCCTGATCGACCAGCTCCGCATCCACGGAACCGACACGATCTTCGGGGTGCCGGGGGAGAGCTATCTGGCGGCGCTCGATGCGCTCTACGCCCAGCGCAACTCGATCCGCTACGTCATCTGCCGCCAGGAGGGCGGCGCTGCCAACATGGCGGAGGCCTACGGCAAGCTCACCGGCAAGCCGGGTGTCTGTTTCGTGACCCGCGGACCCGGCGCCACCAACGCCAGCATCGGCCTGCACACCGGCTTCCAGGATTCGACGCCCATGATCCTGCTGGTCGGCCAGGTCGGCCGCGAGCAGTTCGACCGCGAGGCGTTCCAGGAAATCGATTACAGGCGCATGTTCGGGCAGATGGCGAAATGGGTCGCCCAGATCGAGGACGCCCGGCGCATTCCCGAGCTGGTGAGTCAGGCCTTCCACCGCGCCCTCAACGGCCGGCCCGGCCCGGTCGTGCTCGCCCTGCCCGAGGACATGCTGACTGACGAGGTCGAGGTCGCCGACGCCGGTCCCTACAAGATCGCGCGTGGCGCGCCGTCGACGGCCGACATGGCGACCTTGCGCTCGATGCTCGAGCAGGCCAGGCAGCCGATGGTGATCCTGGGCGGCGGCGGCTGGGGCCGCGAGGCGTGCGACGACATGACGGCCTTCGCCGTGGCCAACGGCCTGCCGGTCACGACGGCGTTCCGCAACCAGGACCTGATCGACAACCGCCATCCCAATTTCGTCGGCGACCTCGGCATTGGCGTCAACCCGCCGCTCGGCAAGCGCCTCAAGGACAGCGACCTGATCCTGGCGGTTGGCCCGCGGCTCGGCGAGGCGACGACCGGCGGTTACACGCTGTTCGACCTGCCGGTGCCGACGCAGCCGCTGGTCCATGTCCATGCCAGCGCCGAGGAGCTGGGCCGCGTCTACCAGGCGACCCTGCCGATCAACAGCGGCATGGCCAATTTCGCTGCCGCCGCCCGGGCGATGAAGCCGGTCGACGGATCGCGCTGGAAGGCCAACCTCGAAGGTGCCCGCGCCGACTACCTGAAGAACATCGAGCCGAACGAGCAGCCCGGCCCGGTCAACATGACCGAGATCGTTGCCTGGCTGAACAAGCGGCTGCCCGACGACGTCATCGTCACCAACGGCGCTGGCAACTACGCCGCCTTCCTGCATCGCTTCTTCCAGTATCGCGGCTTCAAGACCCAGCTCGCGCCGACCAGCGGCGCCATGGGCTACGGCGTGCCGGCTTCGGTCGCGGCCAAGATCGCGGCGCCGGAGCGCATGGTGGTGTCGTTCGCCGGCGACGGCTGCTTCCTGATGAACGGCCAGGAGTTCGCCACCGCCGTCCAGCACGGCGCCAACGTGGTGATCGTGGTCGTCGACAACGGCATGTACGGCACTATCCGCATGCACCAGGAGCGCGAGTATCCGACGCGCGTGCACGGCACCGAGCTCAAGAATCCCGACTTCGCCGCCTACGCCCGCGCCTTTGGCGGCCACGGCGAGACGGTCGACAAGACGGCCGACTTCGCCGCCGCCTTTGAACGCGCGGTCGCGGCCGCCAAGCCGGCCATCATCCATCTCAAGACCGATCCCGAGGCCCTGACCTCGCGCATCACCTTGAGCAAGCTGCGCGAACAGTCACTGGCGCGGCAGAAGCTGAATTGATCGTGATCATCCGGACCGCCGGTCCCCCGCCCGCGGTCCGGATGAGCGCTCAAACGAAGCGCGCGAAGTCGCCCATGATGCTGTCGGCGCGCGCGTGGTCGCCGATCTGCTTCCACCAGCACCAAAGTTCCAGGAGACCGTACAGCTCGTAGAGCGCCACGGTGTCTTCCCAGTGCGGCCGCTCCATCGGGCCATATCCGGCCAGCAGTCCGGCGCGCCGCGCTTCGACGCCGTGCACCGAGTAATTGAGCGTCTTGGCGATATCCATCAGCGGATCGCCGGCGATCGCATTCTCAAGGTCGACGAGCCCGGTGAGCCGCAACGCGCCATCCTGGCGGTCCGCCAGAACGTTGCCCGGGTGGAAGTCGTAATGGCAGAGGTGCGGCGTTGTGCACTCCTCGAGCAGCGCTGTGCGGTGCGCAACGTAGGTGCACAGGCGCGCCGCGATGTCCGGCGTACCGCTCAGGGTGGAGAATCCGTCGAGCTTGCGGTCGAACTGAGATGACATGTACGCGCGGTTGGTGGCAAACGGTGTCACCACCCCCTCGGCTCCGATGTAGCCGAAGCTTTCCAGCGTGATGGCGTGGATGTCGCGCAGCAGCCTTCCCATCGCGGCGTAGATTGCAAAGCACTCCCGCTCGGAGAGGCCGCGTTCGTGATCGGCCAGGCTCGACCCGGGCAACCGATCCATCACGACGAAGTTGAACGCGATCAACGATTTGGAGTCGTCGGCAAGCAGGATGTGCGACACTGGTGCGGCGAGACGGTGAGTTCCCATGAGACCCGCGACCGTGATCTCCTTCCGCATCTTCCAGTGCAGGGTATCGGGATAGACCTTGATCACGAGACCGGGCGGGCCGTCCGTCAGCTCGACATCGAACACGGCGCTGATCTCGCCGCGTCCGAAAGCGGAAAGTCGGGCGACGCGGCGCCCCGGCGCGGCGCGATCGATGATCGACTGGGCTTGCGCCGCGGTGAGGGCGAGGGTCGGTTTCAGCATTACGCTCATGATGTCTCTATCCGATCACGCGACCAGCATGGGGACGCCGTAGGCCGGAAAGCAACCGTCGCGCGCCACGATCGTCAGGCCTTCTTCCATCGCCTGCGCAATCAGCATCCGATCGAACGGATCGCGATGGTGAAAGGGCAGCGTCTACAGCCGAGCCAGGTGCGCCAAGGTGATCGGCAGAGATGTCGCCATGATGTCGTCGATGGCGTCCGCGAGGTCACCCATCAGGATGAGCTTGCCGTTCGAGATCTTGATGGCGATCTCCCAAAGCGAGGCGATGCTGAGAAAACGATCGTTCGCGGGATCGCCAATCGCGCGGCGGGCGGCCGCCGACAATTCCGTCGGTCTTGCCTACGCCAAGATGAAGGCGTTCGAATCGAGCAGAAGCCTCAACGCTCACCTGTCTCCTTGACCGCTGCAAGATCGTGCTTGCCCTTGCCGGCGGTCGACGATATAGAAGCCGTCACCGTGGGATTTGGGCCGACCGGCTTGCGACCACGTTAAACATCGCTAAAAGGTCGGAGTGCTCGCAAAGCCCCCGCCCTTTTCGGTCGGGGGTTTTTCGTTTTGCGTGTCGGCGCAGGCGACAGGAGGGAGCGATGGACGGAACGATTTCGAACAAGCGGGCGCGGGCGGATCAATCGACGTGGCGGGCACAGACCCGGGCGGTGCGCGGCGGCCAGCTGCGCAGCAATTTCGACGAGACCTCGGAGGCGCTGTACCTGACCTCGGGCTACGCCTATGCCAGTGCCGAGGAGGCCGAGGCGACTTTCAAAGGCGAGAGCAACCATTACCAGTACTCGCGCTTCGGCAATCCCACCGTCACCATGTTCGAGAATCGGTTGGCCGCGCTCGAAGGCGCCGAGGCCTGCCGCGCCACCTCGACCGGCATGTCGGCGGTGTTCTTCGCCCTGCTGGCGCTGCTCAAGGCCGGCGACCGCATCGTCGCGGCGCGCCAGCTGTTCGGTTCGTGCCATTACATCGTGGCCGACCTGCTGCCCAAGTATGGCGTCGAGAGCGAACTGGTCGACGGCGGCGATCTCGCGGCCTGGGAGAAGGCCCTGTCGAAGCCGACCCAGGCGGTGCTGTTCGAATCGCCGTCCAACCCGATGCTCGACGTCGTCGACCTGACCGAGGTTTGCCGGCTCGCCCACAAGGCCGGCGCCAGGGTCGTGCTCGACAACGCCTTCGCCACGCCGATCCTGCAGCGGCCACTCGAATGGGGCGCCGACATCGTCGTGCACTCGGCGACCAAGTACATCGACGGCCAGGGCCGCACCTTGGGCGGCGCCGTGCTGGGCTCGCGCGAGTTCATCCTCGACAAGCTGCAGCCGATCATCCGCAATACCGGCCCCTCGCTCAGCCCGTTCAATGCCTGGGTGCTGGTCAAGGGCCTCGAAACGCTCGGTCTGCGCGTCGAGCGTCACTGCGCCAACGCCGCGCGCGTCGCCGATGCGCTGGCCGGCCATCCCGCCATCTCGCGCGTGCTCTATCCCGGCCGCGGCGATCATCCGCAGCATGCGCTGGCCGCCAAGCAGATGTCCGGTTTCGGCGGCGTCGTGACGTTCGACCTCAAGGCCGGCAAGTGGGCAGCCTTCGAGACGCTGAACCGCTTGCAGCTGGTCGACATCTCCAACAATCTCGGCGACGCCAAGAGCCTGGTCACGCATCCGGCGACCACGACGCACATGCGCATCGGCGCTGCCGAACGCGCCAAGCTCGGCATCGGCGACGGCACGGTGCGCATCTCGGTCGGCCTCGAGGATGTCGAGGACATCATCGCCGACCTGATGCAGGCGCTGGGCGGCTGATGTCGCTCGCCAAGACGTTGTGGCAGGACAATTCCGAGCTTGCCACGCGCATCCTGGGTCATGGCTTCGTGCGTGGATTGGCTGACGGCTCGCTGCCGATCCACTGCTTCAAGGGCTATGTCGCGCAGGACGCCTACTTCCTGGAATCGTTCGCGCGCGCCTACGCCTTCTGTCTCGCCTACAGTACCGAGCGGGAGGACCTGCAGACCTTTGCCGACCTGATCGCCGGGGTGCAGGCCGAGCTCCAGCTGCACAAGAGTTACGCCCAGCGCTGGCAGGTCGATTTGTCGGCCACCACGCCGCTGCCGGCTACCAACGCCTATGTCGTCTTCCTGATGCAGACCGCGGAGGGGGGCGACCTCGGCGAGACCGTCGCCGCCCTGACTCCGTGCATGCGGCTCTACGCCTATCTCGGCCATTCGCTGCAGGCGCGCGACGTGGCGCCGCTCTACCGCGAATGGACCGCGACCTACGCCGATCCCGAGTTCGAGAAGCTCGCCGCCCGACTCGAGGCCTTGCTCGATCGCCATGCCAGCGACACCGCCCCGGTGCGCGCCAACTATCGCCGCGCCATGGAACTCGAATACGGCTTCTTCGACGCCAGCCTGTGAGCTCGATCAAGAGCCGTGAGCCTGGAGACCCGGCTTAAAGCGCTGACAGGCGCTCCATCGACTGGTCGAGCGCACCGTGCAGCTCGCCGGTGAGCCTGGCGCCCATCGCGTTCCGCACTTCCTGCTCGGCATGGGCCCATAGTGGCAACGCACGCTTGAACAAGGCACGTCCGGCGGCCGTCGCCACCAGCTCGTGCCGGCGCTTGTCGCCCGAGGCAGCGCGCTCGACCAGGTCGCCGCGCAGCAGCGGATTGAGGTTGCGCGTCAGCGTCGTGCGATCGGTCGCCAGCAGGTCGGAGAGCCGGCCGATCGACACCGGCCCCTCGGCGATGACGAAACCCAGCAGGGAGAATTGCGAAATCTTGAGGCCGGTCGGCGCCAGGTGCTGGCTGTAGATCTGGGTGACGCGCCGCGCCGCCCCGCGGATGCGAAAGCACGTGCAGTCGCGCGGCGAGAGGCGGAGCGGAGGGAAGTCCGACATGACAGCGAGATTACCGCCATCACTTGCCGCTACAAAGTGCCAATGTGTATATGCACGGAAATTATGAGGAGAGGGTCATGGCCTCCGGTGCCGGTTTTGGCGTGTTGTCGCTCGATGATGTACGGACCGTCGACGGGCTCACCCTGTTCAAGGGCGTGATGGATGGCCGCTATCCGGCGCCGCCGATCGCCCGGGCGATCGGCTTCGAGATCGCCGAGGTCGAGTTCGGCCACGTCGTCTTCACCTATACGCCGATCGCCGATCACCTCAATCCGCTGGGCAGCATCCATGGCGGCATCGCCGCAACCATGCTCGATGGTGTCATGGGCTGCTGCATCCATACCCGGCTCAAGGCCGGCATCGGCTACACCACGCTCGAGATCAAGGTGAACTACGTGCGCGCCATGACCGAGAAGACCGGCAAGGTGCGCGCCGAGGGCAAGGTCATCAATGTCGGCTCGCGCATCGGCACCTCGGAAGGCCGGCTCTACGATGCCGATGATCGCCTGCTGGCGCACGGCACGACGACTTGCCTGATCTTTCCCATGTGATGCGATACCCCGCGGCATGCCGCAGGCTGCCGCGGAACAGAGGCTTCTCCGCCTGTCGATCGGCGTGACGACCATGGTCGCGCCTACGCGGTCATCACCTGCATCGTCTGCTTCGGCATGTTCTTCTACGAGCGGCGCGCCAACCGCCGCATCAACTCCGACTGCGTGCGCCTCGACGCGCAGAGCTGGCTGATGTCGGCGTCCATCACCACGGCATTGCTGCTCGCCTTCGGCATCGCCTGGTCGCTCGGCAGCACACGCTTCGCGCCTTTCACGGTCTACGCCGATCCGGTGGTGCTGGGCTGCTCACCCTCTGCCTGGTGTTCGTGCCGATCCGCATCGTGCGCACCGCGCTCCGCGAGATCCGCAGCGCTGGCTCACCATCGATTTCACGGCCGACCCGCGCTGGCTCTAGCCGCGTAGCGAATTTGACCTTTTGTCCCGAACGTCCCATGTCTGGAGATCTTCAGGGACCCATGAGACATGTTTACCGCTACAACCCGTGGCATCCGTGTGACGGTCAAGCCACAATATCTGCCTGACGAGTCGGATCCGACAAAGCCCCAATACATGTGGGCCTATCACGTCCGCATCGAGAATGGCGGCGACGTCACGGTGCAACTGCGCAGCCGGCACTGGAAAGTCACCGACGGCCTCGGGCAGACGCGCGAGGTCAAGGGACCGGGTGTCGTCGGCAAGACACCGGTGCTGCGGCCCGGCGAAATGTTCGAGTACACTTCCGGCACACCGCTCTCCACGCCTTCCGGCTTCATGGGCGGCACCTATCAAATGGTGAACGAAGCAGGCGAGACATTCGACATCGAGATCCCGGCCTTTTCTCTCGATTCGCCCTGCGTCGATCGCCGGCTCAACTGAGGGAAGCGACAATGAACAGGATTCTGAAGAGCGCGCTTGTGTCACCCGCCACCGGCCTCACGCGGCCGTCGCGCGAGGAGGCGGAGGCCGCGGTGCGCACCCTGATTCGTTGGGCCGGCGACGATCCCGACCGCGAGGGGCTGGTCGGCACGCCTGATCGCGTCGTGCGCTCCTACGAAGAGTTCTTCCGCGGCTACCACGAGGATCCGCGCGAGATGCTGCAGCGGACCTTCGAGGAGGTCGAGGGCTACGACGAAGTCGTGATGCTGCGCGACATCCGCCTCGAATCGCACTGTGAGCACCACATGGTGCCAATCATCGGCAAGGTCCATATCGGTTACCTGCCGGACAAGCGCGTGGTCGGAATCAGCAAGCTTGCCCGCCTGGTCGATGCCTTCGCCTTCCGGCTGCAGATTCAGGAGAAGCTTACGGCGCAGATCGCCAACACCTTGCAGGACGTCCTGCAGCCGCGCGGCGTCGCCGTCGTCATCGAGGCGGCGCATCAATGCATGACGACGCGCGGCGTGCACAAATCGGATGTCGCGATGGTGACCAGTCGCATGCTCGGCGCCTTTCGCGACAACGGCGACACGCGGCGCGAGTTTCTGACCATGATCGGCCGCACGACGATGTAGCAATCGATCGAGCGTCGTGCGGACCGCGGGCCGCCTGGCCCTGAGCGCCAGAAGAGCATGACTCCCATGTGTCCGCATGCCGCTGTCTTGCCTCTGTCATCGAGTTACTGTACATTCCGTTCCGTCGACGCAAACCGCAGCGAAAGGAGGCGTCAGATGTCGGTCATTTCGATCAACGTGACCCTCGCGCCACGGTTGGCCATCGGGCGCTTTCGTTAACTAAAGCAGCCCCGGGCGCCGCCACCCTGGCGCCCTCCCTCCCTATCCAACCGTTTCGTCCATCGCCGGCGCTTTGGCGCGCGTCGAGCCTGATCTCGATGGCGGCCGCGCCGACAGCCTGAAGGGCCGCCCCCGAATCGCAAGGGGTTCGGCGTCGACATATGAGAAACCGCAAGATAAAGGGCGGGCCGGACCCGTTCCTGCATACGCTGGCGTTCGTCGCCGCGCGCTGGCGCCGCCAGCCCGGCCGGGCCGCACTGATCGCGTTGGGCGTGCTGATCGGGGCCGGCATCGAGCTCGTCATGCCGATGCTGGCCGGCCGCCTGGTCGACATCATCGGCGGCGTGATCGCCGACCGCAGCGCGGCGTTCAACGAGGCGTTGCTGGTGCTGGCTGCAATGGTCGGCAGCGGCGCCATCGCCGTTGTATTGCGCCAGGGCGTGTTCATGGTCGTGATCGCCTTCACCCTGCGCATGATGTCCGACGTCGCGCGCGAGGCTTTTGCGCGCGTGCAGCGTCTCTCCTCGGAGTGGCATGCCGGTTCGTTCGCCGGTTCGACGGTGCGCAAGATCAGCCGCGGCATGTGGGCGTTCGACAATCTGAACGACACGGTCCTGGTGGCGCTGTGGCCATCCTGCATCGTACTGCTGGGCGCCGCGGCGCTGTTTGCCCTGCACTGGCCGGTGATGGGCGCGGCGGTGGCGCTGGGCAGTGCCGTCTATATCGGGCTCACCGTCTGGCTGGCGTTGCGTTACGTCACGCCCGCGGCGCGCCTGTCGAATGTCTGGGACAGCCGGCTGGGCGCCGCGCTGGCCGACGCGGTGACCTGCAATCCGGTCGTGAAGTCGTTCGGCGCCGAGGCGCGCGAAGACGAGCGATTGAGTCGCGTCGTCGATCGCTGGCGCGCCCGCACGCGCGTGCTGTGGTTGCGCGCCACCTGGGCCGGCACGGTGCAGCTGATCGTGCTGGTGGCGCTGCGGCTCACCGTGATCGGGATGGTGCTGCTGTTCTGGTGGCGCGGCGCCGCCAGCGTCGGCGACGTGGTGTTCGTGCTCACCGGCTATGGCGTGATCCACGGCTACCTGCGCGACATCGGCCATCACGTCGACGTCTTCCGACGCTGCGTGAACGACCTCGACGAGCTGGTCGCCCTGCACGACCAGTCGCTCGGCGTCGTCGACCGCGACGGCGCGCGCGACATCCTGGTGCACAAGGGCGAGATCGTCTTCGACGATGTCTCCTTCGGCTATCGCGCGCAGGGAAGACAGGTCTATGACGGGCTCTGCGTGCGCATTCCGGCGGGCCAGCGGGTCGGTCTGGTCGGCGCTTCGGGCTCCGGCAAGACGACGTTCGTCAAGTTGGTGCAGCGCCTGCACGACGTCGATGGCGGTCGCATCCTGGTCGACGGCCAGGATATCGCCGGGGTGACTCAGGACAGCCTGCGCCGCCAGGTGGCGATCGTGCAGCAGGAGCCGATGCTGTTCCATCGCTCGCTGGCGGAAAACATCGCCTATGGCCGGCCCGAGGCCTCGCGCGAGCAGATCCGTGCGGCAGCGCGCCTGGCGCATGCCGACGCTTTCATTATGCGCCAGTCCAAAGGCTATGCCACGCTGGTGGGCGAGCGCGGCGTGAAGCTGTCAGGCGGCGAGCGGCAGCGCGTGGCGCTGGCGCGCGCCTTCCTGGCGGACACGCCGATCCTGATCCTCGACGAGGCGACGTCGAGCCTCGATAGCGAATCCGAGGCGCTGATCCAGGACGCGATGGAACGGCTGATGCGCGGCCGCACCACCCTGGTGATCGCCCACCGTCTCTCGACGGTGCGGACCCTCGATCGCATCCTGGTGTTCGACGAGGGGCGCATCGTCGAGGACGGCAGCCACGCCTTGCTGATGCAACGCAAGGATGGCCTCTACCGCCGCCTCGTGCAGCGGCAGGCCGCGGGCGTCGCGGATGGATTGTTCGCGGCGTGAGGCGCGCATCACTTTCCTCCTATGAAAATGGGGCGGTAACCCGCCCCATTTTCCCGGCATCGTGGTGCGCGCCGGGCGTGCTGGGTGTCTCCTATGAAAATGGGGCGGTAACCCGCCCCATTTTCCCAGCATCGTGGTGCGCGCCGGGCGTGCTGGGTGTCTCCCCCGCAATCGGGGCCCGATTACGGGGGAGGAAACGAAAGAGGAAGATGAGATTACGGCAGCAGCTCGCAGATCTCGTCGAGCATGTCGGGCGCGCCGAACGGCACGATCAGCAGCGCGTCGTCGAAGCCCAGGTCGGCGATGCGGCGCAGGCGGTCGCGCGCCTCGGGCCTGCTGCAGACCAGCGTCGTCTTGGCGTGCGCGATCAGCGGATGCGCCGGCGGGTCGGGGCGCAGGTCGGTGAAGACGTTGGCGAGGAGGGCGCGCTTGCCGCCGGCCTTGCGGAACATCTCGAGGCCGGTCGGCAGGTCGTCGAGCGACGCGTAGATCCCCGACGCGATCCAGCCCTGGCAGTGCTCGGCGGCGAGGGCGATCCAGCGCGGGCTGCGCCAGGCACCCAGGAAGACCGGCGGGCCGCCTTCAGTGCCGGGCCAGACGGAGAGCGCGGGGCCGTAGACCGGCTCGCCCGCCCACACCTTGCGCATCACGGCGAGGTATTCTGGGAGCAGCTTGAAGCGGCGCTGATAGTCGACCTGCGCGGCGTCGAAATCGTGCTTCGTCGAGCCGCTGCCGACGCCGAAGCGGAAGCGGCCGCGCGACAGCAGGTTCAGGGTCTGCGCGCGATGCGCCTGCTCGACCGGATGGCGCAGGGGTACCTGCCATACGCTGGTGCCGACCTCGATGTGTTCGGTCGCCTGGCAGAGCGCGCCGAGCAGCAGCATCGGATCGAGCGTGACGCTGCCGCGGGCGAAGGCGTCCGTGGTCCACAGCCCGGCGAAACCCAGCGCCTCGACGCGCCGGGCAAAGGCGATGGCGCGCTCGAAAAGGTCGGCGGCTTCATTGGCGGTCGGGATGGCGACGATGCCGAATCGCATGACAGCTCCTCAATGGTCTTGACCTCGCCCTTCGGGGCAGGGCGATTGAACGTGGAATAAGCGAGATATTGCAAGGCCTTGAGATCCACCCTCGGCCCCTTCTTCCCTTTGCGACGGCTCTGCCGTAGGACTGCGCAGGACGACACATGTAAACGGGGAGCGTTCGCGTATCATGGCAGGAGAGATCGTCGGATCGGTCGAGATGCTGCGCCGGCTGGTGGCGTTCGACACCACCTCGCGCCATTCCAACCTGGCGTTGATCGAGTACGTCCAGAAATACCTCGAGGACCATGGCGTCGCTTCGAAGCTGGTGCCCAGCGAGGACGGCAAGAAAGCCAATCTCTTCGCCACGGTAGGGCCGATGGTGAAGGACGGCGTGGTGCTGAGCGGCCATACCGACGTCGTGCCCGTCGACGGCCAGCCGTGGGACACCGATCCGTGGACCCTCACCCTGAAGGACGGCAAGTACCACGGACGCGGCACCTGCGACATGAAGGCGTTCTATGCCATCGGCCTCGCCATGCTGCCCCAGTTCACCAAGGCGCCGCTCAAGAAGCCAATCCATTTCGCGCTGTCGTACGACGAGGAGGTGGGCTGCGTCGGCGCCCATTCGCTGGCGGCGCGCATGGCGGCCGAGGTGCCGCGGCCGCGCGCCATCATCATCGGCGAGCCGACCATGATGACCGTGGTGCACGCCCACAAGGGGGCACAGATCTACATCACCAGGTTCACCGGCTTCGAGGCCCATTCCTCGATGACCCATCTCGGCGTCAGCGCCATTCATTTCGCCGGCGAGTTCGTCCACTACCTCAACACGGTGCAGGACGAGCTCGACGCCAAGGCGCCCAAGGACAGCGAGTTCATGCCGGCCGCCGCGACCTTCAATGTCGGCACCATCACGGGCGGCACCGCGGGCAACATCCTGGCGCGCGAATGCGAGGTGCTATGGGGTTATCGCGAGCTGCCGACCGTGCCGATCGAGACCCTGGGTGAGCGCGCGCTGGCCTGGCTGGAGCAGGAGCTGCTGCCCAAGATGAAGGCCAAGCACCCCGCGGCCGCCATCAGCACCGTGCTGCGCTCCTCGACACCTGCCTTCTCGCCCGAGGGCAACGACGAGGCCAAGCGCCTGGCGGCAACGTGGTCGGGTTCCAACACGGTGGGCAGCGTCGTCTACGGCACCGAGGCCGGCATCTTCCGCAAGGTCCTGGGCGTTCCCACCGTGGTCTGCGGCCCGGGCGACATCGCCCAGGCCCATCAGCCCAACGAATTCATCCTCGCCTCGCAGATCGACGCTTGCGAGGGCTTCATGCGACGTATGATGGAATGGTGCTGCCGCGACTGACGCGGCGCCGCCACTGCGGGAGCTCGACCCATGGGAGTTGGAGCCTGGCGATGGCTTTGCCTGTTCCTGTCGGTTGCGCTGCTGGCGCGGCCGGCCTGGTGCTGGGACCCGCCCGGCCACGAGCTGGTCGGCGCCGTCGCCGACCGGCTGCTGACGCCTGACGCGCGCCGTCACGTCGAGCAGCTGCTCGGCTACAATCTCGAGACGGCATCGAAGTGGGCCGACTGCGTGCGCTCGGTCGAGCAGCGGCCCGACGGCGGCTTCGTCTACGATGCGACCACGCGCTACCAGCACTGGTGCGAGGCCTTCATGGCGCCGGCCGAGGTCGCACGCATGGAAGACTACGTGCGACGCAACTGGAGCAACTGTCCGGCTCCGGGTGCCGGCCATGGCTGTCACGAAACCTACCACTTCACCGATGTCGATCTGCAGCGGGGTGCCTACAGGCGTGGTCTCACCGGCACCACCGACCACGATGTCGTGAGCGCCATCGATGCGGCGATCGACGTGCTCGAGGGTCGCCCCGCGCCGCCGCCCTTCTCGATCCGCGACAAGAAGGAAGCCCTGCTGATGCTGGCGCATTTCATCGGCGACCTGCATCAGCCGCTGCACGCCGGCGCCGCCTACCTCGACGCCGAGGGCAAGCCGGTCGACCCCGATCGACCGGGCATCGACGTGACGCCGACCAGGACCAAGGGCGGATCGGCGATCCGGATCGGCGACAAGAACCTTCATGCGATGTGGGATGCAGTGCCGGATGGCTGGAGTGTCGCCACGCAACCCGAGCTGCTGGCGCTGGCGCGCGAGGTGCCGAAGACCCCGGGAGCGCTCGCATCGTGGCCCGAGCAGTGGGCGAGCGAGAGCGTGGGGCAGGCGGCGAGGGCCTTGGACGGGGTCTCGATCGGCCCACGGCACGACGGAGCCTGGCCGGCCAAGCTCGACGATCCGGCGGCCTACGAGGCCAGTGCGGAGCGCATCAAGCGCCTGCAGATTGCGCGCGCCGGGGCGCGGCTGGCGGCCGTGCTGAATAGCTTGTGGCCCTGAGAGCGCGCTATCGGCAGGCGCTCAGGACGGCCGGTGCGATGAGCGACGCGAAACGGCGTGCGCCAGACGGCAGGAAGTGGCCGTTGTCGAGAAAGTCGGCAGGCTCGAAGGCTGAGGCCGGTACGCCGACATAGGCGTCGCCGAGTGTTACTGCCTCGGCATTCAGCAGGCCGAGCAGGCGTTCCAGCAGCACCGGCACCTCGCGGTTGCGGATGAGCGGTATCCAGCCATCGATCGCGTCGTCGCGGTAGTACGCCTCGTTCAGCACCTGGCCGATCCATATGGTGCGCACTCCGCGCGCGCGATTGAGGGCCGAGATCGATCGGACATTGCCCAGGAAGATCGCCTCGAAAGCCGGGTCCGGCCCCGTGCCGCCGTCGCTGACGGGCGACGTCGGCGGGCGCGCCGTATCGGCCGCGCGGCCGGCCCATCGCAGCGTCAGGGTGAGCACGGGCGAGACGAAGGAGTCGGTCGGCCCGATGCGCCGCACCTGCAACGCGTCGATCTGCGACGGCAGATGGAAATCGGCATAGCCGGGATCGAGCCCGCGCAGGTGCGCGTTGCGCAGATCGTTCCAACCGACATAGTAGAGGGCGCAGCGCGGCGGTACGCCGAAGGCCGTCTGATAGAAGGCGGTCTGCATCAGATGCTCGGCCGTCGTGTAGCCGGGCACGCCGCGGTTGATCACGGCGAAGGACTGGCCACCCAGCTGGGCTTCGAGGCGGCTCGGCCAGGTTTCGTCGTCGCTGACGCTGATGTCGTAGGTGGTCGAGCCGCCGAACGCCGCAATCACTGTCCGCTCCGCCAGCTCCTCTCTCGTATAGTCGCGCCCGCGCGTGCGCTCGGCACTGTGGCTGACCTGCAGATGAACGACGGAGCGCGAGATCGACGGGATCGGGACGACCTGCAGCAAGGGATGCCATTCGAAGCGCGGCGGATCGCTGTAGCGGCCCGGCAGCAGGCTGGCCGAAGCGAGGCCCGCTTGGGCCACGGCCAGGGAGCCGAGCCCGAGGCCGAGCTCGACGGTGGCGAGGGTCAGCGAGACCGCGGCCAGTCGCGGCCAACGAAACAGGCCGGCTCCGAGCGTGACGAGCAGCGCGAGATAGAGGAAGTAGTCCCAGCGCGGCGACCCCCAGCCCAGCTCGTCGGTCGCGGCGAGGACGACCGCGGCGATGGCCGTGGCGAGCGCCAGGCAAGCGGCGGCGACAAGAACCAGAAGCCGTTCAGGATGACGCAGGCGCCGGAACGGCGCGCCGTCGAGTGGGCGGGAAGAGATCATGCCGGACTCGGCTATGCCCCAGGATGGGATGGCAGACAAACCGGCATGGCGAACGTGCCTGAACGCGCGGTCAGTCTCTGTCGCCGAGGTCGAGAGAGCCTGTCGCCTGCCCGTTAGAAAATCTCAGCGCGGCGGGTAGCCCTTGCAGAAGTCGGGCGCGCCCGTCGTCAGGAGCGCGCAACCGCGCTTGATTTCCTCGACGATGAGGGTGCACGGGTTGGCCGCATTGCATGGCGGCCGCGTCGCCGGCGACACCTCGATGCATTGGGCGACGTAGCGCGCCGCCCGCTCGGCGCCCACAGGCTCGCGACAGCTCGGGTTCGCGGCCAGAGCGACCGGCGAAGCGAGCAATCCGGCGGCCAGCGCCATCCGCATCGCGCGCGTCCTCTATTTCAGTTTCACCCCGACCACGCGCAGCAAGCCGTCGGGCATCGGCTTGAAGCCCTCGAGCCGCACCGTGTGGGCGATCAGGTACTGCGGATGGTAGAGATAGAGGATCCAGCCGTCGGCCAGGAACTTGGCGGCGAGTTTCTCGTAGATCGCCTTGCGCTGGGCGGGATCGGTCACGGCGCGGGCCTGCTCGTGCAGCTTGTCGACCTCCGGGCTGCAGTACTTGCCCATGTTCTGCGGCGCGCCGCACATCTGGTAGATCACGGAGTTGCCGTCGGGATCGATGCGGCCGCTCCAGGTGTTCATGTAGAGCTGGAAGTCGCCGTCCTCGGCCTGCTTCAGCGCTGTCGCGACCTCGGTGACGCGGATCTTGAGGTCGAAGCCGGCCTCGGCGGCCATCGACTGCACCACCTCGGCGACGGCGCGCGTCTCGGGCGTGTTGCTGACCATGAAATCGATCGGGAGGCGGCCGCTGACCCCGGCTTCCTTCAGGAGCGCCTTGGCCCTGGCAAGGTCGCGTTTGGGGACCGGGAACTTCGACTGATAATAGAAGTTCTGCGGATTGACCCACTGATTGCCCGGCACGAACTCGCCGTTGAATACCACCTGATTGAGGGCTTCGCGGTCGATCGCGAGATCGAAGGCCTGGCGCACGCGCGCATCCTTGCCGAGCGGGTTGTCGGCCTTGGGTCCATTGGCGACGTTCACCAGCAGGCCGAACCAGCCGATCGACACCGCCTTGCTGAGCGTCAGCCTCTTGTCGTCGCGCACCGTCTTGATGTCGGTCGCCAGCACGCGTTCCATCATGTCGAGGCCGCCCGAGCGGACGTTGGCCAGCCGCACCGTGGCGTCGACGATCGGCAGGTAGGTCACCTTGTCGATGAAGACCTGGTCCTTGTTCCAGTAGTCGGCGAACTTCTCGACGACGATGCGGTCCTGCTGGATGCGCTCGGCGAACTTGTAGGGGCCGGCGCACACCGGCTTCAGCCCGAACTTGTCGCCGCTCGCCTCGGCCGCCTTGGGCGACACCATCATGCCGGCACGATCGGTGAGCTGGGCGAGCAGGGGCGAGAAGGGCGTCTTGAGGTTGAGCTTGATGGTCATCGGGTCGACCACCACAACCGAGTCGACCTGGGCGAGCTCGGGCTTGCGGAACGAGCCCTTCATCGAGAGATGGCGGTCGAGGCTGTATTTCGCCGCCGCGGCATCGAACGCCTCGCCGTCGTGGAATTTAACGCCCGGCCTGAGCTTGATCGTCACCGTCTTACCGTCGGCCGAGGTCTCGTGGCCGGTGGCCAGCTGCGGCACGATGTTGGCTTTCTCGTCGATGTCGAACAGCTTGTCGCACAGCGCCGCGAAGACGATGCGCGCGGTGTAGGTGCGCGACAGCGAAGGATCGAGCACGTCGGGATCGTCGCCCAGCCCGATGCGCAGATGGCCCTGGGCCGAGGCGCCGGCCGCGCCCAGGCAGAAAGCAAGCGCCAACGCCGTGCGCCGCATCATCTGTCTCATCGTCAGCCTCCGGATCGTTCCCTACTTCAACTCGACGACGCCCATCACGCGGATCACGCCGCGTCTCATGGTCGCGTTCTCCGTTTTATCGCTACAGAGAAGAGCACGCTCTATGCCAATGTGCACGCCTTGTGCACCTGCGCTTCGCCAGATGACCTGATTCAGGAGCTCAAACTCGTACCCGGCTGACCGTATCGGTGACATTTCTCACAGACGGCCCTGTGGGCTCTATGCGGTGCTGAGGTGGAACCGGCCCAGGCGCCATCCCCAATCCGCGTGCTTCGTCAAACCCTCGACTCGAGGTGAATCTTGGCCGGCTACGACAACGGCGACCTTCGCAGCGGGATCAGATTCCTGTCGTTGACGTCGCCGACGCCGCGCGATCGCCGTCTCGCCTTCGTGTTGGTCGTGCTCTCGTCCGCGATCTTCGTCGCGATCGCGCCCTTCGCCAAGGTGCCGCTCGCGTCGATTCCCGCCTTTATTCCGGCCTATCAGGCCGCCCTCTTCATAAACGACCTGATCACGGCCGTCGTGTTGTTGGGCCAGTACTTGATCCTGCGCACGCGTGCGCAGCTTTTTCTGACTAGCGCCTATCTCTTCACCGCCCTCATCATTGTGCCGCACACGCTGACTTTCCCCGGCATCTTCGCGCCCGGCGGGCTGCTGGGCGCAGGCCCGGAGACCACGTCCTGGCTCTATGTCTGCTGGCACGCCGGCTTTCCGCTGCTGGTCCTGGGTTATGTTTTCACCAAGCACGACCAGACCCCGCTCGCCGCTCCGCGCACGGCCTTGCTCGCAAGCGTCGCGGCGGTTGCTGCCTGCGTCATCCTCATCACCATCTTCACCACCGTCGGCCAAAGCTCCCTGCCGGTGATTCTCGAGAACAACCGCTACACTTCGTTCGCGCGTGGCTTCATGCCGACCGTGTGCGGTTTCAGCATGCTCACTCTCGCCGCTCTTTTGTGGCGGCGGCCGCATAGCGCCCTCGATCTGTGGATGATCGTGGTGATGGTCGCTTGGGTGTTTGAGGTTGCCATCATCACCATGCTGATCGGCGGACGCTACGATCTCGGCTTCTACGGCAGTCGTGCCTACGGGCTCCTTGCCGCAAGCTTCGTGCTGGTCATGCTGCTGCTGGAAACGCACGCGTTGTACGTTCGACAGGCGCGCGCCCTGACCAGCGAGCGCGCCGATGCCGAGGCAGCCTTGGCTCGAAGTGACGAAAGATTCCGTTACCTGTTCCTCCATTCGCCGCTGCCGAAGTGGGTCTACAGCATCGCCACCCTGAATTTCCTCGAAGTGAACGATGCGGCCATATCGAAGTACGGCTATTCACGCGCCGAATTCCTGTCCATGACTCTCATGGACATAAGGTCGCCCGAGGAAGTCGGGCGGCTGAAACAGTGGATAGAACGACCTCCGGTCGATCGCTTTCATACGACCGGCTGGCAGCATCGACGCAAGGACGGGCAGATCCTCGATGTCGAATTGTTCCTCCGCGACATCGAGTTCGAAGGTGAACCTGCCCGGCTTGCCGTGGTCATCGACATCACGGCGCGCAGGCAGGCGGAGCGTCAAGCCGAACGCATATTCGAAACATCGCAGGACCTCATCCTGGTCACCGACAGCTATGGCACCTATGTCAAGGTCAGCCCAAGCTCGACGACACTGCTCGGCTATCGTCCGGAGGAGATGATCGGCCGCAATGGCCGGGCCTTCGTCTTCCCCGACGATCTCGAAGCGATCCGAAACGAAATGAGAGCGGCGCGGCGCGGCCGCGCCGTGCGCAATTTCAAATCCCGCTATGTCCACAAGGACGGGCACGTGGTCGTACTCGTCTGGACCGCCGTGTGGTCCGAGCCGGACCGCCGTCATTTCTTCATCGGTCGCGACATGACCGAATATAATCGTACGGAGGAACAGCTCCGGCAGGCGTTGAAGATGGAGGCGGTCGGCCAACTTACCGGTGGCGTCGCGCACGACTTCAACAACATCCTCATGGTCATCATGGCGAACATCGAGGTCCTCGAGGAGGAGGAGAAGCTCGACCCGTCCGTGCTGGAGCGGATCAAGGAAATCACCAAGGCCACCCAGCGCGCGGCCGAGCTGACCCGTCAGCTTTTGGCCTTTTCGCGCAAGCAGGCCCTGCGACCGCAACGCACCGACATCAACGATCTCGTGGCCGCCACCGGCAAGCTGCTGCGCCGCACGCTGGGCGAGCAGATCGAGATCGATTCAATCCTCGCCGACGATCTCTGGAGCGCCGAGATCGACCGCATCCAGCTCGAATCGGCCCTCGTCAATCTCAGCATCAACGCCCGGGATGCCATGCCGCAAGGGGGCCGACTGCTGATCGAGACGCGCAACACGACATTGGACGACAGTTACGTCGCCCTGAATCCCGACGCCGCAGTCGGCGACTATGTGATGCTCGCCGTCACCGACACCGGCAGTGGCATGCCGCCGGAGATAATGGACAAGGTGTTCGACCCGTTCTTCACGACCAAGGGGCTCGAGGGCACCGGCCTCGGCCTCAGCATGGTCTACGGCTTCATCAAGCAGTCCAACGGTCATATCAAGATCTACAGCGAGGTTGGCCGCGGAACATCGATCAAGCTCTACCTGCCGCGGAACGACGGCCAGGCCCGGGAAACGGCGACGCGGCAAAGCCCGCCAATGCCACGGGGAAGCGAACGGATCCTCGTCGTCGAAGACGACGGGCAGGTTCGCGCCGGTGTCGTGAACCAGCTGAAGGACCTGGGCTACGCTGTCACGGATGCGTCGGAAGGCGCGGCGGGGCTTGTGGCTTTTGAAGCTGCGCCACAACCGCCCGCTCTCCTGCTGACCGACGTCGTGATGCCCGGCCCTTTGAACGGCAAGGCTCTGGCGGACGAAGTGATCAGGCGATGGCCGAAGACGAAAGTCGTCTACATGTCGGGCTACACCGAAAGCGTCGTCGTCCACCAGGGTCGGCTCGGTGCAGATGTGCTGCTGCTGAGCAAACCGTTTCGCAAGAGCGACCTGGCGAGGATGCTTCGGCAGGCTCTGGATGGCCCGGACGAGTCAAACCATTGATTCCCGAACCGAGCGGTGATTGCACCGCGGACAAACGACGACTACGCCGCCGACGCGTATATCCGGTCCAAGTCCCTGTCGTCGTAAGCGTACTCGGTGGAACAGAATTCGCACTTCACGGCGACGCGACCGGTCGTGTCGCGCAAATCGTTCAGCTCCTCGCGCCGGATCGAGCGCAGGACGCGGTCGATGCGCTCGCGGCTGCAGCGGCAGCGGGCGGCGAAGCTGCGGCGGACGAACACGCGCGGACGCTCGGCATGGAACAGGCGCAGCAGCAGGCGCGGGCCGGTCAGTGCCGGGTCGAGCATCTCGGCCTCGGTCGCCGAGGCCATCAGGATCACCGCCTTGCGCCAGTCGTCCTCGCGCTGCTCGGGATCGATGTCGAGCCGGCCGGCGTCGAACTCCGGCATCTGCTGGACCATCAGCGCCGCCGCGCGCCAACGGCCGCTTCCGTCTCGCTCGTCGCGTCGGGCAGCAATCTTGATGCCGGTCGGCAACTGCTCGGACTGGCGGAAATAGGTGTGGGCGCAGTCGGCCAGAGTCGGGCCTTCGAGCGGCACCACGCCCTGGTAGCGCTGGGTATGCTGGCCCTGGTCGACGGTGAAGGCCAGCCGCCCGTGGCCGAACAGACGCGGCACGTAGCCCGCCGGCG
>Ga0310811_10002870_pt1 | contig 21615 bp, 25 predicted proteins | sample YCmetagenome_FD_207642 | JGI IMG/M metagenome (GOLD analysis project Ga0310811, IMG submission 207642) | Soil microbial communities from experimental microcosm in Duke University, North Carolina, United States - YC | ecosystem: Engineered > Artificial ecosystem > Soil microcosm > Unclassified ...
CTCGTCGACACCCAAGGATCCGACCCCTCGGAGGTCGCGGTGCTGCGGCTGATCCAGGACCATTGGCGCAAGGTCGGGATCGAGCTGATGATCGGCGCTCCCCTGCCCTCGACCTTCGAGGGGCGACTGCTCGACGGCAGCACCGTGATGTCCATCGCCGACGGCTTGGCCAACGGGCTCGCCACGCCGCAGATGAATCCGGCCGAAATGACCCCTTCCACCCGAACCCAGCCGCAATGGCCCCGCTGGGGGCTCTATCAGGAAAGCGGGGGGGTCGATGGGGAGCCGGCCGACCTGCCCCCGGCCAATGATCTGGTGCAGCTCTGGAAGCGCTGGCGGGACGCGCGCAACGACGACGACAAGACCGCGGCCTGGCGCAAGATCGTCCAGATCAATGCCGATCAGGTCTTCTCCATCGGCCTGGTCGGCGAGGTTCCCCAGCCGGTGGCCACCAGCCCCCGGCTGCGCAATATCCCGGACCGGGACTACTACAATTGGGAACCCGGGGCCTATTTCGGCATCTACCGCCCCGATACCTTCTGGCTGGCCGACAAACCCTAGGAGTGTCCCCGCCAAAACCCTACCTTGGGTGGGGGCGACAAAGCGACCGGGCCTGCCTATATTTCCCCCGCATGACACCGCAACCTCCGGTCATCGACCCCTTCGGGCGCGCCATCACCTACCTTCGGGTCTCGGTGACGGACCGCTGCGATTTCCGCTGCGTCTATTGCATGGCGGAAAACATGACCTTCCTGCCTAAGGCGGAGATCCTGACCCTGGAGGAACTGGACCGGCTGTGCAGCGCCTTCGTCCGGATGGGGGTGCGCAAGCTGCGGCTGACCGGCGGCGAGCCCCTGGTGCGGAAGAATGTGATGAGCCTGGTGCGCGCCCTGTCGCGCCATCTGGATAGCGGCGCCCTGGACGAGCTGACCTTGACCACCAACGGCAGCCAGCTGGTCCGCCATGCCGCCGAACTCGCGGCCTGCGGCGTGCGGCGGATCAATGTCTCTCTCGACACCCTCGATCCCCAGAAATTCGCCGCCATCACGCGCTGGGGCCGGCTCGATGCGGTGCTCGAAGGGCTGGCCGCCGCGAAGGCCGCGGGGCTGGCGATCAAGATCAACACCGTCGCCCTCAAGGGCGTCAATGAGGACGAGTTCGACCAGCTCATCCAATGGTGCGGCACCCAGGGCTTCGACCTGACCATCATCGAGGTCATGCCCATGGGGGATGTGGGGGGCGAGAACCGCCTCGATCAATATCTGCCGCTGTCGCTGCTGCGCCCGCGGCTGGCGCGCCGCTGGACGCTCGAGGATATCGACTACCGCACCGGCGGGCCGGCCCGCTACGTCCGGGTCGCCGAGACCGGACGGCGCATCGGCTTCATCACGCCGCTGACCCATAACTTCTGTGAGAGCTGCAACCGGGTGCGGCTCACCTGCACCGGCACGCTCTATATGTGCCTGGGACAGGAAGATGCGGCCGACCTGCGCGCGCCGTTGCGAGCCTTCCCCCAGGACGACGCGCTGCAAAGCGCGATCCGCGCCGCGATCGCGCGCAAGCCCAAGGGCCATGATTTCATCATCGACCGGCGCCATACGGCGCCCGCCGTCCCGCGCCATATGAGCGTCACGGGCGGCTGACCCTCCGGGCGCCTTCAGGCGGCTCAGCCAATAGGCGCCTCAGGCGCCCGGCTGCTTCCTATTCGAGATTGATCTGCTGGGCGAAGCCGACGCCGTCGGTGACCGTCACCTGCTTGAAGCCCAGCAGCTTCAGGAAATCCAGGAAGGTGGCGTATTCGGCGATGGCGTTCTTCTGGAAGAAATCCGTCAGCCGCGCCGAAGCCGTCAGATCGGCGAGCAGGGCGCGGGTGCGGAAGACGGTGTTGAACTGCCCATCCATCATGCCGGTGATGATCAGCTTGTCGGCATCATCGCCCTTGGCGAAGACCAGATAGTTCGGCGGATAAGGCCGAGCGTCGAATTCCTTGGAGAGGGCGGTGACGAAGCCGAGGCGCCGGCTGCGGTCGCTGTCGGGCAAAGTGGCGACCCGCGCCTGGTAGCTCTCGACGACCTGGGGCTTGGGGTAATAGTAGCCCTCTTGCGATTCCTGCGCCCGCGCGGCCCCGGAACCGGCCAGCAGCACGAATGCGGTCAGACCCGCAAGAACGATATTACGCATAACCGCACTCCCCCTGGGACAATGGCGGGAGGGAGCTTGGCGGCTCGCCGCCGACTTGGCAAGCCGCTATAGTCGCGCCATGCCCGACCGACCCGCGCAGGCCCTGCGCATCGCTTTCCTGGCCGCCGACAACGACGAAGCTGGCCGCGCGCTCATCCAGCTGGAGGGGCGCTATGCCCATGTGCCGTCCGACCAGGCCGACGTCATCGTCGCCTTGGGCGGGGACGGCATGATGCTCGAGACGCTGCACCGGTTCATCGGACGGGGTATCCCGATCTTCGGCATGAATCGCGGCACCGTCGGCTTCCTCATGAACCAGTATGACGAGGCCGACCTGCCGGCGCGTCTCGCCGCCGCGCAGCTGGTCGAGCTCCGCCCCCTGGAAATGACGGCACGCACCCTCAGCGGGGAGATCGTCAAGGCGGTGGCGATCAACGAAGTCTCGCTGCTGCGCGAGACGCGCCAGACGGCCAAGATCGCCATCCATGTCGACGGGGTGATCCGCCTGCCCCTGCTGATCTGCGACGGCATCCTGATCGCCACCCCCGCCGGCAGCACGGCCTATAACCTCTCCGCCTACGGACCGGTGCTGCCCTTGGGATCGGGGGTGCTGGCCCTCACCCCCATCAGCGCCTTCCGCCCGCGCCGCTGGCGGGGCGCCACCCTGCCCCATTCGGCGACGGTGCAGTTCGAGGTGCTGGAAAGCGACAAGCGCCCCGTCTCTGCCGTCGCCGACTATACCGAAGTGCGCGACGTGGTCGAGGTGACGGTGCGCGAGAGTCCCGACGTCACCCTGAAGCTGCTCTTCGATCCCGAGCATAATCTCGAGGAACGGATCCTGCGCGAGCAGTTCCAGCCTTAACTTCCGCGTTGCAGGGAATGACGGAATAGAGAACGGCCTACCGCCTCGCGGCTCCAGCCGGAACGATGAGGTGGCGGTCCATAGCCGCCGACTGAGGCGCCTCGTGGCCGGCGACCACGGACCGCGGCCTCTGCTTTCACGGGGATGACGAAGGAAAATCGATCGATTCCGTCGGGGCTACACGCTCTTTCTGGCATAGTCGACCACGCCGGCGATCAGGCGGCGCATGTCGGCTCTGAGGGGGTCGAAATCCGCTGTTTTGGCGATGGCGGCTTCGTCCAGATAGAGGCGCCGGTTGATCTCGATCTGCAGGCTATGGCGCCCGGCCCGGGGCTCGCTGTAGCGGGTGACGAGCTCGGCGCCCTTGAAGGGGTCGTTGAGGCGCACGCTATAGCCCATGCCGGTCAGGATCCCGCTCACGAGTTCCGTGAAGTCGCGGTCGCAGGCAGCACCATCGAGATCCCCGAGCACGAAATCGGCACGCGGATGGGCATTTCGCCCGCGGCCCATGGCCTTCATGGAATGGAAATTGACATGCCAGACCGACCCGAAGCGCGCATGGGCCGCGTCGAGCAGCGAGCGCAGCGCGGCGTGGTAGGGCCGGTAGAACTCATCGAGGCGCCGCTCCACCTCGCTGACGCCCAGCGTACGGTCGTAGATCGGCAAGGTCGGGCTGAGGAGCCGGCGCAGCAGGCCGAGGCCGCGCTCGCTGCGGCCCGTCGGCCGCGCGCCATGGGGCCAGGGTTCCGCCAACAGACTCTCGTCGATATCGGCCTCATGGCGGTTGGGGTCGATATAGCTGCGGGGAAAGAGCGCCGCCAGCAGCGGGGCGCCTTCGGCCGGGGCATCGGCGATGAGCTCGTCCACGAAGGCATCCTCGGCGCGGCGCAACAGGTCGATGGGCGCGGAATGGCCGAAATCCTCGGGATAGTCGCGTCCGCTGTGGGGTGAATCGACGACGACCGGCGCCAGCGCCTCGCCCGCCGGCTCCTCGCACATCAGCACTCCCGGCAGGAAATGGCGCCGCATGCCCGGAACCGGCGCGCCATCGCCCGTTGGACCTCCCCTGGGCGCACCCCTTGCCACCCTATCGCCGGACCGGATATCCATGCTTCTCTCAGTACTTCTGCCTCAAGGAGTCTTGCCTGTGCCTCGCCCGCTCGAAAGCATCGAGATGATCCGCCGCCTCGTGGCGATGGACACGACAAGCCGCAATTCCAATCTCGAGATCATCGGCTTCATCGCCGACCATCTCGCGGGGTTCGGCATCGAGGGCCGTCTCGTGCATGACGAAGCCGGGCGCAAGGCCAATCTCTACGCTACCCTCGGCCCCACCGACAAGCCCGGCATCGCGCTCTCCGGCCATACCGATGTGGTGCCGATCGACGGCCAGACCTGGAACTCCGATCCCTGGCAGCTGAACGAACGCGACGGGCGGCTCTTCGGCCGCGGCACCGCCGATATGAAGGCCTTTCTCGGCATCCTGCTGGTAAAGGCCCCCGAGATGCTGCGCCGCGAGCCCACCACGCCGATCCATCTCGTCTTCACTTATGACGAGGAGGTGGGCTGCCTGGGCGTACGCCGCCTCTTGACCGTGCTGCGCGATCTGCCGGTGCGCCCCTACGCCTGCATCATCGGCGAGCCGACGGATATGAAGGTCATGGTGGGACATAAGGGCAAGATGAGCATGCGCTGCCATGTCCACGGCCGCGAATGCCATTCCTCCTTGGCGCCCGAAGGGGTCAATGCCGTGGAATACGCCGCCGAGGTCATCGCCCGGCTGCGCGCCATGGCCCAGCGGGTGGCGCGCGAAGGCCCCTTTGATGCCGATTTCGACGTCGCGCATTCGACGGTGCATACCGGGGTCGTGCGCGGCGGCACGGCGCTCAATATCGTGCCCAAGCATTGCTCCTTCGATTTCGAGTTCCGCTTCGTGCCGGGGGTCGATCCCCAGGCGCTGCTGGCCGAGGTGAAGGGCTTCGCCGAGAACGAGCTCGCCCCGCAGATGAAGGCCGTGGCACCCGAGACCGGCTTCACCTGGGAGCAGATCTCCGCCTTTCCCGGCCTCGACATGCCGGTCGACAGCGAGATCGTCGCCTTCGTCAAATCCCTGACCGGGGGAAATTCCGTGGGGAAGGTCGCCTTCGGCACCGAAGGCGGCCTCTATCAGGAGGCCGGAATCCCCACCGTCATCTGCGGGCCCGGCAGCATCAGCCAGGCCCATAAGCCCGACGAGTTCATCGAGGTCGAGCAGATCGCCCAATGCGAGGCCTTCATGGATCGCCTGATGGACCGTGTCTGCCGCCTGCCCGCCAGCGCCTAGAGATCCGAGGTAACCCATGCGCATCGAGAACATCCTGTCGCCCGGCGCCATCGAGGCCCTGATGCGGCCGACCGGCAAGGCCACCGGCCTGCCTTCCGCGGCCTATACCGACCCGCAGTTCCTGGCGCTGGAAGAACAGCATCTTTTCGCGCCGAGCTGGATCTATGCCGGACGCGCCGCGGAGCTGGCCCAGCCCGGCGATATCCGGCCGGTCAGGATCGCCGGCCAACCCGTACTTCTGCTGCGCAACCGCGGCGGCGAGATCAAGGCCTTCCACAATGTCTGCAGCCACCGCAATGCGCTGCTCCTGCGCGAGCCCGCGAGCGGCCGCCCGACGCTGACCTGCCCCTATCACGCCTGGACCTATGATCTCGACGGCAAGCTGCTGCGCACGCCCCATATCGGCGGCCAGGACATCGACGATTGTCCCGAGCTCGACAAAGGGACTCTCGGTTTGAAGCCCGTGCGGCTCGACTCCTGGGCCGGGCTGCTGTTCGTCAATCTGACGGGCGATGCGCCGACGCTGGCGGATTGGCTGCGGCCGCTGACGGATCGCTGGGCCGATTATGACTTCTCCACGCTTCGCTATGGCGGCGGACGCAGCTACGAGCTCGACACCAATTGGAAGCATGCCATCGAGAATTATCTCGAGAGCTATCATTTGCCCTGGGTGCACAAGGGCCTCAACAGCTACTCGCGCATGTCGGACCATTACACCTTCTTCGCGGGAGCCGATGCCGCCGGCCAGGGGACGACGGTTTATGCCCCCGGCAGCCTGCGCGGCATGAGCCTGCCCGGGCAGAGCCTGCCGGCCGAGCTCGCCGCCCGCGCTGAATACCCCGTGATCTTCCCCAACCTGATGACCGGGCTGCAGTCCGATCATTTCTATCTCATCGATGTCGTCCCCGACGGGCCCGGACGCACGCGGGAGCGCTTCGATATCTTCTTCTTCGGCGAGGAAGCGATGACCGGGGAGCTGGAAGCGATCCGCAGCGAAACGATCGAGCGCTGGGACCAGGTCTTCATCGAGGATATCGACGTCGTCGAGCGCCTGCAGCAGGGGCATGCCTCTTCCGCCGCCACGGGCGGCCGTTTCTCGCCCGCCCAGGACCAGGCGGTCCACCATTTCCAGCGCCGCATCCTCGAGCGGATGCTCGGGCGCCAGAAGGCCGCCGCCGCCGCCGAATAGCGCCGAAATCCGGGCCCCACCCTCGGGAAGACAGATCGCGCCTTTTGTTGCCACGCAACGAGGGCCGTCCTCGTCAATTAATTCTTGAAACAACCGGCCCACCCTTGTCGTGTCGCGGTCCCCGCGAGCAGGAATGTTGAATGCTGCGTCGAATCGCCGTTGTCTCGACAACGAGGGAGGTGCCCCTGTCCGAGGTGGCGCAAACGGCGGCTGCGCTCCAGATCCAGGTCTCCCGCGATCTCGGCCAGCACTGGAGCGCCCAGGCCTGCGTTTCCGCCTTCGGCAGCCTTTCCGACATTCCGACGGGCTATTGGCCGATCGTGGTGAGCGATACCATCCCGGAGCCGGGCGCGGCCGGGATGCATCTCGACCGCCACGGCAATCCCTATTGCCTCGTCGAATGCGGCCCCACTTGGTCGCTGGCAGCCAGCCATGAATGCCTGGAGATGCTGGTCGACCCCAGCGGCAATTGGCAGATCTGGGGCCCCTCCCCCATGCCGGAGCAACGCGAGGTGGGCTATCTCGTCGAAATCTGCGACCCGTGCCAGGACGCCCAGTATGGCTATGCCATCGACGGTGTGCTGGTTTCGGATTTCTGCACCCCTTCCTTTTTCGCGCCGGAGGATGATGCAGGAGCGCGATACAGCTTCACCGGCGGAATCGAGCGCCCCCTGGCGGCAATGCGGAACGGCTATCTCAGCTGGTTCGATCCTGTGTCGCGGGGATGGTATCAGCAGCGGTATTTCGGCAGCCGCCCGAAGTTCAGCAGCCTTGGGCTTCCGGGCGCCGCTCACCGCTGCCTCAGGGAATTCACCGGCCGTGCCGAAGCCGACCATCGCCGGCTGTCGCATTTCAGCGCCGCGGCGATCGAGCGCATGCGCCCGCGCTTGCGCCGGCATGCCGCCGAATCGACGGCCGCGGCCGAACTGCTGCAGGAGGAGATCGGCGCCCTCGGCCGACGGATGGCGCCGCTGGCTTTCAATCAGCGACGCTAATGTAAGTCCTCACGGCATCGCTGCGACCGCGGCCGGCAGATCGCCGAGCCGGGTGAGCGTGCGCACCGCGCCGCCGTCGAAGACGAAAACGGAGACGGCGGGCGCTCCATAGCGCGAGGCATCGCGATTCACACCCGAGCGGTCCGTCCCTACCAGAAGCTGCACGACGACATAGCGATCGAGAGACGGCTTGCCGTCGCGCCCATAGAACTGGGCCAGGGCCTCGGTGCATAGGGGGGAATCGAGATCGCTGTCGGCGCTGTCCGAGGGCGCCCCGCTTTGGTTCGCATTGCCCTGGTCCGTATTGCCTTGGCCCCCATTGCTTTGCGCGGCATTGGGATCCGGGGCGCCGCCCTCATCGCCGCAATCGGCCGTGCTCCAGTCGATCTGGGCCCGCTTGCCGAGGAGTCCGGCCAGCCAAGGCTTCAGCCCCGCGGCGGGCAGGCGGCTGTCGAACTGTTGCGCCGTCAGCTTTCCCAGAAGCTCCTCGCCCTCGGCGGTCGGGGATGACTGGGCATCCACCGCGAGCGGTGTTGCCAAGAGCATGACGGCGACGAGGATTGTGTTGCGCAAGCGGGGCTTCTCCGCCGGCAAGTGTAGCCCAGGATTTCCTCAGGGCAAGATAGCGTCAGCTTGACATCGAGCTCACTCGCCCGATCAGCTCTTCTTGCCGCCGACAGCGAGCGTGGCGGGCGCGCCCGATGCGCCGGCGGCGGCGACGGCAGCACTGGCGCCGGGATAGGAGGCGCCGCGATCGAGCCCATAGATGTCGGCACGGAACTGGACCGTGCCTTCGGCATCGACCCAGGCCGTCTGATAGGTGAGCATGACCGGCAGGGGTGGCACGGGCGCCGAGATGGTCGTCGCCTTGCGCACGACATCATCGATGCGGCTGCGGGGCCAGTTCGGGTCATTACGCAGGAGATAGGCCGCCATATCCACCGGCTGCTCCATCCGCACGCAGCCGGAGCTCAGCGCCCGCGTGCCGAGGCTGAACAGCGACTGCACCGGCGTCCCATGGATATAAACCGCGTAGTCATTGGCGAAATCGAACTTGACCGGGCCGAGGGCGTTCTCGGGTCCGGGATCCTGATGCAGCACGAAGGGCATGTTGCTCGAGCCGTATTGGCTCCAGTTGATGCTCTCGGCATCGACCTCATGCGCGTCGGCCGACCAGCCGTCGAAAACGCGGACATTGTGGGAGCGGAAATAGTTGGGGTCATCGCGCAGGTGGTTCAGCATGTCGATCCGCGCGATTTTCGGCGGCACGACCCAGGTCGGATTGAAATCGATGCGCCGAATGACGCTGTTCAGCAGCGGCGTCTTGCGATCCACCCGCCCGACGATCACGCGGTTGTGAAAGGTCACCTTGCCCTGCTCGACCAGGAAGATCTCCTGCCCGGCGACGTTCACATAAAGGTAACGCGCGCCCATGCTGGGCCCGAGCTGGCGGAAACGCTCCATGTTCAGAAGGATCGTATTCAGCCGGTCCGCCGCCGAGATATTGAGCGAGGCCACGGTCTGAGGCCCGACCTTGCCATCGGTATCGAGGCCGTGGCTTGCCTGGAACTTGCGCAACGCCACGGCGAGGGTGTCGTCGAAGACTTGGGGATCGCCGGTGGCGTCGGCGGCGAGTTCTCCGGTCGCGATCAGCCGCGCCCGCAGCGCCGCGACCCGGGGATCGGTCATGCCCTTCTCGAGCTTCGGGCCGGAGGGCACCGTCGGCCAGGCGGGGCCTGCTGCATAGTGGCGATAGGTCGGAAGCGCCTGGCGCAAGCCCCAGTAGAAGAAATTGCTGGGCAGATGGACCGCTACGAAGCCTCGCGGGTCGCCCTTACGGGCGGCCGCCAGCAAGGCCGCGGGCGGCAGATCGCCTGAGTCGTCGGTCGCCGCGAGCAGAGCCCCGCTCAGCAGCAGTTCGAGATCGGCCAGATCGCCCGGCGTCTTCGCCTCGGCATGATCGAGGATGGCCGCGAGCAAGGGGTCGGGAAGGCTCATGCCGGCCGATTTGGCGGCCTGTATCTGGTCGAGCAGAACGACGCCCGCCGGCGAGATGCCCTTGTCCTCCGTCCAGATCGGCCCATAACCGGCCGCCGCATAGGAATCGCGCAGCAGCGTCCCCGGCAAGCTTTGCCCCGCGACATCGAGGCTATCCCCCGCGCCCGCCAGGCGAGCGGCCAGGCTGCCGGCGACGGCGGTCTGCTGCCCGGCGATCGCATCGGCATTTTGCGCGGGCGGCGAGGCCGCGGAGGCAGGCGCCCCCGCGAGGAGGAGTCCCGCCATCAAACCGACGACGGCAAAGGCCGAGGCGACGACCCGCGACGAATATCTGTTCTGTTTCATTTGCGAGGTTAGGACGTTTCCGTCAGCCCCCGCTCCCTTGCCGATCAGCCTTTGACCGCTAAGCGTCTCTGCCGTTGGCTGGTCCGGCTGACTCGCTCCGCATGGCGACCCGAGACATAGACCCAGAGAGGATTTCGCGCCGGCAGGAACGGACCGCAATGCCACATGAAGATCAGCAGGCTGCGACTGTCTCTGTCGAGTCCGCGCATGAAGACGCTGCCCCGGCTGTGGGGCGGGACATAGAGATAAAGCTCGCCCGATTCGTCCCAGTCGAACCAATTGGAGAGCGGCATCTCCGGATCGGTGTTGGCGACGAACTCGACGGGCTTGCCTGAAAGGCGCAAGCGGCGCACACGGTAAATCTCTATGGGCCATGAGCTGTTGTTCACCACGCGCATTTCAAGCTGCGAAGACTGCGGACGCTCGGCAGGCCATGGCGCCAGGATGATCTTTGGCCTGGGCAGGAACCGGCTCCATGCCAGCACCGTGCTGAGAGCCGCTCCCCAAATGGCTGCCGCCGTAACCCAAGCAGAAGTCATCGCTCTCCTCTTTTGTTCCGCAGCCGTCCTAGGTGGCAGCTGCCGATTCGCGGGGCATGCGAACCCCTTGGACCCCTATGCTCTCATGTTAACCGAAGGTCTCCGGGACAGATAGTATCTCCTGGGCCCCGCTTCCAGCCCGGGTGGCCGCCCCAGCTCGGGGGGCGAGGCCGGCGGCCGGCAGCCCCGCCCGAACGCAGACATGGCGGGCTCCAGCCACTTGCATTAGGGTCGGCCAATCAAGGGCATGGCAGCCCGCCCCGAATAGAGGAGCATACGGATGGCGTTCGAAAATCTCATGGCCAAGGTCTCCCTGCTGCTGACGCAGATGGAGAATCAGCCGGAGGACAAGCACGAGCTCTATATGCAGCTGCGCGAGCGGATCAGCGAGATCCGCAACACGGGCTTTCCCGTGCCCGACGACCTGCTCCGCCTGGAACAGGAGCTGGAGGCCGAATTCTCGGGCCGTGCCGAAGAGCAATGAGTCCGGCCGTGCCCCTGGGCCAATAGGGTCGGCACTTGGATTTCGTCCAATACACCGCCAAGGCCTACAACCTGCTCCTGATGCTGGTGGATCTGATCCTCGGCGCCTTCTTCGGTCCTTTCCGTGTCGTCGTTATCGTCGCCGTCGCCGCCCTCCTGGCCGGGCTCGGCTTCCTTCTCTGGTTGCGCCGAGCCCGCTGAACCGCGGGGCCGGAATCATTTTTTCTTGCCGGATCTAATCTCTGTCACCGAGCGCGGGCCGACGAACCAGTCCTCCGGCTCGATATATTCGAATACGACCCAGACGGCGTCCGGCGGCAGCTCGGCGACCTCGCTGATCGCGGCGGCCACGCGCCGGGCCATCTCATCCTTCGTATGCGCGTGCTCCTTTAGCATCTGAATCTGAACGAACGGCATGCGCTACTCCCTGGTTTCACTCGCGCTATTCTCCCCTGTGGTTGCGCGGGGGGCAATGTTCTTCAACGCCGGAGTCAGGGACGCGCGAGCGGCGCGGCAGGCGCCGGTCTTGTGATCCCGATCTGATTGGTCATACAATTGCGGCTCTGGCGCGCAACCGGCCAGGAGGGATCAGCGACCTCCGGCGGCAGATCGCGGCGGGGCAAGCGCGTCGCGACGAAGATCACGTGAGGCAACCCCATGACGCCCGCGCATCGGCCGGGCGCAACATACCGGGAGGATAGGATATGCGTCGGATCGCAGGCATTGCGGCAATGGCCGCCCTGGCCGTCACCTTCGCCGCGGGAGCGGCCAATGCGGACACCAAGGACAAGAAGATCGCATTCTCCAACAATTACGCCGGCAATTCCTGGCGCCAGGCGATGCTGAAAAGCTATGACGCGGTGACCAAGAAGGCGGTGGCCGACGGCGTCGTCGCCGCGGCCGATGTCTTCACCACCTCCGAGAACCAGGTGACCGAGCAGGCGGCGCAGATCCAGAATCTGATCCTGCAGGGCTATGACGCCATCGTCATCAACGCCGCCTCCCCCGATGCGCTCAACGGGCCGATCAAGCAGGCCTGCGACGCCGGCATCACCGTCGTTTCCTTCGACGGCATCGTGACCGAGCCCTGTGCCTGGCGGGTCGTGGTCGACTTCAAGGACATGGGCGAGAAGGAGGTCGAATTCCTCAATGGCCGCCTGCCCAAGGGCGGCAATCTCCTCGAGATCCGCGGCCTCGCCGGGACCTCGATCGACCAGTCGATCCATGACGGCATCGCCGCCGGCGTGGCGAAATATCCCCAGTTCAAGATCGTGGGCTCGGTCAACGGCGATTGGGCCGAGGATGTGGCGCAGAAGGCGGTCTCGGGCATCCTGCCCTCGCTGCCCGAGGTCGTCGGCATCGTCGATCAGGGCGGCGACGGTTATGGCGCCGCCCAGGCCTTCAAGGCCGCCGGGCGGCCGATGCCCGTGATCATCATGGGCAACCGCCAGGACGAGCTCGCCTGGTGGAAGGAGCAGAAGGACGCCAACGGCTATACGACCTGGTCGGCCTCCATCGCGCCCGGCGTCTCGACCCTCGCCTTCTGGGTCGCCCAGCAGATCCTCGACGGTCACAAGGATATCCCGCACGACCTGCTGGTGCCCTATCTCGCCTTCACTCAGGACGATTTCGAGGCCGCCTTGCCGACCATTCCCGTCGGCGGCGTAGCCAGCAAGGAATACTCCCAAGAGGAAGCCAAGAAGGCCATTGCCGCGAACATGAAATAGATCAGCTGTATCGCCAGGAAGGCAGCATTACCTAGCCCCGATCCGCCCCTCATGGTCGGGACTTCCGCCGAGATCGTCACGCTGGACGGCGTCGAAAAGCAATTCGGCGCCGTCCGCGCGCTGGCCGGGGTCGATCTCGTCATCGCCGCGGGAGAATGCCTCGGCCTCGTCGGTCATAACGGCGCCGGCAAATCGACATTGATGAACATCCTCGCCGGCACCGCGGCCCCCGATCGCGGGCGCATCACCGTGGACGGACAGGATCTCTCCGCGACCTATGGCGCGGCGATCGCCCATCGTCACGGCATCCGTTGCGTGTTTCAGGAGCTCTCGCTCTGTCCGAATCTGACGGTGGCGGAGAATCTGCGCATCATGCATCCCGCGCTGTCCGGATTCGCCTGGCGGCAAAAAGCCGGTGCGCTGATCGCGGGCAAGCTCGACGAGATCTTTCCCGGCCATGGCATCTCGCCCGGCGCCATCGTCGGCGACCTCTCCATCGCGCGGCGCCAGATGGTGGAGGTGGCCCGCGCCTTCACCGTGACGGAGGAGCCGCTGAAGCTCGTCATCCTGGACGAGCCCACCTCCTCGCTCGACTCCAGCGCCGCCGGCCAGCTCCTGGGATTCGTCCGCCGGGCCGTGACAAGCGGGGCCTCCTGCATCCTCATCTCCCATCTACTGGGCGAGATCCTGGGCACCGCGGGCCGGGTGGTGGTCATGCGCGACGGCAAGGTCGTCGATGCCCGGCCGGCCGGCGACTTCACCCGCAACTCCCTGGTGGGCGCGATGGGCAGCGTCGCCAAGGAAGAGGCTGAGGACCTCCGCTTTGCCTCCAAGCGCCAAAGCGGCAGCCCCCGGGTCCGCGCACAGCCGGCAGGCCAGAGCGAAGGCCCGGCCCTCACGGCCTTCCGCGGCGAGGTGGTGGGGCTCGCGGGCCTCAGCGGCCATGGCCAGACCGATCTCCTGGTCCGGCTCGTGACCGAGGGCTCGCCACGGTCGGCGCGCTATCGGGCCGAGGGGCCGATGGCCCTGATCGCCGGCGACCGCCAGAGCGACGGCATCTTCCCGCTCTGGTCCATCGCCAAGAACATCTCCATCCGCTCGCTGCGCGCCCTCACCCGCGCCGGCCTGATCGATCTCGGCCGCGAAGCCGCCCTCGCCGCGGATTGGCGCCGGCGCATCAACATCCGCACGCCCGATATGGCGGACAACATCCTCTCGCTCTCCGGCGGCAATCAGCAGAAGGCGCTCTTCGCCCGCGCCTTCGGCTCCGAGGCCGAGATCGTGCTGATGGACGACCCCATGCGCGGCGTCGATGTCGGGACCAAGCAGGAGATCTACGAGATGATCCGGGCCGAGGCGGCCAAGGACCGGACCTTCCTCTGGTACACGACCGAGATGGATGAGCTCCGGCATTGCGACCATGTCTATGTCTTCCGCAACGGGCGGATCGTGGCCGATCTGGCACGCGACGAGCTGAGCGAGGAGAAGGTGCTGCACTCCTCCTTCGAGGTAGCCTCGTGATGCGCGAGGGGGTCTCGCCGCAGATCCTCTTCTCCCCGCGGGTACTGCGCAGCCTGCTGCCGGCGCTGTCGCTGGTCGCTCTGCTGGCGGCGATCTTCTATCTCCAGCCCCGGGCGATGAGCTATTTCGGCCTCAATCTGCTGCTCAATCTGGCGGTGCCGATCGCGCTCGCGACCATTGCCCAGATGTTCGTCATCACCGTCAACGACCTCGATCTTTCCATCGGCGCCTATGTCGGCTTCACGGCTTGCGTGGCGGCGACCTGGCTCAACCAGCAACCGCTGTTGGGCATCGCCGTGCTGCTCGCCGGCATCGCCGTCTATGCCGCGATGGGCGCCCTCATCCATCTGCGCAACCTGCCGTCCATCGTGGTCACCCTGGGCATGTCCTTCGTCTGGCAGGGCCTCTCCGTCCTGCTGCTGCCGACCCCCGGCGGCCGGGCGCCCGGCTGGCTCTTGGGCCTCATGGGGCTGAAGACGCCCTTCCTGCCCTTCGCCATCTTCGCCTCGGTCGGCCTGGGCCTCATCGTGCATCTCGGCCTGATGCGATCGGCCTATGGCGTGGTGCTGCGGGGTGCCGGGGGCAATGCCCGTTCAGTGGCGCGGGCGGGCTGGTCGGTGCTGAAGGTGAAGATGATCATGTTCGCCCTGGCCGGCTTTTTCGGCGCACTGGCCGGCCTCGCCCTCGTCGGGCTCACCACCTCGGCCGACGCCAATATCGCGCTCCGCTATACCCTGCTCTCGGTCGCCGGCGTCATCCTGGGCGGCGGCGAATTCGTGGGCGGCCGGGTCTCGCCCATCGGGGCGGTGATCGGGGCGATCACCTTGACCTTGGCCGCCTCCTTCCTCTCCTTCCTCCGCCTGAACCCCGATTGGCAGATCGGCGCCCAGGGCGCGATTCTGATCCTGGTGCTGGCCCTGCGCCTGCTGGTGACCCGGGCGGAGCGGGCGAGCTGATGCCAACCATCGCCATGCCCGTGGGCGTCACCCGGCTGGTCCGCAAGCCCTGGCTCTGGTCCTTCGTGGCCACGGTCGCGGTCTGGCTCGCCATGGAGATCTTCACCGGTGGTCAGGGCGCTGGCGAGGTGGTGACCGCCGCCCTCTCCTTCGCCACCTTCTCCGTCCTGGTCGGACTCGGCCAGATGTTCGTGGTCACCCTTGGGCCCGGCAATGTCGATCTCTCGATCCCCGCCACCATGGCGCTCGCCGGCACGATCGCCATGAAATACATGGATACCCAGGATCCGCGCATCGCCGCGGGTGTCGTGATCGCGCTCGCCGTGGGGGCCGCGGTCGGCGCCTTCAACTACGGGCTGATCCGGGCGCTGCGCATCCCGCCGATCATCGCCACGCTTTCCTCGGCCTTTCTCTTCCAATCCGCGGCCATCTGGTACAACCGGGGCCTGCGCATCAAGCCGCCGCCGGCCTTCGCGGATTTTTCCTTCGCCGAATTCCACGGCCTGCCCTATTTCACCCTCGGGGCCATCCTGCTGTCGGTCCTCCTGCATATCGCCCTCAACCGTACGGTCTATGGCCGGTCGGTCATAGCCATCGGCCAGAACCCGCGGGCGGCGCGCTTCGCCGGCGTCTCGGTCGAGCGCACGCGCTTTGCCACCTATGTGATGTGCGCGACCTTGGCCGGCCTCTGCGGTTGCCTCTTCTCGGCCTTCTCCGGCGGGGCCGCGCTCAACATGGGGGCGGATTATCTGCTCGCCTCGATCGCCGTCGTGGTCATCGGCGGCACCTCCGTGGCCGGCGGCTTCGCCAATGTGCCGGGGATCTGGGGCGCTTCGCTGTTCCTGTTCCTGATCGTCGCCATGCTCAACACCTATGGCTTCGGCGCCGGGATCCGCATGCTGCTGACAGGCATCATCATCATCGCCGTCATCGCCGCGGCCGGCGGGCAGAAGGCGCAGCGCTGAACCGCCGGATTGCCCGCTCCCCTGGCCCGTGCCATCTTCCCCTGCCGCGCCATGCATCCGAGGAAAGGAAGCGACAATGAAGCTGACGCTGATCAAGGCCGCCGCGGCCATGCCGGCCGGGGAGCTGACGGATCGCGGTCCGGCCAATCAGCCTCAGGGCGAACCGGTGGCGCGCATCCGCAGCAAGAGCCTGCATGAGCAGCCGAATTGCGGGGTCTGGGAATGCAGCCCCGGAAAATGGCGCCGGGCAGTGACCCAGGCGGAATTCTCGCATTTCGTCACGGGCAAGTGCCGCTTCCATGCCGACAGCGGCGAAACCCTGGATATCGAGGCCGGGGATGCGGTCCTCTTCCCACCCAATACCCTTGGCACCTGGGAAGTGATCGAGACCGTCCGCAAGAATTATCTGATTCTCTAGGGGGAGAAATGGCCGTGACGACCAGGTCGATCCTTCTCGCCGCAGCTCTGCTGGTGACCCTGGGACCGGCCCTGCCTGCCGCGGCAGAGCGGAGCTTCGTCGAGGTCTGCATCAATGAAGGCATCCCGGATATCGAGATCCAGGCCTGCAACCAGGTGATCGCGACATGGCCGAATGCAAAGCAGAAGATCGTCTGGGCGTTCTACCACAGAGGCAACGCCTACACCGCCCAGCAGGACTATGACCGGGCGATCCAGGATTACGACATCGCCATCGGGCTGAAGCCCGATCATTCCCATGCCTATGCCGATCGCGGGCTCGCCTATTTCGCCAAGGGCGCCTTCGAGCGCGCGATCGAAGATTACGATGTCGCCATCCGCCTCGATCCTGCCTATGCCCCCACCTATCAGGACCGCTGCTATTCCCTGGCCATCCTCGGCCATGTCGAGCGCGCGCTCGTCGACTGCAACAAGGCCCTCAGCCTCAGCCCGCAGGACCCGATCTTCCTCGACAGCCGGGCCTACGCCTATTTGCGCAAGGGCGATTACGACAGGGCCATTGCCGATTACAAGGCAGCCCTGAAGCATCATCCCACCTTCGACACCGCCCTCTTCGGCCGTGCCATCGCCTATGCCGCCCAGGGAAACCAGGCCCAGGCGACCCATGACCTGAAAGCGGCGCGGTCGATCAATCCCAAGATCGACCAGCAGATGGTGAAGCTCCATCTGAGCGCGCCCGCCGGGCTGTAGAGGCCGTCAGCGCGGGCTGATCATCCCCAGCTTCTGCCAGAGCCGGAAGACCTGGACGGCGCCGATCACGATCTCATTCGGCATCCGTTCCAGATGAGTGATGGCGAGGCCTTGGGCCGAGAGCGCGCGGGCCTGCTCCAAGGCCTCGCGCAGGCTGACCCGCGAGGCCGCCGGTTGCGGCCCGGCCCGCACGATCCAGGGCCCGGATTCCAAAAGCCCGATGAGATCGTCATCGGATCTAAGAAGCTGGTCCTCGGTCCTCGACTGGCGCATGGGTCCTCCGATCCGCCTTGCGGCATGGTGACTATCCCGTGACTTCGATGCCGGGAGCCTACGCGCCGTCGGCCGAGGTCACCCGTTAACAATCGGAGAGGACTTCGCCATCTTGGCCGCCCCTACGAAGGGACGGTGAGGCAGGGCCGGTCGGCCACCTGGATCACCTTGTGCGAGACGCTTCCCAGCAGCAATCCCGCCAGGGGGCCAAGGCCCCGGCGACCGAGTACGATGAGGTCCGCGCCGCGCGCCCGGGCCATGTCGACGATGAGGCTCGCGGGATCGCCCACTTCCACCAGGGCTTCGATCTGCCTGACCCCGCTTTGCCGGGCCTTGAGCTCCGCGGCATGGACGATATCCCTGCCGAATCCCTGGAGCATCTCATATTCGGTCTGCTCCCGATGCTCCATCCGGGCCAGATTTCCCAGCTCGTCTCGCACTTTGCCGTCGAAGATGGGGGCGACGACATGCAGGATGAGGAGCTTTGCCTCGCAATGCCGGGCCAGCTCCGCCGCGGCCTCGGCGGTGGCGCCCGCATGTTTCGAACCGTCGAGTGCGACCAGTATGGTCTTGAAGGTCATATGATTGGGTCCCTGATCAGGCGCCGAGGCGCTCGCTTGGCGACGGCGAGATGGCGGGGCACCTCCCGGCGCCGGCCAGGGTGCCCCTTTTTGCGCGCCGCCTTTGCACCGGGGTGATAACGTCTCGTCCCATCATCGCAAATACCCGGCACCTCGGCAAATCTGGAGACATCATGGCCAAGACCCCCAAGGGCACTCAGGACCACGCCACGCATTTCCACCGCGAGGATCATGATCATGCGGCGCATCAGGAGCAGGCAAAGCGCGACCATGGGCAAAAGCCCGATCCCCAGATCGGGAAGGACGGCAAGAAAAAACCCAGCCACCCCATGGAGCAGACGCCGAGGGGCCCCCGACGAGGCCAATAGTGGCACTCAGGGGGCGGCACGGTGTCCGGAAATCGCCGCGACATAGATCCGAAAGAAGACCGGTTCCTGGGGCCGCTCCTTGTCCTGCAGGATGGTCTTTGCGAAGCCGGGTTCCCACCACATGGCGTTCTTCTGCAGGAGCTCGCTGGCCAGCTTCCGCTCACCGGCCCATTCCGCGGTGTCGGGAAGCTCCTCATAGCGGCCGGTGACGACGACGCTCACCCACTGCTCCGTGCTCGCGATCTCATCCGCTACGACGCTGACCAGCGGATTGGCCCGCATCCATTCGATCTTTTTCCCCACGGTGGCGAAGCTATAGAGATAGCCATGGTCGTAGACGAACTGGAAGGGCACCACATAAGGCTGAGCGCCCTGGGCGCAAGCCAGCCGGCCGAGACTCATCCGGGTCAGAAGATCCAGGCTCGCCTCTCTCGTCAGTTCATGGATGATCACGCTGCATCCCTCCTGTTTTGAGTCTCCGATCTGCGGCGACCGACATTCCGAGGATGGGGGAAGAGCTCATGATATATCCTGCGGTAGCGTCGCGCTGTTCACTATGGGACGTTTGCGGCCCATAAAGCTGAGGGCGCCTCGCGCTGCACTCGCCCTCCTCTGCCTAACGGCGGCCGGCTGCGCCGACGCACCTCCACCTGCCTCCCGTCCACCCCGCGTCAACCATGCCTGCAACTGGATCGGCGATGCGCCCTTGGGCCGGAATGCCGGCGGATGCAGCCCCCCGAAGCCGAATTGCACCGTGTGGGCCGAAGCGATCTAATATCGGAGGTCGTCTCACGACCTCTCACTGCCAACCCGGAGCCCCCCGTGAAGATCAACCTGCAACGAGCCAAGGCGCAGTTCCAGAAATACCAGACCCTCTATGCCAACCCTGCACCGGGCGGCGGCATGCATCCGGTCTGTGCCGCGGTCTGCAGCCTCCTGCTGGAATGGCAGGAGACGCGGGGCGTCAAAGGCGATCTGCTGGAGATCGGGGTCTGGTTCGGCAATGGCGCCGGGCTCCTGAATCAGCACCGCCGTGACGACGAAAAGCTGATTCTGGTCGATCTGAACAAGTCGCAGGAGCGCTTTCAGGCCAATGTCGCCAAGGGCAAGCCGCTGCCGCCGGAGGCCCTCGTCTTCTACCCCGGCGACTCCCTCGCGATGCGCCGGCGCGATGCCCTGGCCCGGCATCGCGACAGCGCCAGGTTCCTGCATATCGACGGCGAGCATTCCTTCGAAGCCGTGGTGAGCGATCTCGACCTCTGCGCCGAGCTCATCAACGAGCGCGGCATTGTGGCGGTGGACGATGTCTTCACCGCGGCATCGGCCTGCGTCACCGAAGCGCTCTATTACTGGCTCGCGCGCAATCGGGAAAAGCTCGTCATGTTCCTGGTCGGCTACCAGAAGGCCTATCTCTGCAGCGCGCGGCTTCTGCCCGAGCTGATGGAGCTCATCTACGAGCTGCCGATCATCATCGGAAGCTGGGGGCCCCAGGTGACGCTTTGCGCCTCGGGCTGGGTGAACGACCGGCCGAGTTATGGGCTGGTGCCCTTCGTCGGCGGCACCCACCAACGGATCAATCGCGTCCTGCCGAAGCCGAGCTTCCACGAGATGATGTTCGGCCCGCCGGTCGGCTGAGCCTGGGTCCGGCGGCCCTGCCGCACCTAGCTGTCGTAGTCGGAATAGGCCCCTTCGCCATTGCGCAGCAGGCAGGCCCGGTAGGCGGCCGTCCCGGGCGAATAGGCCGGTGCGCAGCTCAGCCCGTGGGTGGCGTCATAGTCGGCGCAGGCGCCTAGCAGCAGCGCCGAAGCGCAAAGCAATGGCAGGAGCGTGATCAGGTATCGCATTCGCAATTCGTCCCCCAGGTATGAGTCCTCGCCTTCCCGATCTTGGCATGATCGGAGAGACCGCGCAAAACCCCGCCGGACCCACGAGGATACCGGGCCTGTCAAGACGGGGGCGTAAGAGGCAATAAAGCCTCGACTGGTATAGAATGATGCCGTCAGCCAGACGAAGAAACATCGCCGCAACAGCGCCGCTCGCTGACCGGAGCGCATCGGGAAGGAGGAGAAGATGACCACAACCGTCAAGCAGCTGCTGGAGGCCGCCAACGCTGCAGTACCCCGCCTCACCCCGGCCGAAGCACGGGAGATGATCGCCAGGCCGGACACGCTGATCGTCGATGTCCGGGATGCGGCGGAGGTGGAGCAGAGCGGCAAGGTGGCCGGCGCGATCAACGTCTCGCGCGGCATGCTGGAATTCCGGGCCGATCCCGAATCTCCCTACCACGACAAAAATTTCGCCAAGGACAGCTGAAGCTGCGCACGGGCAGAACCGCCGCGGCCGACACAGCCCCTGCCAGCATCAGATAGAGCGCCGCCACAGGCGTTGCTGCGATCGCCGTTCAGCTTACCCCAAGCCTGGCAAGGGAAAATAATGTTTTAAAAACGGCAGTAAGCCATCAAACCTGGGTCGAAATGAACTCGGCGAGACCCGAAGCGTTTAAGTAAGCAACATCCGGGGTCGGCTTGAATCCAGCCGACCCGAGTCTTGCTCTAAGCCCCGCCGGTCCCCAAATGCCAAAAGCGCGCCAAGCCAATCCGGCCGATTTACAAGGTGACCGCTGCGTAACGCGAGCACCGTTTCGGAAGCTGGCGGCGCAAGGAGGGTCGTATGATCTGGAAGCTCGCCGCCACTCTTGCCGCCCTCACTGTCTCCCTCTCGGCGCTTGCCGCTGAGATTCCCTCCCCTGCGCCCGCGACGGCCGGTGCCCCCAGCGGTCAAGAAAACAGCTATCCCGGCCAGGACGTCACCTTTCCCAATGGTGTTAGAGGCAAGCCCGGCCTCGTCTATTGGGAGCCTCTGGGCTACCGGCCGCTCGCTTTGGACCTTTATTTACCGCCGAAAACCATGCCGCGCCCGGCAGAGGGCTTTCCCTTGGTTGTTTTCATTCATGGCGGTGCCTTCCTCGTCGGCGACCCGCGACAGAACCTGCCCTTCGCCGATTTCCCCGGTGTGCTGGCTTCGCTCTCGGCCCGTGGCTATGTCGTGGCCTCGGTCGCCTATCGCCTGAGCGGGGAAGCGGTGTTTCCCGCGGCAATCCGCGACGTGAAGGCGTCGATCCGCTGGCTGCGTTCGCATGCGT
>Ga0310811_10002871_pt1 | contig 21613 bp, 19 predicted proteins | sample YCmetagenome_FD_207642 | JGI IMG/M metagenome (GOLD analysis project Ga0310811, IMG submission 207642) | Soil microbial communities from experimental microcosm in Duke University, North Carolina, United States - YC | ecosystem: Engineered > Artificial ecosystem > Soil microcosm > Unclassified ...
GTGTTGGGCATTAGCCAGCCACGACGGCTTGCACGTGAGAACTAGACCCCTTCGTGCAGACACCAAGCCAGCCGTCGCAGCCAGCCAGGCCGCTTTTTTGGTTCTCACTCAATGCGGATAGACGAACGACATCGTGTATCGCAAGACAGGAAAAGAAAAAGCCGTGGGATGTTCATCTCCACGGCTTTTGTTTTGAACGGCGCCGATCAGGTTTCGACAGCGCCACGAAGCGTTAGAACCTCGTTATGACCTACTTCGAAGCCCAGCCCCAGAACATCAGCCACCACGCACTATCGACCACCGCCAGCGCCGCGGCGAACCACACCATCGCGAGGGCGCGTTGAACGAAGCGCTCGCTATAACGGCGTGTAACCAGCCAGGCGAGCCACGCGCTCCACAGGTTGGCAATCGCCAGAATCGCGATACGCACATCCGATGCCCACCACAAGGGCACATGTTCCGCGCGCAGCAGCGACAGCGTCGTCGCCGACAAGCCAAGGAACACCCCTGCGCCTGCGATCGGAATGAGGCCTTGCGTCAAATGATGCAGACGCACGGTATTGAAGCGCCCCAGCATGCGCGTCGCGCCCATCAGCAACACCAGCAACGCGGTGCCGTACACCAGTGCGGTCGCGAGGATGTAGCCGATTACCATCGTGCCGTCGAGCCACGAGAATACGTCGTTCTGCTCAGGGTAATGCGTGAACAGGAACCACGGCGCGTTGGTGTCGAGCGGCCAGGTGATGTCGTGATCGACCAGCCAGTTGGCGAAGAACATCTTCAGGTCGATGAACCAGCGCGAAGCGGTCCAGTGGAACGCGCCGATCGCGATACCGAGCAGCCCGTACAGGATCAACGCGGTGTCCCACGGGTTCGCCTGTTTGTCGCCGAGCTGCACGACTTCCGACGACGGCGCGCGCCACGTCAGCGCGATCGCGTCGCGATGCCCGCTGCAACGGCCGCACATATGGCAGTCCGACGCGCCCTTCATATTGCGCAGCGGCACCAGCGGCGCGCAATTGATTGGAATCACGCGATGCCCGTGCTCGCCGTTCTTGTACGAACGGCGCCACGCGTCTTCATCGACCTTGTAGTGGAACGGCGCGAGACGGGCCAGCAGCGAAAAAACCCCGTTGACGGGGCACAGATACTTGCACCAGACGCGCTTCTCGCGTCCGTACAGCAAGCCGATGATCATTGCCGCGAAAGTCGAGCCGCCGAGCACCAGCAGCACCGCTTTCGGATACTGGTAGACGCTGACCATCTGGCCGTAGATGGTGGTGATGCCGAACGCGACGAATGGCCAGCCGCCCCAGCGCATCCAGCGGGGAATTGCCCGGCCGCGGCCGTACTTGCTCGCGAATTCCGCGAGCGCGCCCTCCGGACACAGCACACCGCACCAGACACGGCCGAGCATCACCATCGACAGCAGCACGAACGGCCACCAGATGCCCCAGAACACGAACTGCGCGGCAAGCGTCAGGTTGCTCCACAGATGCGCGGTATCGTCAGGTAGCGGCATCACCGCCGGCACCAGAATCAGGAACGCGTACACGGCCACCACGACCCACTGAATGCCGCGGATCAGGCTGCCGTGACGCTGCATCCACTGCCCGGCCGCCGCGAGCCGGCCCGGACGTGTCATCACGGAACTCATGCTGCGCGCCCGGCGGCCTGCTGCGCAGGCTTGCGATTCGCGCGGCGCACCAGCAGATAGACGACCAGCCAGTACACGGCGTACGCGATCAGATTCATCAGCGCCGGGTGAGCGCGATAGCCGGTGAGCGTTGCAACCAGCGAACCGAAGGTACTGGAATCGTCGAGGATGGCCGACGAATTCCACATCTGGCCAACGATTGTCGGCAGGATTTCCTTGTCGATCAGCTTATCGACACCGGTCTGGAACAGGCCCGCGCCTAGGAACAACAGCATGATTTCCGTGACACGGAAAAAGAGCCGCCAGGAAAAGATCTTGCCGCCCAGTTGCAACACGTAGAAGGTCAGCAACGCGAGACCGAGACCGATCGCCACCGCGAGCATCTGGCTGCCGTCCACATGGCCCGATTGGCCAAAGCCGAGACCGTACAGGAAGATCACGGTTTCACTGCCTTCACGTGCGATCGCCAATGCGACCAGCAAGGCGACGCCCCACCAGTTGGAATCGCGCTTGCTCTTTTGCAGCGACTGTTCCATGTCGCGCTTGAGCGAGCGGCCATGCTGCTTCATCCACAGCACCATTTGCACGATCAGCACACAGGCGACCAGCACCATCGCGGTCTGGAAATAATCCTGCGCGTCACCGGAGAGCACTTCGGTGAAACCGACCAGCGCCGCGCCGAGTGCGACCGCGGCGATCAGACCGGCCGCGACGCCGCCCCACAGGTACGGCAAACCGCGGCGCGCATCGTCGTCGCCATTTTTCAACCATGCGTACAGGATGCCGACCACCAGCAGCGCCTCGACACTTTCGCGCCACACGATGAATAGAATCTGACCCATCCAAGCTCTCCCCTCTACCTGCTACTGCTTTACCTGCCACTGCTCCGGCGAACGCGTCACCCGTTTGCTTGAGGGTCCGCGTTCGCGCCCCAAGCCGCTATTTCGCGACGATCACGCCCTGCGCCTGCTGATGAAAATCGTCGAAGAACTTGTACTCGCCCGGATCCAGCGGCGCGATCACGACGAACGAATCGCCGCCTGGCGCCAACACTTTTTCCTTGCGCAATTGCACGCTTTCGAATTCGGCCGCGCCCTTGCCCGTGTTGCGAATTGCAATCTTGATGCGCTGCCCTGCCGGCACTTCGATGCGGACGGGATTGAGCTTGCCGTCGTTCATTTCAAGATTGAAGGTGGGCAGATCCGCTGCGTGCGCGGCCCCAACTGCCAACGCAGTCATGGCGAGGATTGCGATCTTTCGGTTAATTCTCATTAGCCTTTCCGGAAAACGCGGCGCGGGAAGTGTCATCGTCCGCGCGCCGCCTGCTGCATGCATTCACTCATTCGCTCATTCACGGCCGGCCGCGCGGTCATGCGCGTGGAGCCGCGTGCGCGGCGCTCGGCGATCAGTAACCGCCCTTCTTGCCGATGCCCGCGAACGTGAAGTCGTACTCGAGCGTGATCGGCTTGAACCACGGACCCACGCCGGTTTCCTTGTCGACGTGACGGCCGAACGCCATGTGACCGGTTTGCATCGGCGCTTCGACCGTCAGCTTCAGATGGTATTTGCCCGGGCCTTGCAGCTTGACGTTGTCGCCGTAGTGCGGACCGTCGTTGGCGACCATCGCCATCATGTCGCCCTTCTGGGTCTGATTCGAACCGGCTTTCGTCAACTCATAACGGACTTGCAGATACGGCATCCAGTCGCCTTCGGCGAAACCCGTCGGATTATTCTTGACCGCGTGGATGTCGGCTTCCAGGTGGATGTCCGAATCCGACGCCTTGCGCATCATGCCTTCGGGTTCCATCGTGATCGGCTGCAGATAAACCGCGCCGATTTCCATGCCGCCCTGAATCTGGTGTTTGCCGATCGGGTATTCCGCAGCCGTTGCGGAAAGCGCCGCTACTGCGGCCACCGCTGCTGCGCCACCACGCACAAATGAAGAAATCCGCATTGAAACTCCTTGTTTTTTTCAGACTGGAATCGAGTCATTGGAACAGCGCGCGGCGCTTGTCTCGTTGCAGCACTTGCCAGTGCCCCCGCCGGCGGACATCAGCAGCGTACGCTGCAATACGAACGTTAATGCGAACCATTCTCAATATTGGTCGAGTTTATCATTGATCGGCAGGGAGAACAAACGCGGCTGCACGCAAAGCCTTACGGGAGTAGGGCCTTAAGGCAGCTTTAAGGAAAGCGCGGGACGAGGGTATCAGCGGGCCGCAAGGCGGGAAAAGACAAGGCGCGGCACATTGCCGCGCCCAGACAGGCAGGTGTTACTGGACGCCCGGCACGTGGTCGCCGACGTTCGCACCGAACACGCGCTGCCGCAACAACGCCAGTTGATCGCGAGTTTGTGCAGCCTTTTCGAATTCGAGGTTCTTGGCGTGCTCCATCATCTGCTTCTCGAGGCGCTTGAGCTCCTTGGCGAGCTGCTTCTCGGACATGTCCTCGAATTTCGCCCGAGTCTGCTGTTCCTTCAACTCGGCACGGGCGTCGTCGACGTTGTACACACCGTCGATGATGTCGCGGATCCGCTTGACCACGCCGCGCGGCGTAATGCCGTTCTCCAGGTTATAGGCGATCTGCTTGGCGCGCCGCCGCTCGGTTTCGTCGATGGCACGGCGCATCGAGTCGGTCACCCGGTCCGCGTAGAGAATCGCCTTGCCGTTCACGTTACGCGCCGCCCGGCCGATGGTCTGGATCAGCGAGCGCTCGGCGCGCAGGAAGCCCTCCTTGTCGGCGTCGAGAATCGCGACCAGCGAGACCTCCGGAATATCGAGCCCCTCACGCAGCAGGTTGATCCCGACCAGCACGTCGAAGGTGCCCAGACGCAGATCGCGGATGATTTCCACCCGCTCCACCGTATCGATGTCGCTGTGCAGGTAACGCACCTTGACGCCATGGTCGGCCAGAAACTCGGTGAGCTGCTCGGCCATGCGCTTGGTCAGCACGGTCACCAGCACGCGGTCGCCTACCTTGACGCGCTCGTTGATCTCGGCGAGCACATCGTCGACCTGGGTGCGCGCCGGGCGCACCTCGATTTCCGGGTCGACAAGACCGGTCGGACGCACCAGCTGCTCGGCCACCTGCCCTGCCGTTTTCTGCTCGTAGTCCGCCGGCGTGGCCGACACGAACACCACCTGACGCATCTTGCGCTCGAACTCATTGAATTTGAGCGGGCGATTGTCGAGCGCCGACGGCAAACGGAAACCGTAGTCGACCAGATTTTCCTTACGCGCCCGGTCGCCGTTGTACATGCCGTTCAACTGGCCGATCAGCACGTGCGACTCGTCGAGCAGCATCAGCGCGTCGGGCGGCAAGTAGTCGACCAATGTCGGCGGCGGCTCGCCGGGCGCTGCGCCCGAAAAGTGCCGCGAATAGTTCTCGATGCCCTTGCAGAAACCCAATTCCTGCAGCATTTCAAGATCGAAGCGGGTGCGTTGCTCGAGCCGCTGCGCTTCGACAAGCTTGCCGCTGCTGTAGAAAAACTCGAGCCGCTCGCGCAATTCGGTCTTGATCGTTTCGACCGCGCGAATCACGGTGTCGCGCGGCGTCACATAGTGCGACGACGGGTACACGGTAAAACGGCTGATCTTCTGCCGCACGCGGCCGGTGAGCGGATCGAACAGTTGCAGCGTCTCGACCTCGTCGTCGAACAACTCGATGCGCACCGCCATTTCGGCGTGCTCGGCCGGGAAGATATCGATCGTATCGCCGCGCACGCGGAACGAACCGCGCTGGAAATCGGCCTCGTTGCGGTTGTATTGCATGGCGATCAGCCGGGCGATGATGTCGCGCTGGCCCAGCTTGTCGCCGGTACGCAGCGTCAGAATCATCTTGTGATATTCCGACGGGTTGCCGATACCGTAAATCGCCGACACCGTGCCGACGATAATCACGTCGCGCCGCTCCATCAGGCTCTTGGTGGCCGACAGCCGCATCTGCTCGATGTGCTCGTTGATCGACGAATCTTTCTCGATGAACAGGTCGCGCTGGGGCACGTACGCTTCCGGCTGGTAGTAGTCGTAGTACGAGACGAAGTACTCGACCGCGTTGCGCGGGAAGAACTCGCGGAACTCCGAATAGAGCTGCGCGGCAAGCGTCTTGTTCGGCGCGAACACGATAGCCGGCCGGCCGAGCCGCGCGATGGTGTTGGCCATCGTGAAGGTTTTGCCGGAGCCGGTCACGCCAAGCAGCGTCTGGAACGACAAGCCGTCCTGGACGCCTTCGACGAGCGTGTCGATCGCCGTCGGCTGGTCGCCGGCGGGCGGATACGGCTGGTAAAGCTGGAACGGCGAGCCTTCGAACGTGACGAATTTGGATTCGTCGAGCGTCTCGTCGAGTTCAGTCAGATGGTGTTCGGACATGGGGAGCGGCACCGGGCCTTAGGCAAAGAACTATTCTAACGGGTTGCGGGAACCCGGGCTGAGCGGGTCTGCGTAGGGGTTCAGCGGGCTGCGCAGAGAAAGCAAATGGCGCTTTGATGCCTGTTTTTCAAGCAAAAAATTCAGTCCGCCGGCCTTTGGTGCCCGAAAATTGCCCACAAATTCGCTACAATGCCAAGTTGCGCTCGCTCGCCGATGCCCGCCCGCCGTCCGGATCGTCCGTCAGACGTCTTCGGCCGGGTTCGCCGCGAACGAAGCGGCCCTCTTTTCACTACTGCTGCCCACCCATCATGTCTCTGTTCTCCGCCGTCGAACTTGCTCCCCGCGACCCGATTCTGGGCCTGAACGAAGCTTTTAACGCCGATGCGCGCGCCACCAAGGTCAATCTTGGCGTTGGCGTCTACTTCAATGAAGAAGGCAAGATTCCGCTGCTGCGCGCCGTGCGCGACGCGGAAAAGGCACGCGTTGAAGCCGCGCTGCCGCGCGGCTATCTGCCGATCGAGGGCATCGCCGCCTATGACGCCGCTGTGCAAACGCTGCTGCTCGGCAACGATTCGCCGCTGATCGCCGCAGGCCGCGTCGTGACGGCGCAAGCACTGGGTGGCACGGGCGCGCTAAAAATCGGCGCCGACTTTCTGAAGCGTGTGAACCCGAATGCCAAGGTCGCGATCAGCGATCCGAGCTGGGAAAATCACCGCGCGTTGTTCGAAGGCGCAGGCTTCGAAGTCGTGAACTATCCGTACTACGACGCGCACACGCACGGCGTGAACTTCGAAGGCATGCTGAACGCGCTGAATAGCTACGCCGCGGGCACGATTGTCGTGCTGCACGCGTGCTGCCACAACCCGACTGGTGTCGACCTGACGGTCGACCAATGGAAGCAGATCGTCGAAGTCGTGAAAGCGCGCAATCTGGTGCCGTTCCTCGACATCGCTTACCAGGGTTTCGGCGACAACATCGAATCCGACGCCGCAGCGGTTCGTCTGTTCGCCGCATCGGAACTGAACGTATTCGTGTCGTCGTCGTTCTCGAAGTCGTTCTCGCTGTACGGCGAGCGCATCGGCGCACTGTCGATCATCACGGCAAGCAAGGAAGAATCGGCTCGCGTGCTGTCGCAACTGAAGCGCGTGATCCGCACGAACTACTCGAACCCGCCGACGCACGGCGGCTCGGTGGTCGCGGCGGTGCTCGCATCGGCTGACCTGCGCGCCACGTGGGAAACGGAACTCGCCGAAATGCGCGACCGCATCCGCGCCATGCGCAACGGTCTCGTCGAACGCCTGAAGGCAAGCGGCGTGGATCGCGATTTCAGCTTCGTGAATGCACAACGCGGCATGTTCTCGTACTCGGGCCTGACGGCGCCCCAAGTGGACCGTCTGCGCGAAGAGTTCGGCATCTACGCGGTGAGCACGGGCCGTATCTGCGTGGCTGCGCTGAATACGCGCAACCTCGACGTGGTGGCTAACGCGATTGCTCACGTGCTCAAGTAAGACATTTCAGGGCGCGGGCGTTGAGCGCGCGCGCCTTGTCTTGCTTGGCTGGCTGAAGTTGCTTGAAAAAACGGCGCCCAATTTGGGCGCCGCTTTTTTTATTGGCCGGCTGCTGCTGGACGTGTGACTGAACTGCCGATGCGGCTTGCTGCCGTTAGTTGCCGATCTGGCCTGTTGCCGTCATGCACGGGGATGTCATGGGGATTTCAGCGTGCATCCCGATGAATATCGTGCGTGACAAAACCCGCGTCGTTATCAGGCATGTCGAGCCAATCGGGTTGGGCCAGCGAATGGCGGATATCTTCCAGACCGCTACTCCAATGTTCGCGCATTGTGGAGAGGCCAAACTGGAAGTCTTTGAAGTGCCCTTCGTATTCCTTTTGCCGATAGATGAGGTGGATCACGTTGTAGCGCTTCGAACACGAGAGATCCTCCGCAAGCTTGCACCACGGATCGTCGCGCTGGTCAGACGGCACGCGATCGAGCACCTCGCGCAGCACATGCCGGAAACGCTGCGAACGTTGCAGCATGTCGGTCACGAGACGCGTGCGGCTCGAGTACTGAATGTCTTTCATGCGCCCTTGAACATCAGTGATGTTGTCCGGCACCGGGCCGATCGCGCTCCATAGGTCAACCTGGAATGCGAGCGTATCGCGACGCGGCGTGGTCTGAATCACTTCATAGAGCGGCGTGTTCGACATCAGGCCACCGTCCCAGTAATACTGGCCGTCGATCTCAACTGCCGCAAAACCCGGCGGCAACGCACCTGACGCCATGAAGTGCTCCGGCCTCAGTTTGGTATGCCGGTTATCGAAGTAAGCAAAGTTGCCTGTTCCGCAATTCACCGCCCCGACTGATACGCGCATCTCGCCGGAATTGATCCGATCGAAATCGCAGAGGGCCTCCAGCGTCGCCTTGAGCGGCGTGGTGTCGTAGTAGCTTGCCAACTGCGGCGGCCCGGAGACGGTGGGCAGCGGCGGCGGAAAGCGCGGCACGAAAAAGCCCTTTTGCCCTTCCACAATCGCGCCCATGGCCTGAGTCGCCGTGAATGCCTTGCGAACAGCTTCACTGGAATTGAACAGTGCGTGCTCGATAAAGGCCGGCAACGGCGGCCCGAACGCAGGTTGGCAGATCGTTTCCCAGAATTGCAGTAGCCGCTCGACGCGCTTTTCCGGCGGATTGCCGGCAATGATGGCGGTATTCAGCGCGCCGATTGAAATACCGGCGAGCCAGTTCGGCTCGATACCGGCTTCGTAAAGTCCCTGAAAGACGCCTGCCTGATAGGCGCCCAACGCACCACCGCCTTGCAGCATCAGCGCAACGGTTTCGTAGTTGGGTAAATGGCGTTGCGGGCCAGGATGCGCGGCGGGCGCCGGACCGGCGCCCTCGCCTTCCCCGCCCCCGGGCGCGCCGGCGCGCGCCCGTTTGAGATTGCGTTGCGCCATGGGCGCCTCCTTATTGCATATACCAGCCGTGGCTCACAATAAAGGACTGGCCGGTCAGCGCCGCAGTTGGGAAGGTGGACAGGAACAGCACTGTCTGCGCGACGTCTTCCACCGTGGTGAAGATGCCGTCGACCGTGCCGCCCAGCATCACGCGCTTGATCACGTCTTCTTCGCTGATGCCGAGCTCTTTGGCCTGCTCGGGAATCTGCTTGTCGACCAGCGGCGTACGCACGAAACCCGGACACACGACATGCGAGCGCACATTGTGTTTCGCGCCCTCCTTGGCCAGTACGCGTGCGAGCCCGAGCAGCGCATGCTTGGCGGTCACATAGGCCGACTTGAGCGGCGACGCTTCATGCGAATGAACCGAACCCATGTAGATCACGATGCCGCCGCGATCGTCTTTATACATGTGCTTGAGCGCGGCCTTGGTGGTGAGGAAGGCGCCGTCCACGTGGATCGCCTGCATTTTCTTCCAATCGGAAAACGAGTAGTTTTCGATTGGATTAACGATCTGAATGCCGGCGTTGGAAATCAGAATGTCGATCGAGCCCAATTCGGCCGCGACTTTGTCGATACCCTGGTTGACGGCGTCTTCGTTCGTGACGTCCATCGCAATGCCGATTGCCTTTCCGCCAGCCTGTCTGATTTCTTCAGCGACGGCGTTCGCGCCGTCCTGGTTCAGGTCGGCGATCGCGATCGCCGCGCCCGCGGCAGAAAGCGTGAGCGCAATCTGCTTGCCGATGCCGCTCGCGGCGCCCGTAACCACCGCGACCTTGCCATTCAGATTCGTGTTCAGTGACGACATCCAGAACCTCCATGCAGTTGATGAGCAATGAGACCACGGGCCGCAGGCGGCGTGAAGTCAGCCAAACGGCATAGGCCGTTTGGCCGAATGCTGCACTGCGGCCAACGCTGCTATTGTGCATGAACCATGTGAACTACATCGGTAAAACGCGCATCGGGCTTTATCTCTTTAAACTAGACGTCTCAGCGGGATTCCGGCGGCATCACTACCAAGGAGGAATGCATGAACTATCGACGTCTGGGCCGTTCCGGCCTGCAAGTCAGCGAACTGTCCATCGGCTCATGGGTCACCTACGGCAATCAGGTGGATCATCGCGCGGCACGCGAGTCGCTTGCGGCCGCCCGCGATGCGGGAGTCAACTTCTTCGACAACGCCGAGGTGTATGCCGGCGGCCAATCCGAAGAGATTATGGGCCAGGCGCTCAAGGAACTCGCGTGGCCACGCGTGAGCTATGTGGTATCCACGAAGTTTTTCTGGGGTCTCAACGAGGCGCCGAACCAGTACCACACGTTAAACCGCAAATATCTGCTGAACGCGATCGATACGTCGCTCAAACGCCTGCAGCTCGATTATGTCGATCTGGTGTTCTGTCATCGTCCTGACCCGAACACGCCGGTCGAAGAAACCGTTTGGGCGATGAGCGACATGATCACGCGCGGCAAGGCACTGTACTGGGGCACGTCGGAATGGAGCGCCGACGAAATCCGCGCGGCTTATGAGATCGCCGAACGGCATCATCTGCACAAGCCGGTCATGGAGCAGCCGCAATACAACCTGTTCCACCGCAAGCGCGTGGAACAGGAATACAAGCGGCTTTACGAGGACATTGGCCTGGGGCTGACCACATGGAGCCCGCTTGCATCCGGTCTGCTTACCGGCAAATACCGTGACGGTGTGCCTGCCGACAGCCGCGCGCAGTTGCAAGGCTACGAGTGGCTGCGCAAGCAGGTCACCGACACCGGCAAGAACAACGTGGTCGGCAAGCTCGGCGAAGTGGCAGACGAACTCCACTGTACGGTCGGCCAGTTGGCGATTGGATGGATTCTGAAGAACCCGAACGTAAGCACGGTGATTACCGGCGCTTCGCGTGTCGAACAGATCGGTGAAAACATGAAATCGGCGGAGGTAGCCGAGCAGATCACCCCGGAGATCAAGCAACGGATCGAGGAAATCATCGGCGACGCCTACGCCTGAGCCAACGTTCGCCGGAGCGCGCGGAACATGGCCCACGCATCATCAGGGCTGTGCCACGCGCAACGCACTGCAGGGCGCAGCGCGGCGTCGCGTACAATACGCGACCGCGCTGCACTTCTATTGTGCTGCCGCATTGCACCCGCACCGCCGAATCCGCCTTGGACCGGCACGCCCTCTTTCAGCGTCTCTTCATCATGCTCAGCTACCGCCACGCCTTTCATGCAGGCAATCACGCCGACGTCCTGAAACACGCCGTCGTATTGCAGCTACTGCGCTACCTCGGCCAGAAGGACAAAGCCTATTGGTATATCGACACCCACGCGGGTGCCGGCGTCTATTCGCTGAAGGAAGGCTACGCGACCAAGACCGGCGAATTCCAGACCGGCATCGCCAAACTTTGGGGACGCAATGACCTGCCGTCGGTCTTCGCGGATTACGTCGATGAAGTGAGCGCGCTGAATCCAGACGGCCAGTTGCGCTTCTACCCGGGTTCGCCGTATATCGCGTGGCGGCAGATGCGCGAACAGGACCGCATGCGCCTGTTCGAACTGCACACCACTGAAATCGACGTGCTGCGCCATAACTTCCGCGATGCGGGGCGCCGGGCAATGCTTTATGCGGGCGACGGCTTCGACGGCATTCTCGCGTTACTGCCTCCGGCACCGCGCCGCGCGCTGGTACTGCTCGATCCGTCGTACGAAGACAAGCGCGACTACACGCGCACGCTGCGCTGCGTCGAAGAAAGCTTGAAGCGCTTTCCGACCGGCACCTATGCGGTCTGGTACCCGCAGGTCAGACGGCTTGAATCGCAGCGTTTCCCCGATCAGTTGAAGAAGCTGCAGGAGCGCAACTGGTTGCATGTGAGCCTGACCGTCAGCAATCCGCCGACCGACGGCTTCGGATTATTCGGCAGTGGCATGTTCATCCTGAATCCGCCGTATACGCTGGCAAAAACGCTGAAAGACCAGATGCCCTGGCTGGTTCAGGCGCTCGGCGAGGACAAGGCCGCACAGTTCAAGGTGGAGTATCGCAGCGATTGAGCTTATTGCCCGCGAGGCATGGGACGTGGTTGCGGATAGGGTTGTGGAGACGGCGTGCCGCCGCCGGCAGGCACCGGGATGTAGGGTGCGACAATGAATGGCGGCGACGAATTCGGCGCCAACTCCGTGGGCGTGGCGATGGGCTGCGCCTCTACGATCGGCTGTCGCGAAAGCGGTGCGGTTTGCAGCACCGTGCCGCTCTGGCCGTCGTTGATACCGCTCTGTGAGTCGAGTATCACCGGTTTGCGGGTGTTGCTGCTCGTCGCGGCGAAACTCGCCGGTACTGCGAAAACCGAGGTCAGCGAAGTCGCGGCGGTTATGACCAGAATGGACTTGAGTAGGCGGACAGGAAACATGGGCAGACCGGTTGAGTTTTGAAAATGCCGGATAGCGTGGAAAACGCCTTACCTTACCGCTACGGCGGCCGCCAGGCTAGTCGTTGTCGGCCATGGATCGACTTGAAGCGCCATTTGCGGTGAAATTTTCGCGGTCCAGATGTGACAAAGCCCCGTCTATACGGGGCTCAACACTTTACTGCAATGGCCGCGCACGAGCGCTGCCGGATCAAACTTGATGCAGTTGAAACTTACAGCGAGTAGCCATTGGTTTCGAGCGAGCGGATGCGCTGTTCGAGCTGAACGATATCCGACGACGACGCCAGATAGGCTTCACGACGGCTACGTTCTGCGGTTTCAAACCAGGTGCTCAGCTTTTCAAGTACGTATGCAAACATGATGTTCTCCAAGGATCAGATTGAATCCCCGGTGAGTTCCGCATCAGGGATTTCCCGTAAAAGGGTTAACCCGAATTATAGCCCTATGGCGCAACCTTGCTAGTGAAATGCCCGCATGACGTGCATTCCGTTTTGGAATGGTGCACGCTTGCGGTGCGCTTAAGTCATTGATTTGTCTGAATTCAAGACGACTGCCTCAATACAATCGATAGCGCCCTAAATTATTTTGCACCGCTATGGTGCTTTCTCACGTTCCGTTGCGATAAATCGCACAACGGGTTGCACCTGATGCGTTCAAATCGGATGACAGCCCTTCCCGGACACCAGATCAGTGTCGGCTAGCCGCTCGATAATCGGGCAATCCGGGCGCTCATCGCCGTGGCAATGGTCCGCCAGATGCGCCAATGTGTCGCGCATGTCGGTCAGTTCGGCAATGCGTCGATCGAGTTCCGCGACGTGCTCCAGCGCAATCGCCTTTACTTCGGCGCTGGCGCGCGACCGGTCATGCCAGAGCGCCAACAACCGGCGGATGTCTTCGACCAGAAAACCCAGGCGGCGCGCCTGGCGGATAAAACGCAGCGAATGGACCTCTTGCGGCCCGTATACGCGGTAGCCAGCGCTCGTGCGCGCCTTCGCTGCCAGCAAGCCCACGCTTTCGTAATAGCGAATCATCTTCGCCGTGACGCCCGACGCGCGGGCCGCTTCACCGATATTCATGACTGTTTCCTCAGTGTGTACGTCGATCGTACACCTTCCCATTGTGGGAAGGTCAGCCACCCAATTGCGCACCGGCAGGCATAATTCAACCGTCGCAACATTCATTTTTTCGAGGCAATCCCGATGACGATCGAATTCCAGGTAGAAGGTATGAGCTGCCAGCATTGTGTGACAGCGGTTACGAATGCGATCCGTGAACACGATGACACCGCTCAGGTTCAGATCGATCTGGCAACCGGGCGCGTCGCGATCGAGTCGACGCAACCGGCCGGCACATTAAAGAGCGCCATCGACGAAGCCGGTTATACGGTGACCGGCGTAATCAGCGGCCCGGACCGTTAAGCGAGCGACCTTCATGTTCAAAGTTGCCGTCATTGGTGCTTCCGGGTTGCTCGGCCGGGCGCTCGTCAACGAACTGGCGCAGCAGGCCAGTTGGCAAGTTGTCGCCACGGCGTTCAGCCGACCGGGCCCGAACACCGTTGCACTGGACATTCGCGATGCGCGCGCGGTCGAGCAATTCATCGAGCGCGAAGCGCCGGACGCACTCGTGATTGCGGCGGCGGAACGTCGGCCGGATGTGTGCGAGCACGATCCGGCGCTCGCCCGGGCATTGAACGTCGACGCAGTGCGCACTCTGGCTACGGCAGCCGGACGTCGCGGTGCATGGACGCTCTCGATCTCGACCGATTACGTATTCGACGGCACCCACCCACCCTATCAGCACGATTCCGTGCCCGCGCCGCTCAATGCCTATGGGCGGAGCAAACTCGAAGGCGAGCGCGCGCTGACGGAATCCACCGATCTCGGCTGCGTGCTGCGTTTACCGCTACTGTATGGGCCGATCGTCGATTGGGCAGAATCCGCGGTGACGAGCCTCGTGCCGGCGATTGCCGCGTCGGCTTCACGCGATGGCAAGGCCGCCGTCATGGACGCATGGGCGATTCGTTACCCGACCTTCACACCGGACGTCGCGTTTGTGATCCGCCAGATGCTCGAATGGCATGCGCGTGGCGAGGCGATCCGCGGGATCGTGCAATGGTCGGGCGACGAGCCGATGAACAAATATGAAATCGCCGTGCGGTTGGCCGCCGCGTTGCAACTCGATGCACAAATGACGCCGCAGCACACGCCCGCGGACGCGACGCCGCGTCCGCATAACTGTCATCTGTCCTCGGAGCGGCTCGAGGCGCTTGGTATTGGCCGCCGCACGCCCTTCGACGTGGCGATCCGGCAAGTGCTAGTCGAATTTCCATGGCGGGATGAGACGGCAGCATAGCGCCCGGCAACGAGCTCGACCACGGCAGGTCCGCATCAATGAAAATCGCGGCTCGCCGTGGCCAGTTCGCCGAGCCACTCGCTGTGATCTTCGAGCCGATGCGCGACAAGATGGATCACTTCGCCCTTCTGTTTCCGTTTCGCCTTACCTGCCTGATTCATGTCCGCCGCGTTGCCGGTGCTGTCACCGCCGGTGGAAACACCGTCATCACGCTGCAAGACGCCATACACCGCCAGCAACGATGAACCCAGCAACACCTTGCGCTGCTTTTCCACCAGCGATGGCCAGACGATCACGTTGATCGAGCCGGTTTCGTCTTCGATGGAAACAAACACGGTGCCGTTTGCCGTGCCGGGCCGCTGCCGCACGGTGACAATGCCGCAGGCTCGCGCCACCGTACCGTGCCGGCACACCGCCAGTTCAGCCGCCGTGCGAAAACGCTGTCGGGCAAGACGTTCGCGCAATAAGGCTAGCGGATGACGATTGAGCGTGAGACCGATGCTCGCGTAATCGTCGACGATCTCGCGACTCTCGGTTGCCTGCGGCAATGCCAACGGCGTTTCCGCGATCGGCGCATCGCGCAGCAGCCTGGGCACCGCGTGCTGCGCGGTCACCGCCCACCATGCTTCGCGCCGATGGCCCGCGATGCTCACCAGCGCATTCGCCGCGGCGAGCGCTTCGAGATCACGCCGCGTTAATGCCGCGCGACGCGTCAGATCGTCGACGTCGGTAAACGGCGCGTCGCAGCGAGCCGCCATGATGCGTTCGGCGGCCACCTGCGAAAGACCTTTGATCAGATGCATGCCGATGCGCACGGCCGGGCCGCGTGCACCATAGGTTTTCGACGCTTGAAATACGCGTGCGGTCAGCTGTTTTGCCGCGCGCCGGATCGTCCGGGCCACAGTGAAGCGCCGCAACGACAGGTCACGGAATTGCTGTGCGGACAATACACCCTGCTGACGACGCAAATAGGTCTCGCTCGATGAAATCCGCTGCCCTTCATGGCCACGTTGTTCGAAGGTCGACTCCCAGTCGCTCAAGGTCACGTCAGGCGGTAATACCTGGACACCGTGACGCCTGGCATCCTGCACGAGTTGCGACGGCGAATAAAATCCCAACGGTTGACTGTTCAGTAACCCTGCCAGAAAAGCGGCCGGCTCATAACGTTTCAACCACGCGCTGAGATAAACGAGCAACGCAAAGCTCGCGGCATGGCTTTCAGGAAAACCATATTCGCCGAAGCCCTCGATCTGTTTGCAGATGCGGTCGATGAACTCTTTTTCGTAACCCCGCGCGGACATACGGTCAGTCAGATCCTTCTGATGCTTCGTCAGATTGCCGCTGCGCCGCCACGCGGCCATCGCGCGCCGCAATTGATCAGCCTGCTCCCCGGTGTATTTCGCCGCAACCATCGCGAGGTGCATCACCTGTTCCTGGAAGATCGGCACGCCGAGCGTGCGTTCGAGCACGGGACGCAATTCCTCCTTCGCGTAATCCACCGCTTCCAGACCCTGTTTGCGGCGCAGATACGGATGCACCATGCCGCCCTGGATCGGCCCGGGCCGCACGATCGCGACTTCGATCACGAGATCGTAGTACTTGTTTGGCTTCAGGCGCGGCAACATGCTTTGTTGCGCACGCGATTCGATCTGGAATACACCGATCGTATCGGCATGACCGCACATTTCGTAGACGGCCCGGTCCTCGCGCGGAATATCCTGCATCCTGAATTTCGGCAAGCCGCGGCGCAAGGCGACGAATTCCAGCGAGCGCCGGATAGCCGACAACATGCCTAGCGCCAACACGTCGACTTTTAACAGCTTGAGCGCATCGATATCGTCCTTGTCCCACTCGATCACGCTACGATCTTTCATCGTTGCGTTCTCGATAGGTACGAGCCGTGACAGCCTGTCTTTCGCGATCACAAAGCCACCGACGTGCTGCGATAGATGACGCGGGAAGTCGCGCAACTCTTTGGTGAGACGAATCAGATTCTGCGTGATGTGCGAGTTGGCAGCGAAACCCGCTTCAGCAAGATATTTGGCGACCGCATCCGTGCCGTCCCACCACTGCTGCGATTTGCTGATTCGCTCGATCAGCGACGCTTCGAGTCCCAACGCCTTGCCGACGTCCTTCAGCGCACTGCGTGCGCGATAGGTGATCAGCGTTGCAGTGAGCGCGGCGCGATGACGGCCGTATTTTCCATAGATATATTGAATCACCTCTTCCCGACGCTGATGCTCGAAATCGATGTCAATATCAGGCGGTTCATTACGCGCGCGCGAGATGAACCGTTCGATCAGCATGTTCATGTTTACCGGATCGATCTCCGTCACATGAAGGCAGTAGCACACAATCGAATTTGCCGCCGAGCCTCGCCCCTGACACAAGATGTTTCTGGAACGCGCGAAGCTCACGATATCCTGTACCGTCAGGAAGTACTTTTCGTACTTCAGGTCGGCGATCAATTGCAGTTCTTTCTCGATCTGATTGATCCGCTTGAGATCCATCCCTTTCGGCCAACGCTCCATCGCGCCGGCCATCACCAGTTTGCGCAGATAGCTTGATGGCGATTCACCAGAGGGCACCAGTTCTTCTGGATACTCGTACTGGAGCTCGTCGAGCGAAAAGCGACACAGGGCTGCAATACGCAGCGTTTCTTCGAGTGTGTCGCGTGGATACAGTTTGCCGAGCCGCACGCGAGTGCGCATATGTCGTTCGGCATTGGCCTCAAGCGCGTGACCGCACGCCGATAGCGGCGTGACGAGGCCAATCGCGGTCAGGGTGTCCTGCAACGGCTTGCGCGATCGCACATGCATCAGGACACCTCCTGCTGCTACCAGTGGCAAACCACTCGCGTTTGAAATCATTCGCAATGCGTCAATCTGAAGATCGTCGCTGCCGGTTTGCCAGAGTTCGAGTGCGATCCATGAGCGTTGTGGCGCGAAAGATGCCAGCCAGTGCGCACAACGCAAGGTGTGCGAGAGCGTCGCCGTGCGCTGCGGCACAAGGATCAGGACGCAATCGGGCAAAGCTTTGAGATGTTCGAGATGGGGTAGCGAATCGGTGAAGTCGGACGGACTGAGGCGATAGCTGCCTTTGTCCGCACGAGAACGAGCGAGCGTGATCAACTCGGAAAGATTGCCGTAACCATTGCGGTTCGTTGCGAGCGCAATCAGGGTGCAGAACGGTTCGCCTGCATCGTCGGTCAGATTGAGTTCGCTGCCGATGATGAGGTGGGGGATTGGTTTTAACGCCTCTTGCTCCGCGGTTTCTTGTTGGGTGGTTTCTTGTTGGGAATCCGCTGGCTTTATGGCCGTCGACTTTGCTGCTTCCTCTAGAGACGCTCCGGTTTGCGCGGCTTTCGCCTTGTCATCGCGCTCCTTCTGTTGACGCTCCCGCTCCTGTTCGATTTCTTTCACCGCCATATGTGCGCGCACCACGCCCGCCAGTGAACATTCATCGGTGATCGCGAGCGCGCTATAACCGCACGACATCGCCTGCTCGACCAGTTCATGCGGGTGCGAAGCGCCACGCAGAAACGAGAAATTAGTCAGGCAGTGCAGTTCTGCATAGGGTGGCAATTGGGCTGCAAACGCCTGCTCCAATAAACCTGAGGCCTGGGAATCCGCCATGATGCTCAGCCGAACAAACCTTGCAAATACCACCCATCGCCAAGACGTTCCCGGTACACCCAGAACATATGGCCACGATCATCCGCCGCAATGTAGTAATCCCGCTCGACGAGGTTGCCGTCCCACCACCCTGCTTCAATCCGTTCGGTGCGCGTGAGCATTTTCAGTGGCCGACGATAGATCGGCCGCTGGTCGCGCATCATCAGGCGCAGCGGCTTATCGAGCATCCAGACGGGGCGAGGCTGCGCTGGCAAGGCACTGTCGGGCAGATCGAGTGAAGCCTGGACATCGGCTGATTGCGTGACGAATAGGCTACTGTTTTTAGCGTCGCCCAATTTGCCAGACTGCCGGGATGGGTGCGCTGGGTGTGATGTGCCTGCTACCTGTTCTATCTGTTTCGCTTGCTTCATCGCATCGTTGTCTGCACGCATGCTCTCCAATGCAGCGTTCTGCAATTCATCGGTCAGCCAGGTTTTATCCGCTTTGATTTTTGTCTTCGTAGACGAACGCTTCTTGCGCGAAAACGCTTGCGCCTGGTAGGCCTCGACGCGCATTGCCCGCTCGGGCCGATGATCGTCCTGCTCCGACATCTGCAGCACGTTCTCCGGCCCCAAACGCGCGCTCAAGCGTTCGAGCAGACGTGCGATCGAATCGCCGTCTGATTCAGGCATAGGAAACAAGGTGTCCGACCGCCCTGCACACTCGCTGATCTGATCCGCGACCAGCTTCAACTCGATCACGGGCGCCGCCAGAACCGTCTGATTCAACTTCTCACGCAACAGCCAGATCAAATGCTCGGCGTCACGCGACGGTATGGCCCACGCGACCTTCAGACTCGACGTCTTCGGCGCATGACGGGATGCCAATTCATGTTCAAGCAATAACGTATAAGCACTAAGCGCGGCATGATGCGCGCTCAACCATCCAGCCAGTTGCACAATCAGCCGACGCGCGGCGAACAGTAGTGCATCAGCGTTATCAACCCGCGACGGCAACTCCAACTGAGCATGAAACGATGCCGGCGCACGAAACGATTCGCGCGGATCCGGACGGGTGCCATATGCTTGTGCCAGCAGATCCAGAATGCCGCTGCCGAAACGCCGCACGACGCCGTGCCTTGGTAACTGACGCAAATCGGCCAGCGTCGTGCAACCGACATGCGTAAACGCATCGCGATTCGCCTGCGAAACCGGCAGCAACAACACGGATAAACGATCGAGAACCCGTGCAAGCGACGCTTCCTTTACCACATGCCAACGACGATGCCCCTCCCGACTGGCGCGCGCCTGCGCCAACAGCCACGCACCCCAAGCTGTCGGTGCACACGCGATGCGAGCCGTATAACCGAATTCGGCCACCGTCGCGGATACCCGTGACAACAACGTGCGCAACCCGCCGAACAATCGCAAACCGGAGCCGACGTCCAGCAACAAGGTGTGCGCATGCGCGAGCGACACCTTTGGCGTGTATGTCAGTAAAGCGAGCGCCATTGCTTCGAACGCCTGGGTTTCGCGGGACGTGTCCGCGGCAAGCATCTTGAGACCGGGGGCCAAAGCCAATGCGTACGAGCGCGAATGACCCGCATGCACACCGGCACGCAGTGCGTCAAAATCCGGCATCAGGATGTGCGCGTGATCGGCCAGCGCATAGCAGCGCTCCCCGGTAACGTATCCAGCGCCTGAGGATTGGCTTGTCTCGTCGCCGGACTCACACGGATTCGGCTTCGCGAGTGAACCACCCTGGAGCGACTCGAGAGGCTTCACCGCTTCTAGCGACAAGAGTGGCAATGTGACTGCGATCCACAACATGTTTGATTTCTCGTCCTTGATTGCTGCCGCTTCCGCCTTCCGGCAACACGACGCTTTGTAACGGCAAAACAAGGCGCAGGGGCTCCGCTAGCGGCGGGCCGCGGCGTTTGAAGATGTCGATCGAAATACCAATCTCCTGCAGCCATTGACGACGATTGATCGTCTGCGCATTGGCCGGCAAAAGCGGTTCGCAAATCATTCGCAAAGGCGCTGGCGAAGATTGCGTTGCTGCCTCGACAGGCCGAATCAAAAATGCGAGTGAAGCCGATTCCTGGGCCGCGACCTGCAGACGTCGAACCTTATCGATGCGCGCATTCGGCAGCCATACCAGCACGGCGCCCATACCATCCTGCTTCAATGCCTGAGCTGCGGCCCAAAGAGCCTGATCCTCACTCGAACGCACCCATAAGACACGCTCGACATCGACACCCCAGGCCCTCAGAGCCGAAGCACTGGGTTGGTAAGGCGGCGCCACGAGCATGACGTGCCGCTCGGCTTGTGCCGTGAGATGCTTGAGCGCACGAGCCAGTAGACGCAACTCGCCAACTCCTTCGTGTTCAATCAATAATTCCGTCAGACCGCCAGCCGACCAGCCTTGCCCGGGCAGCAGCTGATCCAGCGCGGCATAACCGCTGGAAATCACCCGCGAGTCCGCCTCGGCAAGCTCATTGCCCTGCCACACCTGACGCCGCAATTGCGACGACAGCTCTGTTGTCGCCAAATGAATCGCTGCTGCCATAGACACGCTCATTCCATAGGAAATACTCCGCCCTGCCCGGCATCAAACAAGCATGGAGCGACGACTTTTACTGTATATTTATACAGTATTTTGAGGGGAATGTTAAGAAAACAAAGCAAGGCGAAGAAGCGCCCGCAGGGGGGAAATGACGAGGGGTGAAGCTGTTTGGCCGCAGGTTTTTCACCCGCGGGAGCAGTTGCTCTTTGGCGTAACAACTACGTTAGCAAGCCTGGAGTTTCCATGTTCCAGAAGGAACGGAGCGAAAGTTCACGCATGTATGCTGCAGATACGCGCAAGAACTGACGGCTCATGCTGCGCCTCGATCCATTGATGGACGATCAGGAACTTGATTCGCGCGAGTCGACCGGCGCGGTGTACTGGGAAGGTGCGGTGCGGGTGAACCGCGACGGTGCGGACGTGGGCCGTGCGTATCTGGAACTGACGGGTTACGCAAACGCGCTGCGGATCGGCAAGGAGTGAGCGGCGTGCCTGCCGGGTTTTCCGGGGTGCGTAAACGCAGAAACCCCACCTTTGTGGGGTGGGGTTTCTGATGCTGCTAGGGAGCCTGACGATTACCTACTTTCACACGGGAATCCGCACTATCATCGGCGTGGAGTCGTTTCACGGTCCTGTTCGGGATGGGAAGGGGTGGGACCGACTCGCTATGGTCATCAGGCATGACTTGT
>Ga0310811_10002873_pt1 | contig 21606 bp, 17 predicted proteins | sample YCmetagenome_FD_207642 | JGI IMG/M metagenome (GOLD analysis project Ga0310811, IMG submission 207642) | Soil microbial communities from experimental microcosm in Duke University, North Carolina, United States - YC | ecosystem: Engineered > Artificial ecosystem > Soil microcosm > Unclassified ...
GGTCAGAGAATCAGGATTCGCAGGTGGTGTCACTTTAATATAACCAGCGCTGAAGATGTCATTATACATCTTGGCCTCCATCGGACCGACAGCATAGGCTCCTTCACCCGCATTCTCTTTCATCGCCACAATCGTCAACGCAGGCATCTGATCAGGATTACTGGTATAATAAGGAGCGGCTGTAATAAACCAACCCTCAGCAGGTAAGCCACCACCAACCTCACCAGTACCCGTCTTGCCAATCATGCCCCACGGCGTATTGCGCACATCTGTGATGGGATAGCCACCACCACACTTGGCAACCGCCACCATCGCCTGTTGTACCTGACGAGCGGTATTCTGGCTCACCACAGTACTGAGTTGTTTGGGACTATTTGTTTGCAACGGTTGTTTTGTCGCATTCGTGATCTTAGAAATCAGCATTGGTTGCATCATCACGCCATCATTCGCCACGGTATTATCGACCAGCGACATTTGCAATGGCGTCACATTATCCACGCCCTGACCAAAAGCACCACTGGCAAATTGTATTTGCGACAGTGGATCTCCATTCGCATTTTTCACACTACTCTTAGCAACCGGCAAATCAAATGGTACCTGCTTATCAAAGTACATCTTCTGCGTATAATTCAGCCACGTGTTCTGACCCGTGTTGACACCAATCTGCGCGAAGACCAGATTATCCGAATTCGCATACGCATACTCGGTAGTGATCGGGAAATGGAACGTATATGATTGCGCTCCATCGTTAAACCCAAGATTATTGCCCGTCACCTTAGAACCACCAATAATAATGCCACCATCGGGACCAGCAGGTGTCCCAACCGCCTGCTGCTGGTTCCATTGTTGATTGAGGCTGGACTTGCCACTATCGAGCGCCGCTAACAATGTCACCGTTTTAAACGTTGAACCAGGGGTATAGAGAGCCTGTAAAGGACGCTCAATCAGCGGCTGGCCCGCATCTTTGCTCAACTGATTGAAGTAAGACAGATCACCATCAGTAAGAGTTTGTACCATCTTATTCGGATCAAAACCTGGCTCACTCAACAGCGCCAGAATTTCGCCCGTATGGGGATCAGTCACCACCACCGAACCACGATTCGATTGAAACAATAGATTGTTATCTATCTGCTCATTATCATACTGGAAATCCTGCGCTACAATCTTCTGAATACGATCATCAATCGTCAGATAGATGTTATTACCAATGGGCGACTCATGAAGAGTTGAATTCAGCGTATTCGTCAATGCACTCTGTGTAGAAGTGCCTGCCAGAACACTGTTATATTGAGCTTCCAGGCCGGTCGGTGCATAATTTCGCACATAGTAGCCAATTAAGCCAGCCAGCGACGGATCGGTATAATGCCGGACATAACCACAGGCATTTCTATCAGTAGATTTCGTCGAATACGCCAGAAGGATACCATTGCGATCATAGATATTGCCACGCAAAGGCGCATTACTATATTGACAGGGACGACTATTATGTACATTTGCCGTCACCGCTCCTTGCGCATATACCTGCCAGTAGACAAGACCACCACTGAGTCCTAAAAAGAGCACAATGAATAACTGACTTATTCTACGAATATTTGAGCCTATATTCATATGGGGCATCCTCTACCAAATAAACTACATTTCTTGCTGAGCACATACACATTTACCAGTAGAGTTTACCATTGCTCATTAGTATTAACAAGCCAGTAAAAATCCACATTGAGTACTGCTTTCTATACAATTCTACTACATACAGAAGTAATCTATGTTTTTCAATCATATACTTAACCAACACCCATTTATGTTGCCAATATTCATAAAGTGGGGTTGTCTGAGATCGAATAGTTTCAGACAGCCCCACTTTCCCATGATTAATGTGTCTGAAACAAACCAAGTGGTGGGCAATATGCATAAGGGGAGGGATTTGTAGGCTGTGCAACCCTGACATACCCTTTACTGAAGATATCGTTATACATTCTGGCCTCCATTGGACCAACCGCATAGGCTCCCTCACCAGAATTTTCTTTCATCGCCACAATCGTCAGGGCTGGTGGCTGATCGGGATTATTAACATAATATGGAGCCTGCGTAATCATCCAGCCCTGAGCGGCCTGTCCCCCACCAATTTGACCGGTGCCCGTCTTCCCAATCAATCCCCATTGTGTATTGCGTACATCAGGGATCGGGAAACCACCACCACATTTGGCAACAGCCAGCATCGCCTGTCGTACCTGACGAGCCGTATCCTGACTCACCACTGAACTTAACTGTTGAGGAGAATATGTCTTAAGCGGATTCTTATTATGGTCCGTGACTTTTGAAACCAGCATCGGTTGCATCAATACACCATCATTTGCGACGGTATTATCCACCAGCGACATCTGAAGTGGCGTCACATTATCCACGCCCTGTCCAAAAGCATTTAAAGCAAATTCCAGTCGCGTCAACGGTTTTTTATCAGCATGCTGAACGGTGCTTTTCACCAGTGGTAGATCAAACGGAACCTGCTGATCCAGATAGAGTTTTCTGGTATAACGCAACCAGGTATCCTGACCAGTATTCAAACCGATCTGTGCAAAAACCAGATTATCCGAATTCGCATACGCATACTCAGTGGTAATTGGAAAATGGAACGTATATTTACCAACACCCAGGTTATCACCTGTAATCGCAAAATTATCCAGATAATATTTACCATTTACCCCATAGGCCTGATCGCGTGACCAGAACTGACCAAGAGTAGTATTTTCGCTATCAAGTGCCGCCATCAATGTCACTGTCTTAAAGGTTGAGCCAGGAGTATAGAGCGCCTGTAGTGGACGGAACAGTAATGGATTATCTTTATTCGCCGCCAGTTGATTATAATAAGAAAGGTCATTCTTCATCAGCGTCTGCACCATCTTATTCGGATCAAACGATGGCTCACTCAACAGCGCCAGAATTTCGCCTGTATGGGGATCAGACACCACTACCGAACCGCGATTTGATTTATATAACAGATCATTATCTACCGTCATGGGAGAATATTTAAAGTCAGCCGCCACCGTTTTCTGAATGCGATCATCGATCGTCAGATAAATATCTTCGCCAATTGGAGGCTGATGTAATGTCGCATTGACAACATTCCCCAGCATTGTCTCTTCATCTTTTCCATTCAGAGCAGCATCATATTGTGCTTCCAGACCTGTTGCCTGATATCCGGCCACATAATAGCCAATCAAACCAGCCAGTGAAGGGTCCGTATAGTGGCGCACATACCCACAACTCGCATTCGCATCCGGGCTAGAATATGCCAGCAATATCCCATTGCGATCAAAAATCCTGCCACGCAGTGGTGCATTCTCAAATAGACATTTCCGATTATTATGCGGATTAGCCGCAACCTGTCCGGCCACATTTACCTGCCAATAGACTAATCCACCACTGAGTGCCAGAAAAAACAGAATAAAAACCTGAGCCAATCTGCGGATATTTGAGCTTACATTCATCAAGCGTCACCTTTATTAAAAAATCAAGGGCACAGCATAGTGGTCTACGACCATATATCCTCAAACAGGGATACGGGGAAGGAATTCTTCAATCAGATTTCAGCGTTATATCCAGGCATTTTTCCTTACAATCAACATAACGAGCAACAATTTCACAAAAACCCTAACAGACGAATAGCAGTAATGAATGAGCACAAGTATAGCATCTTTTCCCAATAAAAACATAAACGTAAACCATAAGTAATAAACAAACATAAATACAATTATCTAGATTTTTAGTATCAATTTAGTATGCGTACTATCAGACTATTTTACAACATATATTGTATTAAAATGAATCACCGTTATGTTATCCAATGCCCACTAAAACATACATAAATATCGCATCACACAAAACGGGGATAGTATATATTACTAACAACGCACCATTGTTCAGCCACATAATTATCATCATACTATACGCAGCACAGGTAAAAATGTTGTTAAGGCAGGCATCATAAAAAGAGACGCCGAGAAGCAACAAAAAAAGGTGATGCACTGGAAAATGAGAAATATGTTCTCATCATTGCCAGTGCATCACCTTTTTCCTTTTCATTCATCAGAAATGGTAAAGGTTTAGAAAGACTCAGGAATTATACTGATCAACAAAACCACGATAATTGCGCGACATCTCCTCGATACTATCACCACCAAATTTCTCAAGCATCGCCTCAGTCAGCACAACAGCTAACATCGCCTCACCGACAACACCACCAGCAGGCACCACACAAACATCACTACGCTCATAGCGACTCTGATCAATATTCTCATTGGTCGCCAGATCAACCGAAGGCAGAGGATGAGCCAGAGAAGGAATTGGTTTCAGACCAACACGCACCACAATCGGCTCCCCATTGGTAATGCCACCCTCAACGCCACCAGCATTATTCGTAAGGTGATACCAACCATTGGCCTCATCATGACGCAAAACATCATGTACATGCGACCCTGTATCGTGTGCGGCCCCAAAGCCGGAGCCAATCTCCATCGCCTTCACAGAAGGAATACTCATAATCGCCATCCCTAAACGAGCGCCCAGACGACGATCCCACTGGCTATAGCTACCCAGACCAATCGGCACGCCCAGAGCGACCGCCTCAAACACCCCCCCACAGGTATCACCCTGTCGCTTGGCCTCCAGAATGCGAGCAATCATCTTCTCCGTCAACTCAGCATCCGCGCAACGCATCTGAGACTCCTCAACACGTTGCCACATTTCTTCTGAATACGCATCACGTGTCATTGGACGAGGTGTATCATAGCCAACATCGACAATAGAGAGCACATGACTATGAATAGCGATGCCAAATTGGGACAGGAATTGCCGACACAGGCCCCCAACAGCCACACGCGCAGCCGTCTCTCGTGAACTGGATCGTTCAATGACATTCCGAACATCATCGTGTCCATACTTCATCGCCCCGGTAAAATCGGCATGACCTGGACGAACCCGCGTCACAGACTCAATCTCAGCCTCAACCGGAGCCGTATTCATACGCTCTTCCCAGTTCACCCAGTCTTTATTCTCGATATGCATCGTAATGGGTGATCCCAATGTCTTCCCATGACGAACGCCAGAGAGAAAGCGAATAGCATCCTTCTCAATCTTCATTCGTCCACCACGACCATAGCCTCCTTGCCGCCGCCGCAAATCGGCATCAACAATCTCTTTCTCAACAGTCAGACCTGCGGGCAAACCCTCTACAACGATTGTCAAACCGGGACCATGCGATTCCCCCGCGGTAAGAAAACGGAACATGGCGAAAACTCCTCATCCATATAAATCTCAAAACAGCCCCAAAGAGCCAGAGAGCTGAATGTTACCTGTTACACATTGCTCAGCCACAAATAATATTCCTGATCAAGCTACACCCCGCTACTCTACCATATATAGGAGCAAAGCATAATGGTCAAAAAAACCAAAAATACGGTACCTTTTGCAGACATTGACGAATCGCTCAATTGCCGAGTAACATCCCAATTGTACAACAGAGCGCCCACAATCCCAAACAACAAAGTAACCTGAATGAACCCGACCCATAGTATCCGTCTTACATTATTCACCATAGAAAAAAATACAATATACACAACAAAGCAGGGGTACAGGGGATGTTATCCCCTGACCGGGTTTCAACATTGTACCTTGATCCCTTTCTTGCTATCTGCCCACGCAACGGACACTCATGCAGGGGTGCAGGGGATAACATCCCCTGACCGGGTTTCAGGGCTGTGCCCTGATCAACCCACTCTTACCCGCCCGCGCAGCGGGCACACATAACAGAAAAACCAGCCAACTTGCTCAGAAGTAGAATTGTTACACAAACAAACAGTTAAATCAGCAGCACATATCTACAATTACACAAGATAAACAGATTACAGCAATAGAGCACCCTGACCCAAATTGGATATCGATTTCATCACCGACACCTACACAAAAAAAGGACACAAATTGTCCACCGAAGAATCGTAAAAAGGACATCCTGATTTCTACACAAGATCAAAAAACCAATAAAAATCATCTAACAGCAACAGGCATCTAAATCCCATCACAGACGTCTTGTATAAAAATTTAGACTATTTTAGTTGAGGAATTATACAACTATTCCTCACGGCCAGATTGGAAATAAGAGAGTGGAAACTCACTTCTTATGTACATTTCACGGATAGAGATAGCAGTGAGCAAGCAATAAAAATATAGCTTAAAGCGAACTGCTCGCACGATAGCTTTAATTTATACAACTCCTAATTCTGATTATTCATAAGATAAAAAACATTATACGATACACTGATTACAAAGAAGATACGCCTCATCCAGAATAAATTCGCTTGATACACAAGCAAAAGAGTAATAGTATCTCTAAAAAGATTGCACTCACATATTGACACCAAACATAAGAATACTTTACAATACATTTGATAATAATTTTGTGTATTTATTGACTCTCTATGGTAAAAACATTTGCATTTTAGGAGGTCAGAATGTCCCCTGAACAACCATCTAGCAAGATTGGAAAATCCGTAGGGGAAAAATTGCGAACAGCCCGCATTGCGCAACACTATACGCAGAGTCAGTTGGCTGCTCCAGATTTCTCGGTGAGTTACATCTCGGCAATAGAACGAGGACAAATCCATCCATCATTACGAGCGTTGGAGATCCTCGCAGCACGCCTTGGCATGACCTCAACACAACTTTTACCGAATAAATCCCAACCAGACGAGCGTGCGAGTGCCGCCGCAAATCTAAGTGAGAGGGAAGAGGATGAGGTAGAATTCGACTTGCTTTTAGTGCAAGGACGAATTATGCAAGGAGACGCGACGCAAGCTATTCAACAGCTCGAACAGCTCGCAACCAAACGACTGAAACCACAGCACCAGTTACAGCAACGGTATTTACTGGGGTGGGCCTATTATCAAGCAGCTCGTTATCAGGAAAGTGAATACACATTATCCGAGGCAACCCAAATGGCAAAAGAGCCAGGTACACAATATCTGAACTTGCGCATTCTTCATCAGTTAGCCCAGACCTATGCGGCTATGCGCAACTTTGCTCAGGCATTGTCAGCCCACCAACGTTGCCTTAATCTATTAGAAGAGAGTCACATACACGATCCTTTTTTTAGTACACAAATATATATTCAAATGGGGCAAAATTACACCCGTCTTGATAACCTTGAACCAGCATTAGAGATGTTTCACAAAGCGCTTACTATCACCGAAGAGCTACGAACAACTCCATGTATCCGTGAAGCTTATTCTCAATTGAGCTATTATTATGCGCAAGAAAAAGAACATGAGCTTGCAATGATCTATGCTTACAAGGGCAGACAGGTAAATACACAGGAACGCCTCAAACGGCTACGCAGTGAGCTTCACCACTATCTTGGTCATGCGCTTCTACGTAATAATCAGGAACAGGCACGAGCCTATTTAGAAGAAGCACTCCAAAAGGAAGCGAACACACATGATACTCTTTCCAAAGCCAGCCTGCTGGTACGGAATGCGGAGTGGTATTTCATACAACACGATCTTCAGCAAGCTCAATCTTACGCCCAGCAGGCCTATGATCTGGCAGCCGTCGAGGGAGATAACATTATCCTTGCCGATACCCTGATCATTCTGGGTCGCATCAAATATGCTGAAGGAGAACATGAGTCCGGTAGTCAGCATTTTATTGCTGGTCTGGATATGTTTGAGCGTCTGGGAAACCATGAAGAACTCGCGGATGAATCTGTACGCTATGCGCAACTCCTTGAGGAAATGGGACTGGAGCGTGAAGCGTTCACGCACTTCAGACGTGCTTTCCAGAGTCGCCAAAAAGTTGGTCGCTAATACTTCCCTCACGCGGTAGCAAGAGGGAGAAGCATTGAGACAGCTAAACTTCGTAAAGAAGCTTTTTTAAAAGAGATAGCCACATAATGGGCTTTATTATGTGGCTATCTCTTTTTCGCTATGCAAGTTCATTATATTGACAAGAAAAAACGATTTTCAGCTATTTTTATGCTATCATTACATGAACATAAGCAAAGTCAGATTATCTACTATACCATTGGCATTATTTACATGCTGAAAGTGGCTACACAGCACGAGCCAGATAGCAACCAAACGAACAGAACAGGTTACTACAGACAGCAAACAGAGACTATTTTAACACAATGAAAGGCATGAGCAGGATGACATCATCGAAAGATCAATTAACGCACCTGGACGAAAGTGGCAATATCCATATGGTTGACGTGACCGACCGCCCTGAGAGCGTGCGTGAAGCCATCGCGCGTGGACGCATACGGATGCAACCGGAAACAGTCACACTTATTGAGAAGAATCAGGTCGCGAAAGGCAGTGTTCTGGAGGTCGCGAAGATCGCTGGTATTATGGCAGCCAAGCAGACACCGCAGATCATTCCCCTCTGCCATCCCCTCCCCATGACACATATTGATCTGCAATTTACCCTTGATAGCCAGCAAGGATATATCCATATCGAAGGACGTACGCGCACAAACTACAAAACAGGCGTCGATGTTGAAGCATTTACCGCTGTGACCGTTGCCGCACTGACAATCTACGATATGTGCAAAGGCGTTGACACCACAATTACGCTTGAACAGGCATACATCGCCCAGAAAAGCGGCGGTAAAAGCGGAACGGTGACATTCCAACCCTCTTAGTTTGCAGTTCGCACCTCTAAGATGAGGAATAATGCTTCAAGCAAATTACGCTCTTCGGGATTACTTAAACGCAGATCAGTGGTCCCGATGGGCATGACTAACGTGCCTTGCTCATCAACTGCTTGCGTGCTACGGATCGCATCAGGATTACCCCCAAACCAACGGATAGGTTCAAGCAACGATCCTAACAATACGGAGATAACAACTTGCTTCTCATGTAGCGCAGCATCGAGATGCTGCAAGTGCAACTCAAGCATATCATCCTGTTGCACAATAAAGCCTTCGAGATTACGGGCTTGAAGATGAATAATCGCAGACTGCATTCTCTGTGCGCGTAATACATCATCAGCATGCTGTCCACCACGCCCGCCACGACGCAATACGCCCGCTGAAGCCATTACAGGACTATACGAATAGACATTCGACTCTTCGGTGCGAGGCGAAGTCGGTCCATCGAACAACGTCGCGACCCGAACCAGATCCTGCAACGCCTGACGACGTAGCGAATTCTGTGTAATATGAGAGCTAACCTGTAACGCCATTTGCAGCAAAGATCGAGCCGCCTCATCATTATCACTATGATCATGATGAGCCTGCCGTAACAACGCTTCAGCCTGACTGATCAACGATTGACAGAGATGTGCAAGCATGCGATGTGGCGTTCCACTTAAAGTACGGGTTCCCTGGATAAATTGTTGGCGATAATCTTGATTATGTAATGCATAGCGCAGGGAGTCGTAGAAATCCAGATAAGCGGCATGACAGGGCCGACATGCAACGAGATGATACAATAAAGGAGTATAGTGAATAGTTGCCAGAGGATCGCCGGAGAGCATCGCCAGCGCAAAATCTGGTAGTTGCTGATAAAATGGCTGATGATAATCGTCAGTTAGAACAAGTTCCAGTTGTGTATCATTTTTCTGAGTCAAAATTGCCGGCTCATCCTGATCAGATGGCAGCAACACCGATTGAAGCCATTGTGCAAGCTTCGTATAATCACCATGCATAGGAGCGTCGCCGCCCGTAACTGTATCATCACTCATGAGCATATCCTCCGGTGTCAGGAAATTTCTATCGTATAGCTCTCATTAATCTTCTTTGTAAAAACGTGCCAGACGTTTCATCTGCGCTGCCGTCAGATGGACAATTTCTTCACCATCCCAGGAAAGCAGCCCTTCAGTAACCAGACCGTGTAATCCTTGTTCCACATCGCTAATTGAAAGATCCGTTTGTGTCAGGCTTGACATCTCCACACTATAATCTTTCTTATCAGCAGAATGTTTCGTATATAGTGTTATACGTAGAGCAACCATTACTGTCAAATGAGAACTCTGCTGTTGCAAACAATGGCGCAACTTCTTATGAGCATGATCCTTGTGCTGGCTAATATGTGGATTCGGATCACCAGCCAGTGAAAGCTGTAATTCATCAGCGATATCTTCAAAAAGCTCATCGGCCCCAATCTCGTGCAATTCTTTCATCACCGCCTGCAATTGATTGGGAGCTGCACTTAAAACCATAATACAATGTTTGAGCACACTCCGCAGTTCATTCTGCGAAGTCACATGCAGCGTAATCTCTTCAGGCGTAGAGAATGGAGTCGCCCCCCAGAGAGACTCTACCGCATCATTCAATGGACTATTATCGCTATCATCATCATCCGCCATCTCTAACTCGGCAGCAGTATTCACCTGTAGACGACGTTTGCGCAAGCGGTCAATCGCCTTATTACGCACACTGCGATTCAAAAAAGCATAAAACTGGGCATCAGATAGCTGATCAAGAGCAGCATGTGGAGTATGATCCCCACCACCAAGCAGGCCAAGACGTACCAATTGCTCAACCACATGACCGATAACAGTATCTACCTCAAAAGCATCATACTTCAAAGATCCCAGAAAACGTTGCGCATTCCGATGCAGATAGGCATAGAGTAAAGGGTAACTTTGTTCAGCATGATACCTCAAATCATGAGCACTAAATGGCATGCGGATAACTCCTCCGAAGTGCCTGACCCCAAAGAGGCCATAAAGCATAGAATTCCGACAACTAGCAAGAGCTGGTCAAAATATTTAGCAACCAGAGAAAACAATCCCATTCTTGCATAGCGAATACATTGTATCTTGAATCCCCTGTCACACGCAATAAACTGCGCTCCTACAACTCGGAAGCAGATTCTGAATTGCAGAAGCGCAGTCTTGTCTTTGTATAATCAAATGCGACAAAAGAAAACGCAAACGACTTTACTTACTCAATATCGCCACGCTTACCAAGACGCTGATGCTCATACGCTTTCTTAATAGCTGTCAAACTACGCTGTACTTCACCGCGCTCTTCAAGCAGATTCGCGAAACGGAAATAGGCACTGGCCGCTAACTCGTGAGCGTTCGCGGCATCCAGCAAATCCAAAGCCTGAGTGAAGAACTGATCCGCTGAAGCATAATCATTTGATTGATGGCGAATTTGTGCCAGCGCAATCAACGCCTGTCCTTCAGTCTGAGCATCCCCACCAGCCTGAGCAAAAGTGAGTGCCGCATTCGCCTCGGTAGCGGCCTCCTCCAGTTGTCCCTGTTTGAGTAATAGTTCAGCCAGACCGGTATGGCAGACTGAAGCAGAGATCTCATCATTCAACTCACGCTCGATTGCAATCGCCTGACGATATTCTCGTTCAGCCCCTTGCAAATCATTCTGGCGCTCCAAAGCCTTGCCCAGACGCAAATGCGTCATACCAACCAGACGCTGCTCATCACGCATCTCATAGATTGCCAGACTCTGCATAGCATACTCGCGAGCCATCGCCAGTTTGCCCACAGTCTTATAGTGCTGACTGATATCCATGTACTTCTGCGCGAAGCTGCGTGAGTCACGGTTCATAGAATCCAGTGTCTCTAAAGCACGATGATAATAGATAATCGCTTTTTCTAGATCTCCCAGGCGATAATAATCATTGGCAAGATTACTGAAAACATCCAGAGAAAAGACAGGATCAGTAATCTGACCATTATCAATCGCTGCCAGACAACGGAGATGATTTTCTACAGCGAGAGTATAGTTATAGAGTAAAAAGTATGCTTTGCCAAGTAAATTGCGAGCGCGTTCGATGTATTCGCTATCGTTGAGCGCCTCTCCTTGCGACACAGCGTTACGAAGATCAACCACCGCCTCCTGATATTCCCCCACCCCAAGATGAATTTGACCATGCAACAAATAGAGACGATACACCTGATCGGTCGTAATACGCTCAGGTTGGATCGGCTCAAGCAGGACCTCAGCTTGAACATAGGTGCCTTGCTGAACAAGCACACTTGCCTGTAACAAATCAACGTCAACACGCTGGTCTGGACCAGAGTCAGCAGGAGAATAACCGACAGCGCGAGCCTCAGCCGCGCCCGATGGAGAACCTTCGAGGAGAAAAGTCAGGGGAACATCTAAACGTCGCGCGAGAATGGAGAGAGCTTTTAAAGAAGGGCGAATTTTGCCGCGCTCTATAGCCGAAATATACGAAATCGAAAATTCGGGGGCGGCCAGTTGAGCTTGAGTCATGCCCAGCTTCGTACGAACTTCACGGATATTCGTACCGACTCTCGCGGCAACAGCCTTCCCTACATTTGCAGTTTCAAGGGATGGCATGAAAAGTTCCTTTCAAAGAATAATTCTATTGACACCTGGGCCAAAAAATCTTCTGCAGGATCAATGGAAACTAGCCAGACATTTCCCGCTCTCTTACAGGCAGGAAATTTACTACTAATAACACTTATAAACCGCTCACGTATAACTTTTAAAAATAGAGCAGCTTTTAAGTATTCTGAATGTTACAAAGAAGAAAATAGCTAGATATCACTTTATGTTTCGTAGTCTAGCATACGCACTGATTCTAGTCAACCCATATTGTACTTTCTTCATCATCTTATTGTATAATCCTCGACTTAAATCCATCATGATCACATCGAATATTGTTTGAATAAAAAATTTCAAGGTTCTAAATTCCTATTGTTCTAATAGCATGGCTCTTCTAAGGATTCTGCTACTACAACTCTATCCTATCAATAAACTTATACACACTTAGAACTAGACAAAATTTTGCTTCTTTCTACACTTCTACAAAAATCGAAAATGTAATCAAGCGTGTAGATAGGATTCAGAGCCTATTACAATGGACACCATAAATCAACTGTATCCGTAGTCAAACCCTAGCCAAAAGATAATCACTCCACTATAATGCACAAGCGGCTAGATTATTTTTTATGCAGTTAAACATTGCGCTAAACAAGATAAATACACAAATCCCGGTGCTAAGGATGGCACCTTTACAATGTTGTCTAACCATCATGCAATTGCCGTAAAAAGGAAAGAAGAGGCCAAGATATGAGTACTATACCAGAAGTATTTACACGTTCTGTCAGGCGCTTCGGTTCTCGACCAGCCCTTATCGAGCCACGTACTGGCGACGAGATTACCCGACTCACCTTCGATATGTTGCAGGAACAGATGTATCGCTTCGCTGGCTATCTCCAGCAACAAAACCTGAATAAGGGGCAGCGCATCATGATCTGGTCCCCAAGCCGTATTGACTGGCTCATCTCCTATTTCGCCGCTCAATTCCTTGGCCTGGTTGTCGTTCCTTTAGATGTCAATTCAAAAGAAGATTTTCTACGCCAGCTTGCTACGGTGACTGAGGCGACTTACATTATTACAACAAAAAAATTATACGAGACCTTGCAAAATCCTCCTCTTCCTCTTATCGATATCGATGCTTTACCAGAAGCTCCTCTTGATATCAGCAAGCTCCCAGAGCTGAACGAACATGATCTCGCGGAACTGGTCTTTACTTCCGGTACTACGGGACAACCAAAGGGGGTGATGCTGAGCCATCGCAACATTGTTTCGAATGCGATTGCAGCGGTTGAGGTAGTGCAGATCACGGCTGAAGATCGCGCCCTCTCGATCCTCCCGCTCTCTCATATGTTCGAAATGACGATTGAAATTGCACTTATGCACGCAGGCGCTAGCATTGTTTATGCACGCTCGCTTTCTCCTGATACATTATTTAGGTTGCTTGCTACACAAAACATCACATGTATGGTGTTAGTTCCACAGGCATTACAACTCTTCATTAATGGGATTGAACGAGAAGTGCGACGACAGAGAAAAGAAAAGCAGTGGGAAATTCTACATAAAATCGCAGTGCGCTTGCCTTTTAGTGCACGTCGCTATCTTTTCGGGATGATTCATAAACGTTTTGGCAGTCACTTCCGCCTTTTTGTCTGCGGTGGCGCACATTTACAGCTCCAGCTTGGACGTCGGTGGGAGCAGATGGGTTTCCGTGTACTGCATGGTTATGGGGCAACGGAATGTGCTCCTGTGATTTCAGTAAATCCTGTCAATGATCATAATCTGGCTTCAGTAGGCAAGCCGCTACCCGGCGTTGAGGTACGTATCGGTCCCGGCGAGGAAATTCAGGTACGCGGTTCAAATGTTGCGTTGGGCTACTGGCAAAATCCTACCGCGACGGCAGCAGCCTTCCATAATGGATGGTATGATACGGGTGATCTTGGCTATTTAGATAAGCGGCAGAATCTCTATCTCAAAGGGCGCAAGAAAAATCTGATCGTGCTCCCTAACGGAATGAATGTCTACCCTGAAGATATCGAGAATTTTCTGCTGAATGCGGAGGAAATCAAAGATGCGGTGGTACTGGGGCTGGAAGACGCCAAACAGGGGCTGTCAGTTCATGCGGTACTGCTGCTGGAAGATCCAACGCAAGCCACATACGCGAAAAGCGTGATACAACGCATTAACAAACGACTGGCATCGCATCAACAAATTCGCGGTTTCACCATCTGGTCTGAAGAGGATTTCCCGCGTACACATACGCTTAAGGTGAAACGGCATGATGTAGAAAAAATACTGTACCATCTGCGTGCCGAGAAAAAGTGATATTGACACTACAAATATATTGTCAGATCTCATTGCAAGCAGGAGCCTGAACTCCTGCCAGAATAGTTTTCAATGAAGCTCTGATTGTCTGCCTGGACAGAAAGGTTGCTATGCTCTATTTAGTAGCTACTCCGATTGGAAATCTCAGTGACATCAGCCTGCGAGCACTGGAGATACTGCGCGAGGTTGATATTATCGCCAGTGAAGACACACGAAAAACAGGTATGTTACTCAAGCACTTTGAGATCCAGAAGCCACAGATGGCTTTTCATGAACATAACGAGCAACGTGCTGGTGATCGGATTGAAGCGCTTCTCAGGCAGGGACAATCGGTGGCTGTCGTGACAGATGCCGGAACACCAGGGATCTCCGATCCTGGTTTTACGCTGGTACGACGTGCTATTCATGCCGAGTTGGATGTCACAATGATACCCGGTCCAACTGCGTTTGTGATGGCGCTGGTGCTCTCAGGTCTACCCGTCCATAGCTTCACCTTCCGAGGCTTTCCACCACGCAAGCCAGTCGGACGCCGCAAATTTTTCGCGGTTGACATGAATGCACCCCACACACTGATCTACTATGAAAGTCCATACCGTCTGGATGGTTTTCTAAAAGATGCGCTTGAGGTTTTTGGGGATCGACCAGCCGCTATCGCCAATGATCTGACAAAAATGTTCGAGAAAATCGAACGCGGCACCATTTCCAGCCTGCTGACTTCCGTCGCCAGTCAGAACAAGCTCAAGGGAGAATATATCGTCGTTATTGGTGGAGCTGATACTCATGAAGCGAGACGAGAGCATCAAGAAGTGGACGATAATAGTGAGGATGATGAAATCATATTAGAAGAAGAGTAAATCGCTTTAAAGAGTCAAAAAGCAGGTTGGGCGTATAATGCACCTCAACCTGCTTTTTTTTATGCGAGGTATATTTGAGACAGTTGTATTACAGGCCCATAACTTCAACAAGTTCGCGCACTGCGTCCGCCGACTTATTGAGTAAGCTCTGCTCATCTGCGGCCAATTCGACCTCAATCACCTGTTCCAGACCCTTCGCGCCCAGTTTCGCCGGGACACCAACATACAGATCCGAGATACCATATTCACCTTTGAGATAGACCGCGCAGGGCATGATCATCTTCTTATCCAGCAGAATAGAGTCGATCATCTGCAAAATCGCTGCGGATGGGGCAAAGTAAGCACTTCCGTTACCAAGAAGTTGCACAATCTCCGCGCCACCATCACGCGTACGCTGCACAATCTGCTCAATGCGCTCGGCTGACAACAATTCAGAAATAGGCACGCCCGCTACGGTACAGAGTCGTGACAACGGCACCATTGTATCGCCATGTCCACCCAGTACATACGCCTGCACATCGCGTACCGAAGCATTCAACTCCTGCGCGATAAAGGTGCGGAAACGGGCGGTGTCCAGCACACCAGCCATACCAATCACACGCTCACGTGGGAAACCACTGGTCTTTAAAGCGACCTGCGCCATCGCGTCAAGCGGATTGGTAACAACAATGATGATGCTGTTGGGTGAATAGCGAACAATATTCTCGGTCACTTCCGCGACAATCGACTGATTCTTCTTGAGCAGATCGTCGCGGCTCATGCCGGGCTTACGAGGGAAACCGGAAGTAATGACGACCACATCTGAATTCGCGGTATCGGCATAATCGTTTGTGCCCGTGATCAGAGAGTCGTAGCCAAGGACGGGACCGGCCTCAAGCATATCCAGCGCCTTACCCTGTGGCATATTTGGCACAATATCAAACATCACCACATCAGCATAATCGCGCTCCGCCAGCCGTTGCACCAGCGTGCTACCAACAAAGCCAGCCCCAACTACAGTAACTTTACTCCTCATTGACGTATCCTTTCAGTGTGTACCTGGCTGTATGCTTAGCCAGGCATACTACAGTACCTGCTAGAGCCAGGAAAGTATCTTTTAGCCTTCTTCCGCTATTGTATGCCAAAGGGAAAGTGATGGCAATTATCCAATGGCAAATTACTGCTCACGACATAAAAAATTTGTTTGTAAAAAGGTATTGACAAATTCGTCCGGATGGGATATTATTATCCCTGTCGAGAGAAACGATCGAAACCTAGATCGGAAGCTCGCTGATGGGGTATCGTTCAACGGTAGGACGGCTGATTCTGGATCAGTTAATTGGGGTTCGAATCCCTGTACCCCAGCTAAATGAAACGGCCTTTACAGGCCGTTTTTTTGTGTAGAGAAAGAGGCTATTGATTTTGCATCAATTGATTGATGGAAAACCAACTGCCTCTCTTTTTTCTCCTTTTCGTTATATTCCTTCAGACTAAAAACCTTGCGGCATTGAAAGTCAGGGAAAGGCGTATTTTGGGAATATGGCTGATGTATTACATTGCGATTGTACGATAAAGAGTATACAGGAACCATCATACTGGTGGCAGCTCATACTCGAAGTATTAGAGACACATAATCTGCGTTTCAACTCACCATATTGCTCAGACGGGACAAGTAATTATTACTATAGTCGCTATCTTCCTCCTTATACAGAAGCCACCGCTGAATCTGAATCAGTTTTTGGAACCCTGCAAGATGTTGTTGCAGAAATCTCTGCCAGAAGTGGCTCAGTCATATCAACATTTTGGAGCCAAGAAGATGATGGAGAATATATAGACTATGATGTGCTCTCTGGATTAGAGAGAAATGCGCAACTAGCACTCGGTTTTTCCCTTGCAGGCGGATACATTCGTGATGCTCCCTATGAAAAGGCTCAGACAAGATTGCGACAATTCTTTTCATGTTGCAGGGATCTATTTGAGACATGTCAACCTGATAGTGGCGCTATCTATTGGGAAAATTCTGGTGGTCATTATGCTCCCTGGGCAATCGTTGGAACTTCTATCGAGGATTTCTTGCAAAAAAAACATCATGGAGATATAGCAGCAGGCTCAGACCCAATTATTCATGACACATTGCAAGTCATTGAACAATATCACTTTACCAATAAAAAAACTCTTTTCTTTTTAAACCCTGCCCCGATACTAAGAAGACACGGTAAGGGAAAATATTGGGATTATATGCCTGTGCTCTGAAGTTAACGCATCATTAAAATAAACGTTATAAATTCGTTGCTGCTTTCTTCCTCCTACTCTTTAGACTGAGAATAAATCCATAGGTGGTAAACACAAAAGCAAATACATAAAGCACAACAACTAATATATACATACCAATATTAACGGATAGAGGATGAGTAAGAAGCACCACAATAATAATGTTTGCTGCATCCATGAATAGTACAGCAATAGATATTATTATCCTGCCTTCTTTATGCCATATTCTCTGTATGCCTTCTCGTCGCAAACCATAAACACCCTTTATCATCAAAAAGAGTCCCAATAAACATACTACACCGCTCAAACTCACAAAAATAAGCGCCAACGCAATGATGATATCTTTCAATTCAATTTCTCCTTCACATTATTTATAATTTTTTACGAGAATGAGAAAACCAAAGGTGCATATTTCCCAATGCTTTTTTTTCAAGGCCCATCAATCACTTACTATTACATTGATTTTTCACCGTTCTCACTATATACTATGCTATATTAGCATACATAAGCATCATTATATATTGTGGGATGTAGAGAAGGGTGGTTTTTGTGATAACGCAAGACGAGAGAATTGTACAGCTAGAGCACTCTTACAGGCAGGTCAGCGAGGCTGTGAAGGATATGAACCACTATGTAACATTGATGTATGGAGTAATAGGCAAACAAGAAGTAGATATCAGAGAAATAAAAATCAGCCAGCATGCCATGAAGGAACGTCTCGACGAGATGGAGCGCCGCCTTGATGGAGTGGAACATCAATTAGATGGCATGAACCATCGTCTCGATAGTGTGGAACATCAATTAGATGGCATGAACCATCGTCTCGATAGTGTGGAACATCAATTAAATGGCATGAACCATCAACTAGAGAGCATCAAGCAGCAACAGGCAGTTCAGGATAACAAACTTGATCAGATCTCAGGCATGCTCACCATGCTTGTGCCTCAAACTGAAAAATAGACAGCCCTATTCAATAGAAAGGCATCGGGAAATCTGATTCCCGATACCTTTCTTAAGCAAATGCGGTACGCTGCCAGTAATGCAAAACATCATCAATCATGCGAGCTTCACAACGCACCTGGAAAATAGCACGTTGCGTCGCCTGATGTAACAGCACCACAACATCATGATGCAGACGGCGGCTGGTCGCGAGCGTAATGACGCCCCGCTCCGCCCCAACCGGGACACAACGATAACGGCAGGCCAGTTCATACGGAAAAGTATGCAACAGGTGCCGCGAAGGGTACCGTGCCAGAAATGCTAAATATGGTAAAGACGGATCTGCACATGTCTGCTCATCATCGATGCTATGTAATAAGGTCAGCTTCTCCCCATATTCCTGCTCAATACACACTATCTGATGCTGCTCCTGCAACTGCCGCAGTGTCGTGCTGGCGGACTCACCCTGTAAGACCTGAAATCTGGGTTCCACATCAACCAGCAATGTTGAGACACGTCTGGCAACAGCATAGGCTCCCTCTAACGGTGTCCCCGGCAAAACAATCAGATACAGACACAACCCCTCACAGAGAAAAACAACATCATCTACCCGAATATTTGCCCGTAGACGTTGAGCAGCACAACGTAAAGCAATCATCGACGATCCGCTTACCTGTATATAAAGAAGGGCAATACTCTCTGCTTGCCCCAACTCCACACGACGCTCATTACTGCTCTCCACCACACCACCTCTCCCACATCTTCCTGCTCCTCCCCCGAATGCCAACACAACAAAAAGGGCATATATCATACCCATACCATTCTATAGTGCATCATACACAGAATAGAAAACAGCAATAGACATAATTTCAGTTACGATTATGTTAAAAGTTCAAAAATTCGGTTAAGAATTTCTTTGTATCCTCATCGGTCAATCCTTAACAACAAGCCGCCAATAACAACACACCCATAACCAATCTACCACTCCAATTTCGATCACGATGCGGCATACTATGAAACAAAATGGTACAAAAAGATATTGCATTGCTTATTCTCTGTTTGCAAGCATCCTACCTGAAAGGAGAGTCAGCACAATGACCTGGCGCATTCACTGGCAAGCGTCGCTCACACCAGATCTTGCGATGATTCCCGATAGGAGCGTCTTCTCTATAAGTAACCAGCAGTTATCACTTACAGCAACGGTAGAAGGCATACCAGCGTTACTTATCTCCTCATCTGAACCATTGTTACCTGATGACAGGCGCGAGACAACAGAGAAAATCCGACAAGAACTACTACCAGACCCGGACATCACACACAGACCATGTCCGGATAACAGAACGATTGAGCTGGAGGATAACCTCGCTCACAGAGAGACATGCCTTGAGCAACCAGAATGGCTCAACACACTCTATGCCTTACATACAGCACAAGGCATCCCCCTACTCGATGTTTAAGCATAGTTTCTTAACTGAAAAGGTAGGATAGCACAGTGGGTGGAAGGGACATATCTTTATCACAGCCGCTTTACGTAAGCGAGTCTAATACAGCGACACTGAATGCTCTACGCCCCGGTTGGTGGCAACAGGGCACCGTCGTCTGCTCAACCATTACCAGCGTTGGCATCTATATGATCCTTGCCCGTGCGCTGGGACCTCAAACCTTTGGCAGTTATCTGTTTGTACAGTGGTTAGCTACCGTGACCATACCGATCATTGGCACAGCCATGTCACCACTTGCCAGCCAACAGATCGCGACGATTCAAAGTAAAGAGGCTCCACGACAGATTGCAGGCATATTTTATTTTCTCTGGTATCGGCAACATCGCAGTATTTTTTTCTATTGCATACTCTACATCTCATTAGCCTTTATGCTCTCGCGTTTCTTTCATATCTTTGCCGCTGGACTGCTCTTGCTGGCAGGACTCTCTACCTTGCCACTCCTGCTCAGTGCGATTGCGGGCATTACATTGCGCAGTTTACGACGCGCGGATATCCTGGCAATGCTCAACCTGTTCGGTGTTCTGCTCAATTTACTTTTCATCATTATCGCGACACAGGTCAATGGCAAACCAGTTGAGGCGTATCTTTTAGCCTTCGCGCTATCGAATACCCTCACGCTGATCCTTGCCATCATCTGCATTATTCGCCTCCTCCCACTGGAAAACGCACTCGCACCCGGCATCTTCTTACAAGAACGTTTAACACAGAGTCTCCATCATTCATGGTTCAAATTCGCGCTGGATACTATTATCTGGCAACGCGGAGAACTCCTTCTGCTGGCACTCTGGTGTCGCCCCACAGAACTTGGCTTCTACGCTCTGAGTGCTTTTATGAGTACCAAAGTAATCGAGATGACACCCGCACTTTTCTCGCGCTGGCTCTTCCCATTCATCCTGCGTTACATACCAGAGCATCGCTATCTGAATCCTTATGATGCTTTTGTGCGTACCACGTGCTACATCATCTTTCTGGCAGTTCCTATCTGTACCATCATGATCAGTCTTTGCCCACTCATCGTGAAAGAGGCTCTGGGCGACGCTTACCTCCCATTAGTACAGCCGTTACGCATTCTGCTCATCGCGGCTGTCTTCGGTAGCATCGCGACGGTTAGCCTGACCCGCCTGATACAGAACCAGCATACCAGAAAGCACGACAGCATTCGGCGTTTACAGGGCTGGTTGAATGTTGGCATCGCGCTGCTAAAAATCGTGCTGGCGCTTCCACTTATTTTTTGTTGGGGAACGATCGGAGCCGCGTTCGCCAGCGCGATCGCTCAGATTACGTCAGCCATTGTCACAATTCTGCTCTGTAAAAAAGCTTTAATCAAACATGAGACGGTACTGTAATACCCATATAGCATGCATTCAAAATGAGAACTGTGCCGGAGCGCAGTTCTCATTTTGAATGCATGGCACGCGAAAAGGACGCATATATG